>Ga0209517_10002535_pt1 | contig 25525 bp, 23 predicted proteins | sample PeaSoiMetSII2010_FD_187695 | JGI IMG/M metagenome (GOLD analysis project Ga0209517, IMG submission 187695) | Peat soil microbial communities from Weissenstadt, Germany - SII-2010 (SPAdes) (version 2) | ecosystem: Environmental > Terrestrial > Soil > Wetlands > Peat | place: Germany... | reverse complement strand
CCCCACTTTCGGCTTCGAAACCGCCCGCCACTATGGCGTCCACCTGGTGCGCAACCTGGCTGAGGACGCCCGCACCACCTCCCGCTGGTACCTCATCATCAGCATGGGCCGCACCGCCGGCCATTTGGCCCTCGGGATCGCCAAAGCGGCTGCCGCCACCTTGGCCGTCATCCCTGAGGAATTCCACGGACGGGCCGTTTCCGTCGATGAGATTTGTGACATTGTCATCGGTTCGGTCCTGAAGCGCCGGGCCGATGGAGATGCCTACGGCATCGTGCTGCTGGCCGAAGGCCTCATCGAGGCCATGGGCGAAAAGGGACTAGTCAATGCTCTGCCCGGCGGCCAATTGGAGCGCTACGGCAAAATCAAGCGCGACGACCACGGTCATTTGCACCTGGCCGAAATCGAATTCGGCCGCTTGATGAAAGATCTGGTCAGCGAACGCCTCGACAAGTTGGGAGTCAAGCTCACCCTCATCAACAAGGACCTCGGCTACGAACTGCGTTGCGCCGACCCGATTCCGTTCGACGCGGAGTACACGCGCGATCTGGGCTACGGGGCGGTGAAGTTCCTGCTCTCGCCCGACGCTGGGGACTTTGGCGCGATTGTCAGTTTCGAGGACGGAAAACTGGTTCCGCTGCAGTTCGAAAAAATGCTTAACCCCGAAACCAAGCGCATGACCGTGCGGCGCGTCAACGTGGAGGGAGAGGCGTACGAATGCGCCCGTCATTACATGATTCGCCTGGAACGGCAGGATTTTGAAGAGCCCACCCAACTGACCAAGCTTGCCTCCAGCATCTCTATGACCCCCGAGCAGTTTCGCGAGCGCTTTGGCTACGTCGCACGCTGACCGAAGCAGGTTTCAGCAAGCTCGCACCAATCCAGCCAGACTGACACGCAACCGCTGACGCGCCCGGTAGATGCGGGTCTCGACCGCTTTGATTGAGCAGTTGAGGATTTTCGCGATTTCGGCCTGTGCCAAACCCTCATAGACCGCCAGGATCAGGGGTTGCTGCAGTTCTTCGGGGAGCGCCGCGACGGCTTGACGCACGGTCTCCGCTCGCTCCGCGGCTTGCAAGCTTTGGTCCGGAGCCGCCGCCGAAGCAAGCAGGGTGTCTCCCAGGGTGGTCTCCGTGTGTGGATTTTCGGCGTCCAGCGAAACTTGCGGATGGCGCGACCGCCAGCGGAAACGGTCGCGCACGAGGTTGCTGGCTATGGCAAAAAGCCAGGTGCTGAATTTCTGCGTCCGATCGAATCTGGCGCGATGCTGATACACTTTGACAAAAGTTTCTTGGGCCAAATCGGCCGCATCTTCTTCATCTTGCAGGGAGCGGAGCAAGTAATGGAAGAGCTTTGGGGCGTGCCGCTCCATCAGATCGTTTAGGGCCGCGTCTTGGCCACCGGCCAAACGCGCCATGTCAAGCGCGTCCTGCTCATCGGCGGTGGAAGCACTCATCGAGCGGCTCAGTTGTGGTGGTGATGATGGCCGGCCATGGGACTCTCCTGTTGCAGGTGATGACGCTCCTCCATCCCTTGGCCGCGCAGGCACGTTTGCTCCTCCACCCAAGCCAGGTAACGCCGCCCCTGGTCCGTCGGCATCGTGCGGCTGACCGCGAGGAAATGTTTGAGCATTTCGGTTTCGCACTCCGCTCGAATGCTGGCCCGATAGACAATGACATTTTGAATCTCGGAGGTCATCGTATTGGTTTGGGCAAGCAACTCTTCGAGGCGACGATCTTGTTCGGCGATGCGCGCGCAACGCTCGCGGCAGCGCGGCAGATAGGCTTCGTGCATCTGGCAGATCCGTGTGTACTCTGAGTCGGTGAGATGGAATTCCTTCTTCAGCCAGGCCAGCTCGGGTTCAGGTTCACGCATCATATCTCGACCGGGGGCGGTGCCAAAATAGTACAAGCCTGAGAAGGCAGCCGCAGAAACCGCCAGTCCGAGCAATAAAATGACCAGGCCCTTTCTCACGGGTTTAGCGAAGCCGTTTGCAACGGGTCAATGGACTGGAGATAACGGGAGCCAAGGGCGGATTCGAGGCGGTGGTTATGCTGTTGTGCGGCCCAGGCCCCGGCCACCAAGCCGAACGCCAGCAAAACCGCCAGGTAGCAATAAGCCACCTTTGGCGTAGGCAGCACAACCTCCAACAGGCGCATTACCCCAGCCAGGACGCCGGCCGCGCGACTTTCCCCTCGGGCAATCCGCTGCCAGACCTGCTCCTGGAACCGGGGTGGCAGGGGAGTCTCCACGCTCCACTCCCTTAAAGCCCGATCAAGCACGTGGTCCGGTTCGGGTTGTTCATTCCGTCTCATATTAATAGAAGTTTCTTCTCATCAACGTTAGTTAGCGGGATGGCCCGCCGTTCCTGTCCTTTTCTACGGCACCGCGACTAAAATCCCTCGCGATTTCTGGAGGATTTTGAATCCGCCAGTCTCGATCGGTGCGATTATCCCGCGGGGACTGGTGAGCGTCAACCATTCGCTGGGGCTATTGACAACTCGAGGAGAAACTCGTCCACTCTCCTCAAGTTCTATGGTTCCTTTAAAGTCCCGTCCGTCGAACGGCCCGCGCACGAAGCTCCCACCCCCATGGGCCAGTCTCTCGGTCGCATGTGGGATGCTCGGATTATGCTACTCAACACTGGCGCAGGACCAATTCGCCACCGCGCTGCCCCAAGGAGTCAGAGCCGTGTGGGACTCGGCCAAGGCCTGGCACGAGACCACCCCCAGTCGCGAGCGAATTTGCATCAACGGCCTGTGGCGCTGGCAGCCGGCGGGGGATAACACACTCGACGTTCCCACCGGCGGTTGGGGCTACTATAAAGTGCCCGCGTGTTGGCCGGGCATCCAGGATTACCTGCAGAGCGATTACCAGACTCTTTACGAGCATCCGAGCTGGAAAAACGCCAATCTCAACGAGGTCCGTAGTGCTTGGTATGAGCGCACAATCACTATCCCCCAAAATTGGGCTGGTCGGCGTATCGTCCTGGGGGTCGAATACCTGAATTCTTATGCGGCGGTATTTGTGGATGGCCGGCAGGTGGGCGAACTTCGTTTTCCCGCCGGTGAGTTGGATCTTTCCACTGCGCTTCGCCCGGGAGCCACGCATGTCTTGAGCCTGCTGGTCGTGGCGATGCCGCTCAAAGCCGTCATGGAGTCCTACAGCGATACGAATACTGCCAGGCAGCGGAAGGGCACGGTCGAGCGCCGCGGCTTGTGTGGCGACGTCTGGCTGGTCAGCGAGCCAGCCGGTGCGCGGCTCTCCGACCTAAGCATCGAGACCTCGTTTCGCCGAAGCCAAATTACGTTTGGCGCCAGCTTGCAGGGACTGGCGGCCAGCGGGCACTACAAGCTCCGAGCGCGGATCAGCGACCAGGGCCACCAAGTAGCGGAGTTCATCAGCCCGGGGTTCTCGACCTTGCAGCTAACCAACGGCCGCGCGGGATTCTCTGCGACGTGGAAAGCCCCCAAGCTGTGGGACATCCACACCCCCGAGAATCAATATGCCTCCGAGCTTTCGCTTTTAGACGGAGAAGGTCAGGCGCTGGACACCGCCTCGCCGGTCAAGTTCGGATTCCGGGAGTTTTGGATCCAGGGCCGGGACTTCTACCTTAACGGCACGCGACTGTACCTGTCGCTCGTGCCCATCGACAACGCTCAGATGGGGGCCGCGTTGGCTACCTATTCGGCTGCCAAGGAGACCTTGCTGCGCCTCAAGAGTTTCGGGATCAACTTCGTGTACACCCATAACTACGGCTGCGAGCCCGGCTCGCACCTGAGCTTCACCGAGATCCTGCGCGCGGCGGACGACACGGGCATGCTGGTGGCGGTGTCGCAGCCGCATTTCAGCGCCTACGACTGGAAAACGCCGGACGCCGACGAAACTAACGGTTACGCCACGCACGCGGCATTCTATGTGCAGGTCGCGGGGACCCACCCTTCGGTGGTTAGTTACGCCATGAGCCACAACGCCACCGGTTACAACGAGGATATTAACCCACAGATGATCGACGGGCTGAGTGATCCGCGCGACGAATGGGCAGCTCGCAATGTCACGCTCGCCTTGCGTTGCGAAGCCATCGTCAAGCGTCTCGATCCGGCACGGCTGGTCTATCATCACTCCTCGGGCAACCTAAGCGCGATGTACACGCTGAACTTCTATCCGAATTTCGTGCCTATCCAGGAACTGGATGATTGGTTCGAGCACTGGTCGAACGCCGGCACTAAACCACTGGTTCTGGTCGAGTATGGAGCGCCTTTTGGCTGGGACTGGACGATGTACCGTGGGTGGTACCATGGCCGGCGGGAGTTCGGCAATGCGGCCGTGCCGTGGGAATATTGCCTGGCGGAATGGAACGCGCAGTTTCTGGGCGACTCGGCCTACCAGATTAGTGACCGGGAAAAGCGCAACCTGCGTTGGGAGGCGCAGCAGTTCCGCCGGGGGCGCCCCTGGTTCCGCTGGGACTATCCGTACCCCGTGGGCGATGCGCGTTTAGACGAAATGCAGCCCGTGCAAGCCGCCTACACTACCGACAACTGGCGCGCGTTCCGCACTTTGGGGTTGTCGGCTAACTCGCCTTGGGAGCACGACCGCTTTTGGAAGTTGCGCGACGGGTTTCAGCCTCATCGCCAGGACCTGCCTGTCGATTGGGACAACCTGCAGCGGCCGAGTTACAGCCCCGATTTCATCGACCGCACCTACGCCCGCTTTGACTCGGCTTATCAACGGTCCGACTGGGTCGCTTCGCCCACGGCTCAATCCTTGTTCCGAAATAACTTGCCGCTACTGGCCTGGATTGCGGGTAAACCGGAGCATTTTACGAGCAAGGACCACACCTTCAGCCCCGGCGAAACGGTCGAGAAGCAACTCATCGTGATCAACAATACCCGCCTGACGGTAACTGCCGACGCCACCTGGTCGGCTAACGTGGGCCCAACGGCTCGGGGCAACCAGAGGCTGGTCATACCAACCGGGGACCAGATGCGGGTGCCGCTGCCGTTCAAGCTCCCCCCTAGACTGGCGTCAGGCCAGTACCAAATCACCGCCAGCCTCAGGTCGAGCACTGGCGAGACTCAGGAAGACTCATTTACATTCCAGGTCATGCCGCGTTCAGCGCCGCCACGCTTGGCCTCGAAGATCGCTCTGTTCGATCCGGAGGGCCAGACGGCCAAATGGCTGGGGGAATTGGGCATCACCTGTCAAAAGGTTAATCAAACGGCGGACCTTTCGGGCTTTGACGTGCTCTTGATCGGCAAAGCCGCACTGTCTGTCGATGGCCCGGCGCCCGCTCTCACGCGCGTGCGCGAGGGGCTAAAGGTCGTCGTGTTCGAGCAGACCGCCGACGTGCTCGAACGGCGGCTTGGCTTCCGGGTCGAGGAATACGGCCTGCGACAAGTCTGGCCGCGCGTGCCGGACAGCGGGCTGCTGGCTGGGCTTACGGCTGAGAACCTGCACGACTGGCGTGGCGCTTCCACTCTGTTGCCACCAACCCTGGACTACACCTTGAGTCCGCGTTACAACGGCGCGCCCACCGTGCACTGGTGCGGACTGGAGGTCACGCGGTTGTGGCGTTGCGGCAACTGGGGCAACGTAGCCTCGGTCCTGATCGAGAAGCCGCCGCGCGGCGACTTCCTTCCCATCGTTGACGGCGGCTACGCCCTCCAATACAGCCCGTTGCTCGAATACCACGAAGGCCGCGGGCTTATCCTTTTCTGTCAAATGGATGTGACGGGGAGGACGGAGAGCGACCCGGCCGCGGAGACGCTGGCCAACAACATCCTCCGCTATGTGGACAGGTGGCGACCGGCCCCTCGTCGCACAGCGGTATATGTTGGCGAGGCTGCTGGGCTGGCCTGGCTAACCGCCTGCGGGGTCCAAGCCGCGCCGCTCAAAGGCGAGCCGGGGGCGGATCAGGTGCTGGTGGTGGGACCCGGCGGCAGCGGCGAACTGGCGGACCACGCCCCAGCCACCGCTGGTTGGATTAAGGCCGGAGGACGGGTCTTGGCTCTCGGACTCGATCAGTCAGAAGCTGACGCGTTCCTGCCAACCCCGGTCACGATGCAGCCCGCCGAGCACATCGCAAGCTATTTCCCTGCTTTCAGTGCCCACTCGCTGCTGGCCGGCGTGGCGCCGGCCGACGTGCATAACCGAGATCCACGCACGCTGCCCTTGGTAGTCGGCGGCGCGACGGTTTATGGCGATGGGGTGTTGGCAACCACGGGCAATGTCGTCTTCTGCCAACTGCCGCCCTTTCAAGTAAGCCAGTCTTTTGGAGCGCTGAGTTCCCCCGAAACCAACCGCAGCGTGGAGCCATTCAACCTGCGCCGTACCTTCGTGCGGACCTCGTTCGCGGTCAGCCGCTTGTTGGGAAACCTTGACGTGTCCAGCTCCACGCCCCTCCTGGAACGGTGGGGCGACCCAGTGGGCTCCTCCAGGCAGCCGTCGCTGATAAGGAACGGGGATTTCAGCACCGCTACCAACAGCAACGGTTTGCCCGACGGATGGGAGTTCAGCGCGGACGGCACAAGCGGCTCCTGCACACGCGAGGCGCAAGCCGGGCCGCGAGGCGGTTGGGCACAACTCATCTCGGTGCCGCCCGCCGCGGCTGGCGCTAAGCCGGCGGAGATTATGTTCGCCCAACACGATCCGCCCATCACGGCCGGCCAGTGGTACCGGTTGTCGCTTCGCACCCGGGCCGAAGGCCTGACGGCCAAGGACATTAATTGGACGGTGCAGAACACCGCCAATTGGCAGGCGCTCTTCGACTACCAGAAGTTCGCGCCTAAAGCAGAATGGCAGGCCGTCTCGGCGGTGCTCCAAGCCAAGGGTACGGCCGCCAAAGGCACCAAGTTCCAGATCTGGTTCGCGGGCACGGGCAAATTGTGGCTTGCCGACATCCGGCTCGAGCCAACCTCAGACCCGACCGTTGGCCGTTGGCTCGACGGCTTGTACCTCACAAAGCCCACCGAATGGGATGATCCCTACCGTTTCTTTGGGTGGTAGGCTGTTCGCCCGCACGGATGAGTATTAGTAATGATCCCAGTGGTCATGATCGTCATAGTGGCCGTGGTCCCGATAATACCCCTCGTAGGCCCCACCGTGGTCATGATGTTCTTCCCGTATTTCACATCCCGTAAGGGCGAGCAAGGTGGCCAAACCAAGCAGATAAGCGAAGCATTTCATAATCAGACTCTCTCCTCGAAATTTCCGCGGGAAGATGCGGCGGGGCCATGGGGTGAACGCCCTGCCCGCCCTTCCATGTATCGGGCGCGGCGAACGGGGCGGGTGTAAGCGGGCAAGGGGTGCGGTGCCCGCTGCTTACCGCGTTGGCGGACGCGTCTCCCTCTCCCTTCGAAAGGGGTGAGGGCGGCCGAAAGATGCGAAACGCGCCTCGGCGCGCGTCAGAAGCGTCCCCCGCGGAACGGATTATTTGGGCGAGAACCCGCTGAGGCTACCGGGGTGAGAATTCCCGTCACGACCTGGTCGCCGTCCTTTAGGCCGTCCTGCACCTCAGTGTCGATCCCGTCGTTGATGCCGGTTTTGATTTTGAGGGGAGTCAGTTCGGGGCGTAACGGGTCTTTGGTCCCGTTGAGAACATAGACCGTGTGAACGCTGGCTTTCTCGCGCGGCTCAGGAGGTGTCCCGCCCGGACCTCGAGGAGTGCCTGGCGGCCCTCCATTCGCGCCGCCGCCTGGGCCGCGTCCGCCACCGCCACTACCGTTGCGGCCTGCGCTGTCACCGGGGCGGGTCGTTTGGGCCGCATATTGCGTTGAGCCGTTGGTTCGCTTGTCCATCCCCCCAGCATCCGGAGGATGGAAGCGCAGAGCGGCATTGGGGACCATCAAGGCATTTTCTTTTTGGGCCGTGATGATCGACACGGTAGCCGTCATGCCCGGCAGTAATTTCAGGTCGGAGTTATCCACCGCGATAACCGTATCGTAATTGATCACATTTTGATTGGTGATCGGGCCGTAGCGAACCTGGCTGACTTTGCCATGGAAAGTGCGATAGGGAAAGGCATCGACGGAAAAGTTCACGTTTTGACCCAACTTAACGCCGCCAATATCGGCCTCGGAGACCATCGCGTCGATCTGCATCTTGGTCAAATCGTTAGCAATCACGAACAGGGTAGGGGTGCTGAAGCTGGCCGCCACAGTTTGGCCCACGTCCACCGCGCGCGAAATGACCACGCCCTCGACCGGGGCATAAATCGTGCAGCGTGAGAGATCCACCTGGGCGCTGGCCAGGTCGGCGTCCGCGGATTGAACTGCCGCCTCGGCTTGTTTTAGCTGGGCTTCCGCAGTGTCGTAATCGGCATCCGCCACCAAGTGATTGGTCCACAGCGCCCCCTCGCGCCGGGTCTGCGCCTGGTTAAGCGCCAGGTTGGCCTTGGCATTGGCCAGCGCGGCTTCGGCTTTGAGAACCGCAACTTTGTAAGTCGCCGGATCGATCTGGGCAATGACCTGATTGGACTTCACTTGCGAATTGTAATCGACAAGGAGTTTCTGAATGATCCCCGAAATTTGGCTGCCGACCTGCACGTTCACCACTGGATCTAACTGGCCCGTCGCGGTGACGACCTGTGTCAGGTCCCCATGGGTAACGGTGGCCAACTGGTACTCCGGAACGCCATCGCGGCTATTCTGAATGTACCACGCCACTCCTCCCGCCGCGCTGCCGAGCAGGATCAGGATCGTAAGCCATTTGCCCCAACGGGGTTTGCCATGAGTTGCCATACTTTGTAAGTCAGACCGGCGCTCATTCGAAAGAGACGCCCGCGCCACTTTACCGAGAACTCCCCGGCCGTGTCGATGCCGAATACACAACACACACAACACCGGACCGCCCCTGTTTGCGCCGCCGGATACTTGCCATTCGCACCCTGTAACTTTAGAATCCTCAGGTGCTCGAAATATTCATTCGACAACTCGCTCGCTCGGAGCCGTTGGCAGAGGAACAAGTCTGCCGGGCCGTCGAGCAACTGATCGATGAATCGGTGGCGGCGCCGCTGAAAGCCGAATTCCTTTGCCTCCTGGCGCTTAAGGGGGAGACCGTCGATGAGATTGCCGCCTTTGCGCGTGAGTTGCGTGCCCGCGCCCTCCAGCCACCCCTCGGGACGGAAACCCGCGACCGCACCATTCTTGATGTTGTGGGGACCGGCGGCGACCACTTGAGCACGTTTAACATCTCCACGGCCACGTCGCTAATCGCCGCCGCGGCGGGTGTGCTGGTGGCCAAGCATGGAAACCGCGCCAGCACTTCGCCCATCGGCAGCGCGGACGTGATCGAGGCGCTGGGAATCCCTTTTAATCTCGGGCCGGAGGAAGCGGCGCGGTCCTTGCGCGAACATGGTTTTGCCTTCTTCTTCGCGCCTGCTTACCATCCAGCCTTTCGTCACATCATCCCGGCCCGCAAGCTCTGCGCCGAGCGCGGCCAGACCACCATCTTCAACTTCCTCGGCCCTCTGCTCAACCCCGCACGGCCCTCGGCCGTTCTAGTGGGCGTGCCGCGCCCGGAATTGTGCGAACCCTTTGCCTGCGTGCTCCAGGCCTTGGGGGTTCAGCGCGCCATGGTGGCTTGCGGAGCGGCGCCCGACAACGGCGCGTCCTTGCGACACCTCGACGAAATCTCCTCGCTGGGTCCCACGGCCGTGGCGGAATTCTATTCGGAGCGGGCGCCGGTAACCTCGACGATTTTGCCCGAGCAATTCCCGCTGCAGCCGGCCACACTCGCGGACCTGCAGGGGGGCGGTCGAGAATACAACGCCGCCATCATCCGCAGCATCCTGCGCGGCGAAGAGCGCGGACCCAAGCGCGACGTCGCGCTGCTCAATGCGGCTGCCGCGCTGTTCGTAGCGGGCCGCGTGGAGAGCTTGGGTGAGGGTTGGAACCTCGCCGCGGCGGTCATCGAGGACGGCCGTGCGGCGCGCAAGCTCGAGGAGTTGGCCATGCGCAGGGTCATGGCAAACGGCGAACTCGCTGAAGGAGCCAGAAACAATGTATAAAATCATAGGTGCAGATGGTCGGCAGTATGGCCCGATAACCGCCGAGCAAGTGCGGCGCTGGCTCGCGGAGAATCGCGTGAACGCTAACACCTTGGCGCAACCGGAAGGTGCGACGGACTGGAAACCCTTAGGTGCCCTCCCGGAATTTGCCGCCGACCTTAAGGCGCCGCCCCTTGTGCCGCCACCTTGCGGGGCGAACCCGCGAGCGGCCAATAAGGTTCCGGCCGGAGTGTTAGGCATCCTTTTGGGCTCGCTCGGCGTACACAAATTCATCCTCGGCTATACCGGCGCAGGCTTGATAATGCTGCTCAGCACCGTCCTGACTTGCGGCGTGTTAGGCGTCATAAACCATGTTATCGGCTTAATCGAGGGCATCATTTACCTGACGAAAACGGACGACGAATTCGTGCGCATTTACGTGGAGGGCCGCCGAGAGTGGTTCTAGCGAGACGCCAATCATCTCGGGTTGTACCCCGCCGTTGGCAGATCACGACCGGTTCGCAAGGCTTCGGTCAGGCTATGAACAACATGCGGTTCCAATCCTAAACCGTCGTACGCGCGAACGGTCCGCTCCACTTCGTAGGCAACACGCCGCAGTTTCACCGCGCCATCCTCCCAGACCGCATAAGCAGCGCGCGGATCGCCATGCTTGGGCTGCCCGACGCTACCCGGGTTGATGACCAGAGTCCGCTGGAACTGAGTTTTCATGGGCAAGTGCGTATGCCCAACAAACAGAAAATCCGGGTGTCCCGCCTGGACCAGTTCGGACTCCCAGATGGTCAACGCGCTCTTTTCCGTCAGGTAATGAAAAAGCGGGTCGCTTGGTGTGGCGTGGCAGGCCACGTGATTGGCGTCGTTGAAATGCCACCGTCGCATCGGTTCTAAGTTCGCGAGAAAGGTTTTCATTGCCCGGCTCAACAGGCGCTTGCTCACCTCTTGGGTGGCTGCGGCCAGTAATTCATAGGCCGGCGAGCAATGGGGATCCGTGTCCAGGGCGACGGCGCGATCGTGGTTGCCTTGTAACAACCATCCAGTCGGTAGCGTCTTCATGGCCCAAGCCACGCACTCGGCAGGTTGAGGACCGTAGTTTACGAGGTCGCCGAGGCAAAGGATTTGGTCCACCTTAGGCTCGGCGGCAAGCACTTCCTCGAGCGCCGTCCAATTCCCGTGGATGTCCGCAATGAGCAGGATTTTCATGTGTGCAAAGTCCAAAACTGCTAGGTTGCCGGCGCAGCATCGTCGTGGGCGCGATAGTCAATCACCCGCGCTTTCTCCAGCGTGACTAACCCGCCCTTCATCATTTCATCAATCACGGGTAGAAAGCTATTAATCTTCTCCTCGGAATCCACAATCTCAATGACCAAGGGCAAATCAAACGAGAGCCGCAGAATTTTGGTCGTATGCAACCGGCTGGATTTACCGTAGCCCATCGGCCCGCGTAGGACGGTAGCGCCCGCCAAGTGCATTTCGCGCGCCTTGAGCACAATCGCTTCATACAAGGGTTTGTGATGCCAGCGGTCGCTTTCGCCGATGAAAATTCTCAACAACACTGCGTCGTGTGGAAGGTGCATATTCAAACTCCTCTCAGCGGCTTGATACTCAGCGCTGCCACGTGGCCCAGCCAGGCAGCGAGCAAGCAACAGGCGAATGAGGCCAACACGTTGAGTCCCGCGTACCCCCATTCGCCGTCACGCGCCAAGTTCAAGGTCTGCAGACTGAACGATGAAAAAGTGGTATAACCGCCGCAAATCCCAGTCATGAAGAAATTGCGAAAGGCCGGTTTCACCATCCAACGCCCTCCCGGGTCAGTCAGGGTCGCAAAAAACGTGATGACGAACGAGCCTGTAACGTTGATCACCAGCGTTCCCATGGGAAACGTTTCGAAATGCCGGGAGACGATGCCGTTTAACCAAAATCGGGCGATCGTTCCCATCGCGCCCCCCAAGCCGAGCCATAGATAATTGAGCATAAAAATGACGCGAGTTGTCTCGCCAGGACTTTTCCACACTGGCCAGTTGGGTCAGGCAATTACCCTTAGGGACAGCAAACCCCCTGGCCGTTACACGGCAGTAAAGCTGAGGGCAGAGATTCTGGCAAACCGAACTTTCTGACCCATTGGAAAGTCGCCGCCAGCCTCCAACGGTTTTTCGTCTGTTTAGATTAACGAATTCTCGCGGTTCGCGAAGTATCGTTAGCCCAAATCGGTTGGATTGCCCGTGAAAGCCGTTGGCACACTCTTTGCACTGCCCCTCCACCAAATGAGACCGCAGAAGTCGCGGTGGGGTAACACGGATTTTTAATTACATCGATCCATGGCCTTTGTTCCCAGTTTCATCCTGGCGCCGTTGCTGGCGGGCGTGGGGTTGTTCTGGCTGAAGCCGGAGCGGCTCCGGGCCATCCTGGTCGTGATTGTGACGGCAGCCGTATGCTGCGGGGCGGTGCTGCTGGTGCAGCTACCGCAGCCGGCCGGCCTCTCGCTCAACCATCACTGGCTTGACCTGTCCATGCTCGCTGCTGATGTCAGCATGGCCATTTATATTGCCTGGTTTGCTGTCGCGCCGCCCTCTCATCGTGGCCCTGGCGGTCGCGCAGGCCGGGCTGATGGTTTGGTTCGAGTGGGCTTATGGCCCGCACTTGCCGCCCGCGCAAAACCTCTTCGTGGACAAGTTTTCGGTCATTATGGCGCTGATCAACGGCGTGGTGGGCGGTGGGATTTGCCTGTATGCGCTGGGCTACATGCGCCGCTATCACGAGGTCGCGCATCCCGAGGTAGCCGATCGCCGGCCGCTGTTTTTCTCGCTGTTGTTTGTCTTCATGGGTGCTATGTTCGGGATCATCTTCGCCAACAACCTGGTTTGGCTATTCCTCTTCTGGGAGGTCACCACCCTTTGTTCGTTTTTGTTGATTGGTTACACCCAAACGGATGAAGCCCGGCGCAATGCACTCCGCGCGCTGACGATGAATCTGGCGGGCGGGTTGGCGTTCGCTGTAGCGATTGTTTGGCTCTGGAGAACAGCGGGCACCATCGAACTACAAGTGCTATTAGCATCCAAGCCCGGTCTGGTGCTCGTGCCGGCAGCTCTGCTCTGCTTCGCCGGTATCACTAAATCGGCCCAACTACCCTTCTCGAGTTGGCTGCTGTGAGCCATGGTGGCCCCAACCCCGGTTTCGGCCCTCCTGCACTCCAGCACCATGGTCAAGGCCGGGGTCTATCTCGTGCTCCGGACGGCCCCGATCATCAGCGGAACCGCGGTCGGAATGGGTGTGGCCCTGGTCGGGTCGATGACCTTCCTCGTCGGTTCGCTGGCGGCCATTACGACCAGCGATGCCAAGAAAGTGCTGGCCTACTCGACGGTTGCGAACCTGGGTTTGGTCGTCCTGTGTGGCGGCATCGGAACCTACGCCGCAGTTTGGGCCGGCGTGCTCCTGATCATCTTCCATGCCGTGGCCAAATGCCTGCTGTTCCTGTGTGTTGGAGTGGTCGAGCAGCGACTGCACAGCCGGGACATCGAAGCGATGTCTGGCCTCATCTTGAACCAGCCGCGTGTCGCGGTGATGATGCTGATCGGGATGGCGGGGATGTTCCTGGCGCCGTTCGGGATGTTGATCAGCAAGTGGGCGGTGCTCAAAGCGGTGGTGGATGCTTCGCCCTCGCTCTCGGTGTTCATTGTTTTCGGCAGCGCGGCCACGCTGTTCTTTTGGGTAAAGTGGATGGGCAAACTGCTCGAAGTGGTTGGGCCACGCCAACCGGCCGAGCAGCCGTTGCGCCTGGGCGAATCCGTCGCGCTTTACGGGCTTTCGGCGGCGACTTTCCTGGCGTGCCTGTTTTTCCCTTTGATTTCTTCTAACCTGATCGAGCCGTACGTCCTGGGAGTCTATGGACATACGGCCTCGATGAGCCCCGGCAACATCGTGATCATGACGATCATGATGGTGATGATCCTTTTGTTCCCGCTGAGTTTCATCAACTACGGCCGCGGCGTCAAAGTGATGGACGCCTACCTGGGCGGCGCCAATTTCCACAGCAGCGTCCGCTTTCTCGGCTCGGCCAACCAGGTCCAGAGTGTGACGATGAACAACTACTACATGCGGGGCGTCCTCAGCGAGCCTTGGCTGGCGCGCTGGGGCGCCATCGCCTGCTCCGTCCTATTGGCCGTGATGTTGGCCGCAGCCGTTTGGCCGCCCAGGTCAACGACGGGCGCACCTGCGACCGCTTCAATTCATGCCACTCCATGAGCTCCTGGATTCGCCTTATCATCTTCCTCCTCGCGGGCCCGGTGGTCGGCGGGCTGCTGACTGGCCTGGATCGGCGCATCTCCGCCCGGTTGCAATCCAGGCAAGGGCCGCCACTACTCCAACCCTTTTACGATGTGTTCAAATTGTGGCAGAAGGAAAACATCGTTGTCCGCCGCTCCCAAAACTTCTACATCTTCTTCTTCCTGTTGCTCGTGATCTTTACCGGTGCGCTGTTCTTCGCCGGTTCGGACTTGCTGTTGGTGATCTTCGCGCTGACACTCGCGGCGATTTTCTTCGTGCTCGGGGCCTATAAGAGCAGTTCACCCTACAGTTTCATCGGCGCTGAGCGCGAGCTCATCCAGATGATGGCGTATGAGCCCATCGTGCTGCTGACCGCCGTCGGGATGTACATGGTCACGAAGAGTTTCTATGTGCATGAGATTGCCGGTCACCCCACGCTGCTGGTGCTGGGCTTGCCGGGGATCTTCCTCGGGTTTTTGTACATGCTGGTGATCAAATTCCGGAAGTCACCCTTTGACCTCTCCTGCTCGCACCACGCACACCAGGAGTTGGTGCGCGGGATCACTACCGAGTTCTCGGGCCGCCCTCTCGCGCTCATCGAGGTGGCGCATTGGTACGAGAACGTGTTTCTGCTGAGCTGGGTCTATCTTTTTTTCGCCTCCGTGCCGGTGCTCGGTGTGGCGGTGGCGGTGGCGGCGTTTGTCGGCCTGATCCTGGTCGATAACCTCTGCGCGCGGCTCAAGTGGCAAACCGCCCTGCGCAGCGCGTGGGTGGTCGCCGCAGTGCTGGGCTTCGGGAATATCCTGGTGCTCTCCTTCCTTAGGTCTCACTGAATCAGGTATGATTGGCTTTAGAGACGCTTTTAGCAAATCCCCCTGGCTGCTCCACTACGATGCCTCGAGTTGCAATGGGTGCGACATTGAGACCCTCGCCTGCCTCACGCCGCTCTACGATGTCGAACGCCTCGGAGTGATCAACACCGGCAATCCCAAGCACGCGGACATCTTCCTGGTCACCGGCGCCGTGAACGAGCAAAGCCGCGATGTCATAAAAAACATCTATCACCAATTGCCCGAGCCGAAAGTCGTGGTGGCCGTGGGGATTTGTGCGTGCAGCGGCGGCATCTTTCGCGAGTGTTATAACATCGCGGGCGGAGTCGATAACGTCATACCTGTGGACGTGTATGTCCCCGGCTGCGCGGCCCGGCCGGAAGCCGTTATCGATGGCGTCGTCAAGGCGCTTGGGGTGCTCGAATCGAAGCAGCGGGAGATGGTGGCCCTGGCCGATAGCATTGACAAGGTGGTCTATCTCCGGGCCGCCAAAATCGATGCGCCCGAACTCCTGGCCCTGCAAAGGATCGCCTACCAGAGCGAGGCGGAACTTTACGGGGACGACAGCTTGCCGGCGCTGCAACAAACGCTGGAGGAGTTGGAGGAAGACTTTGAGCGCCGCCCCCAACGTGAAGTCGCCCTGCTGGGGGTCCGCGGGACTGAGGCGGAGGACCCGGCTGACCGGGTGGTGTTTTTGAAAGCGGTCGTAAACGGTAAGATCATTGGGTCGGTGCGCGGTTACGCTGTCGATGGTACCGCCTACCTTAGCCGAATGATGGTGCATCCCTATTTCCGGCGGCGCGGCATCGGTCGGCGGCTGCTGGATGAAGTCGAAGCAGCCTTCCCCCACGTCGGGCGCTTCGAGGCCAAAACCGGCCACCAGAGCAAACGCAACCTTTTCCAGTTGACGCAACGCGGCTATCAGGTTTTCAAGCAGGAGCCCTTCACCCCCGCGATCACTTGGGTGTACCTGCAAAAGCAACCGGCGGGCGCCCCGCCGAGCGCTTCTTCCAAAAATTGATCTTACTATGGCTCAGGAACAATCCTTTGAAATCATTCCAGTGGATGAGCTGCTGGTGAAGGTGGAGGGCTTGCGCCGGCAGAACTTTCGCCTGGTGCAAATCAGCGCGACGCGGCTGGCGGAGCAGTTGGAACTGACCTACAGCTTCGATCTCGAGCACCGGCTCACCAACTTGCGGCTGCACGTTCCCACTGGTGACGCCAAGGTGCCCAGCATTACCGGCGTCTATTGGGCCGCGTTCCTCTACGAGAACGAGCTGCACGACTTGTTCAATCTCCAGGTGAAGGGCATCGCGGTGGACTTTCAAGGCACCCTGTATAAAACGGCCGTCAAATTTCCCTTCGGCAGCACCAAGGCGGTTTTTTCCTGATATGCCTCGCACTATCATTCCATTTGGTCCACAACACCCGGTGCTGCCCGAGCCCGTGCATCTGGACCTCGTCGTCGAAGATGAAAAAGTGGTCGAAGCGCGGCCATCCATCGGTTTTGTGCACCGGGGCCTCGAGAAGCTGGTCGAGAAGAAAGACTTCAACGAGTTTGTTTATATCGCCGAACGCATCTGCGGCATTTGCAGCTTCATTCACGGCCAAACCTATTGCCAGGCCATCGAAGCGATCATGAACGTCACTGTGCCGCGGCGCGCGCTTTACCTCCGAACCGTTTGGGGCGAACTCTCCCGCCTGCACAGCCACCTGCTCTGGCTCGGGTTGATGGCCGACGCCATCGGGTTCGAGAGCCTCTTCATGCATTCCTGGCGCGTGCGTGAGCGCGTGCTCAACGTCATCGAATCCACCACCGGCGGCCGGGTCATCTTCGGCACCTGCAAGGTCGGCGGCGTGCGCCGCGATGTCACCCCGGAAGCTCTGGCGCACATGATGTCGGAGGTGGACCGAATCGAGCACGAGGCTCGCGAGATCACTGAGGTCTTTCTCAACGACCGCACCGTGAAACAGCGGCTGTGCGGCGTGGGGGTGTTGTCGCGGGACACCGCCTACGAGTTGGGCTGCGTCGGCCCGACCTTGCGCGCGTCGGGGGTCGCGCAAGACATGCGACAACTGGGCTATGCCGCCTTCGGGGAACTCGAATTCAAACCGGTGACGCGCACCGAAGGGGACGCGCATGCACGCTGCGCGGTTCGTTGCGAGGAAATCTTCCAATCGGCGGATTTGATTCGCCAAGCGCTCGCCAAACTTCCGGAAGGCGACATCGCCGTGAACGTCGCGGGCAACCCGAATGGCGAATACATGGCGCGCACCGAGCAGCCTCGCGGCGAGGTGGTGTATTGCGTGAAGGCCACCGGCGCGAAAAACCTGCAGCGATTCCGGGTGCGCACGCCGACGTTCGCGAACTTGCCCGCGCTAGTGAAGTTGCTTCAGGGTTGCGAGCTGGCCGATGTGCCGGTGCTAGTGCTGACCATCGATCCCTGCATTAGTTGTACGGAACGGTAACTATGAGCTATTTCGCCATGTCCAAACTCGTGCTGAAGTCGGCGGTCACGAAGCCCGTGACGACGCGCTATCCCTTCGAGCCGCGGCGGGCACTGGCTGGTTCGCGCGGCACCCTGGTGTTCACGCGAGACCACTGTGTCTTCTGCACGGTTTGCGCCAAGCGCTGCCCGACAGGCGCCCTGGCAGTAAACCGAACGCAAAAAAAATGGAGCATCGACCGTTTGCTCTGCATCACGTGCGGTGTTTGCGTGGAAGTGTGCCCGAAGAAATCGCTCGTGCTTGTCCCTGCCCACGCAACTCCCACCGTGACCAAGGACCGGCAGGCGTTCTAAGAGGCTTGGAAATGTGAGTTCAGAAGGCCGCCAGTTGCCAATAGTTGAAGAGCCCTTCCAGGCGCTTGTTGATGCCCTCCGCCAACTCGGCGGCCGGCACGCAGCCCGCCTCCGGCGTCCAGCGCTGCTCCGCCGGCCCGAACGTTTGCTCCTCGCCAGAGTTGAGGTCCAGCACCACCATCCGGAACGGAGAAAAGGAGAGTTGGCCAACCACGGGGTTTTTCCAGCTTAACAGCAGAAAGGAGCGGGATTGCGCCGGCTCGTGCTGCAGCAGGCTGACCCCTTGCCAGGGTGAATTGCGGACAATTTCGGCCCCCATCGCCTGGCAAATGGTCGGCGCCAAGTCGATCAGGTTGACCGGACGTGATCGGATGCCGGCGCCAGGGGCAGCCGGCGCGGATAAGGGATAATGAATAAACAAGGGCACATGCATGACCCAGGGATTGATCTGCCAGCCATGATACACTCCGCCCAACTCGAAGAGTTCCTCCCCATGATCGGCCGAGATGACAATCATTGAGTTGTCCATCACGCCTCGCTGCTCGAGGCCTTGAAGAAAGGCCAGCAGTTGCTGATCGAAATAAGCCGCATTCTGTTCGTAGAGGCCGCGCATGAAATAGACGCCGTGATGGTCAAGGGGTATTCCTGGACGCCGCTGGAGTGGCTGGTGGTTGTTGAAGAGATGCAAGTAAAAAAACGCAGGCTGCTTGGGTGCCTTCGCTCGGTGCGCGTCCAACTCCTCCAAGGCCTGTGGAAACACGACTCCGGGATCGCCCAACCCTTGGCCGCCGGGATGGAGGGCCACGCAGGAGTTGGTGGGCCAGCACGAACTGAAGTCCTCGCTAAAGGTCGCGAAGTTATAACATTGATAGCCGGCGAGCGCGCACGCGCGGGCCAGCACATTGTCTTGGCGGACGGGATAGCTCCAATAGTAGTGATACCACGCCGGTTGCATTCTCCCGTTTAAATAAGCTGGATACGAACCTCTCGTGCTGTTGTAGCTGGTCCAGGCGTTGTCATACACAGCAAACCGAGGAAGCATCCAGGTTACACCTGGATAGTGGCGGCGCTGCTCGGCCGATGCGCCATAGGTTTCGCCTCGTAGCGCGTCAGCCACAATGAAAAAAACATTGGGGCGAGGGGATATTGGCCGGAGCACCAGTTCCTGCCGTTGCACCCACCTCAGGTCGCTCGGCACCCGAGAATGGCTGTCCTCCAGCAACTGTCGTGCGCGTTGAAACACCGGCTCGGGCCGGGGAAAATGATCGTAATACGCATGGACGACGGTGCCAAAGGTTTTGTCAAATTTCAAGTAAGTGTTCCAAGGCTGGCTCAGATTCAGGGGCAGCACAAAAGTTAACAGTCCCAGCACGGAGCCAATGAGACAAAGCCCGCTCAGCGCAGCCTGAACTGCGCGGGGCAACATCGTTAGGAGGCCCCAGACGCAAGCAACCGTTATGGCCGAATAAAACGAGGCTGTGGCGAACCCCCATTCGTAATACAAATGGGCCCGGGCGGCCAGCCAGACCGTCCCCGCCAGCGCGGTTACCCAGATCAGCCCTCCTACCAGCCGCCGTCGCGCGTGTCGCCGAGGGGCCAACCGGCCGTAGCTCAACAGGGCTTCGGCCAGACTTTTTTGGGACGCCGCCGCGCGGCGGCATAGCAGCACCACCGCCGGCAGGGTAAGAATCATTACATAAACACAGGAGCGGAAGCCAACAAAAACCCCTCCCACAAACCGCAGGCCATTCAACAAGATCACTATCGCCGCTCCCTCAACCAGCAGGCCGAGCAGCACCAGCATCGGTCGGCCTCCTCCCTGCCTCGATGCCGCTGTTCGACCGAGCGCCACGGTTGGGGCCAGCAGCACCAACGCTGACACCCCCGTCACGCCGGCTACTCGCGCCGCCAAAAGCAGTCGCTGGCCGGGATTGGCGTTCAACTCTGGAAAGGCCAACAAAATGCTTACGGCAGTGGCGGTGAAGGAAAGCACGCCCGCGGCAGCGAATAGAAAAACATTGTCCGCCCAGGTGCGCAGCGGGCCTGCTGGCTGGTCGGCTCGTCCCCAAACGTCCCCCAACCATACCGCTAAGCCGATCCAACCCGGCCCACATAACCCGAACGCCGCGGCCAGGTCCCAAGCCGTGCTCTGGTGTCGATAAACCAGGCAGAGCCCGGAAATGAAAACCAGCCAGCCTGAAGCCAGCGCCTTGTGACGCCGCACAGGCAGCCGCCACAACATCCCCATTCCCGCTAACGCCGCCAGCAGCACCGGCGCCAGCGGGGAGCGCAGCCAGCTCGAATCGGAATAGCCGGCAAAAAAACTCGCGGCTTCAGGAGTGGTCTCCAGATACAGGAACAGCGAGAGCGGCATCGCCAAGAGGAGATAAGTTACCGCGCCGGAGGTCGGCGCAAGAGCGGGTTGCAGTAAATCAAATTTCGTCCCTCCACTCCCTGTTACGGACTTGCTCATGTTTACGCCCGATTATCCTCCGAAGCACCCCTGGGCAGAATGGGGCCAATACCCCGGAAAGCCCAGGGCCAATGGCCCGTCTCATACGAGGGTGCAGCGCAGCGGAGCCCTGGGTTTAATGCACAATCCGCACCCGCGGGCTGAAAGCCTGCCTCATACGCCTGGTGAAGCTTCGCCTCAGGGTCGGTGCCCTCCCGCGTGCCGCTTTCGAAAGCCAATGAGCTCGGGCGTGCCGCCAGCCAAGGGAACTCCTACTTTGCCATCTGCCAAGACACGGAAAACAACACGTTCGCAATTTGGGAAGTGAATCCGAAGGCAAAATAAATGTCCTGAACGGGACGGCCCATTCGTCGTATCTCTGACGGTTTAATTCATCACATCATCGGACGCGCGAACATTCATAAAACAAGAAAGGGAAGTTATGAAAGAGCAGAATGGATACATGCTGATATTTCGCAGCACGGACTGGTACAAGCGACTCTCGCCCGAAGAAATGCAACAGGTGGTTGACCGGTGGATGGCCTGGTTCCAACGGTTGACGGAGCAGGGCAAAGCGGTTGCGGGAAACCCGTTGGAACACAAGGGCAAAATTGTTTCCGGGAAGAATGGGCGCGTGATCTCTGACGGTTCGTTTGCTGAATCCAAAGAAACGATCGGCGGTTATTTTCTCCTCAACGTCAACACCATGGACGAAGCCGTGGTCATCGCGCAGGAATGTCCCGGGTTGCCTTACGGCATCCGCGTTGAAGTGAGGCCAATATTGGCTGAATGTCCCTTTGCCCAGGAAGCACGGGTTGAAACACGGCTTGCCCAGGCCTGAACCAGCAAAGGAGATCACGAAATGAACGCCAATCAAATAAATAATCTTTGCTCAGCGATGTATTAATTTTGCCTTCTCTTCGGGATACGGAGTTGCGAGGCGTGAAAAAACCGACAAATCTCCAATCGGCATTCGCGCCCAACCTGGAGGGTTGCCAGACAGTAGCCGGAGGTCGTAGCGCCGCGAAGACCTCCGGTCGGCCGAAGATGGAATCGCACCCCGGGCAGCCGGGCAGGGGCGCCAGAACGCTCCGGTCCGCTCACAACAGGCGTCGCCTTCCACCGCCACACCCATTATAGCGCCCGCGAGAGGCGCACCACAAAGTGGGGGCGTGGACTTGCCGTCCACGGACCGCACCCCAAAACCCCGTCGAGTCGCATAGCGACGCCTGAATCCGATCCGACAGATACCCCGAGTCGAAACGCTAATGATGCGGTCCTATGATCTTTGCGCAAGGGCGCAGGCAGCGGCGAAAGAGATTTTTGGTGTCTATAGGTTTCTATAGGTTACTATAGGTTACCATACCTTACTGCTGGGTGCTGCCGGCCAAGGGGGGGCAAGCCGCGTTTCCGGCGAGTGGTTCGGCTGGCGCGCAGATGTTTTGAAAAAACAGGTGAATTTGCCAAAGTTTTCGAAATTGTTCGAAATTGTTTGAAAAAAAGCCAAATTTTAATTTTCCCAAACAGTCGGTCGAAATTTATCGAAATTTTCCCAAACGCGGGGTCAAATTTGTCGAAATTAGTCGAAATTTTTCGAATGGCACGCGAATGACGAAAGAATGACGAAATCTCAAATCCGAAAGGGTCCCAAGCGTGCGCCAAGCCTGATTTACTTTGATTTAGCTTGATTCAGCTTGATCGCCGAGCAGATTTTTCCCCCGATCTGGTCGGATGTGGGCAGGGGCATTCAGATGGCCGCTTTCTATGGGCTGACCCGGATCCCATGTTGAGCTACGCACGAAAGCTGGCTAAGCTCCCCGGTACATGACGCGCTTCATCCTGCACGCATGGGTAAGATTCCTGGCGATGGCCGCGGTTTTGTCCGTGCTCCACGCGAAGGCTCAACCGGCGCCAATGTCACGCGGAGAATCGCGCAGTGTATTTGGTTATGACACGACCAAGGATTTCCTGGCGTTTGATCCTCAATATCTCGAAAAGCGACGGCAATACACCGGGGAGCTGCGGGAGTTGCAATTGGAACTGGCCCGCCAAACGGCCGCTGGACGGGCCACTCCCTGCTCCCGGCAAATTTTCCTCGAAGCACGGTGGCTCAGCTATTCAGCCCAGTGGCAGCGCATTGAGCGGCGCCTGCATGACCTGCGCGAAATGCTCGCGCGTCCCGCCGATCCGGCGGATGCCCGCGACCAGGTCGAGGTCGATGGCAGTTACGATCATTGCAGTGAAGCGTGGTTCCTAAAACTGGACTCAACTTTGGAAGAGCTCGAAGATCGCGCCAGCCGGGGGGAGGGGCCGAAGTATCCGCTCCAGCTCCTGGACCGGATCAACAGCCCGGAGAAATTACGCAGCTATCTGGACTCGATCCTGGTTTCAGACATCCGCCACACGGGGATTGACAATCGATTCGAGTTGAACATCGCCATCACGGCGATCGAACGGCTCATCCAGGGGGAACTTGGCGATGTCTATCCATTCGATCCGAGGCTGAAGCAGGCGTTGCTGGAGTATGAGGATGAGTATTGGCAGAACCCGGAGACGGGTTACTGGGGAACTTGGTATAAGCAAGAGAACGGCGAGCTACGGAAGACGTCCGACTTGAGCGTGACGTTTCACATCATCTCTTATCGCCACAATAACCTCAAACGCGTCCCGGAGATGATCAACACCACGCTGGCATTCAAAGATCTGGAGTATCCGTATGGCTGGCTGGAGGAAGGCAAAAAATCCAATCACCACAACTACGCCGTGGTGCGGCTGTTTCGCATTTGCTGGCCGTCCATGAGCGAGGACCAGCGTGAACTCGCGCGCACCGAGATGCGCCAGATGATAAAGTTCTGCTTGACTGAAACGTTAAACGCCGACGGCTCCTTCAAGCTGATGGACGAAGACACCGTCGGCTCCTCCTATATGTTTCCGGTGGAGCTTCTTGATGAAACTGGCTATTTCCGCAAAAGCCGTCGGTTCTGGACGGACGAATCATTGCCAGGGTCGATGGAAGTCGCAAAGAGGGTCGCCGCCAAAATTCAATTGGCCGGACTGACCGACACAGAATCGCGCAAAGCCCTTAGACGGCTCCAGGATGCCCAACGAGAGGCCCGTCGGCGGAGCGTGGCTGGAGCTCTTGAAATCGTGGTGCTAATTGGGATCGGATATTTGACTATAAGATTTTTCCGGCGAAGAAGAGAACCAGTGCTCCCAAACTAATACGCGGCTTGGGTTTTCCGAATTCGTAAGCGGAACCAAAGCCGTCTAGGTGAAACGCATCAGCCTTTCAGCAATAAGTCGTTTTCCCGGCACCGCTCCCCTGCTCAGGTGGGCGATACCAATCTCTTCAATTCTGCGGTGGTCATGGCGGCGGTGGCGTCGCCCCGCTCAGGTTGCCATGCATCTCAGGGTGCGGCCCCTGCAAGTACTGATCGAGCTTTTTCTTCTGGTCGTCGTTCAGGATCTGGCGGATTTGTTTGTCGGCCTTATAGCGCTGGGGCCTCACCTTGGCCAAGCGCTCTTGGCGCGACAGGCTTTTATCCTGCACGAGCTTCTGCTGGGCGTCATGCAGTTTTTGGAGGATTGGTATGATTCTGGCCTGCTGATCGCCGGTGAGATCGAGCTTCTCGGTCAGCACTTTCAGCATCTGCCCGACTACCGGCACGTCTTCTTGTGCGGCGCTCTGGCCGTGTTCGTCCTTGTCAGTACCACCAAGTCGCTTAGCGGTCTGTTGCGCGGGCGCGGTCAGTGCGACAACTAACATGGTCCCAACCGTAAGTACACGGAGTGAATAGCGGTTTTTCATATGATTCGGTTTGTAGCGGTCATACGTCCGCTCGTCAATCGCAGCTTCCGAATTCTTGAACAAAGAGGCGGTCCATGTCCAGGAATGAGCCCTTCAGATGGTGTTTTCGGTCGGAATCGCCAGTTTGATCTTTGAGCTGGCGGGCTGTTGCCGTAGAAAGGAACAGGATGAGCTTGCAGGATCATACTGGGCCAAAGAAACAAGAAAAGGCGCCGCGAAAGCCCGATTCGCGCGTACGGCGTACTCACGAGCGGCTTGGCGGTGCTCTGATTGAGTTGATCCAGGAGAAGCCGATCGATGACGTGACAGTGCAGGAAGTGCTGGATCGCGCGGCAGTCGGTCGTTCCACCTTTTATCTTCATTTCCGCGACAAGAATGACCTGCTTCTCAGCCAGTTGGAGAAGTTCCTGGAAATGATGAGCAGTGCACTGAGCGTTCGCAAGGAAGAGTCGCGTCGAGTAGTCCCTGTGGCGGAGTTGTTTGAGCACATCGGCAACCAGAGGAAGATCTATCGTGCGCTGGCCGACTCTGGCCGTCTCAACGATTTCTTCGATCTCGCGCAAGGCTACTTTTCACGCGGGATTGAGCAGCGCCTGAGGGAATCCAAGCGAATTCCGAAGCTTCCTCAACGCGAGTTGGCTGCCCGCGCCTCGGCCTTGGCCGGGAGTTTGCTATCCCTGCTGCGCTGGTGGCTTGATCGTGGCGCCAAAGAACCACCGCGTTACATGGACGAACTGTTCCACCGGATCGTGTGGAACGGGCTCCAGTAGTCCCTATCCTGCGACCTGCGCAGAGCGCTGCACCCCGGGCTGTCACATTTCGGGCTATCAGCCCTGCGAGGCCGGTGCGACGCAAAGGACAAAGGACGATGCGCGTTAGAGCTTCAAACCATAAATTTGGCTATGACGCGCAAGCTGCGAGTGGAGTACCCCGGCGCAATCTACCACGTCATGAGCCGGGGCGACCGGGGGGGAACATCTTCCTGAGATGTCCACCGGCAGAATTACCTCAAGACGTTGGCCGAAGCGAGCCAGAAAACCGGCTGGCAGGTTCACGCCTACAGCCGGATGAGCAATCAAACCTGGCGCCACTGCTCCTCTTTTAAGTCTTCGGCCGAGCGGAGCGGTTAACGGAACGTCAAACGAAACGAGTGTCAGTCCTCACTATTGACACAAACTGGTGGCTGTGGCATGTTCTGTTCGTGCCGCGTCAATTACGCATCCAGTACCCCGGGGCGATTTATCTTGTCATGAATCGCGGTGACCACCGGGAGGACATCTTCAAGGACGACAAAGACCGGCATCGATTCCTGTCCACCCTGGGCGAGGCTTGTGTCAAGACGGACTGGCACATTCACGCCTTCTGCCTGAT
>Ga0209517_10002534_pt1 | contig 25533 bp, 29 predicted proteins | sample PeaSoiMetSII2010_FD_187695 | JGI IMG/M metagenome (GOLD analysis project Ga0209517, IMG submission 187695) | Peat soil microbial communities from Weissenstadt, Germany - SII-2010 (SPAdes) (version 2) | ecosystem: Environmental > Terrestrial > Soil > Wetlands > Peat | place: Germany... | reverse complement strand
ACCGACGGCCGAAAGCGCCCCGACACGGTCGAAGCCTACTACATGGGGCTTTCGATCGGTAAATGGGAGGGCGACACGCTGGTGATCGATTCCACCAACTTCGTCGATACAACCTGGTTCGGACGCGGCGGCTTGTTCCATTCCGCCGACATGCACATGATCGAGAAGCTGACGCGGAAGGGCGATGAGATTCTTTACCAGGTGACCATTGAGGACCCGGATGTCCTGATTGAGCCGTGGGTGATGCCGGACAAAATTCTGCGGGTGCGCGCTGGCGCACCACAAGTAATCCATGAGCGCGCGTTTTGTGAAGTGTACGAGCAGGGGAACATATCCACCCAGCTCCGGCACTAGTGGACTGTCCCTGAGAAATCGCTAGCAGATGTGTGGTGGAGCGGGCTTCACCCTGCAACGGAGGCTTGAGCCTCCGATTTGGTGCGGGCGCTGAAGCACCCGTTGCAGGCTGAAGCCCGCTCCACCCGATGCCACCTCCACGCTCGCGGAGTCTCAAGGACAGCCCACTAGTAGGTCTCGAGAGGAGGTGCGCCCGGATGGTTCGTACGTTTCTGGCGCTGTCGCTCGGATGTGGCCTGATGCAGGCCCAACCCGCCACCAAGCTGGAATTCGAAGTGGCGTCGATCAAGCCATCTCCGCCGCCAGCTCCAGGAATGGGAATCGTCGTGGGCTGTCGCGGAGGTCCCGGCACGAACGACCCCGCCTTGTACACTTGCCAGAACATCAGCCTTTCGAATCTGGTGACCATGGCGTACCGCGTCGCCTACTATCAGCTTTCAGCGCCGGATTGGGCGGGGATGGCGCGCTTCGATCTGCGGGCCAAAGTACCGGAAGGCGCCACGAAGGAGCAGTTGGCGCTGATGATGCAGAGCCTCCTCGCCGACCGCTTCCAGCTAGCCGCGCATCGCGAGTCGAGGGAAATACAACGATTCGAACTGACGGTGGCGAAAAATGGCCCCAAGTTCAAGGAAGCCGCGCCTCCCCCTCCGGCGGACTCCCGAGACGCCGCGTTTACGCCCGGGCCGCCCAAGCTCGATAAAGAAGGTTATCCCGCGATTGGGCCCCGGGGTGGCATGGCGATCATGTATGACAAGGCGCGGCTGTACCAGCCTGAAATGACCATGACGATGCTGGCAAGCCAGTTGTCAGCTCAGTTGCGAGGACCAGTGGTTGACGCGACCGGACTAACCGGAAAATACGAGATCAGCCTCTACTGGAGCGCGGGTGACAGCCTCCGGACCGCAGCGCCGACGCCCGGAGGAGGGCCCACGCCCCCGGACTCGAGTTCCGCCGGCCCGGATCTGAAACAGGCGTTGCAAGAGCAGCTCGGCCTGCGCGTGGAATCCAAGAAAGGGCCAGTCGAGTTCGTGATCGTGGATCACGCTGAGAAGGCCCCAAGTGAAAACTGATTCTTGATGAAAAAGACCTTGGGCGCCGCAGCGATCTTGTTCCTGATGACGATACGTGTCTCGGCTCACCACGCATTCGCAGCCGAATACGATGAGAAAAAGATCGTCATGGTCTCTGGAACGGTTAGTGGGATTCAGTGGACCAATCCGCATGCGTGGCTGTACGTTTCGGGTCGAGATGAGAACGGAACGGCGGCGAGTTGGGCCTTCGAAATGGGCAGCCCGGGCGGTCTGGTTAACAGGGGCTGGACAAAGGGGGAGTTGAAACAGGGCGATCGCGTGGCGGTGGACGGCTACGCTTCAAAGAACCGTGCCAACGTCGCCAACGCCCGTACAGTGACCCTGCCCGACGGGAGGAAGCTATTCGGAGGATTCGCATCCACGCCGGGCAATCCCACTGCGAAGTAGGTGCGGGCTCCGCGCAGCAGTTATCCAAAAACGGCGGACCATCAGGCCGTGGAACGTGGTATAGTGGCGCGTTGAAATAACCAGTCCGTTATGAACCTGGCGCACGTACATCTCTTACTCAATCACTTCCCGACCATCGGTATGATCGTCGGGTTGGGTGTGTTCGTCGTGGCCATCCTGGGCAAGAGCGACGATCTGAAGCGCGCCAGCCTGGTAATCTTTTTCGGCATCGCCCTGCTGTCGATTCCGACCTTTGTTAGCGGCACCGCTGCCGGGTTGGCGCTGTCGAAAAACGCCGACGTTTCCAAGCCCATGGTCGATAGGCATGAAACCGCGGCGTTTGAGGCGCTCGGAGTCATGGAGCTGACGGGCGCCCTGGCGTGGCTGGGACTGTGGCAGCGCCGGCGGCTCTCCCACTTTCCGCAGGGGACGCTGGCGGCGGTCCTGCTCGCGGGGCTGGTGACGTTCGGCCTGATGGCCCGGGCTGCAGACATCGGCGGAGAGATCCGGCATCCGGAGCTTCGCGCGAAAACCGCCCCGGTCGAAACCGCGCCGGCAAATCCCCCGCTGGCCAGAGTGATTGGAGATGCGATGGTGAACCTCAAGTGGGGCTGGCCGGCCAGTGAGACGGTTCATTTCATCGGGCTGTCGCTCTTGTTTGGCGTGGTGCTGCTGGTAGACCTGCGGATGCTGGGTTTCCTGAAAGGCATCCCGTATTCGGCGCTGCACCGGCTGTTGCCCTGGGGAGTGTTAGGGTTCGGCGTGAACGTGGTGACGGGCATGTTGTTCTTTATCGGCGCTCCGCCGGATTTCTACGTCAATAACCCGGTCTTTATCTGGAAACTCGCCTTGATCCTGGTGGCGGGAGCCAACGCCCTCTACTTCACCGTGTTCGAGCAGGCCTGGACCTTGGGAGCCGGCGACGCTCCGCCTGTAGCGGCGAAAGTAGCCGCGGCGTCCGGAATCCTGCTGTGGGTGGGCGTGATCTTCTGCGGGCAGATGTTGCCGTTTTTCGGACACTCATTCTAATGGTAGGACCGGTAGATGTTGTCATCGTGAGTCTGATTGCCATCGGCGCCGTTGTGCTGATTGGGGTGTTGGGTTATCTCATCGAAAAGAAGGGGGCGCAAGAAGGGAACGCCGGAAGGGAACGAGATAAGTGATAAGCCTGGATACCATCGAAAACCTCGGCTTTAGCACCTGGGTGCGCGAATCCCCTTCCAAACTGGCGTATCCCACGGTTCTGTGGCTGCACGTCATGGGCATGGGCGTGGTAGCGGGCCTCGGCGCCGTGATCAGCCTGCGGCTGCTGGGAGTTTCGCCCAAAACTCCAGTGCAACCGTTGGAGCGGTTGTATCCGCTGATCTGGTTTGGATTCTGGGTGAATGCGGCGACCGGCACCGCTCTGCTGATGGCGAGTGCGACCAAGAGAATGGTCGATCCGGTGTTCTACGCCAAGATGATTTTCATCTTCGCAGGTGTAGCCGTGCTCCAGCTCACGCGGAACAAGGTGTTCCGGAGCCTGGGTCCGGACGGTGCGCTGCCCGGGAACGCCAAGGCCCTGGCCTGGGCGAGTCTGATCTGCTGGCTGGGAGCGATCACAGCCGGGCGCTTGCTGGCATACCTCTAGTCTCCGCGGAATCACTTCATGTGTTGGAGGGACTGCTCATTCTCCAAACAGATCTCGTCGATCAACTCCGTGTCGACCACGATGCGCTGCCTTAAGGTCACAGTCCACGGCTTGGTATAAGCCTTGGGATCATCGACGGTGACCTGGATTTCGAGGTGTCCGAAGTCCGGGCGCCGGATCTGCTCCCGCACTTTGGCTGCCTGAGTCACCACACTTCCATTCCAATCGATCCAGGTATCGTCGCGGATTCCGATGGTATCGATCACCAGAGTGTCGCCGGACCATTTCCCCGACGAATATCCTTGCCACGAGGGGTTCGGATCCTGGGGCAACGGCCGCGCATCGGTGAATACCTGGCGGTATCCGGCGTTCAATTCATTCAGCATCACCAAAAGATTGGGCGTGTGGACGAACTTCAACAAATGCGGCATCCCGTACGCGCGAATAAAGTTATCCGGCAAGCACCTGATGTGCGGGTCGTCTTTCGCCAGATTATCGGTGCGCTGCTTGACGATGGGGACAAGCCAAGGTTGATAAGGCAACCCTCCCGGAAGATCGACACCGATGTTCGCCATCTGGCGCGAGGCCCTGATGTTGCTCTGGTCACCAGCATTGTCGCTGGAATTCTGCGGCTCCCTGGGACTTGCCGCCTCCTTGGGACTCGACAGGCCCCCCGGCCGGGGCATATTGGGTTCTCCCGTCATCCAGATTCCGGAAAAATCGGGCTTGCCGTCCGCCATCCGAGGCGCGGGGGCCGACATGTTCACCTTGCCATCGGTCTTTCGCGGCACGCCCGCGGTGGGATAGTTGATCCACTGAGCGGCCAAGTGAGTCGAGGCCAAGAACGTGCCCAGAATGACCAAAGGGCATAGGTTTGGGCGTCGAGAAAGAAACAGGTACGGCATTCGGCTAAAGCATACACCAATGCACGCTGGACCATCGCTCCCGCGATCACTTCCGAGCGCGCCGTAATACAGCTAGTTGCTCCGCCCGGAATCCTTCTTCAATTTATCCAGCAGTTCGGGCGCGATCCATTTCCTGGAGCTCTGCGCATTGTGGACGACTTCCCAGGCCTGGTCGTATCGCCGGTTCCTATCGTAGAGTCCGAACAGCGGATTGTAGGGATCGCACGACCAGTCGTCGGCGGTGGCGCCCATGTCGATTGCTTTCTCGTAATCCGCGATGGCGGCGTCATACTTCTTCTCTTTTTGGTTAGAGCCCCCGCGCAAGCAGTAAGCATTGGCCACGCGACTCCGGCCCAACGAATTCAGCGCCATCTCTTGCGAGTACTCGCTGATCGCCTGGTCGAGTTCGCCGGTCGTCTCATGGGTCAAGCCGAGCATGTCCCAAGCCCGATCATACCGGCTGTCCCTCTCGACGGCCTTCTTGAAATCGGCGACTGCTGGGTCGAACCAAGCCTTCCGGGCGGCGGCATCTGTGACCACCAACACGCCGTCCACCACGGTCTCCAGGTCGGCCCGGTCGTAATAGGCTTGCCCCCGGCTGAAATAAGCCTTCGCGTTGGCGGGGTCGAGTGCTATCGCCTGGTCATGGTCCTGGATGGCAAGACCGAACAAACGGCCGTATTCATCGGAGGAGATTAGCTTGAAAGCCCGGCTATAGCGGGCTTTCTCCGAATAAGCGCTGCCTCGCTTGGAATATGCCGCGGCGCGGTGGGCGTCATCGCGAGCGGCCTCGATGGCCTGTGTGGAGCTGCTGATGCCGCGGTCATAACTGGCCAGATACATCGGCCCGCAGCCCCCGAGCAAAAGACCCAGCAAGAGGAGGACGTATACATACAAAGGTCTGGCTATATTCAAAGATGCTTTCATCGGTCCATATCTCGACATGCTGAACCTCGCAGGCATTTTTGCGGGCAATCCTTGTAATGTGAAAATCGGCACGGATGTTCGTGTTCATTATGGTTAACGAACCCCGTTAGGCCGTCCGCAGGAAAAGTACTGTCCGGATGCGCCGTCATTCAGGACCTATTCACGTCTTTGGATGGGGTAAACTTAACTGATTCACTCACATGCCGCTTTCTCCTGGGGACAAACTTGGACCCTATAAGGCAACCCTCCCGGAAGCTCGACACCGAGATTCACCATGCGGCGCGATGTGGTGGCGTCATGAGGATTGGGCGCGACTTCCGGCCGGCGCGGATCGACTTCGTCACTGGTCCAGGTTCCGGAAAAGAGCGATAAGAAAGGGCAGCGCAAATGGCAACCAGGTTGAAGACTGGCCGGTTCTTGGCGAGAGCGGCGTGCCTCGCCGTTCTGTTCGCAATCGTGTGCACGAGAGGCTCTGCGCAGCGCCCGCAGCCGGCTTCAATAACGATCACCTTGGCGGGGCAATCGATGATCCGGTCGGATATCCGCGCGACCGCACCGGCGGCGGTACCGGTGATCCAGGGTCTGCTGAAGGGCGATGTGGTGTTCACCAACCTGGAAGCCGCGGTTGCCGAGAAAGGCGAGACGGTCCACGAGGGTAGGGGATTTCTCACTCCTCCGGAAGCGCTCGATGCCCTCACAACTCTTGGCTTTAACTTGTTGTCCCTGTCCGGCAACCATGCATTCGATCTGAAAGCGATGGGCATTCAGAACACGATCCGGGAGGCGGACAGCCGGAAGGTCGTGCATGCGGGAACCGGAAACAACCTCGCCGAAGCGGTAGCGCCGGGTTATCTGCACACCCCGAAGGGCACGATTGCCCTGATAGCCAGCGCGTCGGGTCTGATTACGCCGGGAGGAAGCGCCACGGCGGACCGGCCGGGAGTGAATGAGCTTCGCATCGAAGCCGGCGACAAGGAAAACGAGGCGACGGCCGATCTGCCCGGCGCGCCCGAAAACACACCGAATCAGGCGGATTCGCAGCGCATCCTGCAAAGCATTCGTGACGCCCGCCAGCACGCGGACCTGGTGATCGTGTACCAGCATAACCACGTCTTCGGGAATCGCTCGTTCGCGACCATTTTCACGGAAGGGATGCAGGAGCGGCTGGCTCCGAACGATTGGCTCAAGAAGTGGACGCATGCGGAGGTGGATGCGGGTGCGGACATCATCGTGATGCATGGCGCGCCTCTGCTGCACGGGGTGGAGATTTATCGCGGCCGGCCCATCTTTTACGATCTGGGCAACTTCATTTACAACGTGCCTCCGACGCTGACCTACATCGACGAACCGATGAATTGGGAGAGCGCGGTCGCGTACGTCCAATTTCAGGGGAAGGACCTGCACTCGATTTCCTTTCGGGCGATCGCCTTGAACAACCTGGGCGAGGGCCAGCCCGATGTTCACAACGAGTACACCAACAACCAGTTCCTCGACACCCGCGGCCTGCCCTCGCCGGTGACGGGTGCGAGAGCGGGCTATATTCTCCAGCGTCTGGCCGACGCGTCAAAGCCCTTTGGCACGACGATTGAAATAAAGGGCGACACGGCGGAAATCAAGCTGAAGGCCAGGAATTGACAATGCACAGGAGACCGAGTGGATATAGAATATTCAGTACGCCTGCGATCCACCGAGGAACCGGCGTGGATAAGGAGCGAATATGTGCGATCAGGATCATTCTAAAGACGACCTAGAGTTGTACCAATCTCGCGGTTTGATAACGCGAAAGCAATTTGGCGTCATGTTGGGCGCGGGCATTGCGATGATGCTGCCCAAAGTCGCGAACGCGGTTACCGTGACCGAATCAGAGGTGAAGGTGAAGACGCCGGACGGCATCGCGGACTGCTACTTCGTGCATCCCGCGGCCGGTACGGCCCCGGGCGTTCTGGTGTGGCCGGACATCTTCGGGCTGCGGCCGGCGTTCCGCCAGATGGGCAAGCGGCTTGCCGAATCGGGTTATTCGGTGCTGGTGGTGAATCCGTTCTACCGTAAGCAGCCAGCCCCGACCGCGTCCAAGGGCGCCGCAACCCCCATCCAGGAACTGTTGCCGCTCGCGCAAACTCTGAACGAGACCACGCACATGACGGACGCGAAGGCGTTCATCGGGTGGCTGGACCAGCAGGCGTCCGTCGCCAAGAATCGCAAGATGGGCACGCAGGGGTATTGCATGGGCGGCCCGATGGCGTTTCGTACCTCTGCCGCTGTTCCCGATCGCGTTGGAGCAGTCGCCTCCTTCCATGGCGGCGGGCTCGTGGCGAATGGGGACAACAGTCCACATTTACAGGCCTCGAAGACCAAGGCGCAGTTCCTCATCGCGATTGCCGGCAATGACGATATGCAGAGGCCCACTGAGAAGGACGTTCTGAAAGATACCTTCGCTAAGGCGAAGCTGCCCGCGGAAATCGAAGTGTATACGGGCTCGATGCACGGCTGGTGCCCACCGGATTCGGGAGTCTACAACGAGCCACTGGCCGAGAAGGCATGGAGCCGTTTGCTCGCGCTGTACGGAAAAGCTCTGGCCTGAACATCGAATCTGACGAGCCTTGCACTTGGCTCGGTCCCGCGAATCTGCGAACTGGAAGTCCCGGAGACTTCAAGGTCGAAGCCTTATCTTCGGTCGGGAAGCGCGAACACATATAGGGCGTTACCCGTCGACGGATAATGCAGTTCCGCCGCGACCACGGCCGGCACGCCGCGAGGGCTGCCTCCGCCATTGCTCGTGGTCACGGCCAGGTACTGCTTGCCACCCGCCGTGAACGTCACCGGGAAGCCTTGCACAGCGGCAGGAAGCCGCGTCTCCCACAGAATCCGGCCGGTGCCGGCGTCGAAGGCGCGGAACATGCGGTCCAAGTCGCCTGCGAACGCCACGCCTCCGGCCGTCGAGACTACGCCGGTAAGGAAAGGCGCACGCTGTTCGTATTTCCAGAGCTCGCGCAGCGTCCGCACATCATACGCCGCCAGCTTGCCGACGTTCCCGTTCGTCCCCGGCATCTCAAAGAAGCGCCGAAGCGCGCCGTTTCCGCTACCACCGCCCGCGATTTTTTCGATCGCCTGCCCGTTCATATCCAGGCAGCTCTGGCTCAATGGGACGATCAGCCGGTTCCCTGGCGGATAGTAGGTCATCGACGGCCAATTCTTGCCGCCCTCCGTCGACGGACACGCGGACACCCACTCTCCGACGCGCTGCTCGACGATATCGTTGCGATAGTGCGGTTCCCCCGTGCGCGGGTCAATGGAATCGTATACGTTCTGGAACACCATTTCCTTATGGCCCAGATATTTTCCGGTCTTGCGATCCGACTTCCACAGGATTCCCGCCTTGCCCGCGTTGAAGACGTAGTTCTGACCCTGGTCATCCACCAGCACACGTTCGAAAACCTCATCAAGGTCCAGCGTCTCGCCCGGCGCGTAGCTGTGATACCAGGCCAGCTTTCCCGTGTCGGCATTGAGCGCCACGGTGGAGTTGGCATACAGCGTCGCGCCGTTGCCCGACCCGCGACTCACGCGCATCCATGGCTTAGCTTGCGCGGTGCCCCAGTAAGTCAGGTTCAAGTCGGGATCGTAGCTTCCGGTGATCCACGTCTCGACGCCCGCGCGGAAGGTGTTCGAGAGCCCTCCCCAGGTGTCGCCTCCGGGTTCGCCGTCCAGTGCCACCGTTCGAAAGCGCCACGCTTCTTTGCCGGTCTTGGCGTCATAAGCGCTGATGAAGCATTTCTCCTCCCGATACGTCGCACAGGAGTCGCGGCCGAGTCCTACGATCAGCCGGCCTTTCACGGCGAGTGGGCCGCTGCTGTTGCTGTACTCGCCTTTGGAGCGGTCGCCAATGGTGGTGTCCCAGACCACCTTGCCGTTACGCGCGTCGAAGGCCATCAGGTGAGCCGCGCTGGTCGCCACGAAGATCTTGTCATCGTAGATCGTGATGCCGCGCATCGCGGGAGCCGTGGGATCCGAGCCGTAGCGATTCTCCCAGATCAGTTCGCCCGTCTTGGCGTCGAGAGCCTGCAGCACCATGCCGGCGTTGTTCACGTACAGCACGCCGTTGTGCACGATGGGTGCGGGCTGGTTCCCGTTGCTCGCGCCCTCCTGCATGGCCCAGCTCCACACCAGATGCAGATCGTTGACGTTCTGCGCGGTGATCTGGTTCAGGGGACTGTAGTATGTGGCCTTGTAGTCGCGGCGAATCATGAGCCAATCGCCCGGATCGGGATTTCGCAGCATAGCGTCGGTGACCGGAACGTAATTCTTGACTTCGCCCGCCACCGTGATTCCTCGGGGCGCCTGCTTGCCCTGGTTATCCTGTTTGCCTTGTTGTCCCGCGAGCTGAATGGTGGGAGGCGCCGCCGCGCCCGGCTGCAAATACGCCGCACGCTGCCCCGATGCGATACTGCCGATCGAAACGCGCGATTCCGTGGTGAGCGTTCGATCGCCGGACCGTGCGCTGTTGGCGTCGAGAATGAATGCAGCGACATTGATGTAGGTCTGGTCCGGCAGCGAGGCACCCCCACCAGGAGGCATGGTGGCGCGCATGAAACCGATCAAGTCGCCCGCGGTTTTGTCGCTCCACTGACTCATGAAGTTCGCGCCGGCCAGTTGCGGCCCTTCGCGTCCGGAAAGATCCGGAGCATGGCACGCCGCGCAGTTGGCTTGATACGCGGCGCGTCCTGCAAGGGCTTGCTCGGCGGTGTACGGCCCCGCCGGACGCTGCTGGGCTCCGCCTTGTTGACCTATGAGTTGACCTACGACAATCATCACACTACAAGCGACGATGACCGCCGCACCCAAGGTTAGTCGGCTCTTCAATTGCTATCTCCTAACGGAAAAGGTTACACCAGGTACGGCGGAAATGACAGCGCGGGAGTAACAAGAGGCGTCAGAACAAACGCTCAGACAGTGACCGGCGATATGTTGTATAAACGTCTACAGAGCGCATCAATCGAAAGGCGGCAACGTGCGGAATGCTTGGCTGGCGTTAGCCATCTGCTTACCATCCTTGATCGCGGCTGAAAAGAGCCGGGCCTGGCAGACGGGACAGGTCGTCGAGTCAAAGGATGATTCTCGGGCTCATGCCATCGCGGGGGCGGATAAGACCTATCTGGTCAGAGGATCCATTGGAGGGGATGAAGGCCAGCTCGCCGTGGGCGCCACGGTGCGTTTTGCCGTTGAGGGCAAGACGATGTTCCTCTCTATTGCGGGCAACGAATACCATTTATCCGTGTTAGGGGCGACGACGAGAACCGCCCCTCGAACTCCCGCCGCTACCAGCGCTGTGACGCCGGCCCAAGCTGTGACGCCGGCTCAAAAGGATCCTGTATTGCCGCATCCAAGCGCGGCGGCGGACAAACCCCCAGCGACGGCCAGTGAACCGCTGTTGGATAATGACGCGGTTGTCAAAATGATCGTGGGAGGTCTGAAGGAAGACACCGTCGTCAGCGTCATCGAGTCCCGGCCTGGAAAGTACATTCTTGCCCCGGATGCGTTGGCCGCCCTCAGGGCCGCCGGAGTACCTCAACGAGTCATCACGGCGATGTCGGCCAAAATGAGCGCTCAGCACTGACTGATTCGCCCCTTTACTCTGAGGCCAGGAAGTAATAAATTCAGTTAGGTTGATTGAATTCTGATGGACAGAAAAACACTAGCGCTGGCCCTGAGTGCCGGTCTCCTGCTTGTGCCCGGCGTGAGCTACGGGCAGAACGCTGCTGTCACCCCTTTCGACAAGCTTCCGGACTGGAGCGGCGTGTGGAGCATGGTGGGCGGAACCATCTTTGACCGCGCGACGCAAACCGGTGAAGGTGGATCCGTAACCCCGGGCGTACGCGAGCATCCGCCCTACAACGCCGCCTACGAAAGCAAGTACATGGGACACCTCGCTCTGCGCGATGCGGATCGATATCCCGACGTGCAAACCAACTGTGGAGTTCCGGTCGGCTTTCCCCGAATTTTGAATCTCCCGGACGCCTACGAATTTGTGGTGCGGCCGGATGTGTTTTATATCATCGCGGAAAACGGCGGTAACACCATGCGCGTGTATACCGACGGTCGCAAGCTTCCGGCCAAGGAAGACACCTGGGGGACCTACACGGGCGTTTCCGTGGGCCATTGGGAAGGCGACACACTGGTTTGGGAGACTACCGGTTTGAAGGGCGACCGCGACAATGACTCGATCCTCGATCGGACCGGCCTGGTCCTGAGTGACACAGCCAGCATCACCACCCGGATGCGCAAGATTAACCAGGACACGCTCGAGGCGAAGATGGTCATCAACGATCCTAAGGCCCTGACGAAGCCCTGGAATGTCACCAAGCAGTTCAAGAAAAATAAGCCCGGGCTCTTCCTGTATGACTATGGCTGCGCGGAAAACAACCGGAACCCGGTGGACACAAAAACGGGCAAGACGTTCGTACTGGGTCCTGACGGCAAGCCGGTTAATTAGAGGAGCGTTTACAAATGCGATTGGTTCACAACGTCGTTTTCGCGGCTGTCGTCCTTGCGGCGGGGTCGCTCGCGATTCAACCGCTTCTGGCGCATCACTCGGGCGCGGGTTTCAGCAAGGACACCAAAGAGATTTCGGGGACGGTCAAAGAATTTCAGTTTACGAATCCCCATTCATGGATTCAGGTAAACGTCGAAGATGAGAGCGGCAAAATCGTGGAATGGAGTGTCGAATGGGGCAGTCCGAACCAATTGGGACGTGACGGCTACCGTCCATCGACCTTCGCTCCGGGCACGAAGGTGACGATAAAGCTCCATCCGATGGCGAACGGCGCTCTGGTTGGCGGCTTCATCGCCGCGAAAATGCCCGACGGCAAAACGATCGGTAAGTGGGACGGGGACTAGCGGATTGCAGGCATGACCATTTGGTCGGCCTACTCAACTAAATTGTTGGAGGCGCGGATCGGAGTCGAACCGACGAATAAAGGTTTTGCAGACCTCTGCCTTACCACTTGGCTACCGCGCCTTAATGCCTCATTTCACAGCGTAAACTGCTACCAACCAAGAGTTTACCAGATCCATCAACATCCACCAAGATCCGCCAAAATCCGGCTAAAGCACCCCCGAGACGCATGGAGGTCGGATGGAAGTCGGATGGGACCGAACGTTAGATCATCATCGCCGCAAGCGAAATCCACGACTTTTTTGTCGGTGTACGGACGTGTTAAACATGGCTGTCCCTGTCACTCTCGGCTCCACGCGGCAACCCGCTTCTCTAATCCGTGATCCGTGAACTATTTAAGTCGAGGTTAATTCACGGCCCCGGCAATGCTGACCTGTCCCGCGACGGCAACCTGGGATGCAATGTACTTCTTCATCGCTCCCGACGTATGGGTTTCCTGCGTATGACAGTACTTCAGAACGCATTTCAGATCCGCATGGCCTAGGATGGCCGCCAATGCGATGGGATCGCCCACAGCCTCGCCGAATCGCGTGGCAAACGTATGCCGGAACTCGTACATGACGAACGACGCACCGATCTTGGCCAGCACGGCGTCATGGGGATTGGTGAGCTTCGTCAAGTGGGTGCCCTTCTTCTTGCCTTCGAAGAGCCACCCGGCAACGCGTCCGGCTGCCCTGGCTGCCAGGATCGACTTCACCGCAGGAGTCATCTCCAGAACTCTTTTCGCCGCCGCGGTCTTGCCTTCCACAACTCGCAGGGTGCCTTTGGTGAAGTCCACATGCTCCACGCGCAGGCTCATCACTTCATCGGGCCTCATCCCCTGATCCAGGATGATTCTGGCCACGTCGTGCAGCGCGGGGAACGGACCATGCGTTCGTTTCTTGCCGTCCTCTTCGATCAACTCGAACGGCGACAGGGCCGTGGTGAAGTAGGCCTCCTCTTCCGCTGCCGTGACAACGTGATCGCGGACAGCGTTCTTGTCGCTGGGGATCTTGACGGCCTCCAGCGGATTCGCCGTGCACCAGTTGGACTTGATCGCGTACTGAAGGAACAACGACAGCGCATGAAGGTCGTGCCGGATGGTGACCTCCGCAACGGCCCCGCGTTCCTTGTCGCCCTGCCGCCTCCAAGTCTTGAACTTCTCGATATCGTTGGCCGTGATCGAGTGAACGGGCATGTTGCCGAAGGCCAACGTCAGCGACACGAAACTGGTCTTGGTTCTCCTGGCGGTGCTCGCCTTGTGGGCTTCGCCTTCATGCCATCGAAGGAACTCTTCGGCCGCTGCATCAAACCGCTGGGTTCGCGTGGATAGCTGATCCGTCAGCCCCTGGCGCACCAACTCCCGCGCCTTGGACATCGCTCCCAGCGCCGCGGTTTCGTTTCGTTTTGTGGCCACCAAGCCGGTGTTGCCGGTCCATTCCCGGCCCTGATGCTGGAATCTGTAGTGCCAATATCCCCCGACTTCTCTCAGTCCCGGTGCCGCCATTTTGACCTCCTGGTTCACGCTCTTGCTCTTCGATCCATCGGCCGAGCGACGATTGCCGATATTTTACGCTACGGCCGATCTTGACATATGCCGGTCCTTTTCCAGACGACCTCCAGGAACGCAGCGTGTGGATGGCGACTCCCAATGTCTGCGAGACTTCTTTCTCCGTGAGCATTGGGAGTATGACGTTCACCGATTCGTCTCGCATCTCATTCTCCGCGACTTCCTGCCAGGACCGCAGACCACAGAAGATATGCGATATTCTGCAGATGCCCTGTCATGACTCATGGCCTCCGAATCCAAGCAGCCCGAACGAGTCTAGATTACGTGAGCCCGCCTTCTGCTGATATTGGGATGAATACACCAACTTGTGGCAATCCTTACACGCCCAATCAGTTACGACGGATTGCGGCCGTCGGTACAGATTTTGTATGGGCCGGCCACACCGCGGACACAAGAATCGCTTACCTTGCCTGGTCCGCACCGCATTAAACCGTAGTTGAACTGAACTACCGCAATTCGAGCAGGATTCTGTCAACGTGACCGAGGTTGCCTTCCACGGGAATCCATTGCTGAGTGGTAGAACGCCGTTAATCTGCTTGGCCGAGATCACCGCGCAGTTTTCGACGAAGATTCGATCAGTGGGCATATTCAATCACCTTCCTCGCGGTGTTGTGCGTGAGGGGTACCCCGAAACGTGCTAACTCGATCCGCGGCTCCAGCTAGGCCCAAGGCACGGTCACCCGGTGGAACAGCGTCGTTCGTCTGTAAAGCGCTGTGGAACAGAGCTGAATCTGCCTGATCGATACGTAGGGCTACCACCAGGTTCCTGTCAATTTGGATCAGGCCACGCCGCCTCAGGGATTCAAGCGCTCTGTTGAACTGCTCGGCCTTAAGGCGCCAGAGCTTCTTTTGGAGCTTCCGACGTTCGATTCTGCCACCTACGCGTTCCACAGCAGCGAGGATTGCCGCGCAGTCCGTCTCCGATGCGTCTGGAAGGCTAACCTCCATGGGCCTGTTCTGAATGCCGGGGTTGTACACTTGGCCAACCTGCTCCGCGGGCCCTTCAACGACCCCTGCGGCCTGGTAATCTGGCTCCGACGTTGACTGTCGCGGACGCCAAAAGGCGTCTCTATCGTCGCCCAAAGCCTCCAAGAGGGGATTGCCCGCCACTAGGTGGGCCGGCAGGGACGGAACGCGCCAAAGACCGGCCTTGGAGTGGAATCCCAGCGTCCTGATTCTTTCGGCCTCGTGGGACTCCAAGGTGATCGTCCCACACGCATCCACCAGGCTGCACGTGGTTAGCAATAGATCGACTAAGCCTGGATAGTCTGGTTGCCGGGTCATACGCTCTTACCCCCGTCTGCAATCGGCAATCGACCTAGAAAACCGCCTAAGTTAATGTGGGTGAAGAACTTGCACGAAGCTAGCCCCTTCTGCAATCGATCTGCAATCGTCTGCAATCGCCGGGTCGTACCGGATGGGGTCAACTGCACGATGAGTGCCCTGGCAACGATTGAAGATCGATTGCTGATCGATTGCAGACACCGCTTAGCACATGCTAAACCTCGCTTTGACATGGCCTTACGCTTTACTTTCCGCCGAGTGCAGATTAGAGGAACTTAGACGAAACCTTTGGGTTTCGTGACCCCCGTGCTCCGGTCGTTCAAACTCAATTTTTCCGCGTCCCCGGTCCCGCATTTCCTTGAATAAGAGTTCTGCCTCATCCGCTTTCCTGCAACCGGCGACCCTGTTGGTCACGAACTCTCTGATCGTTGCCGATCCCCCGTGTGTGCGAATCCAGGCGACTGCTTCTTCCACCTTCTTGTCTTCTTTGGTTGAGTTCAAGCTGTCATAAACCCTCCAGGCATGACTCTTGAAGTACTCCACCAGCTTGATGGCTCTTTGGACGCTCTCCGCGTCCACGGTTTCAGCCTGAATCTCGCCCGCGGCACAACGGGACAGATGAAGGATCAGGCAGAACCGGGCACAGTACGCGATGAGCTTCGCCCACGTACCCCGTAGTCCCTCGGGAATTCTACTCTTATTCAATTCTGCGTGGTGGTTTTCGATCCATTCGTCGAATCTCTCCTTGGCCTCTGATGCAAAGCGGACAAGATGCGGCGTGACATTGCCAAACTCATTCTTGTCCGGCGCCAGGTTTAATAGAGTGTCGAAGATGTCTTGATACTGTTGCAGAGCATCCTCAGTGACCACCTTGTCACGATTCCACCTCAGCCCCACCTCGGCTGGAAAGGAAAACAGAACCCTTTGAATGAACCCGTCCTCCCTTCCTTTCTCATCCGACAGTTCACCCAGCATGTCAGGCGGGATGCCGCCGGCTACGTTGACGAATGGCCGGGGAACTCTAATGGGTTTTGGTTTTTCCTTTGCCGTGCCCTTACGGTTCACTACAATTGCGCTTCCACTCCAGAACGAGAGCCAGCTTTGCCGGTCAGAACCAGCCCCATCGCGGTACTGGTTCATGGATCGTACCCAGCCCGTTAGTTCGTCCCGCATGAACGCAATGCCACGGGGGTTCTCTTCGAGGAGCGCCGCGAGGGCTTCTACTGTCGCGTCGGTAGTGAACAACTGAGATCGAGAGTGGTCCTCAGCGATATTCTCCGTTTCTGGCTTAGTTGCATCCGCGGCATTCAGTCCTGCAAGCGCCTTGGCCTCATACTTCTTGCGTTCAGTCTCCGACATCAGCGCCTCTTGACGTTTGGCCATCGGCTTCATTGCCAGATCCAGAGCCGGACTCTTCGCGGTACCCGACCGCGCCACGACAGCGCAATAGATTCGAGGGCCTTCATTCCAGCTCTTCTTGACCTCCAGAGCCCGGCTATTACCGATGGCGGTACCGAGAATCGCCAGCATTGGGACGGCTACGAAATCTGGCGGACAACCCAGAGATTCCGACGCCTCGTGTACGAACCGCTGTAGAGGCGCAGGAAAAACGTCCACAGGGAACGAAGATACTGCCGAATCGTTCGCGCTTCGCTGATCTGACCCCGGCTTCGTCGCTGCTCCGGGCGCAAGCTGCGGGGACAAGGGTGCGTTAGGCATCGGAAAACCTCGATCCCTTCATGTGCCGACCCTCGCGGAGAAACTGGCGAACTCTCTGTAGACTGTCTTGGTCGCCAAGGGCACAGAGAATTCTGTGATAAAGCTCGTAATAGTATCTTTTGGGATGTTTCCACTTCATCAGTCGATAAGTATCCGGTTTCCCCGGAACTGGCTGGATCAAGTTGTCTTGAATAGCGATCCGAAGATGCTCAGAGTAATCCTCTGGGCCTTGAATCTCCGGGTCATCGGCCTGGATCATCTCGTGAAGGCTTTGAACTGTGAATGTCTGCCCCGCACGTATTCCCCAAGCAGTTCGAGTAAAGTCGTTTGCTAGTCTTTTTTGATTGTCCGCGCTCATTTCACACCCCTTCCGCAACCGGAAACTTCTCTATTCCCTGGTCGGTCTGCTTCGTAAGACGCTGGGCCATTCCGCAAATCGGATGGCCCGTCTTGATGTTGTCTTATATGTGGGATTGATTGGGGTTGTGTCTTCTTTTTAATGTTTGAAAGCTTCTCCTGCCTATTCGCAGGGCTTGAAGTACCGCTAGATGGCCTCACCAGTTCCTCTCGAAACCGCACGTGAACCTGACGGATGAAAGGGGCCAGGTTGCGGTATAGGGCTAAAGCAGGCTCCTGATCGGACCAGGAAGCCCCATACAGACGTACAACTTCTACACCGCCACTGGTAAAGACTACTTCAACCTTCGGATTGCCTGGTTCGGCCATAATCACCTCTCTACGTCTTCTTACGGGGGATTTGGCAGGGATTTTATAAGGGCTCGAAGGTGAAAAAGGAAGGATGGATCAGTTTTCTAGGCCAGGAGTGAACCGGGAGGAGGCGTAACATTCTTTCGTGCCTGCATTTTACGTATGGCACTTTTTTTCAACTGACTGATTCTAGGCTGACTAACCGTCAGTTTGGCCGCGATCTGCGTTTGCTTTTGGCCTTGGCGGAGAAGTTCAATAACCTGTCGCTCCTCGGGCGTTAGCGTATCGAGGTACCGGAACTCGTCCAACAGAACCTGGTCGGACTCAGCATTTTGGAGGCGGACATCCAGTCTCCAACCTTCGCCGCCCGCGTCGGGAAAGTCGGCCACAGTGTTCGGGGCCGTGTTCCCATACTCGTCTTCAGGATCGCCGACCTGTATTATTTTCTTTTGCCGAATAGTGTTCTTTCTGATTTCCTCTCTGAGCATATTGTCGGCCTTGCGCGGGATTCCATTGAACCAGCCCGACATCAGCTTCTGGAGTCCTTCCTTGGTGTTAGCGGTGGGAATGGTTTCCTGGTTCAACACGCGGGCACAGGCCACATAAATGATTGAGGCATTCTCTTCACTGGATCGCTTGCGGCGTTCACCTTTGTCTCCGAGACCATCGGGGTTGTACCTGGTTTTGAACTGAACCGCACGTGCCAGATCTTTCATGTCCTGCTTAGTGAAATCCTCTGGTTTTAATGCAAATTTTCGTGCGAGTCGGCCGCCCTTCGTTTCCGCTAATCCGAGCCTGCGGATGACCTCGTCCCCGACTGAAAGCATAAGGCCAAAAGCAACGCCGCTCACTAGACTAAATCGATCCGACTCCGATAGACCGGGTTCGTGTTCCCTAAAGTCCGAAGTGAGCACAATTGCCGCTTGTGTGAAGGTACTACTGCCGTTCCATACGCCTTCTATCAGAGAAAAGAGACCATCGTTGGGGATATCCCGCCAGGCTTCGCTGAACAACTCGGTGAAAGGTTGACAAAACGCTAACCATCGCTCCTCGTTTTCTGTGCCGCTGTGAGGAAGGGAGGTTGTATCTTGCTTCAACTCTTTTTTCATTCAGTGTTCTCCAGTGGCTTCGGAAAGTGTTTCGGGAAAGGGCGGACGAGTCTGGAAGGCTGGTAATCGTCGGGCCTTTTCTTCTTGCTAACGATTGGCGTATCCGAGAAGTCTCGGCGGAGCGTCTCACAGGGAGATTCCTTTCCTATCTGAATCAATCGTCTTGCGGGCTGGGAGGCTTTAGGATTGCTCAAGAGCGGCGGTCTGAAACAGCATGGCCTGGCGTCAGAGGCTCTTCACCAGGGTAACGACGAGATAGATTGCGGCTCCAGCCCCGATGAGATTCAGGGAACACGCCTCGATCATGAGCGCTGTTTTCGTACGGGACAGTTCGGCTTCCTCAATTGAGTGAGTCGCCTCCAAAGCCTCTCGCGATCCCCCCACGCTCTGAGGACTTCCCAGAAGATCCAGCAAGCGCATGTGGCGTCGATTACCAACGAGTGCCTCATGCGACATGAAAAGGACGACTCCCGAGCCGTGGAGTCGCACTTTGACGTAGATCATGATCAGCAATGAGTAGATGATCGTCTCAGGCGGCGATACAGCAACCCTAAGGATCAGAACCGCAATCAATATCGAGAACACGCTGGATGCCGTTGTCCACCCGTACAAGAGAGCGTTCATGACTGGCGTCGGCTTGGGGTGGTACTTAGAAGGCACCCAGTCCTGGGTCCTGTTTCGGGAGATTTCTTCCTGGGTGAGCATAGTCTAAAGGTCCATTCAAGAACGGCCGTAGCGCTGGCGGTTCGGCCGGGCGCGGCCCTCTCTCATATCGACTTTTCGGATATGGAAGATTAGCCCTTTATCCTCGGCTTTCATGCCGAGATCTAGCACCAAGGCGCATAGGCGAAATGTACTCCTGGCCTTGCTGCGCCAGGTGCGTCTTGAAGCGGGGCTTAGGCAGACAGATGTCGCGGCGAAGCTCGGTAAACCGCAGTCCTTCGTGAGTAACTACGAGAGCGGTGAGCGGAGGCTGGATCTGCTGGAATTACAGGTGTTGTGCGAAGCACTGGGCGTAGGGCTGGCAGATTTCGTTAGGCGTTTCCAGCGGGAACTGGCATCCGCTGAACGGCGGGACAAGTAGCTGCCTAATTCGCTCGCCCGGAAAATGCGTTGATGGATGCTGTTCCGCGAGGGGTCACCTAAAGAATTCGATACTAACGACATTGCCATGGCCGGCGTTTGGAACCTCTTGCGAGCAGGCAAGTTCAATAGTGTCATCGCCGTGACCGCCCTCTCCCGTCTGGATGTTACTTGGTCGAATCCTATACGCCCACAAACCATTGACGCGGCAGATTTCAAACAGAAGGTTCTGATTGCGGTCGATTGGGTCGCCGATGCGGAAGTGCTCTCGAATCGGAACCGGTTCAGTAACCTTGACGTTGAGAGTACCCGGATAGAGGTTTTCTCCTGTGGCCTCTCTGAACGCCGCGGCGAACTCAGTCATACGTCGCCTAAAATGACCGCATCCTCGCTCAACCGATCCCTGAACGCGAATCACCCGAATAGGTTACCGCATCGACGGAGCCCGTTTTTCTAATCCGCCCCCATCACGGTCAGCCGTGGGAACGCAAAATCGAGTTGGCTCCTGGAGATGACCGCATAGTAAATGCCGAGTTAGAAGCCGATCCCGCGAAACCTAGAATCTCGGGATTGAATTGAACGGTAAATTAGTTGCCGGCAGGCGAACGACAACCACCGACCACTTCTCTGAGATGACCTCTCGGCCAATTGTTTCCGCCTGCCCAGGTTCCGTGATGGGCGTTTCACGGGGTTAGTCCAAGTGAAATGGCCGGTTTGACAGCTGCGATCAACCATATGGTAGGCTCGGGCTTGATTGGATCTGGATAGCCCAAAACGGACTGTATTCATCTCTTGGTCTAAGAAGCGCAGCAAACACGTTGCCGCTGCCCTACGATCATGGCTGCCGAATGTCATCCAGATGCTAGATCCGTGGATGTCGGACCACGATCTGGATGTCGGCTCACGGTGGAACAACGAGCTCGCTAGGCATCTCGAAAGCGCGGATGTCGCCGTTATCTGCGTTACACCGGAAAACCAAGCCGAGCCCTGGCTTCAGTTCGAATCGGGGGCACTCGGAAAGAAGTTGGACAAGTCTCTTGTCTGCCCGTACCTCGTTGGCTTCGCTCCCCCTGATCTTCAGTTCCCTCTAGCTATGTTCCAGTCGGTGGTCGCCGACAAGGGCGGCACGAGGCGTCTGCTCAACACAATTAACAAGACCCTCGGATCAAACGCCTTGGGAAGTGAACAGCTGGATCACACCTTTGAACTCTGGTGGCCTAAGCTCGAAGAGAAGCTCTCAGCCGCCCCTACACCTGATGAGGTACCGGAGCCCAAATCAGATAAGGAGATACTCCGCGAACTTATTGGACTTGTCCGATATCTTGTTGCAGATCGGAGCCCGGAGGATCGAGTAGCCGAATCCGTTGCGATGATGAAGGGCTTATTCCAGTCTTTGCAAACTATTGGTGCGCCGCCTCTACCCGCACAGTTTGAAGATGCCTTGAGAGCGGCGCTAGCAGAAGCCTTGAAGCCCGGAGCTGAAAGATCTAGGGACTTGCTTTCGCGTTCTCTGCAAAGCGATTAAGTATATTCACTGAAAATCGCAAAGGGCCAGCGGAGCCTAGTTCGAGACTGGCCACGAAGCATCCGGCCCGCGTGTCTAATACCGGACTCATTAAGTCGGCGGCAGTAGCCCGGAGTCACTATGCCGTATTGCGTCGGTTACGGGAGGCGTTCAGTTGCCAGGAGTCGTGGGACCGAGGCGAACAGTAGCACGGAAGCCTACAGTCGCTCTGCTAAGGTGGGATTGAAAATGAAAGGGGCCGGTCGGGCCTCAGAACTCTAGGACTAGAGAATGCCGAATGAACTACCTGAAGACTGGAAATTGTTGCTGCTGCGCTGCGATTTCACACTAGCTTGCCGGGAACTCGGGACATTCTTTCAGATCGCAACCCAGGAAGCTGCCTCACGACGGCAAGAAGTATTCTACCGTGCGGAGTTCGTAAACGGATGGAATCGGTTCCGCGATAATCCGTGTTTTGAAACGGCGGTTGCCTTCCTTGAAAATGCCCCCGACCACGCTGAGCATACGTTCGTCGCGCTCTATGAATCGCTGACACCAGACCGTCGCAATGATCCCGAACCAACGATTGAATTTAAGGGCCGGAGAAGACCCAGGCCAAACGCGGACTAGCCTCGCTTCGATCCACGGAGCGCTGGCCTAGATCGAAGGTCGTGGAGTAGTAGTGGGGCGGCTAGTGGGATTTGGAAGACACCGAGGTGCGTGTTCCCGTGTCGTTAGGGACTTGCAGAACCCAACAAACCCGACAAACCTAACGAATTGGGCTTGAGAGAGACGGAACAGAGACGGTCATCACTCGGCGAAAGCAGCGGACTCATAAAAAGTGTTCGCCAGAGTTACCGGGAGTCACTGTGTTATATTGTCCGTCGGTTACGGGCGACGTTCAGTTATCGGGAGCCGTGGGAACCCAGGGGAAGTGTCGCACGGGAAGCACACAGGAACCCCCGAGCTGCCTTCAAGAATTGTTGCCGCCGAAGCGCTAGTTTTCGGAGGGCCTCTCCACGTGATCAATGATCAGGAATTCCGCTGGTCCCTTGGCCGGTTTGAGCGTCAAGCCGAGCGTCGTTACGGCGGCAAAGATCGAAGAGCCGATCGGATCCGTCACACGCGCAGGCGAAGCCGGGTCAGTGGGTACGCCGAAGTTCGCGTCTGGGAAATTGCCATAGTCGGCGGGGGACAATTCCAGATGGATATCAAACGCTCCCACAATAGCGGTTCGGTCAACGACGTCCCGATCCAACAAGAGTGAGAGATCCCTGCAAAGGCTCGCCATTGTTGCGCGGTACCAGTTAGTCGAGCCATCCTTTGAGCGACTCATTACGTCGCAAAGCGGGGGAGGAAGCTGCCCCGGCTTTGGTTCCGGCGGAGGACCCTTGGCGAGAATGTCCTTCACAGTAATGCAACTTCCTTCCTTTGCTGGCTGAAGCTTGGGACCCCTTTTGTCCACAGTCAGAGCGTAGACCGGGAACTTTCTGGTTTCGCGGTGGATCTTTAGCTTGAATCGATCTTCGAGAAGGGCCTGCATCATGGGTCCAAGCATCATCTCCCTGGTTCTAGTGCCATCCGCTTTCGCGTCAACCGTGTAACGGTCAGATCTGATCCAGGCCGAGCTTGTCTTGATCGCCTGCTCGCGCTGCCTGAGAGACATGAGGCCCCCTTCAGGCAGCCCAGTTGTAACGTCAATGGGCCGAGGCATGCCGTTCGCAAACTCACGGTATGCCGATTGGATCATACTCGCCACCGTTTGGCATTCTAGGACCAACCTTCCAGGAGACGAACGGATTCCCCCGCCTCCTCGGCCTTCGCCCCTGCCGCCGGGCACAATGTTCTGGTCCTTGCAGGGCTTGATAGATGCGACTTCGAATTTCGGCCTGGATTTAGCAGACTGAGCCATTATCTGGGGTGCATTCACGAGCCCAAATACGAGAATGCCGACCATCACCGCAGTTCCCACAAGACACAGCTTGCACTCAAGTCGACGAGTCATCCCTGTCTCGATTCGTTTCGTATTCAGCGCAATAGAATATACTCTCGCACCGGGCCACGGAGCGCTGGACTAGATCCTAGGTCCGCGCCAGCCGCAGTGAATCACTTCGCAGCCTTGATCTCGGCGTACACCTGGGTCACGAACCGCTGCGTTGTCTCCACCGAATTGGGGACCTTCGCATCGAAATCGGCAGTCGTTTTTGCCGCCAGAACCTCATCCTGGGGTCTTGCCTTGATCGATGAGCTTCGCGATACGATCCTTGACTATTAGCAACATATCCCGATGCATTGTGACCGCGGCTCTGTCCGCAGTCGGCCCGTGTCCTGGAATGATCTTGGTGTTAGGACCAGCTAGGCCGATCACCTGCCCCAGTCCCGCGATCATGCCGTCCAGGCTGCCACCGTTAGCGCGGTCGAGATATTCGGGTACTGAATGGAACGGTAGAAATCCCCCGTCATGATCACGTCTGCGTTTACGAAATGAACCATGGTGTCCCCGTCGGTATGCGCCCGAGGAATTGGGATCAACTCGATATCCTCACCGTTCATGTGGAATGTGACTGGTCCGTCAGAGGTCATCATCGGTAGCGCGAGCCGAGGCGCCGGCGTGCCGGGGGTGCCATTTGCGGCAGGCGCGGGATGGGCGAGGCGGTAGCGCAATTGGTCACGGGACAGGATGGCCACACCCATCTTGCCTAGGCTCTCGTTGCCGCCGGTGTGGTCACCGTGCACATGAGTATTCACCACGAAACGGATGGGACGGTCGGTGATCTTCTTGACAGCCGCCACGATCTTGTCCGTCAGCGGAGCGAACTGCGTGTCTACCATGAAAACTCCGTCCGGGCCGGTGAGCACGCCGATGGTGCCGCCTTGTCCATCGAGGGTGTAGAAATTGTTGGTGACCTTGTTGGTCTTGATCTCGACCTTGGAGAAGTCCTGCTGCGCTTGCCCCTGAGCAATCGCCGAAATGGCGATCATGCCCACGACGGCCAGTGCCGCATTCGAGAATCCAAGGGGTAGTGTTCTCATGGGTTGACTCCTTCGGCTGTATGCCAGCCGTTTTGCATCATACCAATTGGGCGCAACTATGTCGGTCTTGATTTCCGACATCTTGACAAGGCGGCGTTCCTTGCTTCGGATCGTCGCGCTATACTCCTCTGGAAATGGATTTCGTGAAGATGATTGAGGAACTGCGCCAGGAGCGCGACCAGCTAGAGGAGGCCATCCTGACGCTGGAACGCGTGGCTAGCGGAAGGGGCAAACGCCGCGGCAGACCGCCGGCTTGGATGGCCACGGTGAAGAAGCGCCGGGGACGACCACCGGGGAGCAAGAACAGGTCGAAGGCGAAGGCCGCGTAAATCCTTACGAAACGTGTTCACTCCCCGAGGAGTCTGCGGATCGGGACCCGCGTCTTCTAGGTTACATGCGGGTTACGAGGATCGCACTGAGTTAGTCCGCGCACAATACGGACACCACGTTCCCTTTCCGTATCTTGTCGGCTTTACCATCTTCGGCTCCGCTCTCCAAACGTGACCCTTCGCGCAGCGCCACAGAAGAGCAGTGCTGTTATTCACATAGGTCCTTGAAAGACAGCGCCCGCCGCGGCTTCGTGCAAGCTCCCGCATCTCCTCGATGGTGAGCGGGTGCTTTCGCGCGCACATCGGACACCAAATTCCAGATCGAATATCAGCGGGCTGCGCTTCCCAGCGGTGACCTTCTGCACACTCCCGCAGCACTGGCGTGTGGGTATTCACATATTCTGCGGCAAGACACTTTCCTCCGCGCTGGGCCGCCGCTTCGCGGAGTTGCTCGATAGTCAGCTTCATCCGGCCCGAACAGACCGGACACCACGTTCCTTGCTTTACATAAACGGGGCGCGCCATCCATTTGTGTCCTTGTCCGCATTGCCACTCCAGTTTTACCTTGAGGCCCGCATACCGTTTGGACAGACACTTGCCCCCACGCTCTGCCGCCACTTGCCGCAGGTCCTCGATGGTTACCGGTTTCCTCGTCTGTCCGCGGCGAGAGCACTTCGGGCACCAGGTCCCGCGCTTATATGGACCACCCTTGATGTAATTCGGCTGGGCCCTCCAGGTGTGCCCGGCGCCGCACTGAAAAAGGAGGGAGGTGTGGTTGTTGACGTATGCACGAGACAGCAGCTTGCCACCTCGCTTTCGGGCCAGGGCACGGAATTCGGCAAGAGAAAGCTTGTTGTGGTGAGCGCATTCGGGGCACCATGTTCGGTGCACGTTATTCGGCTTGGCTAGCCACTGATGACCCTCTGCACAGCGCCAGCGCAACTTAGTTACGGTGTTAACGTACTTGGTGGA
>Ga0209517_10002533_pt1 | contig 25534 bp, 17 predicted proteins | sample PeaSoiMetSII2010_FD_187695 | JGI IMG/M metagenome (GOLD analysis project Ga0209517, IMG submission 187695) | Peat soil microbial communities from Weissenstadt, Germany - SII-2010 (SPAdes) (version 2) | ecosystem: Environmental > Terrestrial > Soil > Wetlands > Peat | place: Germany... | reverse complement strand
ACGCCGCGAAACTGGCAAACCCCGATGTCGGGAAAGGGGGATGTGTCCAGCGGGGTTTGCCAGTTTCGCGGCGTCGAAGTTATGTGCGGACCGCGAGGACTGCCTGGCGAAGTGGACCACCTCTTCCACAATAATGGTGACGGAACGTTCACCGACGTCAGTGTCAAAGCAGGCATCGCCGATTCGCGGGGCTACTACGGTTTCTCCTCCGTCTTTGTGGACGTCGACGATGATGGATGGGTGGATCTCGCGGTGACCAACGACTCGATGCCAAAGTATCTCTACCTCAACAAACACGACGGTACTTTTGAGGACATCAGCTATCTCTCGGGATTTGCCCTGAACGATGAGGGACGCGAGCAAGCCTCCATGGGGATGGCGGTGGGGGATTACAATCACGATGGCCGCGTCGATTTCTATATCACTAACTTCTCGGATGACTACAATACGCTCTATCGCAACGACGGAGATGCCAGCTTCACGGATGTGAGTTTTCACGCCGACATTGCCGACCTGACGATCCCATTCCTGGGATGGGGGGTCGGCTTTATCGATTATGACAATGACGGCTTCCTCGACATCTTTGTGGCAAATGGCCATGTCTATCCCCAAGTGGATAAAACGGATTGGGGTACGACCTTTGCCCAACGCCCGCTGCTGTTGAGAAATCTAGACGGCGATAAATTTCAGGAAGTGCCGGCCGCAGCGGGCAGTGGTCTCGCGGTGGTGGTTCCGGCAAGGGGAGCGGCGTTTGGCGATCTATTCAACGATGGACACATCGACGTCGTGCTCAACAACATGGATACCACGCCCACACTCCTGCGGAATGTGGTAAAAAACACAAATCATTGGGTAACTTTCAAGCTTGTGGGTGGTCCGAAGAGTCCGCGCGATGCCATTGGAACGAAGGTGTTTGTGACTGCCGGCGGCTTCCGGCAACGGGGCGACGTCATCAGCGGGGGAAGTTTCGAATCGAGTTCCGACCAGCGGCTGCACTTCGGCCTCGGCGCGGCGACGAAAGTGGATAAGGTGGAGATCCACTGGCCGAGCGGTGTGAAGGAAGAGATAACGCTTCCCGCGCTCGACCGGATTTATACCGTGGTCGAAGGAAAAGGAATCGTGGAGAAATGAGACGTATTCTCCCGATGTGCCTTTCGCTCTCTCGCCTGCGAAAAGTGTACGCCCCGCTCCGCATGGCGCTCCTCATCCTCATCGGGACTCTATCTCTGCTCTCTTTCGCACAGAACGCAGCGCAATCAGAGAAAATGCAGCCTATCGCGGACACCCCAGGGCGTTTTGTGGACATCACGAAGAAATCGGGTGTCAATTTTCAATATCAGTCCTCGCATACCTCCAAGAAATACCTCATCGAAACAATGGGCGCCGGCGTGGCGCTCTTCGACTACGACAACGACGGGAGGCTGGATATTTTCCTGGTCAACGGGACGCCGCTGGATGACCCTACGCCGAAGGGCACGATCCCGAAAAAGTCCGGACCGGCATATTGGAATCGTCTCTATCATCAGAAACCGGACGGCACATTTGAGGATGTCACGGAAAAGGCGGGATTGCAGGGCGAGGGGTATGGAATGGGCGTTGCGGTTGGGGACTACGACAACGACGGTTTCGAGGACCTCTATGTCACTGCCTATGGCGGCAACAAGCTCTATCACAACAACGGAAATGGAACCTTTACCGATGTTACGGACAAGGCTGGCGTGAAGGGCGGCGGCTGGTCGAGCAGCGCCGCGTGGGTGGATTTGGATAACGACGGCAAGCTGGACCTGGTGGTGCTCCGCTATCTTGATTGGGACTTTGACGACATCTGGTGCGGCGAACACAAGGAGAACGGGCGGGCGTATTGCCATCCCGACGTCTTCAAAGCGATCGCTCCCTTGGTCTATCACAACAATGGGGACGGAACCTTCACCGAAGTAGCAAGCAAGATAGGTCTAGGCAAACCCGGAAAAGGTCTGGGGATTGCGATCGGCGATTACGATCGCGACGGCCATATCGACCTTTTTATCGCTAATGATTCGATGCTTGAATTCCTGTACCACAACAAGGGCGATGGCACTTTTGAAGAAATGGGACTCGCCGCCGGAGTTGCCGTGGACGGGGATGGTCGCACGTTTGCCGGTATGGGAGTGGACCTTGCCGATTACAACAATGATGGGTGGCCGGATTTGATCGTTACGGATCTGGCCAACCAGCGCTATGCCTTGTATCAGAACAACGGCGATGGCTCTTTCACCTATGCCAGTCAGCTTCATGGGATTGGCCGGATGACGATGACGCACTCCGGCTGGGGGATTCGTTTTTTTGATTACGACAATGATGGCTGGAAAGATCTCCTGATTGCCCAAGGTCACGATCTGGACACGATCGAAATCAATTTCCCCAATCTGCGTTATCGCGAGCCCATGTTGTTGGCGCACAACAACGGAAAAGGCTTTACCGATGTGACCGAGGCTTCCGGTGGTGTGTTCGACCAGTCCTGGGTGGCTCGCGGCTTGGCAATCGGAGATTTGGACAACGATGGCCGCTTGGACGCCGTTGTCACGACGAACGATGGCCCGGTGCATATCCTGCACAACGAGACGCCCACCCAGAATCACTGGCTTCTACTCAATCTGGTGGGGCACAAAAGCAATCGCGATGGCATCGGTGCGGAAGTCAGCCTGGTGACTAAGGCAGGGTCGCAATATGCAACGGTGACCACGGCGAGCAGCTATCAATCCTCCAGTGACAAGCGCGTGCATTTCGGATTGGGCAAGGAGGATGTGGCCATGCGCATTGAAATCCGCTGGCCCAGCGGAATAACTCAGATACTGAAGGACGTGAAGGCTGACCAGATTCTGCAAATTGACGAGCCCGCGGCCAGTTCAAGTCCGGCAACGTCACCATGAAGGGCGCATCAATCCTTCGGGGACTCGCATAGAAATCATGGCCCCCCGGTCGCGTCGCGCATCCCCGCGGATGTGCGCGCACCACTCGCACGAACGCTTGGAGGCAAAGCGCAGAGCATTCGATGCCATTTCGGGTGGAGGTGCAGAGGGGGTTATGGCACAAGCAACGACCCAAATCCGCCGCCAGCCGCGACTCCTCATTCGCAAGTCATTGAAAGGAATGGTAGGCCCGTGGGAACTCGAACCCCAGACCTCTACCGTGTCAAGGTAAAGGTCTGGAGCTCTGAACTGCTGCAAACGACCCTTACACTCGTACTCAATGCGTCCATCGCAATCAAGAGGGGCAGACTTAGCCCTCAGGCTACTGTGGGCTACTGTTTTTCGCGACTTTTTGGGCTTCTTAGGACTTCGCCGGACTTCGCGGCGCTTCACCCGCGAAGTTTGAAAGTTCGCGATATTAAAGGCGATAGCGTCAATTTCCCTTGTAGAACGAGGTTTCCTGAAAGGCTGAGGTTTAAGTCCCCCCTCTCCGCCAGTTCTTTTGAAATCAACTAGGCAGCGCAAAATCAGTAGTCCTGTTCTGAGCCTTGCCCAACATACTAAAGCACCCAGGTGTAGTAATAGTGCGGTAGCTTTCAGGTTCCTTCTTGCGTTGGTTGCGATTGAACGTTGCCATCTTTTCAAGTTGAATTCACTCTGCTCGAAAACGCGCCTGCGGGTCAGATACTATGAGCCACTTGGTTGCATAACAATGTCGGCTCCTCGACCCGAGTAGACTGTGGTTTATCGACGACCGCAGGCTCGGGAGAAAGGAGCCGAACATGATGATTATAGGCGTAGATTATTGCCCGAGCTTTCAGGCGATTGCATTTTTCGTAGAAGAGACAGGTGAGTGTGGTGAACGGGAACTAAACCACAGTGATGGGCAAGCAGCGAAATTCTATCGAGACCTGAAGCACCGAGGAATCTGCGTGCGGGTAGAGATAGAGATGCGAACGATCAAAACAGAACTAGCAGGAAGGCGCGCTCAACTCCCGATAGGCGTGGCGAGAGCGATCATGGAGCGGTGTGAACGCAATTGCGAGCGATAACCAGCAGATCAAGAACACGAGGACCGATTTTCTCAAGCGCGAGAACAAAGTCCACCGCGCCTTTGGCAATGGCTTCACGGGGCATGCCGAATACCACGCTACTAGCTTCATCCTGAGCGATTGTGACAGCGCCCGCGGTTTTCATTTCCAAAAGACCTTGCGCGCCATCGTCGCCCATCCCGGTCATGATGATCCCGATGGCGCTCGGACCCGCCGAGGCAGCCACAGAGCGAAGAAGTACATCCACGCTGGGGCGGTGACGAGAGACGAGTTCGCCGGGAACGACTTTGACCCTCAAGCCGGAACCGTTGCGTTCCACTAGCGTATGGAGATTGCCTGGAGCGATTAGCGCTTCTCCTTGCCGTAAGGGCTCGCCGTCACGCGCTTCCTTGACTTTGATCCGGCATTCCTTGTCCAGGCGTTCCGCGAAGGCGCGGGTAAAAACTTCCGGCATGTGCTGGACGATCACAATTGGGGGACAATCTTGCGGCATGGCGCTCAGGAAAGTGCGGAGAGCCTCGGTTCCGCCTGTGGATGCACCCACGGCAATCAATTGTGGAGGGGAGCCCTGAATCTGGCGGCGGCTCCCAGGCGTTAAGGCAACATCTGAAGCAGGTTGCTTGGGCAGTGCGATTCGGCGCCTTGGAACGGCACGAGCCTGAGCGGCGCTCCACACAGCGTCGAGCAAGATCACCGCGGAATCGTTCAAGAACTCGCGAACGCCCAATTTGGGTTTCGAAATAATTTCGATTGCGCCTTCCTCGAGTGCACGAAGCGCCATCTCTGTGCCACGTGCGGCGAAACCGGAACAGATGACGACAGGAAGCGGGAATTCTTCCATGATCTTCCGCAAGAAACTTAAGCCATCCATGCGCGGCATTTCGAGATCTGTAATAACGACGTCCGGGAGACGTTGCTGAATCTTTCGCAGAGCGATCAACGGATCGGCAGCCACGCTCACTTCAATGCGCTCATCAGAGCAAAGAATGGATTCCATGACCTGGCGAACCATGGCGGAATCGTCCACAACCAGGACATGGAGTTTTGGAGAGCGGCTGGAAACGGGCATCGTTCGGCATCTCCGACTAAAACGATGAGTTTATTCGCAGTTCAAGAGCTATCGAATCTTTCTCGCGCAACGCGTAAACCGTCGGCAGGATCGGCAGCAAGCGCGAATTGACGCCACAAAGACTTTCCGCGTGCCCGCTGAAGAGCAGGCCGCTGGGCGAAAGATGCTCGAGCAAACCCTCGACAACGCGATTTTTCGAGGCGGCGTTGAAATAGATGAGCACATTGCGGCAGAAAATGGCATCAAACGCTTCGCTCATTGGATAAGGTTGGCAGTTCAGATTGAGGAATTCAAAATCCACGAGCTGTCGAATTTCGCGGGCGAGTTTCATGCAGCCCTCTTGTGAGGCCGAGCCCTTGAGCATGTACTTGCGAAGAAAGTCAGGGGGAATGGCGCAGGATTTGGAGATGTCGTAAATACCTTCCCGGGCGGTAGCAAGCATGCGGCGGGAAATATCCGTTGCGAGAATCCGAGTATCCCAGCCTTCGGCTGACGGAAACGATTTCGCCAGCATCATGGCCAATGAGTATGGTTCTTCACCGGAGGAACACCCGGCACTCCAGATGCGAATCCTTCTGGAACGGCGCCCCTCTTCTGCCTGGCGGCGCCAAATGGGGAAAATGGATTGAGCGAAGAACGCGAAATGGACATTTTCGCGGAAGAAATGTGTTTCGTTGGTGGTGATGGCATCGATCATCAACGCGCGTTCCTGCTGTTGATCCGGTTCGCTGACGAGCGAGTAGTATTCGGCCAGAGTATCCATACCAAGCGCGCGCAAGCGGCGGGAAAGACGTCCGCAAAGGAGAGCCGTTTTGGAGTTGCTTAACCAAATTCCGGTCTCGTTATAGATCAGCTTTCGAAATTGGTCGAAGAGGGCGCTGGTGACCATAGGCATGGCCGGAACTGGGTTCATTGAACAAGACAGTTTCGGCGGGTGGGACGCCGAAACCATGGTGGAATGGCGTTCCGATACTTCCACGGCTAGACCTGGGGTCCCGAAGACGGGGTGTCGCACATTTGCGCGCTTTCGATGGAATCGGTAGCGGCAAGAAATTCGTCAGCGGAGAGCACCTTGTCGATGTCGAGGATCTGGCAAAACTTTTTGCCCATCCGCCCCATGCCGCGGAGGTATTCAATCTTCACGCGAGTGCCGAATGGAGGTGGTTCTTCCACGTCTTTGGCTGTGAATTCGATGACCTGGCTGACGGAATCAGCAAGCATGCCCATGGTCATGAAAACGTCGCCGGACGCGACTTCCGCAACAACAACGCAGGTGAACTTCGAGATAGAACTGGGCGGCAGGCCGAACTTCACGGCCAGATCAACGACGGGGAGGACGCTGCCGCGCAGATTGATCACGCCGCGAATCCATGCGGGAGTATTGGGGACAACCGTGATAGCGTCAAACTCAACGACTTCGCGGATTTTGAGAATCGTGGTGGCATATTCCTCGCCTGCAATGAAAAACGTTAGGAATTGGCCCGCCATCGGCTCCTGAGGCTTGGTTTCCGACAGACTCATCACTGACTCCTTAAAGAACTCCGCTACTCGAGTGTAAGTCGCGGCGTTTCCCGCGCCACACTCGGGCAGGGCCTGAATAAATCAGCCGCTGAAAACCGAAAGCATTAAAAGCGAGAAAAGTCCTCTTCCGAAGCTGCTCCGACAGATACGGTCCCTGCTCCCGCCTTATTTGCTTCGTTCTCGCGAGGTGAGCGGGCTATGTGACGACGAAATGTCCTCTTGCCGACTTCCCGGGGCGACTGCAGTTCGCTGGTGACGCGGAAGAAGGTCATCAACTGCTGCAACTGTTTGGACTGTGCGGCGAGTTCTTCGGCAGTGCTGGAGAGCTCCTCCGCAGAAGAGGCATTGCGCTGCGTAACTGTATCAACCTGGTTCATCGCCTTATTGATCTGATCCACACCGGCGGACTGTTCCTTGGAGGCGGCAGCCACGTCCTGGATCAACTCTGCGGTTTTCTTGATGGTAGGCACGAGATCCGCGATGAGGACTCCTGATTGTTCTGCTACGCCAACGCTCTTGGTCGCCAGGTCACCGATTTCTTTGGCGGCTGACTGGCTGCGCTCGGCAAGTTTGCGGACTTCAGCAGCCACGACGGCAAAACCTCTGCCTTGATCGCCAGCGCGGGCAGCCTCAATCGCAGCGTTGAGCGCGAGAAGATTGGTTTGATAGGCGATTTCTTCGATGATCGAGATGCGCGTGGCAATCTGCTTCATGGCTTCCACGGTCTCCTTGACAGCGCTGCCGCTCTCTTCGGCGGAACGTGCTCCTTTTGACGCCATCTGCTCGACCTGCCGGCTGTAGCTCGCATTCTGCGTAATCGAAGCGTTCATCTGCTCGAGACTTGAGCTGGTCTCTTCGACAGACGCGGCCTGCTCACTGGTACCTTGCGAGAGGCTTTGCGCTGAGGAAGAGAGCTGCGAAGACGCGGAGGCGACGGCGGAGGAGCCCTCGCGCACGTCCTTGATGATTCCGGAAAGCGTTGCGGTCATCTCCAGCATAGACTGTTGGAGTTTCCCGGTTTCCGAGCGGCTGGTTACGGTTATCTCCTTCGTCAGGTCACCGGCAGCAATGCGTTCAGCGTGCTCGACGACTTGCTGGATTGGCACGGTGACGCTCTTTGTCACAGAAAATGCGGCGATGCCGGCCAGGAGGAGAGTGATCGCCAGAATGAGCAGTCCGACACGGCGGCCAGTGGCATAAGCTGCCGCGCTCTCTTTTATACTTTGCAAGACTGAATCGGACTGCAATTCCAGGAATTTGTTCCACGTAGCCCGATAATCGGTGAGCGCAGGTATGACCTCCTGCGAAAGCGTGGCAAGCGCCTGGTCGCGTTTTTTGTCGGCGAGGAGTTTCTTGGCTTTCTGCCGCGCGGCGATATACACCTCGCGTTTAGCTTGCACTGTTTTGAATAGATCGCGTTCCTGGGTAGAGCTGAGACCATCCTCGATCTGCTTGGTGTTGACGCTGATCTGGTGACTGATGGAATCGTTCTGCTGGAGGAGTATTTGTTCCTCTCCGGGATCGGTGGTCTCAAACAGCTGCACAGTAATGCGGGCGTTGTCAATCGAATGCTCAATGGTCTGATGCGTGAGCTCGACAGTGTTGTAGCGTTGCTGGATCAGGGCGATGGTTCTCGCGTTTAAGTTGCCGAGCCAGAACAGGCTCAGCCCTCCCAGTAGAATCAAAGCCAACAGGATGGAGCCGAAGAGAATCCCGAGGCGGGTACCGATTTTCCAGTCATGCCAGTTCATCATTGATTTCACCTTTCGTACTCGGCTGCTTTCCAAGATTAGAACGCAACGCAGCGGCCGTAACTTCCTGGAGGAGCCTTGGAACATCCACGATCAAACCCACACGCCCATCATCCAAAATCGTCGAGCCGGCGATTCCCGGCACTGTGCGAAACACTTCACCCAGAGGCTTGATGACCGCCTGCGTGCCGCCAAGCAGCCGATCGACCGCAATGCCGGCATCGAAATTACCGACCTTGACGATCACTACATTTTCCCGGTCAGGCGTTTGCCCAGATACGTGGAACGATTCGCGCAATCTGACAAAAGGCAGAGCGTGTCCGCGGAGATTGAGGATGCCGCTGCCCTCCGAACTCCGCGCTTCCGGAGAGAGCTCCGCGCATTCCGTGACGTAATCGGAAGGAATAATGAAATGTTCAGCGCCGACGGCCACGGAAAAGCCATCAATAATTGCAAGGGTCAATGGCAGGCGAATTGTGACGCATGTGCCCTTGCCCTCTTCGCTAGACAATTCGACACTCCCCCGCAGCGACTCGATATTGCGCTTCACAACATCCAGTCCGACGCCGCGACCGGAGAGATCGCTTACGGTTTTCGCGGTGGAAAAGCCCGCCAGGAAGAGGAGCCGAAGAAGTTCCTCATCGGACGGCTGGCCGTTTCGGGAGAGCAGGCCTATCTGGCCGGCCTTGTCGATGATTTTCTGACGATTAATTCCAGCGCCGTCGTCTTCGAGCATCACGACAATGTTTCCGTTTGCGTGCCCGGCAGAGAGCTTGAGGATTCCACACCTGTCCTTGCCCTGACGTTCGCGAACTGCTGGCACTTCGATGCCGTGATCAATGGCGTTGCGGATCATGTGCAGCAGCGGATCCTTGAGATGTTCGAGAACGGTTGTATCCACTTCGACATCGCCTCCGCCGACTTCCAACCGGGCGATTTTGCCGTGGCTGGCGGAGATGTCGCGAACGGAGCGCTTAAGCTGGCGAAAGGTTGGCCCAATGGGGACCATGCGAATGCGCATCATCTCGCGCTGCAGTTCCTGATACAGGCGCTCCGCGTCGCGGTGCAGGTCCAGGGCCACGGCGGCTTGCGCATGTTGAATTTTCTCGAGAGTATTGCGCACGCGACCCTGAGCAATCACGATTTCACCGATGAGATTGAGCATATGGTCAAGGCGATCCACATCGGCGCGTACCGTGCGCAGGCTGGCGCCGGCTGGGGCACCAGATTTTGTCAGAGGCGCTTGCACTGCGGACTCGGTGGCATGGTGTTCTTCCGGCGTGCTCCCGGCCTGACGGGTATGTTGGGTGATTTGAGCTTTGAGGTTCAGTTGTGCCTTGGTAAGCATGGTTTTACCGTTTACGGCCCCCGGCAGGAGGATGCGAAATTCGTCCACGGCGGCAAGCAATAGCGAAATGCCTTGCCGGGTAAGCAATGAGCGTTTCTCGCGGAAAATATCCAGGAGGTCTTCGGCGGCGTGAGCAAGCTCTGCGAGTCCGTCTAGAGAAAGAGCAACAGCGTTTCCCTTCAGGGTGTGTGCAACACGAAAAATTTCATTGACCAGCTCGCCATTGGACGAATCCGACTCCAATTCGAGGAGCGATTGCTCCATTTGATCGAGACCTTCCTCGGTCTCGACCAAAAAAGATTCCAGCGCGGCCTGACGGTCAAAATCCATGGGAATCTCGCTTTGGGTTGTCAAACACCTTGATAAATGTGGCGCCGTCGTGAGTTTGAAAGGAGAGGCGCCGGCCGCGACTTCCAGAAACGTCCTTCAGCAGAAGCGGAATGCCATTTTTGTAAACGAATTCTTCGGCGAGCTCGACGTTCTTCTGCCCGAGAGACTCTTCCGGTTTGATGGAGAACGCGCTGGCGCCGCCAAAGATTTTTGCCTGCAGGTCCTTGATTTGGGACCCAAGCGAAATCAACTGTTGCAGCAGGGCCGGATTGGCGTTGTTTCCGTAGCGAAAACGGTTCGGGCCATCGTCATCGCCTTCCGCAAGGAGGTAATGGTTCATCCCGCCGACTCTTTGGCGTTTGTCCCAGAGGCAGATCGCTGCACAGGAGCCGAGAATTGTCGTGATGGTGGTGGGCTCAGTGGCGGTGAAGATCTGACCGGGATAAAGGAAATGAGTCTTGGTTTCAGGATCCAGGGAGTCCTTTTCCCGCTCGAAGGTCTTCATGTATTCAGCGGGCAGTGCTGCGGGGTTAAATTTGGAGTGAGTGCTATTCATGAATTCCGTTCCAGAGTGTTTGTTGCCGGCGCTGCATGGGTTTGACAAAAGAGCGTCCCACCGGCTTCTTCGGATAGGATGTGGAAGATTTCATTGTCAACCATGTCGATACCGAGTTTTTGCGGCAGGAATTGCAGAAGGGCCAACACCGCTTTTATTCCACCGTTACAGCGGATAGGTACAAAAACACTTACTTTCGGGTGTTCTTTCGAAGAGCCCTGATCTTCCAAGTCTCTGGCAATATAAGTCGAACCCAACGCCGCACAATAGGACGCCGGTTCTTCCAAGGCGTCCATCATTGAGCGCTTCGCAACATCGATACCAAAGGACCAAAACGGGTAGAAAACATCCGTCTTGCGGTCAAAAGACAAGAGGACCATGGTTTCGCAGCCCAGGAGATTGGACGCAATCTCCCGGATGGCTTCGAGAGTTTCGGTCGCATTTAGAGATTCGCGTAACCTTTTTTTAGCTGCCTCGATCACAGCATCGGCCGTGTAAGCGGATCTGTTGGGGCCGGACCGTAGGTTCGCCAAGAGCGCTTCGTTGGCATTGCCCAGGAAACGTCTGAACTTCTTCTCGATGATCTGGGAGTGTTTGGTCATCAGTTATTCACCAAGGTAACTTTGGAGCAGTTTCAGGAACTCCTGGCCATTGATGGGCTTGGTGATGTAATCGTTGCACCCGCTTTGAAAGCCAGCCTCTATGTAAGCTTCCTCGCCGCGCGTGGTTACCAAGATGATGGGGATCCTTTTTGTTTTTTCCTCTTCACGCATTTTTTTGCAAACTTCGAAACCATTCATGTGAGGCATCACAACATCCATCACAACAAGGTCCGGGCATTCCGATTGCGCTTTTTCGAGCGCTTCCAACCCGTTTGAGGCAGTGACGCATTGATAGGGAGAGTGCCTCTCGACCATGGAACGCTCCATCAACAGCGCTGTTTTCGAGTCGTCCACGAGCAAAATTTTCCTCGGTGCCATAAGTGTCCTTCTCGGTTATGGGAGCACGCGGAAAAGAAGGGGGCAATTCACATGCCAAGTAAGCGAAAAAAGGCCGACGCGCTAAACATGGAGCTTAACGCTGCTTGGAGCGATTGCCCCCGCCGTGGAACGGGTTGTTTGCAGAAAGAATCTGAAATCTGGACAGGATTTATGGAATCGGGAACAAATACGCGCTTAGTGAGTCCGGCTGATGCGCAGTGCTTTGATTTTCTGATAGAGCGTGCTTTTTGGAATTCCGAGGCGCATTGCGGTCGCTGCGACATTGCCCATTTCTTCCTTGAGGACGCTCTGAATGTGTATCTGTTCCAGTTCGGCGAGTGTCAGTTTGCCGTTGTAGTGTCCATTGGAATTCTGCGCATGTGGTTCAAACAAAAGATCCTTGGCGTCCAGGACCTGCCTTTTGGAGTACAATGCGGCGCGCTCCAAAACATTTCGCAGCTCGCGAATGTTTCCCGGCCACGGATGCGATTGCAGACGCGCAATCGCGGATTCCGATAATTCACGGTGAGGCTGGCGCAGATCGTTGGAAATTCTGGAGAACAATTCCCTGGCAATTACCGGGATATCTTCCACACGCTCGCGGAGCGGAGGAATTGCGATCAACAAGGTACTGATGCGGAAGTACAGGTCGCTGCGAAATTTTCCTTCTTCGATCAGCCTGCTGAGATCCTGGTGCGTCGCCGCGATCAGGCGCACATCCACAAAGCGGTCGCGAACATCGCCGAGATGGCGAAATCGTTTTTCTTCGACAACCTTCAGGAGTTTGGGCTGAACGGTGAGATCCACATCGCCAATTTCGTCAAGGAAAACGGTGCCGCGATGGGCAACCTCCAGCAGGCCTGGCTTGGGATTCACAGCGCCCGTATAGGCGCCCTTTTCATAGCCAAAAAGTTCGGTCTCCAGGAACTCGCGCGAAAGGCCCGCGCAATTGAGATCAACGAAGGGCTCATCGCAGCGGTCGCCGTTTTCATGCAGCCAATTCGCCAGAACGCCCTTCCCCGTGCCAGTCTCGCCACGGATGACAACGGGGCACCCGCTTGACGCGACGCGGATGGCGTTCAATGCCAGGTCGCGGATTCCTTCACTTTCTCCGAGAAAAGGATCGACACCAGTGCGCTTGCGCATGCTCTTTGAAGCGATTTCCTTCTGCTGATTGCGTTTGTTCTGGAGGATTTTTTCAACAACGAGGCGGAATGCCTGAATTTCCAAGGGCTTGGAGAAACATTGCTCCGCCCCAGCTTTGATGAGCGCTACTCCGAGCTCCATGGAGCCGTATCCCGTGGTGACAATGATGGGGATGTCGGGCTCTAGCTCCTTCAATACAGGGATAAGCCCTAGAGCGTCTCCGTCGGGGAGGCAATAATCAACAATGGCGATATCAGGCCGAGCGGAGCGGAAACGTTCGAAGGCGGCCTCGCACGTGCCAGCCTCTTCCACAACGATGTCGGGCGTTGAAAAACACTCCCCGATCATCTTGCGTACGGGGGCGTCATCATCGACCACAAGAATAGTTTTTCTTGCCACACTTGCACCCGGATTTTCAGAGATATGAGCGTAAGAACAGTGTAGCCATAGATGTTTGCGGTTTCTAGTTCCACACGGGGAGGAGTTTCCATTGGTAAGCGTTGCGCTATTAACGCCGAAAACACAGTCTTTTTTCAATTTCTGGAAAGTTGTCTGAGAGCCAGAAATCCGGCGATGCGGGGAGATTCGCCGAACGCCGTAGCTTTCACCTAAGTTCCACGTTTTCTTCCGATGGCACACGCCGGAAAGCTGCACTCCGCTCTGGTAATGGAATTGCCTCCATGGAAAGCGCACCTTCGGCGAATCGTTAGCGGTGAATACAAATCGATGGAATGCAGCGCGCCCTGTTGAACATCGGTTTTGAATTGAATAAGACGAATTCAATTCCGGAGAAAGTTTCTAAAGCTCCGCTGCACAGTCTGCTAACTGATCTTTCTGATTTTGGTTCATCGGGAAGAACGCAATCGTGCCCCTGGCACAAAACAGGCTCGCCAAAGGCGAATCGGGTTTAGAGGCTGGCTATGGTGATCTGCCCATTCTGAGAAAAGGGAAAGACATGCGTTTGCCAACATCATGGGCGGCCAGCGTTGAAATCAATTGAGGGGAATAATGAGAACACACTTTTTGAGTGCGCTGCTATTCGTTAGCCTGTTTCTGGGAGTGGCAACCGGCCAGGCTCAGGATGTCAACACCAGTGCCGCCCGCGTCACCGACGACTCCGATCTGCGCTCTGAGGTTCAGACCCTGCGCAGCCAGTTGGCTGCTTTGACGCAACGGCTGGAAACCTTGCAGCAGAAACTTGACCAAACGTCCGTGTCCGTCGTGTCGGCGAGTGCTGAGCCCAACTGGTCCGGCTCGAGCACAAGCGCTGTTCCGAATTCCGGCGCGGTTCTGCAATCAACGGCCATCACCACCAGCCATGCGACTCCTGCTGCTGCTCAGACGGGTGGCTCGCACGGCTACTTTGAGCGCAAACCCGGCGGCGCCCTCACGTTCTACGTTCCGGGCGGCGAGCTCACAACCTATGGCAACCTGGATGTCTCGATCGACGCAACCACCAAGGGCATCGCCGGCGAAATTGGCCCAGACGGCAATCCGCCGGTGGGCAACATGGGCTGGATGCCGGCGCTTTCCACCAATCTTTCTTATATCGGCATTCGCGGCTTCCAAACTTTGAACAAATTGCCCTTCAACTTCATCTACCAGCTCGAAACACAGCTCGACATTGCTGCCACTTCTGGCATTGCTGAAACCAACAGCAACGAAAGCAACGTGGTCAAGGGCGGCCTGACCTCTCGTAACAGTTACATTGGAATCTCTTCCGCGAAATGGGGCTCGCTCATGCTGGGCAAGACGGACGCACCCTACAAGAACTCCACCGCCAAATTCAATCCATTCTTCGCAATGATCGGCGACTATCAGGTCATCATGGCCAACACCGGAGGAGACAACCGCGTGGAGTTCGGCACGCGGCTTGACCACTCCATCTGGTACGAGTCTCCCAACTGGCGCGGCTTTGTAATCGATGCGCTGGTTTCGCCTGGCCAGAACCGCGCCGACAACAGCGACAACATCGCCGCCGGAGAATCGGACTGCACCGGCGGTAACATCCCGGGCAGCGGCGGTATCACTCCCGTGACATGCAGTGACGGTTCCTTTGGCTTGGCCACCAGCGCCAGCGTCTCCTACAGCAAAGGAGGCCTCTACGCCACCGCCGCCTACGAACGCCACGAAAATGTAAACCGTTCCAGCGACATTACCGGGCTCTATGCTTCCGACAACGCGTATTCGCAAATGTTGGTCGCGCAAGACGTTGCGGCGGAGGACGCCGGCAAAGTCGGTTTGCTGTATGTATTCCCAACCAAGACCACGCTCGGGGGTATCTTTGAGACCATGCACCGGTACGTTGCCGCCGACCTGCAATTCCAGAACGAACGCCAGCGAAACGGCACCTGGCTCTTCGCCAGTCAGGGTTTGAGCCACAACTTCAGCGCCCACTTCGGCTGGGCTCACGCCTTCCGTGCGCCCGGCGATCCCGGACAGCACAACGATTCCAACGCCGTGCCTCCCGGCGGAGATCCCGCAACCGATGCGACTGCGGGAGCGAACGTCGATAATTCCGCCAACATGTTCACCTTCGCACTGAAAAACAAGCTGAGCAAGAACCTGACCGCATACTTTGATTGGGCCCTCACAGCAAACGGGCCGGCTGCTCACTACGACTTGGGCGCTGGCGGCCGTTCCGTGACTACCGATTGCCACGACGCTTCAGACGCGACCGGCGGTTTTGCACCTTCCAACCCGCACTGCTGGACGGGAGGCAATCTCATGGGTGTTTCTGCGGGTCTGGACCTGAAGTTTTAATCTATACGGGTAAAGGCAGGTACGCCAGCAGTGGGGCGTGCAGTACTCGCGCATCGAGAAGTTCGGGTGGTCTGGAAAAAACAATTCCACGGGGCCTGCAGCTCAGGATGCTCCAAGGGCTGTGGACGATATGGCCTCATATAACACCACCTTTAGAGAGCAGCCTGCTATCCGATGGAGTTGCATCGACCCATTGAACTGGCAGCCGTTACCGGACAAGTCGGTAATGATACGAGGATGTCCAGTCTCCCTCGGGAAACGGAATCATCCGCGCAAAATCGTCGGGATGCATGTCTTCAATTGTAGGTCAGAACTTGATGACAGTTTGCATCTATCCTACGGAAACAGCCTGTTTGGAAGGGGAGTTTGCTGAATCATTTGCTGACACTGGCTCACTAATTGAGCGCATTGAGCCTCGCTGTATGTTTCAAGTTTGGAGATAGCGGAACGCCAGAACTCGTCAATCGCCCTCGCATATGTCTGGAGAATGTTCGGGCTGGAATGGCCCATGATTTGAGCGGTAAGAATTGGAGAAACTCCGGCTTCCGTGAGATGACTGGCGAATGTGTGCCTTAAATCATATCTCACGCGTGGCCCCACCCAAGGCCAGCGGAATATCTTCGAGCATTCCTCGAAATGGTTTATAGGCACAGAAAGTGCCGGCCAGTGGAATGCTCGCCCTAAAGAGCATCTGGGCACTCGCTTCCCCTTGACGAGAGCTTATGAGGCGCATATCCTTTTCGCCACAGGTGGGGCGAATGTTTTTCAGGGCCGGTGCCAGAAGCTGGGTAGAGACCTGCACGTCCTTCGTTACAATCCTGGTGTTGCTCATTCATCTGACCTGTGCGTCGCTTAGCCTGTGCACAAGTCTGCCTGCGGCGGCGCGAACGAGAGTCGGCGCAGAAGACAGTTCATCGTCCGGGAATGTGCTTATGCCAATCATCGTGGATTATCCCGATGAGAAATCAATCTTCCCTCCGGACATGGCGCCGCCCACTTTTCTCTGGCGAGATACCGCGGAAGACACAACGGCGTGGCAGATTGACATCGAATTTGCTGATGACTCCCCGCAGGTGCACGCGACCTCCCTCGGCGAGCGCTTCCATATCGGCGAGATCGACGAGCGCTGTGTTGCACCCTCGAACGAGCGGCCCACTCTGACTCCCCAATTAGCCGCCAGCCGAACGTGGATTCCCGATGACGAAACGTGGACATCGCTCAAGAAACATGCCGTGGATTTTCCGGCAACCATCACGTTCACCGGCTTCCGCGAAAAACTGCCGGTATCCCGCGGCAAAGTCAGTGTCCAGATATCCAAGGATCCAGTGGGCGCACCTATCTTCTATCGCGATGTACCACTCATGCCGACAGAAGGCGATAAGAATGCAATCAAGCCTCTGGACCCCAATGCGGTGCCGTTGATCGCATGGCGACTGCGATATGTGGGCGAGACGCGCAGCCGTTTGCTGCTGACGGGTATGCACACTTGCGCCAACTGTCACTCGTTTTCGAATGACGGTAAGACGCTCGGCATGGATATGGACGGCCCTGGAAACGATAAGGGATTGTACGCACTGGCGCCCGTCCAACCGCAGATGACCATCCGGCGCAAAGACTTGATCTCGTGGAACGGCGACTGGCAGTTGGGGCTGACCAGGGTCGGCTTCATGTCGCAGGTTTCGCCGGATGGACAATATGTCCTGACCACATTCACGGGACCGGGGCTGGACTTGCAAGGTTCTTACTACCTCTCGAATTTCAAAGACTACCATTTTCTCCAGGTGTTTTTCCCAACGCGGGGAATCCTAAGTTGGTACAGCCGCGCCAAAGGAGAGCGACAGCCTTTGCCGGGAGCCGATGATCTTGATTATGTGCAGACCGACGGTGTGTGGAGCCCCGACGGCAGTTACATTGTTTTTGCGCGGGCCAAAGAAAAGGAGCCCTATGGGATGTCCCAACAGCCCGCCAAGTATGCCAACGATCCGAATGAGACGCAGATCAAGTACGACCTGTATCGCATTCCGTTCAATGCAGGGAAGGGCGGGCGGGCGGTCCCGATCGCCGGTGCATCCGCAAACGGCATGAGCAATAGCTTCCCCAAGATATCACCAGATGGCCGATGGATCGTATTTGTGCAGAGCCGGAATGGTCAGTTGATGCGGCCCGACAGCCAGCTTTACATCATTCCTGCCAAAGGCGGTGTGGCGCGGCGCATGCGCTGCAATACCCGGCTGATGAATTCCTGGCACAGCTTTTCGCCCAATGGGCGCTGGCTCGCATTTTCCTCGAAAGTGCGATCACCTTACACGCAGCTTTATCTTACGCACATGGATGCGAACGGCGAAGATAGTCCGGCAATCCTGGTTGAGAACGCCACAGCGGCAAACCGGGCCGTGAATATTCCAGAATTCGTTAACATCCCCAAAGATGGTCTGCTGAAGATCGATGCACCCGCAGCCGACTCTGTTCAGATCTGTGATCACGCTGCTGAATTGACGCGCAACGGAAAGTTCGCGGAAGCGCTCGCGGAGTGGAATAGAGCAGTGGAAACAGATCCGGAAGATGAGGCGGCGCGTAACGGACTGGCCCTCGGGCTGGCCAGAAAGGGAAACTATGAAGAAGCGGTGACGAGCTTTCGCAAAGCGACGGAGCTGAATCCCAAATTTGTGGAAGCCTACTACAACTGGGGCGAGTTGCTGGAGCAAATGGGTAAGCGCGACGAGGCGATTGCGGAATGGCAAAAGGCAGTGGAGGTGACGCCGGGTTACGCCAAGGCGCAGTACAGATTGGGCGATGTTTACTACCAAATGGGAATGATCCGTGAAGCGCTGGCCCATTGGCGAAAGGGGATCAGCGTGGAGGCAAACCATTTATCGGTTTTGAATCAGGTGGCCTGGCTGTTGGCAACCAACCCGGATAAATCCATCCGCAACGGAGGGGAGGCTATGGCTTACGCAGAGCGGGCACTCGGGTTGGCAGGCGGGGACAAACCGGAGATTCTCGATACGCTCGCCGCGGCTTATGCAGAAGCAGGCAGGTTCACGTCGGCTGCGAGGACCGCGCGACGTGCCTTGGATCTTGCGACACAACAGAACAAGCAGAAATTAGTAGAAGAGCTGAAGACGAGGGTGGCGCTGTACGACGGCGGCAAAGCGTTCCGCGACGAAACTGAAAGCACAACGCCAGAAATGCGAATGAAAAACTAGCCGCGTTTCGCTGCCGCTGGCCGTGCACCGCGATCCGGGCTGTCTGGATTCCTGTAAGTCAAAGAAACCGCTCCTGGCATTGCCATTACCGAATTGCGGATCTTGAGTTCCGTTTCCAGCAGGATGCGCTTGGGTTTATTTCGTAGACCGTTTATCCGGTCCAGCAGCAACCCTGCCGCGGTGGCTCCCAGTTGGTAGTCGGGTTGGAAGACGGAACTAAGAGCGGGACTGGTGTATTCACAGAATTCGAGATTGTCGAATCCCACCAACGAAATATCTTCGGGGCATCGCAAACCCAGTTCATGGACGGCGCGGAGCACACCAAGCGCCATCAGGTCGTTGCAGGCAAAGATGGCGGTGGGACGCGGCAACATGCGCAAGAGACGTTTGGCGGCCTGGAAGCCGCTGCGGGTATCGAAGTTAGCTTCCTGAACGAACTCGGTAGCCAGCGGCAAGCGTGCTTCGCGCAAGGCTTTCTTGAAACCGTTCAGGCGTTCCACGGCGTTGGCAAGGAGAGCTGGACCAGTAATTACCGCAATGTTCCGATGCCCGGACTGAATAAGGTATTTGCTCGCCCGATAAGCGCCCAATTCGTTGGCGACAACGACGGCGTCGCCAGTCCAGCCTTCTGGACAGCGGTCCAGGCAAACAGCAGGAGGAATGCCCGGTGCGCCAGCAAGGATTTCCGACGTGAGAGTGCTGCCAGCGGCGGGAATGATCAAGAAACCGGCGGCGCGAAGAGAACGAAGTTCCGCAAAGTAGGAAGCCTCCTTAGCGGGATCATTGTCGGTGTTGCAGAGAATGAGCCGATGAGAGTGCTTGAAGGCCACGTCTTCCGCGCCGCGCACGACACCAGGGAAGAAGGGGTTGGTGACGTCAGGAATGATCATGCCGAGAATCTTGGTGCGATTCAGGCGCAGTCCTTGAGCGAGGGCACTCGGCTGGAATCCAAGGGCACGGATCGCTTCCAAAACGCGCACGCGAAGCTTGGGTCGCACCGGCGCAGTGTTGTTGACAACGTGAGAGACAGTGCCGATGGAGACTTGAGCACGCTCCGCAATTTGCCGCATTGTAACGTTGGCGCCCATCAGTTGAATTGGTGTTCAGTAGAGTTCAAAAGCGCCTATTCAGATAGATGATAGCTAACTTCCGAATGGCTGGTCCCCTCTTACTGTGCGTCCTGCACTAACCGGAATCCCAAAGCCCCGGAACGATCCATGCTCGGTGCCATCATGAGTAGTTTACCGTGCTCGGTAAGTTTATAGGCTTGCGGAAAATACCAGATCGAGCCCTGCGGTGCGTAGTAGCTACCCCCGCGAAGAACTCCTCCTCGCGTATGCTCGTCGGTGAACTCGTCGGTCCACTGCCAGACATTTCCGACGAGGTCCATAACACCGAACGGGCTTGCTCCCTTGGGATGCGCGTCCACAGCGTCGGGGCCGCGCAAAGTGCGTGACTTGTCCGGCGCTGGGACGGCCGACGGGTCCCAATCGTTGCCCCAGGGGTACAGCCGCCCGTCGGTTCCCTGTGCGGCATACTGCCACTCCCATTCGTGGGGCAGACGCTTGCCCGCCCATGCCGCATAGGCGCGCGCGTCTTCCAGGGATACCCAGGTAACCGGCTTGTTGTCCCAAGCTTCCGGGTAGGTGCCGTTTTTCCAGTCTCGCAAGAAGTTCAAGTCGTCCTGCGGATGATAATGGGTGGCCTCCAGGAATTTCTTGAATTCCGCGTTGGTGACCGGAAACTTATCAATCCAAAAGGTTCTTACATGGAGAGCATGGTCATGATATCGGCGAGGCGAATCTTCCCAAGGGTACTGAACGTCCACGCCCATATCGTTTAAGCCTTCAATCTCAACACCGTTCACATGAAACGGGAATTCCCCCTCGGGAATCTTGACCATTCCTGTGGGCGTCCCCGACGGTGGTTTTGTGGAAGCGATTTGCACCAGTTGCTGCGGTATGACAACCCATTTGTCGGCGAGACCGGCCAGAGGTGTTGTGGTAAGCGACTTCATTTGCGCCAGAAGGGTCTTGTACGCGTTCGAGAGAGGCTGCTTTGTAGCGAACACTGCTCCGTAGTCTTTTGCATCCAGCCTAAAGGCCAGCACCGACTTGCCGGCGCGGCTTTCCGGGGTCAGTTCCACGCCGTGGTACAAGTCGTAGTAGTGCACCCCTTCCTGAAAGGGAACTTCGATTTGAGGTCCGATGATGTTGTATTCGTTTCGATTGATGATGGTCCAGACCGTTTCGTCTCCCAGCGGCCAACGACTGGCAAATACACCGAAATGAAGCATGGGGAAAAACGGTTCCCAATCCTGCGAAATAAGAAAGGGAGCGACGGCTCGCTCGATTGTAGCTACGCGGCGAGTCGCTTCACTGTCGTGCGGCGTGATGCCGTTCCAAATCCCCCAGATATTTTCCCAGGTTTCCCAGCCAATCCCGTTGAAAAAGGCGAACTGCAGATCGTCGGTCTTGGCGCGATTCCAACGGTCGGAAATGTTCACCATGTGCCGTGGTTCAAGCCATTTGTAGCGGTCCACCCGGGGCACAACGGGAAACTTATACTGGCCCCAGGTCAGCACGTCATAAATCACCGCTTCATCCTGTGGGCCGCCTTCCGGCTGAAAGGCGAGGGGGTGACCAACGCGATCCGCGGCTTCGGAGAACGCGCGTGGCACACCGTCCTGCGTGTCGCCATTGATTCCGTCCGCGCCGATTTCTTTCATGAGATCAGCAATCTCTTCCGGCCAGGACTTCTCGGGCTTCCGCGTGCCCTGGTCCCACATCATCATCGGAAACAAGACCCGCACGCCGCGTTTGTGGAAATCGGCAACCATTTGCCGCACACCTGCTACACCACCCGGCATGCAGCGAATCATGTCGTGCTGGTTCCGATTGTCGATGCCCATGTTCGGATAGGTGGGCCAGATCAGCACCGCATCGATTCCGCCATAGCGCTTCTGCAGATCATCCAGGTAGCGGTCCACGGTGTACTTGCCAGCGATAGGATCGTAAAAGTAGCGATCCTGCACCATCATCTGTGGCTGCATGAAACTGGACTGCGTCCATTTCAGCTCGGGTATCACATAACGCGAATCGTTGTAACCGATGCGAATGCGGCGCTCGACGCGCCAATGGATCACGTCGGCGAGCCATTGCTCATGCTGCTCAGGTGAGCATGTTTCCCAGCCGCCTTCCCACGCTCCTCTCATCTCGAGACATTTAGGCCCTGGGATTTGCTGCCAATCTGGGTCCCATGCAGTGGCTGCGCCGGGGACGTATGCGGTGTCCTGGGCGAGGAGCGGGACAGCACAAAGCAGTAGAACAAACACAACGATGGGCCGGAGCAAGTGGGAATTCACGTCGTCCTCCGAAGTTCACATTTTGTTGGAAGGCATGACCCAGAACAAGATGATAAACGGAATCTTTGCGTGCTAGTTTCGTTGCTCACGCTGTATGAATGCAGCGTATACGGATTGGAAAGGAAGGAGGACCATCCCATCGAGCCACGCGCCGGCCGATGGGATGGTCCGCTTCCCGGGGCTAGAACGTAAGGTGCAGCCCGAACTGGGCGGCACGGGGCAAGTTCTGAGAAGTCGACAACCCGAATTGCGAGCTCGAGAGGTCGCTGATCGGGTTAGTGAGATTCACACGGTTGAAGAGGTTGAAAAGGTCAGCGCGGAACTCGAGTGCATAACGTTCCCACTTAAATTCCTTGGCGAATTGTATGTTTACGTTGGCCATTCCAGGCCCGATGTAAGTGTTCCGCCCCAGGGTCCCCTGAACGCCCAGCGAAGGAACCGGGAACGCGGACGATACGGCGAATCCGTTAATAAAGTCACTTCGATTGCCGGTTTTCACGGTGCCAGCCGGCGGGCGATTGGGCGTGTCATAACCATAGCCGTCGGCGTTGTAGTCGCCCCCGGCGTTGCTGGTGATTATGCTGCCGGGGATGAAAACGTTATTGGCGTCGTAACAATCACCTGCCGGCAGGGGGCCCACCGCTGGATTTGCGGCGCAGACAGGCGAGAAAGGAGCGCTCGTGTAGACGGTGAAAGGCAATCCACTTTGCAGTACCAGAATGGTCGAGAATCGCCACCCGCCCAATATAGTGTTCCCCACTCCCTCGTGGAACGGTGAGGGGAGCATCACGAGGCTGTCCAAGGTAAACCGTTTGGAGACATCGTAGTCGGAAAGACCATGCTGAAGGGGGATATCGAGCGGATTGAATACGGCCTCGCTCGTGTTTCCGTACGAACCGTTGTCGTTGCTACTGATGTCGTCGGTCGCTTTACCGAACGTGTAAATGCCGCGGAGCTGCCACGAATGGCTCATGCGTTTGGTGATCATGGCGCTTCCATAGTTGCCATCCGCAATGCCGATGGTTCGCCCAAAGAGAATCGGGCCGAAGGCAGGATTGAGGCGTGTCTGAATGCCCTCGTTGAGGATCAAATCCCCGGGGAACCGATTGACATCGGTTTGCACGTATAGGTGATCGCTGTGTGAGCCGTTGTAGTCTGCCTCAACGGTAACGTTATGTCCCAAGTCCTTCTGTATGGAAAGCATCCACACGTGCGTCCGTGGCTGATCCACATTTGGCTGCACGCCGGAAGTCACCACAGGAATACCTGCGATTCCTCCAGAGGGAGTGGTTTGGAACGAGACCTCCGGAATAGCCCAGCCCAGCCCCGCGGAATTTCCTAAGCCATAAGAGAAAGGATGAGAACTGTTATACAGGCCGAACGACGGCGTGGCCCACACGGGCGGATTGGAGCGGTTTGGAAATGACCATGAGCCGTCGGCGACGTTGTTATAGTAGAGACCGTAGCCGCCTCGCACAGACATTTTACCGTTTCCGAAGACGTCCCATCCGAAGCCGAGACGTGGTGAAACGCCTTGCGGGCGGTTTGTTGTGACGAAGGCATCATTGCCACCATGAACTTCCATGGTCCCATTGGTGACCTGTTCCGCAAAGTCGCTACCGCTACCAGGAGTAAAGAAGGGGAAGGGAGTCGTGGAGTTGTGGTAATTGCCCCAGTGACCGAAGTAATCGTAACGGAGTCCGAGGTTCAAGGTGAACCGCCGGGTTACTTTCCAATCGTCCTGGGCATACATTCCCATATAGACCCAGCGGAGGACTTGATACAAATTGTCCGCCAATCCGCCGGTCGCCACATCCACGGTCGGTCCAGACTGCGAATAGACCCCGTCTTGTGCAAAGTCGACGAGGTTGGCAAAGTTGAAGGAAGGCCGAATGATGGGCGAGGTAAAGTTGTCGTCGTCGTGGTGCCTGTCGAAGTCGAAACCCGCGGAGAACGTGTGCTTCCCGTGCGTCCAGGTCAGCACATCGTGCCAGTTGAAGTTCTCGTGAACCCAGCCAGCGGGGCCCCACTGTGAGTAATAACCAGCTCCCGTAATGTAGGCGTTGGGAAGCTCTTCGTGGCCGACTGCGGAAGGATTGCTCCCGATGGCCCTGTGCACGGTGAATCCGGCTTCATTCAGGAGGTTAGGAGCAAACGTATGTGTCCAATCGATTTTGGCGTAAAAGCCATAGTTGGGAATAATGACCTGATAGATTGGACGCGGATCTACCGTTTGTGAATCCGAAAAGGTCCGGAACATGCTGAAGAACAAGCGATCTTTGCTGGTGAGGTTGTAGTCCACCCGGAAATGCCACTGGTAAGCATTGTGAACCGGGCTCTGCGAAAAATAGCCTGTTCCAACCGCTGGCAAGTCTGCCGGAAATGCAGTGCTGGGATAGAAGCCGGGATTTTGAGTTTCCACCTGGGCGACGGTGAGGATGTTGGTCAGCGGCGAACTGCTTCCCACCGGTGCGGCTTTGAAGAAATAGCTCGAAAGGTTGTTGGGGAAGTTTTGCTCCACATACTGGACGAACTGCGGGGTCTCAACCGTGGTGACGTCCGTGCTGGCTGAGGAAGAAAGCAAGCCAAAGGCACTGACGAAGAAGAACAACTTGTTCTTCAGGATCGGCCCACCAAAAGTGCCGCCAAATTCGTTGCGCCGGAATGCGGGAATGGCAGGGCCACAGGTCTGTCCCGGCGGGCAATACTCGAAGATGGTGCGGGCGCTCAAGTCGTTGTCGGTATGATATTCCGATACATTGCCGTGATATTCGTTTGTTCCTGGCTTGGTGAAAACCTGCACCCAGGCACCGCTGTAGCGGCCCTTGGAAGCGTCAAAGGAAGCTCCCGAGACACGAATGGATTCAATGGTGTCGGGTTCCGGCGCCAAGTTGACAACCCCGTCGCGGGACGCGCTGTTCATCGATGTGCCATCAACATCGTACTCGTTGCTGTCCTGCCGCTGCCCGGCAGCATTGATCTCGTAGGCTTGTTCCTGCTCAAAGCTATCGTTGTTGTTCGATCCGGAGCCTGTCGCACCACCACTTGGCAAGCCCGAACCGGTAATACCGGGAGCCAATTGAATCATGCTGGTATAGACGTTTCTTCCCAGCAAGGGCGCCGTCGCGATCGTGGATTCCTCTAATTCGCGAGAGGTATCGCTTTTGTCGGTCTCGACCGCGGCGATGGTTCCGCTCACTTCCACCACTTCGGTCTGGGTCGGCAAGACAAGGGTGGGATATATCGTCTTCGTTTCGTTGGCTTCAAGGTGGACGTCCTTCTGTGACCAGAGCTTGAATCCCTTGGCTTCGACATCGATGGTGAAGAGACCCTCCGGCAGGGAGAGGATCCTGAAGCTACCACTGTCTGAGCTGAGCGAATACTGACCCACGTGGGTAGCCTGGTTTGTGACGGTGATTTTCGCACCGGGAACGACTGCCCCGGATTGCTCCACTACTACCCCTGTAAACCCGCTGTTAAACTGGGCGTATGCAGCAGCG
>Ga0209517_10002532_pt1 | contig 25539 bp, 15 predicted proteins | sample PeaSoiMetSII2010_FD_187695 | JGI IMG/M metagenome (GOLD analysis project Ga0209517, IMG submission 187695) | Peat soil microbial communities from Weissenstadt, Germany - SII-2010 (SPAdes) (version 2) | ecosystem: Environmental > Terrestrial > Soil > Wetlands > Peat | place: Germany... | reverse complement strand
GTTTAAGAACAGGGGGACAGGGGAGGTGTTGTCTCTTGCTGAGGCAGCTCAACTCTCCGAAACCAGTCAGGCGCAGCCGCTGCCGATTTTTTCAAGGCTGACCCCCGAGAAACTGGAGTCCGGATTCGCTTCCGAAATTGCTGCATTTAGTGGTCCAGCATTGCCAGCGTTCCGATGCTCCGTTTAGACTGCGCAGGTTGAAAAAAACGCGGCCTAATCGGAAGACCGACGCGCCGGGGAAGCCTGTCACCCCTGCGGCGGCGCCAGGCGCCCGAGAGGCTGCTCTTGGTCCTCAGCCTGTCCGTCCGCGTTGGTTGTTCAGCCTGGCGGCGGCGGTTGTGATGCCGCTGCTGGCTTTGGCAGTACTCGAAGCCGTTCTGCGCCTGGCAGGTTACGGGTACCCTACTGGGTTTTTCGAAAAGATTCGCGTGGGTGGCCAGGGCTTCCTGGTGAATAACGAGAGCTTTAGCTTGCGGTTTTTCCCACCGCAACTCGCCCGCTGGCCCGGGCCCATCATGATGCCCGCCACCAAAGCGCCGGACACGTGCCGCATTTTCATCCTGGGAGAATCGGCCGCGCGCGGCGAGCCGGAGCCCCCCTATAGCGCGGCCCGCTATCTCGAGGCGCTCCTGCAGGAACGGTTTCCAGGACAAAAGTTCGAGATTGTCAACGTAGCCATCACCGCGATCAACTCGCACGTCATTCTGCCCATCGCCCGGGACCTGGCGCGGCAGCACGGCGATCTTTGGATCATCTACATGGGAAATAACGAGATGGTCGGTCCATTCGGAGCGGCCACCGTGTTCGGCGCAAAGGCCCCACCACTGCCGGCAGTGCGCCTGAGCCTGGCCCTGCAACGGACGCGACTGGGCCAGTTGCTGATGGCCAGTGGGCGAAAACTCAAAGGCAAGGACACCAACGCGTCGTGGGGCGGCATGAAGATGTTCATTGGAAACCAGCTCCCGCCCGATGACCCGCGCAAGGAAGTCGTGTACACCAATTTCCGCCGCAACCTCCAAGACATCCTGCGCGCAGGACTCGACTCCGGCGCGAAGATCATCCTCAACACCGTGGCCGTCAACCTGAGCGACTGCGCGCCCTTCGCGTCGCTTTCCAACAGCAATCTGCCGGCCGCCCAACGCACAGAGTGCGACCGCCTGTACGCCGACGGCATCAAGGCGGTTGAGCAAGACCGGCCGGCGGAAGCCGAACGCGACTTCGCGCAGACCGCCCAAATCGACCCGAAGCGCGCGGAATTGCAGTTCCGCTGGGCCGAGTGTCTCATCAAGCTCACCAACTCCGCCGCAGCCAAGGAGCACTTCCAGGCGGCGTGCGATGATGACGCGCTGCCCTTCCGCGCCGACTCGAGGATCAATCGCCTCATTCGAGAGGCAGCTTCGGCTTGGGCTGGGCCGGGCCTGGTCTTGTTGGATGCGGCCGGCGTGCTGGCCACCAACAGCCCCATCGGCATCTGCGGCGCAGAATCCTTTTACGAGCACGTGCATTTGAATTTCGACGGCAACTACCGGCTTGGGCGGGCGTGGGCGGAGCAGGTTGCCGCACTGCTGCCAGCGGCCCGTAAGAATCCCCCCGCGTCTGAATGGGCTTCCCAGGAAAAATGTGAGCAGCGCTTGGGATTAACTGATTGGAACCGCGGCGCGGTAATTACCACCGTCATGGAGCGTCTGCACCGGCCGCCGTTAAGCACTCAGTTGAACAACGCCCAGCGGTTGGCGGCGTTGCAGGAGCAGGAAAAAGACGTCCGCGGGCGGCTCAACCGCGGCACCGAGGCGGTGGCGAAGGAGGCCCTGCTCGCAGCCATTCAGGCGGCTCCCAACGACCATTGGCTGCATGAGGACTTCGCCGAGTTCCTCGAGTCGGTCGGCGATCTCAAACAGGCGGCTCTCCAGTGGGCGCAGGTGCGCGACTTGCTGCCGCACAATTGCTTTGCCTACTACCAAGTGGGGCGCCTGCTTGCCCAACAGGGACAGCGTGGGGAGGCACAGACGAACTTGCTGGCGGCGCTGGCGTCGCGTCCGACGCTGACCGAAGCCTGGTCCGAGTTGGGCACGCTCCACCTTGACGAGGAGAAGTTTGACCTGGCGCTGCACGACTTCGAGCATGCGCATGAGTTGGAGCCGCGAGACGGGATCCATGTGGCTTACCTTGGCAAAGCTCTTTCGAAATTAAACCGCCGGGCCGAAGCTATGGCACGTTACCGCGAGGCGCTCGATCTTGAGCCAGAACTGGCGGAAGCCCATTTCGCGCTGGCGGACGAACTAGCTGCCGAAAACCATTTTGCCGAGGCGGAAACCGAATACGAGGCGGTGATCCGCATCAAGCCTAACCTTGCCCTGGCACATTTGAGTGCAGGAGTGATGCTGGCTCGAGATGGCCGGTTCGACGCGGCGACCCGGCAGTTTGAAGAAACCCTCCTTTTGGAGCCCGGAAACAAGACAGCCCAGGAATACCTGGAACGCGTGCGCGGCTGGCAACGCCAACGGCGAGCGGAACAGCCGCGGAGTTCCGGGCAAAATTGACAATCGCCTGGGACCGTCCTACGCTTGCATCGTGAATTTGGAAACGATTCGGCAGCGTGTTTCGGGCAGGGGATTTCGGCCCTTTGCTGTCCGTACGTCTGACGGTCGCGAGTATGCAGTCCGGCATCCCGAGATGGTCCTGGTTGCCCCGCGCTCTCTGGCCGTGTTGGACCGCGACGGGGAGATCGTAACCCTTGATGGCCTGCATATTGTCGCGATCAAGAATCTGCGAGCGAAGAGCAACGGCAGGGCCATGCGATAGTACATTTCCCCTTGCGCTAGGATCGCTCTACGCCCCGTGAGCGCCAGAGATAAAAGATGGCCGGATACACCATGAGCTCCATCAGCGTCGAGGTGATGACCCCGCCCACCATGGGCGTGGCGATGCGCTTCATCACATCCGCGCCCGTGCCGTGGCTCCACAAGATCGGGGCGAGACCCGCGATGATAACACAGGCGGTCATTGCTTTAGGGCGCACCCGTTTGACTGCGCCATGGTAGATGGCCTCACGCAGGTCGGTCACGTTGCGCATCCTCCCGTCTTTGGTCCACTGCGCGTACGCCAGGTCAAGATAGAGCAGCATCACGACCCCCGTCTCGGCGTCCAGTCCGGCCAAAGCGATGATGCCCACCCACACCGCGACGCTCAGGTTGTAATGCAACAGGGCCAGCACGCCGATGGCGCCCACTAGCGAGAAGGGAACGGCCAGCATGACTATCGCCGTTTTTATGGCCGAACGGGTATTCAAGTAGATGATCAGGATGATGATCAACAACGTCAGGGGCACGACTATCATCAGGCGTTCCTTGGCGCGCTGCATGTATTCGTATTGCCCGCTCCAGAAAATGTTGTAGCCGCTGGGCAGCTTAATGGCCCCGCTGGCAACAGCCTCGTTGACCGCGCGCATGGCCATCTGGACATACGTGCCCACATCAACACCTTTGACATCGACATAAATCCAGGCGTTAGGAACGGCGGACTCGCTCTTGATCCCCATGGGGGCGTGCACGGTCTCCAGTTTGGCCAACTGCCCAAGCGGTACTTGCGCGCCCCCAGGAGTGGGCACGACGATGTCGCGCAACGCGCCCAGGTTCTCGCGGAAATCCCGGCTGTAACGAAGGTTCACCGCGTAACGTTCCAACCCTTCAACCGTCGTAGTCAGCGGCATGCCGCCCAAGGCCACCTGCAGCACGTCCTGCACGTCGCCGATGGTAAGGCCGTAGCGCGCGATGGCCTCCCGGTCAATGTCGAACTGGATGTAATTGCCACCCATGGTGCGCTCGGCAAACGCGCTCAACGTTCCCGGCACGCCTTTGACCACCGCCTCCACTTCGGAAGCGACTCGCTCCAATTCGGCGAGGTCCGGCCCCGCAACCTTGATCCCCACCGGCGTCTTAATGCCCGTCGCCAACATGTCGATGCGCGTTTTGATCGGCATCGTCCACGCATTGTTCAAGCCCGGAATCTGGACCGTGGCATTCATGGCGTCCGTTAGTTCCTCGGGTGTGCGGCGGCGATGGGCAACGATGTTGCCGTTCTCATCTTTGATGTCCACGCTCGGCCACTCCTCCTCGGGCTTGAGCATGATGGTCGTCTCGATCATGTCAAACGGAGCGGGATCGGTGGCCGTTTCGGCTCGCCCGATCTTGCCGAACACATTCTCGACCTCTGGAAATTGGCGGATCAGCCGGTCGGTCACCTGGAGCACCTCGCGCGCTTTGGTGGGCGAAATACCGGGGAACGTGGTGGGCATGTAAAGCAAATCGCCTTCGTAAAGCGGGGGCATGAACTCCGAGCCGATGTTCTGATACGGAAAAAACTTGCCGGCCTTAAATGCCCACTCCTTCGCTTGTCCATCGGGGAGCAGCCGCGCCGCCAGTTTGTTCCACGGCAGGAAAACCCATACGATGAGCGCGCCGGCGGTGATTACAACGGTCCAACGCCATCTGATGACAAAGTCGATTGCCGGGTGATAAACCCAGATTAGAAAGCGGTTAAGGGGATTCTTCTCCTCCGGCGGGATTTTCCCGCGAATGAAGAAACCCATGAGGATCGGCGCTAGAGTGATCGAAAGCAGCGCCGCGGCAGCCATCGAATACGTCTTAGTAAAGGCCAGCGGCTTGAACAGCCGTCCCTCCTGAGCCTGGAGCGTGAAAACCGGCAAAAAGGAAACCGTGATCACCAGGAGCGAGTAAAACAGGGTGGGCCCCACTTCCACCGAGGCGTCGCGGATGATTTCCCAATGCGGCTTCTTGCCTTGGTCGCGCTCCATATGTTTGTGGGCGTTCTCGATCATGATGATGACCGCATCGACCATCGCACCAATCGCGATGGCGATGCCGCCCAGGGACATGATATTCGAGCTGAGCCCCTGGCCAAACATGACGAGAAACGAGATGAGCACGGCGATCGGCAGAATAACGATGGCGACAAACGCGCTGCGCAAATGCATTAAGAAGGCGAGACAGACCAAGGCCACGACCAGGCTTTCCTCTAACAGCTTTTCCTCCAGCGTCTTGACGGCGCGCTGAATCAGGGCGCTGCGATCATACACGACCGTGTAAGTGACATCCGCAGGCAGTCCCTTCATCGCCTGATCCAGCTTCTTCTTTGCGTCCAGGATCACCTGGCGCGCATTCGCGCCATAGCGTACCACCACAATGCCACCGACTGTCTCGCCCTCGCCGTTGAGTTCGGCGATACCCCGCCGCATGTCGGGGCCGAATTCCACGTTGGCCACCTGGCGCAGCAGGATCGGCACACCCTTTTCTCCCAGGCCGACGGCAACTTTCCGTAGATCCTCCAACGTTGAAATATAGCCGCGCACCCGCAGCATGAATTCCTTTTCGGACAGCTCGATCGACCGGCCACCCACCTCGCCGTTGCTGCGCTTCACCGCCGTCGCCACATCGGAAATCGACAGCTTGTAGGCGCGCAGTTTGGTTGGATCCACCGTGACCTGGTACTGCTTCACGAAGCCCCCCACGGAGGCAACTTCGGAGACGCCCTCGACGGAGGCCAGTTGATAACGCAGATACCAGTCTTGCATCGAGCGCAGTTCGGACAAGTCACGGTTGGTCGAGTTAATCGAATACATGAAGGCCCAGCCGACTCCGGTAGCGTCCGGTCCCAGGGTGGGTGTCACATTGCTGGGCAACTGTGCATTCAGCCCGCTGAGGTACTCCAGGACGCGGCTGCGCGCCCAATACGGGTCGGTCCCGTCCGCGAAAATCACATAGACAAATGAAAAGCCATAAAAAGAATAACCGCGCACCACTTTTGCGTTCGGGACCGAAAGCATCTTCGTGGTGATGGGATACGTGACCTGGTCCTGTACGATTTGCGGCGCCTGGCCCGGCCACTCCGTGTAAACAATGACCTGAACATCCGAAAGGTCGGGGATGGCATCGAGCGGGATGTTCTTGGCCGCATACACCCCGCCGAGCACAAGTGCCAGCGTCCCTAACAGGACCACGAACTTGTTCCTGAGCGAAAAATCTATGATGCCTTTGAGCATGGGGATCAGGTGCGGTTACTAGTGCGAGGTGAGTTGCCTTCAGACTTGAGCGCCTGAGAGGAATCCACTTTCCGATTGGCGGATTCACGGTTGCCGATCGCGCTGCTGCCGCATAGAATTGGCTGGTGAGTACAATCGCCGCAAAAATCTTGGAGCAGTTCCGAAGCCTGCCGCTGCCGGAGCAGCGTGAACTGGCTCAGGCTATTTTGCGAGAATCGCAGGCGATCGGCGTTGCGCCGATGCGGCGTCGCACAGTCGCAGAAGTCGCGGGCAAGTTTAGGCCCACACCAAACCCGGAGGCCGAGGACCACGATCGCTGGTTCGCAGAGGCGATTCTGACCTCGAAGCGTGGCAACGACAAACCGTGAAGACTGGCGTTTGACCACGCTCCCTGGACAGGTTAAACTCGGCGTGATGCAGTTCACAATTGAGATTCCGGACAAATTGGCCAAGCAACTGGAACCCCAGCGCGAACGACTGGCGGAAATTATCGCGCGCGGGTTGCGGCGCAGTTGGTCCGGAACTTCCAGCCTTCGCCGAGAAGTCATTTCCTTTTTGGCTCGCCGGCCAGCGACAGATGAAATCCTCCAATTTCGTCCCTCAGAGCAGATCTCCTTGCGTGCGCAAGAACTGCTCGGCCGGAACCAGGACGGCGCACTGACGCCCGAGGAAGAGGCTGAGCTGGACGAGATGTGCGAACTGGATCGGTTCATCTCCCTCATAAAAGCTGAGGTGCTAGCGCAAAGCTCGGGCGCGGCATGAGCCCGCCGCGGATTTCCCCTGCCCTTCGCGCCGCTGTACGAGAACGGGCTGGCGGCAGATGCGAATACTGCAGGGTGCCCGAGGGCTTGACTTTCTTCGCTCATGAGCCCGATCACATCATTGCCACCCAGCACCGGGGGCAAACCACCCTTGAAAACCTGGCTTTTGCCTGCATCCAGTGCAACCGGCTGAAGGGACCCAACATTGCTTCTGTGGACCCCCAGACCAAAGGAATCGTCGCGCTGTTTAATCCGAGAACCGATCAATGGCCGGACCACTTCCGCACTGAGCGGGGCCGGATCATCCCTCTCACGCCTGCAGCGCGAGCGACCGCCGCGCTGTTGAATTTCGGCGAGCCGGACCGAGAGGAAGCGCGGGACAACCTCTGGCGTACGGGCCAATTCCCAGGGTGATTCGCCATTCATGGCGTAATGATATTAGTCGCCGGGCTTGGGACTGCCGGAGCAGCCATTACAGGGATCAGTGTCATCCCGCATTTGGGACATTTACCGGGTTTGTCGGAATGCACTTCGCTGTGCTCGGGCATTGGGCAGGTGTAATAGAGCAGCTTGCCCCCGGGTTGGAGCTTGGCCAGGGTGGCCGCGGTGACGGGTACCAATGTCATTCCGCAGATGGGGCACTTGCCGGGATAGTCATATTCGATGGACACGTGCTCCGGCATCGGGCAGATGTACTTCACCGGCGCTTCGGCGCGTTGCCCCTTAGGTGCACTGATCGTTGCCGCCACCCCGGCGCTTCCCCGCTCCGCCGCTCCGCCGCTCTCTCGCGGCTCGCGCATCTTCTGGATCGCTTCGCGAAGTTGGCTTTCCGAATCCAGCATAAACTGTCCCGACGTCACGATGGATTCGCCTTCCTTGAGGCCGCTGTGGACCTCGTACATGTCGTTCTCGGCCTGCAACCCTAACGTAACCGTGCGCGGCTCGAACTTGCCTCCCTCGCGCGCCACGAATACGGTCGTCTTCTCGCCGCTCCGCAAAATCGCCATGTCGGGGATGAGCAGGGCCGAAGCCTCCAGTTCCGAGGTCGCCTGGACCGTGGCGAACATGCCGGGCTTAAGGAAATAACCGGGGTTGTGAAACTCCATCCGGACCCGCGCGGTTCGGGTCTTCTCGTCGAGGTTCGGATAAATGTAAGTCACCCGGCCCCGAAACTCCCGGTCGGGCAAGTAAGAAAGAGTCACCGTGGCTTCCTGGCCCAAGTGAATGTACGAGAGGTCCTGTTCATAGATCTGGGCCTGCACCCAAACCAAGCCCAAATCGCCCAGGCGGTACACTCGCATCCCCGGGTCCACCATTTGGCCTTCCACCACGGCCTTCTCAATCACGAACCCATCCTGCGGCGCGACGATTCGCAAGCTTTTGCGGGGTTCCCGGGTGCGTTCCAACTCCGCGATCTGTTCGTCCGAGATGTCGTAGAATTTCAGCTTGGTGCGCGCGCTCGCGTTAAGCGAAGCGGCTCCCGGCTCATTGGTTGCTTGTTCCAACGCCACCAAATATTCCCGTTGCGCGCTGTAAAGTTCCGGAGAATAAATCTCAAACAAGGGGTCCCCGCGCATCACCAGTTGCCCGGTCGCGTTCACGAACAGTTTCTCCACCCAGCCCTTAAACTTGGTGGTCACATCTGCCAGGGCTGTCTCGTCGTACTCCACCGTCCCGACCGTCCGAATGATCCGCCGTAACGGGCCGCGCCCAACGGTCGCTGTGCGAATGCCCATGTTCTGCGTCGTCACCGGATCAACCTCGATGGTGGGCTCGCTGCTCGGCGCGGGAGCGGTAGCCGTTGTGCCGGCTTGCTTGCGGATCGGGGTTAGCTTCATGCCGCAGATCGGGCAGTCGCCCGGATGGTCTTGCACGACCTGCGGATGCATGCCACAGGTGTAGAACGTTTTCTCCTTCGCCTCGCTGCCGGCCGAAGCTGGATTCTGCTTGCAGGCGATGAGTAACAAGCCTGAGCCGATCACGGTTGCGATCAGCAACAAAAACAGGGCAAGCGTGGTTATCGGCTTCGTTTGGGATTTCATAGAAAACATTTGTCTCCTCTTACACGCGATTGGGAACTACATCCCACCAGGGCCCGCTTTCTTTAAGGAGGATTGCTTTCCGCCGATGCTGCCAGCCGCACCCGGCGCCATCGCTCCACCGGCGGGCGACATGCCCTGAACGATCAATGAGAGTTCGGCGAGAACCACTTCCCGTTGCGTGGCCGCCTCGACTTTGTCCAGCTCAAAGCCCAGCAACGTGCGCTCGCTGTCATTCAAGTTGAGAAAGTCGATTTGGCCCGCCAGGTAGCCCGAACGCGCCACTTCCAGCGACTGGCGGGCTTTGGGCAAAAGTTGATCGTTCAACAGCGCCAACTCCCGCGTCGCTTCCCGGTAAAGATACGATCGCTCGGCAAAATCGACCGCGAGCGCAATCTCCTCCGCTGAAAGTCTCGCCTGCGCCGAGCGCTTGTTCGCTTGGGCCTCGGCGATTTGCGCTGCGGTTTTGTCGCGCCAGATCGGCAGCGACATTGTGCCGGGATTTCCAGGGAAACGATAAAGTGTCGGGTCCGTCTTCGCGTCTCCCATAAACCCCAGGCTGAAATCGGGCAGGCGGCCCTTCCGGGCCAGGATGATCGAGGCTTCCGCGGCGTGGACTTCGGCTTGCATGGCCTTGAGCCGTTGATTCTGCGCCAGCGCCGTCTCAAACAGCTTATCCGAAGTCAGGTCCAGGGAGGTTGACTCAAACTGTTGAGGGATCGGCGGCGCTACCTCCTGCTCTCCCATTCCCAGCGCCGCCTTGAACTGCGCCACCAGTGAACTGCGCGAATCTTCCAGGTTGGCGATTTCTGTTCGAAGCCGATCCTCCTCGATTTGCGCGCGCAACACGTCTTGCAGGGTAACCTTGCCCACCTCATTCTGCGCGCGGGCCAGCTTTTCCAAATCACTCAGCAGTTGCAGCGTTTGGCGGTTCACCCGGATTTTCTCGGCCAGAAAGTAAAGCTGATAATAAGCGCGCTTGACCTCGAAGGCTGTCTGGAGAACTGCTGACTGGAAAGTGAAGTATTTAGCCTGGCTTTCCGCCGAAGCGACCGCCGCGGCGGCGCGAAGCTTGTCCGGCCAGGGAATGTTGCCCATCAGACCTGGCATGATCGAGGTCACGACATTCTGAATGTCCATCTGAAACGTCAACTGAGGGTCAGGAAACGACCGGGCCTGGGTGATGCGCTCGATGGAAGCCGTCCAATCATAGTAGGCCGCCTCGACGCTCGGCTGGTTCAGCATCGCATAAGTGAGATAGTTGCTGAGAACCGCATCAGCGCGCAGGACCGGCAGCGCGGGTTTATGATCACTTGGACGGAATTGTGCTGCGACCGTCTCCGCTTGCTGGCGAGCCGCCTGCTCGCTTTTGGTGGGAACTCCTTTGCAGCCGGCCAGGAGCAAGCCGACCCCAAACACACCGACCATCCCGGCGGTGCGGGTCGAGGTCAGGCGGTTCATTGGCGGACTTATGCGCACGGTGCCTTAATAGGCTTCAAACGAGCCAAACACTCCGCTTCCCTTGCCAGATGCTCACCATATTTTGTTCGCCAGAGGCCAAAAAATGTTCATCCTCCGCATCGCGAGTTCTTTCTCCCGCCCAAGTCCACCGCGGCGGAAGGGCCCGCAATCCAACATGATCAGTCGCTCTCATTGTCTTTCCTTCCAAATTTCAAAAAATCGTGGTTTTTGGGCAATTTCTCGCCCGTGCTCCTTAATACGCCGCCGACCCACTGATCCCTCCGCTTGAGAATGAAAAACGAAAGATGCTCAATGCCCAAAGCCCGCTGAAACTCCCGTCCACCCTCCCAACTCCTTCGCCGTCCCTATACTTCACTTCACTTGTAAGTAAACCAACTCCGACGCCCCCGCGTCGCTTAGTTCCACACTCAACCCTTCCCCCATGAGCTTCGCGCCAGTAGCCTGGCCGCGCGTCATCGACCCGTCTTCCGACCAAACCTCGAAGAACCGCGCGGGATTAAGTCCCTTCAACTTGAACGCGTGGCTCGTTTCACCCGATTTCATCCCGCGAAAGGCGAAGACAATTCCTTTGCCCGATTTGGAATCAAAGTATTGCATCCCATCCCAGCGCGCGTCGTCGGGCCGGGCCGAGATGTGATACAGGTCACCATTGTTGATCAGCGGGCGGACCCATTTCTTATAGAGTTCAATCTGCCGGCGGGCAGCCTCGTGCTGCTCCGCGGACCACGCCCCGGTGTCGCACATGAGCGTACACCAACCCATCATGCCGCTCCGCAGCATCGCCTTGAACGTCGCCAGGGAAGGCCCTGGCTTGTTCTCGATGTAGCATTCACACATCGAAGGCGGCAGCGGATAGCTCGAATCGTAAAACGCCCGGCGGTTGCTCAACGGGTCGTAGGTGTCCGTGATGCTGATGTAATGCACGCGGCGGACGATGCCGAAATCCACCGTGTGCCCGCCGTTCACGCAGTCTTCAAAAAGGAGCGAGGGATACTCCTTTCGCAATTGATCATACACCGCGTAGTAGCCCCGCGCCGCATGATAAGCGATGTCCGCCAGAGACCTGGTGTGGTCGTGGTCAGTGCGGTCGCACTGGTCAATGATCATGACCTGGTCGTGCTCGAGGAGATCCAGTTTGTAGGAGCTCACGATGCGCCGCAACTCGTCGCGGCACCAGGTGCGGGCCGGTCCGTCGCCGAGGCAAACCGTGGCGCCGGTGAACTCGGCTGGCTTCCAACTCGCCGGGTAATCGTGCGTAAACCAGTCGCGCTGCTTCGGGTTCGTTACCGCCAGCGTCTCCATGCCGCGCGACTCCGTTCCGCCCTGTGTCCAGCCCACCCACAGCCCGAACAACATCCCCTTGCTGTGCGCGTAATCACGCACCGGCGCCAAGCCCTTGGGAAACTTCTTCGGATCCGGATGCCAGTCGCCCACCGTGCGGAACCAGCCCGCGTCGATGTGAAACAACTCGGCTCCCAGCGCCGCCGAATCGTCGATCATGTGCCGCGCCAGCGCTTCATCCACGGCCATGCCGCTGCCCCAACTGTTGTTCACCACCAGGGGATAGCGCGCATCGGATACCTGCGGGCGCAAATGCGTCTCGACAAAGCGATGCAATTGGTTGGCGCCATCATCCACGTCGCCACGATAACAACCCACAAATACCGTGGGTGTCACGAAGCGTTCGCCCTCGGCCAGACGGCTGCGGAATTCGCGCTCCGAAGGATCCAACCCAGCCGCGATGCTCACCTTCAACGGTTGTCCGTCCGCCCTCACGTCGATCCCTACGCGCCCGCTGAACTCGATGCCAAAATAAACGCCTTCATTTCCGGTCGCATCCTGGATCGACACCCAAGGAATCATCTCGGGGTTGTCCGAATACGGAGTGGATCGTCCGTTGAACCGGTAGCCATCGCCGATCGGTTCCCGATGGGTGCCGTTCTCCGAAGGCCGGCTGCCGCCCTTTTCCACCCACCAGTTTTCCAAGGAATCCCCCGGCGGCGCGCTCAAGGTCAGGGCGAGGCTGGGCTGGAGGGGCACTTCGATCACCCGGCCGCTCCGGTTCACGATTTCGATATGATGCTTGACCGGTCCCGTTCCGGATTGCGCCTGCCAAATTGAAAGCAGTTCCAGTTTTGGTTCGCTGGAAATGAACCGCAGGGTAGTCTCGCCGCGGGAATCGCTTGGCACCACTCCGGAGAACTTCCAGCGCAGCGGTTGTGTGGCGCTGCCGATGAACACGTGATCCAGCAAGGGAATGGGAGCCGGCTCTCCGATCCAATCAGGTCCTCCTGCGGCGGAGCGCAACGAGGTAACCGCCAGTTGACCATCCCTCGCCGTCGCTGTCAGCCGAGTAACGCCAGTCTTGAGCGACCACCCTGCCTGCGCGAGGGCCAGCGGCATTACGGCTAAGACCAGCGCGATTCGGATCAAGATTTTCTTCATGGCATAATTCGGGCCGGCCGGCTGGTCTCTGTGCTTTTTAGTCCCCTCTCGGGGGAGTGTCGATGGACACGGAGGACTGCGCTCGAGCTCGCTTGGAAACTCGGCGGGGAAAGGCTTTCGCCAGCCGGATAAGCTGCCCGACTTTTCTGATTTTTTCCGCGAACGGTTCCCGTGCGAGTTTTTGCCGCATTTCCAATTTCATGACGTTGGCAGTTCCAGTTTATGCCGTTGCAGGATGTTGTTTAATTTCGCTTTGTCCAGGTCGGCCTGCTGGAGCAATTGTTCAATGGGCGCCTGGTCCTTCGGCCTGCCCACGCTGGCGGCGATGGCCACGACGTGCTCGGCGCGGAACACTTTGGCCGGCACGCGCTCAAACTCGATGAGCATGGCTCGTCAATCGCCATGGCGTACCGATAACAGATCCATGCCTACGCGTAAACCTCCGCGCTTCTTTCAGGTTGAGCTGCCGGCCGACAGGGCTCACTGGTTGATCAACAGGTTGTTGAAAAACAGGTTGTAATCCGAACCAGAACCGGCGTTTAGGTTGAAGCCGGAGAATTGGGCGATGCTTTCATCCGCCTGGGACATCAGAATGCCGCTTAAGGTGTTGGTCTGCCCACTGTAGGTCGTGAGGGTAGCTGTCCAATTGGTCGGACCGGTCAGTGTCAGGGAGACGTGCAGACCGTCAGTAGTGACGGCGACACCGGAATCCACTTGGATGGCGCCATTAGCGCTGCCTTCACTGACCAAGTAATCCTGGTTAATCCCATTGCAGAGCACTCCCCATAGTCTGCCACCGCCTGCGTTGTGGAGGCCGACTCCAACCACACCGTTGTTCGAGCCGTTGTCCATGTCCACCGAGAAGGTTTGTCCGACAGCCAAGGCCGCGTTAAAAGGCCGATTAATATCCTCGTTGGCGCCGCTGTTGGCGTACACACCCCAGGCGAGCCCGGAGGAATCGATTCCGGGGGCGCCGTGCACATTGCTAACAGAAGTCCCAACGAACGTGCCGTTGGTGCTGCCGCCCGCGCCGGTGCCGGAAATGGTCCATGGTCCGAACCCGAACCCCCCATTGCACCCATTGGTCAAGCCCCTCACGTAAGCGGGCTGGGCCGCGTTGTCGGAGGCTAAAACAAAGGGCGTCGGCTCGGTCGTTATTCGTAAGCGATAGAAACGTTCTAGGCTGTTCGTTGCCTGCCAATCAGTGAACTGGTACTGGCCGGGTGAGATCTGCGTGGCGCTGCCCAACACGGTCCAATTCCTCATCGGAACGGAGAGATTGGTCGTAGCCAGTACACTGAAGAGCGCTCCAGATGTTGATGTGAACGCGCACTGAAAGGCGCCGCCGGCCAGTTTCCTGGCGCCCGTGAGAGAGATTTGAATGGCGAGCTGGGAACCCGCCAGCGCCAGCGCATGGGAGGCGGAGGAACCACTGAAAACGCCGCAAAGATGCTGGCCGGCGCCGAGCGTGATTGCGTCAACCGCCACTGGCACAGGGCTATTGATGGTGGTGTTGTCCCCGAGCTCACCATCCCCGTTATAACCCCAGGCAGCCACCGTGCCGTCCGCACAAAGCGCCAGGCCATGCTCGTAGCCTGCCGCCACGCCGACCACGGTTTTGCCGCTCAGGGCTGAGACACCCGAGTTGGTATCGAGCGCCACGGGAGCAAACTCGCCGAACGGATAAACAGGGCTAGCCGTACCATTGCCCAGCTCGCCGTCGTGGTTGTAGCCCCAGGTGGCCACCGTCCCATTCGAGCAGAGTGCCACACTGTGCATCCCACCGGCCGCGATGCCGATAACCGTCTGGCCATTAAGGGCCGAGATTCCGCCTCCCGCCGTGGCTACTGTTACCGGCACCAGGCTCTGAACGGTTTCGGCCGAGTTGATGCCGAGTTGACCATAACTGTTATCACCCCAGGCGGCCACCGTGCCGTCTGAGAGGAGCGCCAGGCTGTGGGTTCCCCCGGCGGCAATGGCCACCACCCACTGGACAGGGTACCCGACCCAGTTCGCATTGACTTGGCCAGGGACATAGCTACTAAGTGTGGTGCCGTTTCCCAGTTCGCCATGTCCGTTGTAACCACAGGCAACCACTGTGCCCCCAACCAATGCCAGACTATGCCGCCAGCCAGCCGCAATGGCCGTTGCACCCGATGCCCCCGGCACTGGCACCGGCACGAGGACATTGTCCGCAGTGTAGCCGCCCAATTCGCCATCCTCGTTGTACCCCCAGGCAGCCACCGTGCCGTCCGAACATAGGGCCAGGCTGTGCGCTGCACCGGCCGCTATGGCCACCGGCGTCTTGCCAAAGAGCGCCGAGACACTCGAGCTCGTGTTGACCAGCACGGGCACAAGGCTGTCATTCGTGGTGTTGTTGCCGAGTTGACCGTAGGCGTTGTTGCCCCAGGCGGCCAGCGTGCCGTCCATGCACAAAGCCAGGCTATGGCGTCCGCCCACGGCGAGCGAAACGATGGTCTTGCCCGCGAGCACTCCCGTGGCCGTCACCGCCACGGGCAGGAGCTGATTTGTCCCCGCCAGATTGTTGTCGCCCAGTTCACTGTCTCCGTCATAGCCCCAGCCAAAGGGGTGGTTGTTGGCCCACATCAGGACCAAATCGTTCCCATTGCCGCCGTAGTAGTCGGCCACGAACGTGTAATTCGTTCCGCCGTAGCTCAACACCACGGTTTGTCCGTTGGTGAGGTTGGCAAAGGTGCCGTAAAATCGGTACGGCCCGGTATTGTTCACTACCATCAAGTCAGCGCCCGGAGTCGGCGCGAAATTCAGGCTAAAGCTCACCGTATCCTCCGGGTTAATGAAGAATTGGCTCACGGTCAACGGCACTTCGGTGCTGTTCGTATAAGTGGCCGCCAGCGTCGTCGTGCCCGTGCCCTGAATCCCAAAAACATACGGGCTCTGGTTGCTATCATTGCTGGTGATGCTTACCATGGCAGACCGCAGCCCACTGGCGCTTGGCAAGAAGCTCACCTGAAGAATCGTCGTGCCGCCGTCGGCCGCCACGTGGGAGGCCTGCACCAGCGTGACCCCGAAATCCGCCGCCGCTGGGCCGCTGAAGGTCACCCCAGTGAGATCCAAGGGCCCCGTGCCCGTATTCTGGATGGTGTAGGTCCGCAACATGCCACTGCCCAGCGGGGCGCTGCCGAAGTCCGTGCCGTTGGCCACGCTAGGATTGGTGCTCCCGTTGCTGATGGCCACGCCGTTGCCGAACATGTTGATTCGGGGAAGCGCCGGAATAAGCAGGACACTGGAAGTGCTGGGAACACCATTGACAAACATTGTCGCCAGCGCATAGCCGCAAGGGAAATTGCTCACCGGCACAGAAGTCCACGAAACCGCTGACCAATTGGTGGAGAGCAGGAAGGTGCTTTGTTCGTTGTCCAGCCGTCGCAATTGCACCGCCGGATAATCCGCTGGTGAGTCCGGAGTGCCCCCGCACGACCCCTCGGACACGCCTCGGAATTGGGCGCCGGTGAGGGCCAGACAACCGTTATTGGTGAGCGACGAAGTGAACGTGGCGATCTGCGGCTGCCAGGAGGCATTGAAGCCCAGACCAACATCGTACAACTCGGTACTGTTCAGGCTGCCGTTAGTGCCGTAGCCTCCGGCGACCAGCAGTTTGCCATTGGGCAACAGCGTTGCGGTATGTGAATAACGTGGCGTGTTAAGCGAGCCGGTGACCGTCCACGTCCCGCTGGCCGGGTTATACAACTCCGCGCTGGCCAGAGGAGTATCATAGTTTGTCCCGATGCCCCCCTCCACCAGCACTTGGCCATTAGGCAGCAGCGTTGCGGTATGTGAATACCGTGGCGTGTTCAGCGAGCCGGTAACCGTCCATGTACCGCTCACCGGATCGTACACTTCGGCGCTGTTGGTGGCACCGCCGTCGCCATAGCCCCCCGCAACCAGCACTTGGCCATTGGGTAACAACGTTGCCGTGTGACCGTCTCGTGCCGTGTTCATCGAGCCAGTGGACGTCCACGTTCTGTTGAGCGGATCGTAAACCTCAGCGTTGGTAAGATAAAGCCACTCGTAGTAATAGTACACGCCAATATAATAAACGCCGAGCAAAGACTCTCCCCCTGCGACGAGCACCTTGCCATGAGGCAGTAAGGTTGCCGTGTGCAAAACCCGAGGAGTGAGCAGCGAGCCGGCCGTCGTCCACGCCCCTAGGGAAGGGTCATACAGCTCGGCGTTGGCTACACAGTTAGTGATGGCATCGTCAAAGCCTCCCGCCACCAACACCTGCCCATCGTTCAACAAGGTCGCGGTATGACTATACCGTCCTCCACCCATCCAGCCTGTTGTTGACCAGGTCCCGTTCGTCCCCAGGGTCGGATCAAACAATTCGGCGGTGCGCAGTGTGCCCACCAGCCAGGCATAGCCGCCTGCCACGAGCACTTGCCCGTCGCCTAGCAACGTCGCGGTGTGAGCATAGCGTCCCTGGTTCAGCGAGGCTGTCGTTACCCAGGCCCCGTTGGTCCCCAGCGTCGGATTATACAATTCGGCGTTGGTGACAGTGTTATAGCCCGCGGCGGCCAGCACCTTGCCGTTGGACAGCAGCGTCGCCGTGTGCGAGTACCGCGCGGTGTGCAGGGGCCCGGTGTTGGTGAAAGTGCCGCTGGCCGGATTATAGATCTCAGCGCTGCCCAAAAAGCCGCCATCGGAGCCGCCCGCAACCAGTACCTGCCCATTGGGCAGCAACGTCGCGGTGAAAAACTCGCGTGGAATGTTCAGTGCCGTGGTGGGTCTCCAGGTTGCAGCCGCCGGATCGTACAACTCCACACTGACCAGATAGGAGCCCTGATCACCGCCGCCCGCAGCCAGCACCTGACCACTGGGGAGGAGAGTCTCCGTGTGACAGCACCGGGCCGTGTTCAGCGATCCGGTGTTTGTCCACGTTCCGCTAGTGGGATTATATAGCTCCGCGCTGGCGAGATAGGCCCCTTTGGTCCCGAAACCCCCAGCGGCCAGCACCACCCCGTTGGGCAGCAACGTCGCGGTATGGTGATACCGTGCTGTGTTCAGCGATCCGGTCACCGACCACTCTCCACTCGCCACATCATATACCTCCGCGCTGGCCAAAAGAACATTGCCGCCACCGTAACCGCCAGTGGCGAGCACGTTCCCGTTGGGCAGCAACGTCGCCGTGTGCGAATCTCGTGCGTTGTTGAGCGAACCAGTTGCCGTCCACGTGCCGCTGGCCGGATTATACAGCTCCGCGCTGACCAGGTCGCCGCCGTTGCCGTAGCCTCCCGCAACCAGCACCAGGCCGTTGCGCAGCAGCGTCGCCGTGTGGTAGGAGCGTCCCGTATTAAGGGAGCCGGTTGCCTTCCACGCCCCACTTGCGGGATCATAAAGCTCCGCGTTGGTTGCCACCGCGCCGCCGCCGACAACCAGCACTTGGCCGTCGGCCAGCAATGTCGCCGTGTGACTGAACCGCGCGTTAATCATCGGACCGGTCGCGCTCCATGTTCCGGTGGCTGGATCGAACAATTCGGCGCTGGCCAGAGCGCCCAGGTTCGTCCCCATGCCCCCCGCGACCAACACCTTGCCATTGGGCAGGGGCGTCGCCGTGTGGTAATCACGGGCGGCGGTCATCGAACCCGTGGTAACCCAGGGAGCGGCTTGGGCCGCTTGAACAGCCGCCAAACTGAGCGCCAGTAGCGCCAAGCACCTCGGCACTGGATGCTTGCATGATGGGATTAATGGACTTTTGGTTTTCATACTCCTTTTCCTTTCCGGGTGAGACGATCTCCAAGCGAGGGGATATAGTTGTAGAGCGGCTCGTTTTCTGCCAATCCAAACGACCACAACCTGCTGGTCACGACGAGCGAGGCAGCCATCCAGATTCTCATCTGCGCGGGCATGGGTTCGCTCCGACTACTGGGATGATTAAACACCCCCTTCTCCGGCTGGGTCAAACTAAATCTTTTCTATTATCCTTCACATGGTCTATTTCACGGCCCAAGACGGACGCGATAAAACCGGGCATGGCCAATCGTCGCGGCGCCTAGATCCGAGTAGTTGGTCGTCGTGTCGCCCACGACGCTGACAACGATGGGCCCGGATAGGTCGGAGAAGCTGTTGCTCAGAACACCATTCGCGGCTTGCACTACGTTGGTGCGCCGCCCGGCCGTCTTCCACGTGATCACGAAGTTTGAGTTCGTCCGCCTTAACGTTGTGATACGGAACACCGATGCGGCATTGGTCGGATTCAACCCCGTTAGGAATTGGCTCCAGTTGCTCATCCCCTTGCCCAAAGGGTCAGCGTTCGGAGCAGCGTTCGGACAGTTCGTGCAGCCGAAATATTGCAACTGCCATGCCTCAAACACGGTCACCGGCACGCCTTTGCTGATGCGGTTGTTCGAGGTGTCCGCCACGAACAGAGCTCCCGTCGCATCCACCGCGATGCCCGCCGCCTGGTAAAACCGCGCCGCACCGCCAACGCCGTTGTTGGTGCCGTACCACGAACCACCGCCAATGTTCGTTACCACCCAATTACTTCCCATAGGGGTCACCTCCCGAATTAGGCTGTTGCCGCTGTCCGCGACGTACAAGTTATCGGCGCTGCCCACTGCCAGACGGTCAGCGCCGTTAAATCGCGCCACGCTGTTCGTGCCGTTCGCAGAGCCCGACGTGCCGGCGGTGCCCACCAGTGTCGTCGTCTCCCCGTGCCTTGGCATTTTTGAAATCTGAAATATCTGAAATCTCAAATCACCCCGCTCGGTCACCATGCACCCTCGGCGCCGAACGGCCATCATCCATCATCCACCATCCATTATCCTTCACTCCCGCGGCCCTCTCACCACACCACTTTCAGGTTGGGGTATTTCGCGACCGTTAGGTCGGGCGTGAGCAGGGTAAGCCCATGCTCCTGAGCGGTAGCGATGAGCAGCCGGTCGGCCGGGTCATTGTGAATCGGGTCCAGGCCCACCGAGCGAATCGCGATCGCGGCAGTGATGGGCAGCTCCTCGAGGCTGTAGCGCGAGAGTGCCTCGGCCCACCATTGAGTCAGAGGTTTACGGAGGGCCAGCTTGCGGCGCGCGAGCTTAAGGGCCATTTCCCAGGCGCTGCAGGCGGAGACAGACAAATTTACCTTCGCTTCTCCACAAGCCTGTCGGGCGGCAGGACTGAGCTCCGGCGCGCCGTTGACCAGCCAGATCAGGGAGCAAGTATCCAGAAGACAGTTCACCGGAATTCAGAAGGCCACTCGTCCTCGGTCAAGGGCTCCATAGGATCGTAGCCAGGTGCAAGTGTCACCTTCAAGTCCGGCTGCGGCTTGAGCCGATTGCGGATTGGAGTTTTGATGGCTTTCATCTCCGCCACGGGTTTCCCATTGCGGCAGATCAGCACCACCTCGCCTTTCTCCTCGACCGCCGCAAGAAGCTTGGAGAGCTTGCTTTTGGCTTCGTGGGTGTTCACAGTAATCATAGACTTAGCTAAGTCTAGTCCATCACCCATCCCAGGTCAACCGCTTCCACCCTCCCTACCCTCTTTGAGATTTGAAGTACCTCATCCTTCATCCTTCATCCTTCCTCGCGGATCGGATCGACTTGGGATCGCGGATATATCGGGGCAAGATCGATTCTTTGAGATACTCCGTCGGATTCAGCGGCAGATTGAGATCCGGCCCCACTTGCGAAGCTCCTTGCCGGTTCATCGTGTGGCACGCAAAACAGGTCTGTTGAAACAGCTTCAACCCCCGGACGACCCTGGCATCTTCCTGATGCTTGGGAAAAATCCCGGGATAGAGATCCTGCAGCCGGCCTTTGACCTCAAACGCCACGACCTTGTAAGGCCACTCGTCCGGCAGGATGCCCGACAATTCTGGTTTCAGCCATACGAGGTAGAAAGGCCCCGCAGATCCGGAGCGTGAGTTCAGCGGCAGGTCGGGCCATTTGGATTTAGGATTCTCGATCGCAATGTACGCCATCGACTGCCCAGGGCCGGTGTGCATGATCCGCGCCTTTGATATGGAGGCGACAAATCCATCCAGGCAGCGAAACTGGATAACGTCGTCGTCACGAAAATTCGTTTCGGCAAAGAGCGCAGCCGCGCTGATAGCCTGGTAGGGCATCTCCCGGCCGCCGTATGCCGGGTCATGTTCCACCGTGATGGTCTCGATGTCCGGTCGTTTCAGAAGCTCGGATACGGAATAACTTTTTGCGCCCACTTGCAGGCTAGGCTCCGTCCGCGCCGCAGCCATTGAAAGACCTAGCAGGCAGGCTGAAAAAAATGAGATCTGCACGCAATCACGCACGGCTTAGGCGTTGGGTAAGGAGATTCAGGAACAGCCCCACGTCGGTCACCACGCCGACGGACTCGAGCGAGCCGCGGTCGCTCAGCTTGGTGACTACCGCTGGGTTAATGTCCACACAGACCAGTTTCACCCCCGAGGGAGTCATGTTGCCGACGCCTATCGAATGGAGCATCGAGCAAAGCATGAGGATGAGGTCTGCTCCCTTCAAGAGCCGGGCGTAATCTTGCTGCGCCTTGATCAAATCCATCTCGGTGTCGGGCAAGGGGCCGTCATCGCGGATAGAGCCGGCCAAGGAGAAGGGCACAGCCCGGCGAACGCATTCGTAAAAAATCCCACTGGTCAAGACGCCGCACTGGACCGCCTGGGCAATGCCGCCGCAACGCCGAATGGTGTTGATGGCTTGGAGATGGTGGCGGTGACCGCCTTCCACCGAGCTGCCAAGCTTGAGGTCCACGCCCAGCGATGTGCCCAGCAGGGCTTGTTCGATGTCATGCGCGGCGATGGCGTTGCCGCCCAGCAGGGCCTGCACGTAGCCCTCCCGCACCAACCAGGCAAGGTGTTCGGCGCCACCCGTATGGACCACTACCGGGCCGGCGACCACGATGATGCGCCCGCCCTGCTCCCGGATGCGGTGCATGGCCCAGGAGATTTGGTCCACCAGGATTTCCACGCGCCGCTCGCTCGAGACGCCCGCGCCCATGAAGGAAAACTCATGCTCGGCCGGGGCACCGCCACGGCCCTCGCGCGATTCCGGCTTGTGAACCGTGCGCACCCCGGTGCTACCCACGACAATCTTGTCCCCTGGTTGTAGGCATCGCAGTAACGTGCAACGCGCCCGTTTGGCCTGCTCATCCACCACGATGACCCCGTCCATCCGCTGGTCCTCGACGCGCAGCCAGGCGCCGCCCAGGCGGATTTCCGTAGGATAAATTGTGGTGGACAAAAAATCATCGGGCGCTACGCCGGCCTGCGTGATAGGCTTGAGTTCGGCATCGTCCTCGTGGCGGGGCGACGTCCCGGCACCTAACTCGACCATCTGCACCATGATTTTGTCGAGCACCTCCTGGTCCGGGGCGGAAATCTTGAGGTCCGCGCTGGAGGTGCTCTGGCGTTGCTTGCCGAGGTTGAAATGGAGCACCTGAAAACTACCGCCGCTCTGGACCGTGAGGTCGAGCGCGCGTTCGAGCAGGCCGGAGTCCAGCAGATGGCCTTCGAGTTTTAGCTCCCGGCTCTCGACCGTCGAGGCCGCCCGCGCCACCGCTGGTGGGGGATCATTCAGGCGCAACGTCAGACACTTGGCGGCTCCGCCGGACTTGATGAATTCGTTGAGTGGCGCTTCCTTCAGTTCGAAGCCAAGTTGGGTCATGCGCTCGCGCAACTCGGCGCTCATCGTATTGGCAACGATCTGGCGGCCCACGTTGACGGCATTGCAGGCGAAGCGTACGGCATCGGGTTCGCTCACCGGAACGCGTTTTTCAGTAGGAAAGCGCTGTTCGATGACGCGGTTGGAACGTGCGTCGAAGGCTTGGGGATAGTAGAGCAGATAGCCGCCTTCGAGCGGACAGAAACAGGTGTCCAAGTGATAAAAGCGCGGATCAATCAGACGCAGCGAGACCACTTCCAATTCCAGCCATTGCGCCAGGTGTGGGTGAGCATCCAACTCGCTGCGGAACCCGTACCCGGCCCACAAGCACTGGCCCGAGCGGTCAAGCAAGGCATCGCCTGCGCCTTCGAAGGGGAGCTCAGGGGGCATTTCCAACACCTCGAGGCTTTGCTGTCTAAACCATTTTTTGAAATACGGCTCCTCGCCCCGCCGTTCGCGATGCAGAAAGTGGGAGAGCACCGCCTTCTTGCCGGCTACCACCCCGGCATTGGCGGTAAACACCATGTCCGGCCAACCCGGTTGCGGGTCAATACATTCGACTTGGCCGCTCTGGGCTAGGAGTTGGCGCAGCCCCTGCCATTGGCTTTGCGCGGCTTCTCGCGACGACTTGTGGATGTTCCCCTCCATCCAGGGGTTGATCACGTAATCCACCTCATAATATTCGGGTGGACACATCAAAAAACGGGCTGGCGAGCTCATAAGATTTTTGCGTCAACGAGGTTCTGACGCCGGATCTCGTTCGATTCCTACTTAATCCCTTTCTTGTTCCTTAATGTCCTGTTCAGGGTGCAACCCGGCTCCGGGCCGGGGAGAAGCCTCCGAATCATTTAGCGCCGACTGAGTCGGCAGCTACCCGGAAGGCTGCGGGCCGGCGAGAGCGGGCCCCTGGCGTACGAGGCCTTCAATTTGCGCGGGCAGACCGCCGCACAACTCGTCGAACAGCGTGCGGCATTGGCGCTCCGACAGGTGGAGTGAGCGGGCAGCGGAGTAAATGAAAGCGCGGGTGGTTTGGTAGGCGTAGCCGAGAAGGCCCTGGCGCAAAGGCAGCGAGTAAACGGCTAGTGTTAATCCATAGACGAGCGTGTGCCAACCGTGCGCCTCCCCGCCCTCGACGGCGCGCAGATAGCGCTGCACGGTGCGCTGGTCGCGCAAGGGTCGCAGTTTTTGCAACTGGCTTTGGCCAACACGGCAACTGGCTGAGGCGAATGAGCTGAGGACGGCCTGAGAGGCCAATTGCTGGTCTAAATCCACCAGTTCGCGGACTTGGTGGCGAGCGGCGTGAGCATGCGCACGTTGAATCGCCGGCAATTCGAGGGGCAAGAGGATGCGTGCCTGATAGGTTTCCAGGAAGCGGCGCAATGCGGCCTCATCGCTCACCGGGCCAAGCCGGAGGGAGGCGGAAAGAGCACCCAATTCCAGCAAGCCGTCGGCGGAGCCCAACTGCTCGGCTAGCGGATGCCAATCGCCCAGCCATTCGGCCGCGTCGCTCAGAGCCAGTGGTGTCCGCATTGTGATCATCGAGTCAGGCAGGCCTGCGCCGCCCGCCCGGGGCGGCTCGCCACCTTGGTTTTGACAGTGGACTCGATGCGGTCGGAATGCCAGCAGTAAAAGTTGAAAAATCAGAATTAAAAGCCTTGAACCGGGCCCGAGCCGCGGGTAAACTGCCGCCGTTCCCATTTTGGTTGGAAAGTTGGGAGGGTGAGGTTTAAACTACCGTAACCCGTTGGCCTGCGGCCAAAATAGGGTTTGCGAATGGATAGTATTAGTGTTAGGTATTGAGGGTACGGCGGGTCGGATTTTGATTTGTCGGTTTATATTTATGAATGTAGCTGCGACGCTCACTCCTGTCCCGCTAGGGCACAAACCTCAGGCGCCCCATCCCCGCGCCAAATACCCGGGCACCCGGGTCACCTGCAACGGCAACCACCTGGTCGCCAAACATGTGGAAACCCGCATCACTGAAGGCGGGGTGTTTTATCCCATTACTCCTTCTACTGAGGGCGGGGAACTCTACCAGCAATCCTACGCCCAGGGCGAACTCAACGTTTTCGGGCGCCCCAAGATCGCCATTGAATGCGAAGGTGAGCACGCGGCGCAGGGCGGCGCCACCGCCTTTTCCGTGGCCGGCCGCCGCACCGTCAATTTCACCTCGGGCCAGGGCATCGTTTACGCCATGGAGCAGTACTACCACGCGCCGGGCAAGCTCTCGACGATGGTGCTCGAGGTGGGCGCCCGCGCCCTGACGAAACACGCGCTGAACGTGCATTGCGGGCACGACGATTTTTACGCCGCGCTGGATACGGGGTGGACGATGCTCATGGGCAAGGACGCGCAACAAGCCGCCGATCAGGCGATCATTCTGCGCAAGGTCAACGAGCTGGCATTGAACCCAGGCATGAATATCCAGGATGGCATGCTCACCACGCATTCGGAGCGAACTTACCTGGCGCCCGAAGCAGAACTACTGCGCGAATTTCTAGGGGCGCCCGACGACCTCATTGACTGCCCAACCCCCGCGCAACGCGAGCTTTTTGGCCCCCAACGCCGTCGGGTGCCAGAAATGATGGATCTCAAGAACCCCATCCTGCTGGGCCCGGTGCACAACCAGGAGCATCACATGAACGGCGTTGTGGCTCGGCGCAATAACTTCAACGAACCGATCCTGGGATTTCTCGAAGCCGCTTACGAGGAGTTTGGCCAGCTCACGGGCCGCCGCTACGGTTTACTCTCCCTTTACAAATGCCAGGACGCTGACACCGTGTTTGTGTCCCTGGGCTGCGCGGCGGAAAATATCGAAGCGGCTTGCGATTACTTGCGCGAGCAGCGCCTGGCCCGGGTCGGCTCCATCCACGTCAACGTTCTTCGACCCTTCCCGGAGGCCGCCGTCATCAACGCTCTGCGTGGGAAGAAAAACGTGATTATTCTCGAGCGCACGGACGAGGGCATGGCGGGGGACAACCCGCTGGCGCGGGACATCCGCACCGCCCTGGGTAAGGCGCTGGAAGCCCACCGATTCGGCGGTGACCTGCCCTCGCTAACCTCGGAGCAGATGCCCCGCTTGTTTCGCGGCGCTTACGGCATCGGCTCCC
>Ga0209517_10002531_pt1 | contig 25540 bp, 23 predicted proteins | sample PeaSoiMetSII2010_FD_187695 | JGI IMG/M metagenome (GOLD analysis project Ga0209517, IMG submission 187695) | Peat soil microbial communities from Weissenstadt, Germany - SII-2010 (SPAdes) (version 2) | ecosystem: Environmental > Terrestrial > Soil > Wetlands > Peat | place: Germany... | reverse complement strand
CAGATCGACGGGTGTCGGCAGCTCCCGCCGGATGTAGTCCAGGAAATCGGCGGTGGTGATGCTGCGGAAGGCGAAGTGGTCGAAGTAGGAGCGCAGGAACGCATCGAAGCGCTCGCGGCCGGCGGCGCGCTCGATGGTACGCAGGAGCAGCGCGCCCTTTTCGTAGGGGACCAGCGTGCAGCCTTCGTCTGGATCGCGGCCGGTAAGGTCGATATGCAGGACGCGGTCGGATTCGCGCAGGCCGGCCATTTCGCGATCCAGCTCGCGGCGGCCGAGCACGGCCTCCATGGCTTCGCGCGCGCCGCCGTAGACGCGCTCGAGGACGCGGCGTTCCACGTAAACGGTGAAGCCTTCGTTGAGCCAGAAATCGCTCCAGGTGGCGTTGGTGACCAGGTTGCCCGACCAGGAGTGCGCCAGCTCATGCGCCACCAGCGAGACCAGGCTGCGGTCGCCAGCCAGCACGGTAGGGGTGGCGAAGGTGAGTCGCGGATTTTCCATTCCGCCGAGCGGGAAGCTGGGCGGCAGCACGAGGAGATCGTAGCGGCCCCAGCGGTAGGGTCCGTACATGTCTTCGACGGTCGAGATCATGACTTCCGTGTCGGCGAACTCATGGGCGGCGGCGTCCACCACAGAGGGCTCGGCATAGACGCCGGAGCGCGGGCCGAGTGGCCGGAATGCCAGGTCGCCCGCGGCCAGCGCAATCAGGTAGGAGGGAATCGGCTGGTCCATGCGGAAGCGGCTGCCATGCATCTCGGCGCCCATCACCGCCCTGAGACCGGGCGGCGTGCGGATGGTGGCAGTGTAGGTGACGCGCACGCCGGGAGTGTCCTGCAGCGGGATCCAGCTCCGCGCGTGAATGGCCTCGGATTGCGTGTACAAGAACGGATGTCGCTTGCCGGCGGTCTGCGGAGGATCGAGCCATTGCAGCCCGGACGCGCCGGGAGACGTCGAATAGTGCACGCAGACGCGGTCGGTGCCAGGCTGCACGCGGATCTTGAGCGGCGTTCCGAGGATCGGGTCGGCGGCGCCCAGCTCGAAGCCGTCGGCGTGCTCCACGGAATGAATGGTGAGCTCGCGGGTATCGAGGATCAGCTCATCGGAGGAGATGCGGTCGAAGTGGAGCGTGCAGGAGCCTTCGAGAATCCTGCGGTCGAACCGCACGTCGAGGTCCAAATCGAGATGGCGGACGCGAACCTGGTCCGGGCGCGACGAAGAGTGAATATCCATGCTGTCCCCATGGTAAAATCATTCTGTCCCACCTCCTAGTTCCACTAGACACATCTATGCCAAATCAGGAAGCGAAGCGAGTCCTGGCGGTAGTCAGCGATCTGTTTTTCTCGGTCAAACTGACCGAAGCGGCCAAGCGGGCAGGCTTGGCGCTGGAGTTTGTGACCGACTCCAAGGAAGTTCTGGAGAAGGCCAGGAGCAAGCCGTCGTTGATCGTCTTCGACCTCAACTTCGAGAAGGCCCACCCGCTGAAGCTGATCGCCAAGCTGAAGGGGGACTCGGACACCAAGGGAATCAGCCTGATCGGTTACCTTTCGCACATTCAGGTAGAGTTGAAGCAGCAGGCACAAGAGGCGGGGTGCGACATGGTGCTGGCGCGGTCGGCGTTCTCGCAGAACATGCCGCAGATTTTCAAGCGACACTCGGGGTAGGGTGAGAACTGTCGCCTGAAAGCGTGTCGGTGACCAATCGCCAACAAGGCCCCAGAGCTAAGTTCCGACGCGTTTCGGGCAAAAGGCGCGGCACAGGAGTGCAACGAGCGACCGGCCGTCTTGCTCGGACACCTTCCCAAGCCTGCGAACGATCTCAGGTTTGGCCAAGACAGTCAGCTTGTGAACCCGGACACACGACGCTACATTGAGTCCCGCAGCGCGCCAATTTTCGATGGCAAGATCGTATTCCGAGTGCTTGGCTTGCGACGTGATGGGCGCAGCGACGAAGTCGTCGTCGCCTGTATCGAGCAAGACCAGAGCGGGGCGGACCTTGAAGCCGGTGGCTTCGTGAAACTGCATCCGGATCAGGACCAACTCACCGAGTTGCAGAGTCATCAATCAACTGCTCGTAAACGGCATCCTCGGGGCAATACGCGGCTTCGAACGCCCGGCGCCCCGCCCCGCGCCACTCCAGATCGAGGTCGGAAGGTTCCCACATGACCACAACCCGGAGTTGCTCCCCGGCCGGAATCGCGCGCGCGACTTCAGGCGGAAGGGCGATCTGACCGCTTGGCGTGATCGTGCTGTCGAACTCCAAAGCTCTCATACAAAAGGACTGCTCCCTGCCCATCATGGCACATCCTTGCGCCCCACAGACTTGCGCTCGCCCCGCCGTGCCAGCCGGACCACGGCCGCGGTCCGCAACCATCGGGGCGTCCAGGCTTCGAGCTTCACGATCAGCTTGTAAATTGCGCCGGGCACCACAAGTGGCTGGCCGCGCGCGAGCCCCCGGAGCGATACGTCCACTACATCTTCCGCCCGCATCCAGAGCCACGCGGGGATGGTCTTGCGATCGATCCCCACGACGTCGTGAAACTCCGAGAGCGTGAAGCCCGGGCACAGCGCCTGCACACGGACCGGCGAACCCGCGATCTTCAACTCCAGGTGAAGGCCTTCGGTGAAACTGTTCATCCACGCCTTGGTGGAACAGTAACTTACGTTCTGCGGACTTTGCCCGAAGGCCGCCACGGACGACACGTTGATCACGCCGCCCTTGCCGCGCGGCACCATGGCGCGCAGCGCCGCGTGCGTCAGCCGCATGGTGGCCATTATGTGCAACCGGTGCATCTGGTCCTGGCTCTCGACGGGGATCTCGAAGTACCGGCCCACGGTGCCGAACCCGGCGTCATTGACGAGCAAATCGAGGTCGGGCGCCGCGGCGATGCGGTCTTCCACGAGCTTCAACTCGTCGTCCCTGGTGAGGTCCGCCGCCAGCACTTCGGCGCCGCCCAATTCGCGCGCCAGGGCCTCCAGGCGATCGCGGCGGCGGGCCACCAGGATCAAGGCGAAGCCGTCACGCGCCAGCCGGCGGGCGAAGGTCGCGCCGATGCCGCTGGATGCTCCGGTGACGAGCGCCAGCGGCCTGGTATCGGTCATAGCGCTTTCAGTTTACTGAAAACCCTTGACATGGACATTGATTAGTACTATTTAATTAGTATAGGAGATTCAGCTACTATGCTCCGCTCCGAAATCTTCGCTGCCTTCCTCCTGATTTCCGCCCCGCTGTGCGGGCAGATACCATCCACCGTGCAGCCGCCCGCCGTGCCCGCCGACTGGCGTACGGAATTCGAATCCGGGAAACAAGCTTACGCGAAAGGGCAGTACGCCGAAGCGGCGACCAGCTTGAATGCCGCGGCCGAGGCCGTCGTGGAATCCGCGGAGAACGACGCTCCGCTGCTGGAGATCCTGCGATACCTGGCGGCCGTCTACCGCGAGAAGGGTGACCTCGCGCAGGCGGAGCAGGTGCTGCGGAAAGCGGCCGGGCAATTCAAAGCGGCGGACCCGGCCGGCATCCCCCTGGCCGCCATCCTGGAGGAGATCTCCGCGGTCCAACGTGCGCAGGGGCATTCGGACGAGGCGCTCGCGACCATCGAAAAGGCGATCGCGATCCGCCGCTCCCACCCGGAAGCGCCGCGCGTGGACCTGGCCCGCGACCTCACCACGGCCGCCATGTTGCGCTCCAAGGGAAGCGACGCCGAAAAGGCGATTGACGGCCTCGAGCGCGCGGTTCGCGAATGGGACCTGGCGTCGCCCGGAGATCCGCAATCGTTGCCCGCCATCGAAGCCCTGGCGACCGCCCATCGCGACCGCGCCGAGTACGAGGAAGCGGAGCCGCTGTTGCTGCGGGCGCTTCGACTCCGCGAGACCAGCAATGGTCCCGAGGGCGCCGAGGTGATCTCGGCGGTGGACTCGCTGGCCTACGTGGAATTCGGGCTGAAGAAATTCGCCGAGGCCGAGATCCTTTATAAGCGCCTGGCGGTGCTGTGGGAGAAAAACGCCGGCGCCGACCATCCCATGCTGGCGCTGACCTTCGACAAGATGGCGGAGTTCTACGCCTTCCAGCAGCACTATGAGGAGGCGGAGAAATTCGCCAGGGATGCGCTGGCGCTGCGCACAAAAATGCACGTCGCCAGCCTGAATCAGACCGGCCGCATCCTGCTGATGGAGGCGAAGCTCGAAGAAGCCGCAAAGCTGTACCACACCGCGCTGCAGATTGGCGACCTGGCCGAGGCGCCGGACGACGTGATGGACCCGGTGCTGCGGACCTACGCCACCATCCTGCGCACGCTCAAACGCGACGACGAAGCGGCGGCGCTGGATGCGCGCGTGAAGGATGCTCTCTTGCGCAAAGCCGATCGCGAAGGGCGGCGGCCCTCGCCGGTCACGCCGCCGAAGAAGTAGAGGACGCAACCCGTGCCGGTAACATCGTCGCCGCCTCCTTACCGGGTGTGCGACGTAGAAGTGGAGGATCGTGAACAAGGGCTGATTCGGAGCCGCGACCGTAAGGGAGCGGATGCTGCCCACGCGATTAGAGTTCGTGAGACTCGAACACGGACATGCCTTCACCCTGCTCGGCGACGATAGACTGAATGGCCGCCGAGACGTGCTGTGGTTTCCACAGCCATCGCGTGCTGCCATGGCGTGCCCATCGCTTCCGGTTCGGCTCATCCAACCGCATCCCATTCAGACGGCGGCTGGCGTAAGCTTTGAAGTCGCTCATGACCCGCTCCGGCGGAACCTCCGCTTGCACCACCGTGTGCACGTGATTGCTTCGCACATGGGCCGCCACCAGACTCCAGCCACGATACGCGCACACCCCTTGAATCGTTTCCAACACGGCGTCGCGACGCGTCTGGTCCAGATGATAGGGAGCCTGATCCATCAGTTCCCTCTCGGCAGCGGCCCGAGCAGAATCCACTTCCAGGATCGGGGTTCCCGGCACATGGTGATCGCGGTCGACGGAGCCCGATTGGTTGCCATGCAGGTGGTGTCCGTAGCACGCAAAGGTAATCAGATAAGTCACGGGCTGTGACCCCAATTCTACCGCTCCCTGACGGGTCGCGGCTCTGCCTGAAGTACTCCTACGCTAGGATTTTCTCAATTGGCCGGTGTTCTCATGAATCTCTCACTTCTACGTCGCGCACCCCTCCTTACCGCCGGGATAGACGCCGCTCGCGAAAGGGACTATAGTGAAGCTGATTTCAGGAGCTGTTTATATGAGGCTGCGTTACGGCTGGTTGGTGGCGTCCGTGCTGCTCTCCTTCGGATGTGGCAAGGAAGAGCGCATGGAGGCCGTTCGATTCGACAAACTCCTCACCCAGAAGAAAGCCGCTTTTGCCGAGAGCAACGCGCAGGAGAAGGAGTTCGTGAGCGGCGTTCGCGGATGGGTTGCGGCCATGACCGCCAACGGAGCCGGTATCGGCACGGGATTGGAGCAGAATGCGTCAATCGCCCAAGATTTGGCCAAGTCGGCGGCTGCGGTCAGCGCGCAAGTGGGCCTGGTAAGGCAGGCGGTTTACGATCTGCCGGTCCAGAAGGAGTTCATCCAGGGCGTACGCAATACGCTGATCGGCGAACTGACGCGGCGCCAGCGGCTCCTCCAGGACATTCGATCCGCGTTGCAGGAAACCGCCGCGGCTTTCGACGGCTTCCGGCAGAGCCGCGATTACAAGGGAGACACGTACCCCGCCGGTATCGACAAGCTCACTCGCATCCTGGGGAGCTATAAAGAGCCGGGCGATGCGGTGACCGATGCAATGACCGCGCTGACCGCGAAGTACAACATCAAGGACGCGGACCTGGGCACGTAATAGTACCGTAAGTTACACTCCAATTGATGCTCTACATGGTGATCGAGAGGTTTAAGCACGCCGATCCGCGGCTTGTCGGCGAACGCTTCCAACGCTGTGGCCGAATGCAGCCGGAAGGCCTGGTCTACCACGCCAGTTGGCTGGAACCCTCGGGTGCTCGCTGTTTCCAGCTCATGGAATGGAAACATCCCAACCGGAATTGTTCCACGCCTGGACGAGCTACTGGGACGACCTGATGGAGTTCGAAATCATTCCCGTTCTGACCTCCGCGGATTTCTGGGATCGGATCAAGCCGACCCCGCCCGCGTAAACCGCCGCAACTCCTCCACTTTCCCCCGCGCCGCGCCGCTATCCAACGACACCACCGACACCGCGACGCCCTCCAAGAACGTATCCACCTTCCCGGCCGCCACCAGCGCCGCCGCGGCATTCACCAGGACGATGTCGCGCGCCGCGCCCCGCTCGCCCGAGAGCACGGCCTTGGCGACTTCCAGGTGGCGGGCCTGGTCGCCCCCTTCCAGGTCCGCCGGTTGGGCGGTGCGGACCCCGAAGTCGAGCGGCTCCAGTTCCCGGCGCTCCACCTTCCCGTCGCGAATCTCGAATACCAGCGTGGGACCCGTGGTGGTGATTTCGTCCATGCCATCCGAGCCGTGCACCACGAAGCCGCGCTCTAAACCCAACGCCGCTAAAGCTCCGGCCATCAATTCCGCGGCCCACGCGGAAGGCGCGCCCACAATCTGCGCGGTCGCCCCGGCGGGATTGGTGAGCGAGCCCAGCAGATCGAACACCGTCCGCCGGTGCCGGGTCAACTTCCCAGAACGGGACGCGGCGCGTCATTCAGCCTCGTACGGTTCTATGTGCCTTCTGAAACCGCAGTGGACCCGGATCGCCTTTCGACAAGCTGCCTTTTCGCCCTCATGTGTGGCGCTTCCAGCATTTCCGGCTCGTTCCCCTCGTCAAACCTCGCATCCGACCAGTCGGCGTCGTCGAAATTGGCACCCTCTATGTCTGCCTGGCGAAAATCCGCATCATTGAGATGGGCACCGATGAAACTAGAGCGTCGCACATCGGCCCATCGAAAGCTCGCACGTCCTGCATAGACGTATCCGGCTTCTACGCGAGTCAAATCCGCTTCGGATAGGTTCGCGTCGCCTAAGATGCCAAGGAGAAGGGTCGCGCCGTGAAGAACAGATCTCCTCAAGTCGGCCCTCCAGAGGTTGGTTTGCAGCAGGTTGGCCTGACTGAGATCCACGTACTCCATGTACATCCTGCAGGGGAAGTCGTCGCCTGGCCGCCATCCCGCGCCGTTAATCCGTGAGCAATATGATCTGAAGTAGCTTGTTCCATCGCCGCTCGGCCTGAACAGCACCGGCCCCGCGGAGGCTCGGGTCTGGTATGGTCTCGTTCTGGAGGTTGGAAGAAGGCTGTCTTCGCGCTTGGGCGCCCATTCGGGGAACTCATTCCTGATGAGCAATCCATGCACCCACGCGTTGAGACGGAACAGCGCGTCGCCAAGGTGAGCGTCAATGGTCGTTGTGCGAATCGGTTCCGGCACGGTGCCGGGCGGAATGTCCAGTGGCCGGCATTGCGGCACGAAGCGTTCTGCGAGGCTTCGGTCCCAGTTCACCTGCTGTGAGTCCTCATCGATCCTCGGTTGCGGTCGCAAATGGACCCCTTCGCCCCACCAGTCCCAGGCATCGGCAAGCCAGTCGCGCACTCGCATCCACTGCTCCTTCGATATCGGCGCTGTGGACATCTCGCTGCTCGGGTCGGGCCCCTGGAATGCGCGCCGAATTTCCCATTCCAATAGTTGCTGCAGGTGCGCCACCACTTCGGGCGTGAGCCATTGCGCTGCAATCAGCCGGGCTAGGGCGTGGGTGGCCTTCCGTCGTGGATCTCCCTCGGCGAACTCCTTCCAATAGGGGCTGCGTTGCGCAGACGGCGTGTCGTCCAAGCGTCCGTACGCTTTAAGGTGCTCAACAATCTCCTCGGCAAACAGGTACTCTCGGAAGGACTTGTGAGTAAACTCGCAACCAAGTTCAGGACTGCCGCCTCGGAAATAGAAGCTCACCATAAGACCGGTCAGAACGCCCTCCTTTCCCATCTCGCGCAGTCGTGATTCAAGATCCTCAATCTGCAGGCGTTTCTTCAGTTCGTTGCGCGGGATGCTGTCCAGCCCGTACGCAGTCATCGCTGCGGCCGTCCTGCGAAGCAGGGTGCGGAGCTCATCTCGTCGGAAGCGGGCCTTCACCTTCACGTCCTCCAATTGGTCGGAGGGCCGGTCTGCATGGAAGACGGTGTAGTCCGTAAGGCGTCGGAGCAGCAGCGTCGGATCCCTGACCAGGTCGAGCTTATCCCCTTTCCAGTCCGCCAGCATGCGCAGTGCAAGCTGCGCCAACAGCGGCATGCCCAATACCGTGGAGGCGCCCGAAGCGTGAGTCTGATCCGGCTCAAAAGCCTGCTGCATAGGCTTCTGCGACGCCGCGAAGTCCTTTTCATACGCCTCGAACACAGCATTCAGTTCCGAGGCCGGCGGCATGCTCCAGATCTGTAAGTCTGGTGCGTCAATCGGCTTCGCGTCCAAGGCAGTGCCAATCCGTTGAGCCATCGCTCGCAGATCGTCCGGGTGCAGCGTCCGGACGGTCAGCACCGGTGTGCGGTCGAGAAAGAAGCTCTCGCAGTCGTCGACGGCATCCGAGGGCCTTCCGGTGAGGATCACGCCGACGCGCGGTAGATAGGGCCCAAGCAACTGCTGCCGAATACTGACCAGCAGTTCATGAACTCTTTGCTTGAACCCCTCGGAAATAGCCACGCTGATCTCATCCCAACCATCCAGGATCAACACGTAGGGGCACAGCTTGGCGCGGGCGGTACCAAATGGCCGTTCCTCCTCAAATAGCCGCCCGCCCTGAAGAAGATCTTCCACGGAGGGCCACCGGTCGTGGGTCGCCAGGAACTCCCCGTCCTGGAGCAGTATCCCTTTGGAGAGTACCGAGAAGAGCTCGCCTGGGATGGGCACGTCTCTCAGCCGAATACGGATCGGATGAAAGCCTTCCTCCATCAGCCGGTCCGCCAGCCTGAGAGTGAAGGTCGATTTGCCGGATCCCGCCGTGCCTTGGATCACGATTGCGTCCCGCTTGAAGGCTGGGTCAGCCAGGTACCCCAGGACGGAATCGATCAAGGAGTGTCGCCCGCCATGGTATTCGCCTTCCATGAACGGATTGCGCCGTTTGCTAACGTCCGCTGGCTTCTCGCGGAGTTGTGAGTGAGTGAGGCGGCTGCACTGCGCTTCCGTGTAAATATGCTTCAAGGCGAAGGGCTGCTTCAACACCGGCGCTTCCGCATAGAGCCACGACAGGTACTCGGCATGGCGGCGCAGTGCGGCGCGTGCCGCTCGCCCGGCCGAGTCGAGCTGCAACCACCGCCAGAGAGGGTCGAATTTCTCCTTCGTCTTGCCATTCGCAATCAGTTCCTCCAGAACCGATGGGTAGCGGTCGTGGATCTGACCCACTGTCTTCTCAACCACCACATCGGAAAGCCCCGCCATCCCCAGGAGTCCCCGCATCGTTCGATCCGCCCGCTGGACAAACACGTGGCTTACCGCCGTCTCCAACGTGAAGTTTTCAAAATCGACATCCTCCTCGGCCGGGGGTAGCGCGCCCCCCTTCGCGGTCATTTGCAACCGCGGGTCGGCCGCGGACAACGCCTCTTCAGCGGCGCGTTCGTAAGCCAGCGTGCACGCGAGGCGCGCCAACGCGCGCGGCTCCTGGACTTTCGTCAACTCCTCAAACACCTTCAGCACGAATTTCACTGGCGGTATGGTGTCCTTGGCAGCGCTGAATGCGGCTTCCGCCCAAGGCGAAGCCGCTTTCAATGCTGCGGCGAAGTCCGCGTTGTCCTTGACTGCGTCGAGGGCGGCGGCTGCCCACTCGTGGACAGTCTTTAGTCGGGACAAGGCCGGTGACGGCTGTAGCCGCTGTTCGTCGTTGAGTCTGAGTATAGTGAGGAGTTCGCTCATGTCAATCACGTGATACCATGTCAACCGGCCGATGACAAGCTACTTCCGGGCTGGGGCGATGCGGAGCGCGGGAGCGCTTTCGGAGACGACCAGTATGGTGCCGTCGGACAGGATGATCAGTGTCGCCGGCACGGAACTAATCGCCTTCCCGGGCACTCTGACTTGACGCGCTGTTGCGTTGCGCGGGGCGGGATGTCGCCTTCGTTGCACACAATGCGCCGTGGCCCGGCTTCACCGTTGCTGCGTAAACCGCCGCAACTCCTCCACTTTCCCCCGCGCGGCGCCGCTATCCAACGACACCACCGACACCGCGACGCCCTCCAAAAACGTATCCACCTTCCCGGCCGCGACCAGCGCCGCCGCGGCGTTCACCAGGACGATGTCGCGCGCCGCGCCCCGCTCGCCCGAAAGCACGGCCTTGGCGATTTCCAGGTGGCGCGCCTGGTCGCCGCCTTCCAGGTCCGCCGGTTGGGCGGGGCGGATGGCGAAGTCGAGCGGCTCGAGTTCCCGGCGCTCTACCTTCCCGTCGTGAATCTCGAAGGCCAGGGTGGGACCCGTGGTGGTGATTTCGTCCATGCCATCCGACCCGTGCACCACGAAGCCGCGCTCTAAACCCAACGCCGCTAAAGCTCCGGCCATCAATTCCGCGGCCCACGCGGAAGGCGCGCCCACAATCTGCGCGGTGGCCCGGGCGGGATTGGTGAGCGGGCCCAGCAGATTGAAAACCGTCCGCATCCTGAGGTCGCGGCGGACGGGCGCCGCGTGCTTCATCGCGCTGTGGACCGCGGGGGCAAACAGAAAACCGATGCCGACTTCTCGGATGGCGCGCGCGGCCTCTATCGAAGAGAACGAAATATCGATGCCCATCAGCTCCAGAAGATCGGCGCTGCCGCAGTGCGTGGAGTTCGACCGGTTGCCGTGCTTGGCCACCCGCACACCCGCGCCCGCCACCACAAACGCGACCAGCGTCGAGATGTTGAATGTGCGCGGGCCGCCGCCGCCGGTTCCGCACGTGTCCAGCAGCGGTTCGCCATTGGGCTCCACGTTCACGGGCTCGGCCATCTCCCGCATGGCGCGCGCGAAGCCCACCAGCTCGCCGACCGTCTCGCCCTTCATCCGCAGCGCCATCAGAAACGCCGCCATCTGCGGCTGGCTGGCGTGGCCGCCGAGGATCGTATGCATGGCGGAACGTGCCTCTTCAGACGTTAAGTCAACGCGCTCGGCAACGCGTTCCAGGTACGGCAAAAGGGTCATGATATATTGAAATGTTTGGCTTTCTCGCCATACTAGCACAGAAGATTTCCATGAAAATTCACGAGTATCAGGCAAAGGCCATTCTGGGCCAATACAACGTTCCTGTGCCGCGCGGTGAGGTGGCATTCACTGTGGAAGAGGCCGTGGCCGCGGCCAAGCAAATCGGCGGCAGCGTGGTGGTGAAGGCGCAGATCCACGCCGGCGGACGCGGCAAGGGCGGCGGCGTCAAGGTGGCCAAGGATGCCGTAGAGGCCGAAGAGATGGCGCGCCGCATCCTCGGCATGAAACTGGTGACGCACCAGACCGGCCCGGAAGGGCGCATCGTGCAGCGCCTGCTGGTGGAAGAGACTCTGCCCATCGAACGCGAGTTGTATCTCGGGATCGTGCTCGACCGCGTGCAGGCGAAGCCCGTCTTCATGGCTTCGGCGGCGGGCGGGATGGAGATCGAAGAAGTGGCGGCCAAGACCCCCGAGCTGATCCTCAAGGAGACGCTGGAGCCCGGCTTCGGGCTGGCCGCGTTCCAGGCTCGGAAGCTGGCGTTCGGCATCGGCATTCCGGCGGCCAGCGTAAATGGCGCGGCGGCAGCCATGACCGCGCTGGCAAAGGCGTACCTGGCGATGGACGGGTCGCTGGCCGAAATCAACCCCTTCATCCTGACTAAGGACGGCAAGGTCTACGCGCTGGACGCCAAGATCAACTTCGACGACAACGCCCTCTACCGCCACAAGGAACTGCTCGACCTGCGCGACATCAACGAAGAGGATCCGCTGGAAGTGGAGGCCTCGCGCTTCGGGCTGAATTACATCAAGCTGGACGGCACGGTGGGCTGCATGGTGAACGGCGCGGGCCTGGCCATGTCCACCATGGACATCATCAAGTACGCCGGCGGCAGCCCGGCGAACTTCCTCGACGTGGGGGGCGGCGCCAGCGCCGAGCAGGTGAAGAATGCGTTTCGCATCCTGCTTTCGGACCAGCACGTCAAGGCCGTGCTGATCAACATTTTCGGCGGCATCCTGCGATGCGACACGCTGGCCACAGGCGTGGTGGCGGCGGCGCGCGATCTCAACATCCAGGTGCCCATCGTGGTGCGCATGGAGGGCACCAACGTGGAGCTGGGGCGGAAGATCCTGGTGGAGTCGGGCCTAAACTTCACGGTAGGCGCGGACATGCGCGATGCCGCGGAAAAAGTGGTTCGGCTGGCGGCTTAGGAAGAACATGAGCGTACTGGTAGATCGAAACACTCGACTGATCGTTCAGGGATTCACGGGCAAGGAAGGCACGTTCCACGCGCAGCAGGCCATCGCCTACGGCACCACGGTAGTGGGCGGCGTAGTGCCCGGCAAGGGCGGCAGCAGGCACCTGGAGCTTCCGGTGTTCGATACGGTGGCGCAGGCAGTGAAGGACACGGGCGCTAACGCCACCGTGATCTTCGTGCCCCCGCCTTTCGCGGCCGATGCCGTCATGGAAGCCGCCGACGCCGGCGTGCCCGTGGTGGTCTGCATCACGGAAGGCATTCCCACGCTGGACATGGTGAAGGCCTGGCAGTTTCTGCAAGGCAGGGCAACGCGGCTGATCGGGCCCAACTGCCCCGGCATCATTTCGCCCGGCAAATGCAAGATCGGGATTATGCCCGGCCACATCCACAAGGAAGGGAATGTGGGCGTGGTGTCGCGCTCGGGCACCCTCACCTATGAGGCGGTGGGACAGTTGTCGCGGCTGGGAATCGGGCAATCCACCTGCATCGGGATCGGCGGCGACCCCATCATCGGCACGAATTTCGTGGATGCGCTTAAGCTGTTCAACGAGGACCCGGAGACCGACGCCATCGTGATGATCGGCGAGATCGGCGGCAACGCCGAGGAGACCGCGGCGGCGTATGTCAAGGCCCACGTCAAAAAGCCGGTGGTGGGTTTCGTGGCGGGCCAGACCGCGCCGCCGGGACGCCGCATGGGGCACGCCGGCGCCATCATCGCGGGCGGCTCGGGCAAGGCATCCGACAAGATCAAAGCCATGCAAGAGGCGGGCATCACGGTGTGCTCGTCCCCGGCCGAAATAGGAGAGAAAGTTCAATCGCGCTTATGAGTGTGGAACGTACGTTTTCAATGATCAAGCCCGACGCCGTCCGCGCGGGGCAGGCCGGCGAGATCCTCGCCATGATTCAGGGGGCCGGCTTCCGAGTCCTGAATCTGCGGATGACGCGGATTACGGAAAGTCAGGCGCAGGGCTTTTATGCCGTGCACCGCGAAAGGCCGTTCTTCAACGGGCTGGTGAAGTTCATGACGGAGGGTCCCGTCATCGTGATGGCGCTGGAGCGCGAGGACGCCATCAAGAAGCTGCGTGACGTGATGGGCGCGACCAATCCCGCGAACGCCGCGGAAGGCACCATCCGCCAGCGCTTCGCGTCGAATATAGAGCGCAACTGCATACACGGCTCGGACGCGCCGGAAACGGCGGAGACGGAGTTGCGGTTCTTCTTCAGTACGGCGGACTTGTTGTAGATCTGCTTGCCTGGAGTCTCACAGCTCCAACAATCGGCGGACGATAGTTTCCACTTTGGCCATGGTCTGTGGACTCACTCTGCCGAGCCTCCCGTTTGGCCGAAACCGGCGAATATCCGCCTTGCCAATCTGGTCGCACTTGATGCGACTGGGTTTCGGGTGGCCGGCTTCTCCAGCAGGCACGTCAATGTGGATTCGGAGCGGTGGACTGGAACTGGAGATCGGTATCACGATCAGAACACCAAACGAGCTTTCGTTGAGATAGTCAGTTGAAATGACCAGCGCTGGATGCTCGTCTCGGATTTCGTTGCCTACAGACGGTGAGAAGTCCACCCACCAGACTTCGCCTCGACGCGGGCAGTCGGGCGAGCCGAAACTCGCGGGCTACAAGGCTCCCTGGTCAATCGATCGGCGCTGGTACCGGCGAACCGATCGCGCTCCTGCTGTTCTTGAGGATAGCGCGCGAGGTAGGACTGCACCTCTTCTTCGAATCCCTCCCAGAACCGATCCTGCGGGCCGGTCGGCTTTTGTTCCTCTCGGCCCGTGGACGACGAGGGCAAACGCGCGAAGTTGGTGGAAGATCGCTGCATACCCGCATCGTACCGTATACGAAGATGGCGGGCAAGGGCTCACTCATCACGGGAGAGGCGAGGTATCGGCTACCACAATGATCATGGCCGGCGGATGAGGCCTTTGGCTTCCAGCCGCCCAAGCGTCTCCAGGTCGCGATCCAGATCGTCGATACTGTACGCGTGGTCGTAGATCTCGCGATCGTTGAGGAAGGTGTCGAACTCGAACCGCGTCATGCCGAGTAGCTGGCTGGCCTGATAGTGTGTAAGCGCCTCGGAGCGGTAGCTTTCGATAACAAGCCGTTCGAGCGCCTCCCGGCCTGGATCGACATGCCGGGCAATGTCGTCGGGCAGCTCAACGGTGATCTGCATCCTTCCAGGATAGCAAGCCCAGCCGACGGCGCTGACCCCGGGTAGCGCGGTTCTGCAGCCGCTACGGGTGCGTATTCCGAGCACTTCCGATCACGATTCCGAGATTTCGCCGATCACTATTCCGTGATCGGCAAGGCGGTTCGGGGTCGAACACGACCGAGCCGCCAAATCAAACAAAAACAAGCAAAAAACGACGACGACGACGGGTTACCGCTCTGCACTTGGAGTGATCGGATTCTCGTCGGAATGCTGATCGGACCGACCCCGGAATCGTGATCGCCATCGTCGGAATACGCAACAACCCCCGGGAGAGCGGTTACCAGAAGGTGGCGATTGTGCGCCTGCAGGAAATCTTGGACGCGATCGGAATCAGGTCAGCGATTACCCTGAGCGCGTAACCTGACTTCGTCAGAAGACCAGAGATGTTGGCCAGAATCTCGCCGCCGTTTACGCGACAAGACAAAAGCGGACGGAACCGGATTTACTCAACAATTCTTGTCCAGGGTGATGCCCGTTGGTCGGTTTTGAAGTGACCCTCTATGGTCGGTTTTGAGGTGACCCCCGAGGACATCTATCTATGTGGATTCGGAGCGGTGGACTGGATGTTCGTCTCGGATCTCGTTGCCGATTGACGGTGAAAAGTCCACCCACCGGACCTCGCCTCGACGCGGGCGGCCGGACGAGCCAAGACTCGTAGGTTTCAAAGCTCCCTGGTCAATCGATCGGCGCTAGTACCGGCGAACCGATCACGCTCCTGCTCCTCTTGAGGATAGCGAGCCAGGTAGACCTGCACCTCCAATGCCGTTTTCTTTCTTTGAAATCCTTTGGGAGTAAGACGCTCGCAGATCCCATTGATTCACAATTCTTGATAATGTCCCGAACCGATCAAAGGAAGCTCGCTTTGGTTCGGCGGGTTCTTTCGAGCCCACCGATTCAACGCTTCGAGCGTTTCCTCGATCCCGTCTTTATGGAACAACGATTGAAGGGCTCTCATTCGTGCCGTATGGTGCCATTCGTCCGGGCCTACCTTTGTCCCCGCGATCTCAATCGCACGCCCGCATAACACGGGGGCCAGCGCTTCGACTGTCCAATCCACCTCTTCCACTACGGCGAGCTCCCTCCGCCCGTCTTTTGATTTCCATTTGCAGTGGGCCCTGACCTCATCAACGGTCAAAGGCACGCGAAGCAACCCGATCGGGTCAATGTTGAGACTTTCTGTGTCCATCCCGATTGATAGGATTACGATATCATCATCCTTGCATTCATAAGTCTTGCCGCGTTTCTTTCTGTGTTTTTGCTGTTCTCCCTCGGTACGGTCCGGATCATACAACTCTTCTTTAAACCCGCCCCTTACGGCATCGAAGAATGTTTTATCCGGAGCGCGAACCCTTGCCGTCGAACTCATCTGCTCCTCGAACGAGAAAGACCACGTCCCATGTTGTGTATCAACCCCTCCCATCCCCTTCTTCGAAACGCGCTGGGTGACGAGCAGATTGCCGCTATCGAGTATAACAACAACATGGACGCATACGATGTTTGGTAGCTGACACTTTGCGAAATCCAGGAGTTCCGCGCCGTACTTTTGCATCGGCGAGCACGGATGACCACCCGAACAAAGCACTAGTGGCACGAAGAGCCGGCCGCTTTCCTGTATGGGTCGTGTCGAAAAATAATCTGTGGGTGCTAGCGTCGCCCGCATTATGAGATCTTCTGATGAATCTGGTTCCAAACCGCAGAGCCGGTATTTGCCGTTGTTCGGTGGCGCTGGCCTGTGGCCATCTGCAATCCGCTGGAGATCGTCGGGCAGAGCGATGGCGTCATGCCAGACGATCGCAATATTCTCTTGTTTCCACCCTTTAAAGCGATAGCTGTGGAGAATGTCAAAGTATCCGTCTACAGCCAGCGCATCATTCACGCGGGCGATCTTCATGACCATGTTCGTCTGCTTGTCGGGGGGCTGCACTCTATTGAGTGCTGCGAGAAGTTCTGGCAGATTCCTGGCTTCAGGCGATAGCCGCCGACGCAAACGGTAGAATGCATCAAGGCATTTATTACGAAGGCGTATCACCCATTCCTTGAGTAACGCTTCCCAAATAATCCCACCAATCACCGCATCGATAACATCTTTCCAACCAATGAGATGTGAGGTTTCCTGTGGTGCCAGGTCGAACATGCAATCACTTCCTTTTCTTCGAATCCCACCCGGAACCGATCCTCCCGGTCGATGGGCTTTTGTTTCTCTCGGCCCGTGGACGGCGAGGCCGGACGGACTGAGCCGGTGGAAGACCGCCGCATAGAGGCATCGTACCGTATGCGCGGATGGCGGGCAAGGAGCTTACCCCTGCTTACCCCACAGGAGTTTACCCCACACGGCTATACACGGGAAAGGCGACGTATCGGCCGGGACAAGGATCATTGCCGGCGATTGAGGCCTTTGGCTCAGTTCCCTCGAAGGCGCTCCGGTGGGCCTATGGCCTCCCCCGGACGGCGAAGGCCTATAACGCCTCAACTTGCCTGTCGGATTCTCAATGCCGTCACTTGCCGAATCCATCGAGCGTTTCTCTTCTCACCCGGCACGACCAATTGAAATGGCCCATCCGTCTCCGATAGCGCCCTGCCATCCCGCTTCGTGACCACATACACGACTTTGTCCATGAACGTTGGGTCGAGCTCAGCCCATGCGAACACTGCCCGGTTTCCATTTGTCGCCTCCACCAGCAGGTAGTACCACGCCGCCGTGTTGTAGAACCTCTCTCCGGTAGGTACGTCCACATGGGCAAGCACGTCGGACAGGCGCACGCCCTCAAAGGTGGCAGGCATCCCCTGATCGGCGGCATTGATGGTGTGTTGCGGCGCTTTCGAGAGATCGGCGCTGGTTAGTTCCACACTCTTGCCGCCGATGCCTTGAACCGTCAACGCAGGGGCAAGGTGATGCATCACGTCCGCCACCACGCCCCTTTTCGGGCATCTCTTCAGCAAATGGCCCCTATACTTCGGGAGTTTGATCGGCGTGGAGCAAAACTCGCATTGCCTCCAGACTAGCTTGTCCAATGCGGCGACAACCGCGGATGGGTTCGCAGCATGAGTCGAACCGCTAGCCGGTTTCAAGGTTTTGTGCGCCGGTTTCACGAGATCAGTGTGAGGGTTCGGCTTGACTCCGGTGCCAGTGGACCTCCGACGTTGCCCGCCCCGGGCACTGGCAAGGGTCGGTAGTGCAACAGTGACACGACGCGGCTCGGTATCAAAGCAAGCGTGCTTTGGCCACTCTCCACCAAGTTCGTCAACCCAGACAGAACCACCGTTGTGCCGCACCAAATAGACCATCTGGCCGCATCTTGGACAGCGGGTGTGAACGGCACGCTTCAGAGCGTCATCTGAATAAGGTGACCTTCCACCACAGGCCGACCCGTGGGGGTGAAACGGAACGCAGACGCCATCAATGTGGCGGAACGTAATTTTTTCACCGCAGTAGCGACAGATGCTCATTTCTTCGCAACTCCGAGAACGGTCGTCCTCCGGCTCTGGGTCCTTCGCTGTGGCCGTGAGAATAGCACCCAAGGCCACGACTCTCAGCGTGCTGGTTCCAGACACCGTCCAGACACCGGGGAGCCGGTCCGGAACCGCCCTTACGGAACCTGGTGCGGGCAACGCATTCGGATTCTCAGAATAAACCTAATCGCAACCCTTGGCGGCTCTGCTAGCAATGAGGCGGAAGCCGCCGGCTGGCCCGTCCCCCTCCCTAACGTCATCGCAGGCGCCGCATCCAAGCCCAGCCGATCGTACATTGACCCCAACGGATATGGGATCATATCGATTTGCGTAGCGGTAGACTGGAGTTTCGTGGGAGTCAAGTTAGGATTTGTTTCTGAATCGTCCCCGGGCGAGCGCCGGGTGGCGATGGTCCCTGGGGCAATCGGCGTTTTCAACAAGACCGGGGCCGAGCTGATCATGGAAGCGGGGGCCGGGCTGCAAGCCGGGTTTCCGGATTCCGAGTACGCCGAGAAGGGCGTGCGCCTCGCCAGCCGCGAGGAAGTATTCGCCGCGGCCGACGTGATTCTCCAGGTGCAGGTGCGCAGTCCCGGGGCCAATCCCGAGACCGGCGCGTCCGACCTGGTGCGCTTCCGGCGCGGTCAGACCGTCGTCGGGTTCGGCGAACCGCTCACCGCGGTGGACGCGGCCCGTGCGCTGGCCGACCGCGGCGTCAGCTTTCTGGCGATGGAGCTGATGCCCCGCATTACGCGCGCGCAAAGCATGGACGCGCTCTCCTCCATGGCCACCATCGCGGGCTACAAGGCGGTGCTGATCGCGGCCGATTCCCTGCCCCGCATGTTCCCCATGCTCATGACCGCCGCGGGCACCGTGGCTCCGGCGCGCGTGCTGGTGATCGGCGCGGGAGTCGCGGGGCTCCAGGCCATCGCCACGGCGCGCAGGCTCGGCGCGGTGGTCAGCGGCTACGACATTCGCGCCGCGGTGAAGGAGCAGGTGGAAAGCCTGGGTGCGCGCTTCGTGGTGCTGGAAATCGAGAACGCCGCGGCGGAGGACAAGGGCGGATACGCCAAGGCCATGGGCGAGGATTTCTATCGCCGCCAGCGCGAGCTGCTGGCCGAAGTGCTGGCGCAGCAGCAGGTGGTCATCACCACCGCCGCGGTTCCCGGAAAGAAAGCGCCCATCCTGATCACGCGCGAGATGGTGTCGCACATGGCGCCGGGCTCCGTGATCGTGGACATCGCGGCGGAGCGCGGCGGGAATTGCGAGCTGACGCGCCCCGGCGAAACGGTGGAGGCCGGCGGCGTGAGCATCATCGGTCCGCTGAATCTGCCGGCATCGATCCCCTACCACGCCAGCCAGATGTACGCCAAGAACATCGCCACGTTCGTGAAGTATCTGATCAAGGATGGCCAACTCGTGCTGAACCGCGAGGACGAGATCGTCCGCGAAACACTGGTCACGCACGCGGGCGAAGTGGTCCACCCGCGCGTCCGCGAATTGATGGGCCTGCCTGCGTTGCAGGCCGTTTGACAGGAGACCTCATGCTTACAAATCTCGAGCTCGGCCTCTTCGTTTTCATGCTGGCGACCTTTGTCGGAATGGAAATCATCCGCAAGGTCTCGCCGCTGCTGCACACGCCGCTGATGTCCTTGACCAACGCCATCTCGGCCATCTCGGTGGTGGGCGCGATCCTGATCACCGGCGCGGAGCACGCCACGGCCCTGAGCAAGGCGCTGGGCTTCATCGCCATCACCGCCGTGGTCACCAATATCGTGAGCGGCTTTCTGATCACCGACCGCATGGTCAAGATGTTCAAGAAACGCGAGGCCAAGAAGTAATGCAACACCTCGTCCAGTACATCTACATCGTTTCGGCTGGGCTTTTTATCCTGTCGCTGAAATGGATGAACACGCCCGCGAGCTCGCGGCGCGGGGTGTTCGCCGGCGAAATCGGAATGCTGTTGGCCGTCGCCGGCACTCTGATGGCCTTCGAGGTGCACAACTGGCAGTGGATCGTGACGGCCTTCGCAATCGGAATCGTGGTCGGCATTCCCATCGCCTACATCATGCCGATGACGGCGGTGCCGCAGCGGACCGCGCTCTCGCACGCCTGCGGCGCGCTGGCCGCGGCGCTGGTGGGAACCGCGGAGTTCTACCAGCGGCAGCCGCAGGCCGATACCGAGTTGCGCGGCTTCGTCATGGTGGCGCTGGTGGTCGAAACCCTGCTCGGCTTCCTGACCTTCACGGGCAGCCTGATGGCCATGGGCAAACTGCAGGAGGTGCTGCCGCAGCGGCCCATCACCTACCGCAATCAGAACGCGGTCAACTTCGTGCTGTTCGTCATCGCCGCCGGGCTCGCCGTGCGGCTCATCCTGGTTCCCACCGACACTTGGCTGTTTCCGATCTTTGCCGGCCTGGCCCTGCTGTTCGGCGTGCTGCTGATCATCCCCATCGGCGGCGCCGACATGCCTACCGTGATCGCGATCCTGAATTCGTACGCCGGCCTCTCCGCCTGCGCTATGGGATTTGCCCTGAACAATAACCTCTTGATTGTGGCCGGCGCGCTGGACGGATCTTCCGGCTTGATCCTTTCGATCATCATGTGCAAGGCCATGAACCGGTCGTTCACCAACGTGCTGTTCGGCGCGTTCGGGCAGGTGCAGACGCAGGCCCGCAAGGGCGAGCAGCGCCCGGTGCGCACCGCCAGCGCGGAAGAGGCCGCGTCGATTCTGGAATCCGCGGCGAGCGTGATCATCGCGCCCGGTTACGGGCTGGCGGTGGCCCAGGCGCAGCACAAAATCCGCGAGCTGTCGGATGCGCTGACGCGCCTGGGCGCGGACGTCAAGTTCGCCATCCACCCGGTGGCCGGCCGCATGCCCGGCCACATGAACGTGCTGCTGGCCGAGGCCGACGTCCCTTACGACCGCCTGTTCGAGATGGACGACATCAACGGGGAATTCGCGCAGTGCGACGTGGCGCTGGTGATCGGGGCCAACGACGTCACCAACCCCGCCGCCCGCCATGACAAGTCGAGCCCCATTTACGGCATGCCGATCCTGGACGTGGACAAGGCCCGCACCGTGATGGTGATCAAGCGTTCCATGAGCCCGGGCTTCGCCGGCATCGACAACGAGCTGTATTACATGGACAAGACCCTGATGCTGTTCGGCGATGCCAAGGCGTTTGTGTCCGAGATTCTGAAGGAACTGCCGGCACGAGTGGGAGCGGGCTAACCCGGGTGGAGTGGCGCACGCACTCGTGCCTGCCGCGTCGGCACTATTGCCGACGCTTCGCTTCAACAGTGTGTCGAGGCCGCGAACAAGTGTCGAGACGAGTCTCGACACGGCAGACTACGAGTCTGCGCCACCTGGTGGGACTTCGGCGATGAGTTGAGCCATTACTTCCTCGCCGTCTATCTTCTCTCCGGCCTTCAGAGATCCCAAACGCTCTTCAATCGCTCGCCGGAATGCCGCGAGCCGGTTCGCGGTATCGGGATTGATGTCGAAGGCCATTGCAAGACTCCTGCTGACAGGCTAACAAATCCGTCATCGCCCTTGGACCTGCTGTTCGGCGATGCGTCGCGGCGGAACTCGCTGTAACAGTCCTCGCCGGCCCCCCGACCCTTGTACAATGGAACTTCCGGCAGTTTTTGCCCGCCGAATCAGGGAACAACGGCGACGCCGACTGCGTAGGAACGAAGGAGTGCTTTCCCAAGCCTATGACACCCACAACCGCCCCCACGCTGGGGCAGATCCATGCCCTCCTCGCCGAGAGGGGATACGAAGTCACCGAGACCGCGCCTGACACCCTGAAGATCCGCGAGTTGTCCAGCGGGGTCACCGTTCAGGCGGTCCTGCAAGGCGAAATCCTGTTCCTGACGCTGCCCTGCACCGTCGTGCCGCAGCCGGCCATCACCGCCGAGATCATGGCCAAGATGCTGGAAGCCGACAACGGCATCTCCACCTCCCACTTCCAGCTCTACGATGCTGGCAAGGGCAACGTGGCGATTACTTTGAACAACTTCTGCAAGCTCCAGGAGATGGGCCCCGACGACGAAGACGACATTCTCTCCTGCGTGCATTTCCTGTTCGTGGATGTGATGAGCGCGCGGCATCTGCTGGCCGGCCTCGTATCGTAACGGAGAACCTGACATGCCATTTCTTTCCGATGTTTTTGGCCGTCTGGGCCGCGTAGCCCGCGGCAGCGCCAACCAGGGCGTCGACGCCATCGAAGACGCCACTTTCGAAACCACGGTCAAGCAGACCGTGGCCGACATGAAGACCGAGTTGAACAAGGTGATCCAGGCCTCCGCCGTCGCCTTGAGCAACTACAACCGCCTGGATGCCGAATACCAGAAGTACGTGCGGCAGTCGCAGGAATGGAAGGACCGCGCCGGCCAGGCGCTGGATGCGGGCAACGAAGACCTGGCGCGCAAGGCGCTGGCCAAGAAATCCGAATGCGACCAGCAAGTGGCCTCGATGAAGACGGCCGTGGATACCGCGCAGCAGACCAGCGACAAGCTGAAGCAGCAGGTCATCGAGCTCAAGCGCAAGATCGAGGAAGGCGAGCGCACCGCCACCACGCTGGTGGCGCGCAAGAACGCCGCCTCCGCGCAGCGCAAGGTGGCCGAGGCCATGTCCGGCGTGGGCAACGCCGATAACGCGTTTTCCGCCCTCAACCGCTTCGAAGAATCGGTGTCGCGCGAAGAGGCCACCGCCAAGGCTTTCGACCAGTTGGCCTCCGCCGGCAAGGATGACGACCTCGAAGCGCAGTTCGCCGCCCTCGGCACCCACAGCGTCGATTCGGAGCTGGAGGCGTTGAAGAAGGAGCGCCAGAAGCCCACTTTGCCCAAGGAGCTGCCGGCGCCTGGCGCGTCTCGATGATCACCCTGACGGTAGAGATCGTCCTGGTTGTACTACTGGGAATCGTCCTCATGAATCTTTTCCGGAAACATCCATCCACGCCGGCCCCCGAGCCGCTGCCCGACCTCTCGAATCTCACGCCCACCGACGCCCGTGCCGGAGACATCATTTCCGTTTCCGGCGCCGGCGACGACTTCAGCGACCTGGACTTCACCGCCGACCGCTGCATCTTCGTCGAAGCCGGCTCGCATCATTGGTCCGAGCTGAGCGGCCCGTACCGCGAGCGCCGCGTTTCCATGCGCGCGGGCACCAACTCGGATGGCGATCTCGAAGTGGCCATCCACGCCGACGCGCGCAAGCTCTCGATTGAAGACTTCGGGCTTTCCGAACCCGACCTGGCCGATCTCGACGAACGCCAGAACACCGGCGACTACTTCGAGTTCGACAACAAGACCTGGATGTATCGCCTCAGCAAGGAGGCGCAAGCCAGCGGCACCGGCGGGCCAGCGTCCTTCTACTACTGGGAATTCCACGAGCGCGATGGCCAGGGCCTGCTCGCCATCCGCAAGGCCGAAGGAGAGCCCTTTGTAGCCACCGTGTACACCGGGGTCGCCCCCGGCAACGTCACCGTCTACCGGCCCAGCCGGTAGTGGCACAGGCACTGGCCTGTGTTGCTTACCATGAGGCCACACCATGAGCCGATCGTCTCTTAGGTTTCTCGCCGCTCTACTGGGCGTTCTGATTGTCGTCGTACTCTTCGCGGGACTGGACAATCTGCCGCGTAACCTGCGCGCGCAGATCGATCCCGAGCGCCGCGCACTCGCTGCCGCCCAGACCCAGCTCCGAGCCGGGCAGGACGAAGTTCTTCGCGACCTCCAGACCGAAGCCGACCTGTTCCACGCTATCCCCGCCAGCCAACAGTGGCCGGAGCAACTCTCCAAGGACCTCGGCGACCTCCAACTCGCCGGCCACCAGATGGAGCAGCTCACGGCGCTGGAAAAGCAGAACCGCCGCCAGGATCGCGCGCAGGTGGAGTCGCTGCTGGCCCAGGAGCGCGGCCTGCGGACCGGCGCTCTTGCCCAGGCCTCCGCGATCCAAAAGGAAGCCGCGCACTGGGTGGACGCCAAACGCCACCTGCCCGACGAACTCCAGCAGATGGAGCGGGACTACGGCATCATCCATAACTTCGATCTGGCGCCGATTGCCGCCACCGTCCAGAAGGCGGAGACCGACTGGCCCGAGAAGCAGGCCGACCTCGAATCGCGACTGGCGAGCATCCGCGGCATCGAAAACCAGAGCGATACCCTCTGGCAATCCACCTACAACTCGCGCAAGCAGGTGGTGGCCGGGGATCTGGCGCACGTCGATATCCCCACCCTGATCGGCGCCGCCGATTCGCTCCAAACCTCCGCTGCCGGTCTTCCCAAGCAGAGCGAGGATCTGAAATCGCTCAGCGCCCAACTCTACAACTCCTGGGACAAGGTGCTGGTGGACATGGAGACGCACGGCAGCGAATACGACCAGAAAATTCGCACCGTCCAGACGCGTTACGCCGACGCCAGCGCCAAAAGCGGCGAGATCGGCTCCGACGAGAAATGGGTGCCGGTTTCCCAGGCCACCTACGAGGCCGACAAGCAGGACCTCGGCATGGCCATCGAGCATAAGGCCGCCGGCAAGTACGACGTGGAAGCCGAGCGCGTGGCGCAGCCCGCCGGCTTTGCCTACGTCGCGCCGCCTTCGCAGGGCTCCAACCAATACGGCTACTGGGACCATCGCGGTGGCCGCGATTTCTGGGTGTTCTACGGCCAGTACGCGCTGCTGCGCGACCTGCTGTTCAACCATCAGTATCAGCCCATCGACCGCTACGATTGGGAAGGCTACCGCACCTACCAGACCCGCCGCGAAACCTACTACGGCCGCAGCACCACCAGCGACAGCGTTCCCCGATACGGCACGCAAGGCAGTTCCACCCAGGACCGGTACTCCGGGAGCAAGTTCGCCAAAGGCGGCGGTTTCCGCGATTCGAAATATGCGTCGAAGAGCGGCTCCTACGGCGACTCGAAATACGCCTCGCCAGGCGGCGACCGCACTCCGCGGCAATTCGGCAGCGGCAGCCGGCCGGAAGATCATCGCGCCAGCCCGCCCTCGCGTCCCTCGCCGCGGCCATCGTACCGCCCGTCCAGCCCCCCACGAAGGTTTGGCAAGCGGTAACGCAAGAAACGCCACCGCCCGAAACGGGTAAACGCCGGGCGCGGAGGGTCCCAAGTCACGTCCGCGGCTTCCTGGGTTGGAAATGGCAATTGGTCTGGATTTTGCCGTGATCGGTGCACCAGACGCACAGTTCGATGGGCGGGTGATGGGGGTTTAGCGGGTTGAAGCCGCGGGGTTTTGGCGGCTCGATTTCGGGGTTTTGACGAAACGAATCCATTTGTTGGGTTTGGGCTGTGGTTTCAGTGGGCTGCGGTGTGGATAAAGCAGGGGTTGGGGGCTGGGAAGCAGGGGCCGGGGATTCGGGGCCGGGTGACTCTCGGAGGGCGGCGGCTTGGGAAAGGTTGAGGGTGGCGATTTGGGTTGGGGTGAGGTTTTCCGATAGCGCGCTGACGATGCGGCGCAAGCCTACGAGGACTACGGCGGGGGCCTGGGAAAGCGGGGGTTGGGGGTTAGGGGTTG
>Ga0209517_10002530_pt1 | contig 25542 bp, 11 predicted proteins | sample PeaSoiMetSII2010_FD_187695 | JGI IMG/M metagenome (GOLD analysis project Ga0209517, IMG submission 187695) | Peat soil microbial communities from Weissenstadt, Germany - SII-2010 (SPAdes) (version 2) | ecosystem: Environmental > Terrestrial > Soil > Wetlands > Peat | place: Germany... | reverse complement strand
CAGCTTGCTGCCGCTTTCGAATGCCAAGTGCGCTCGGAAGCGCCCGCCAGCCGGTGTACTCCAGATGATTCACCGGTGAAAATCCGAATTTCAACAGGCTGTTAGGGATAGAGCCCGGTGAGCGACTGAAGCCAGCCGATCGTAGAGGACGCAGGTAGCTCAACTGTTTCCATACCCGCGAGACCCTCCCCGTAGCCGTTCCACGAGTTATACACCATGCCGGCCGAGCCGTATTGCTGCACCAGTTGAGTCAGGCCCTGTCGCCAGGAATCATCGTAACCCCACAGGTGCAGGCCCGGTTGTCCGGAAAAGAGATTGGTGCCGTTGTATCCAGGTGTCACATCCTGCAAAAACGGTATGCCGGTTTCGAACCACCGCCGCGAAAAATCGATTTTCCATTGCAACTTGTAGCACTCGGTCACGGAATAACCCGGATTGGTCCCATCAATCCATCCTTCGGGTGAGTAGCATTGAATTCCCAGGAGCGACTTCGTGTTGCGCAAGAACGGCCCTGTGGAGCTGGGATCCGGTTTGAAGCTCGACCCATAGGTGCTTCCGGTCTGGGTTAAGTCGATGCCCGGACAGCCAAAGGTAGAGGTCGGGTCCCTGGCAATGGGATCGATGAAGAAGCCGACCAGAATTCCCGTATCGGACAGCACCTTTTGCGCCACCGCGTCGAACCCCGCCGCAAACGCCTCGTCGGAGGCCGGATCGGATGGTGGCAGTGTCGCCGAAGCGGCCTGGATCACCGTCACCGCGTACCTGGCCTGGCCTTGCCGGTCGAAAACCTGGGCCCACTTGGCCGGCCAAGCAGGATTGCTTGGGTGCAAGAGATACACATTGATCAAGTCCTCAATTTGGCTAATCAAGCCTGGCGCCAGGTTTCCGTTCGAGTCGGTTGGGAACTCATCGTGGAAATTCCAATCGTAGAGAAAGCGGCTCTCGATGAATGGCATAATGAGTATGGGCTTGCCGACGGCGGCGTCAAACAGTTGGTCTTTGGCTTCGGGCGTGATCTGCATGTTGGCGGCGCCGTACCAGCCGATCTTACAGTACTGGTTCGTGCCAATGTGAAAGCATCTTGGCACCCAGGTGCAATTCGTGAGCTCACAACCACAGGCGGGAACCTGGGGACAGGGAGTCGTACAGGGCAGCCAGCTCTCGCCCCAGGATGACATGCTCAGCACGTTGATTCCGGCATCTACGGTCGATTGCACGGCAAAATCGCGGTTCGCACTATCTGTCGGATTGTTCGGGTCGAGCCATTGCAAATGGCGCTGGTCCACGGGGTAGAGGGTGTACTCGTTCGTCAGGTTGGGAACAGGCCCGCACGGGTTATTGGCACTGCCGTCCAGCGGTTGGCCGGCGAAGAACAACGCCGCCTTGATTGGTTGCCCCACAAAGTCGCGATTCGCCAAGCGGCCCCACAGATGGTTGTCGATTGCTACTGGACCCCCGCTAGCCGTTAGCGTCACCGCCTTGGAGATAGTGACCGGGGCTTCGTGGTATTGCCCGGTGCTAATGGAAAGCAGGTCCCCAGGCGACGCTGCCGCAATGCCCTTAGTGATGGTGCTATAGGGATTTTGAGGCGACCCGTTTTGAACGGTTCCAGTAAACGAGCCATCCACAAAAATCGTCGCCGACCACAGCCGCCCCGAGAAAGTAACCATGCCAAACCAGAGCCAGAATTCTGTTTTCATCATCATCCGCCTGTCTAAAACCAGTGTTTAATGATATAAGAAGCAAAGCGGCCCTCCCGATTACAAAAAATCGTGTTTCTTTCCAGCGATCGTCGCCGACGCTTACTACGCCGGCGGAAGATTTGTCCGCAGCCTCCTGGACCGCGCCCATCCCCGCAAGGCGAGACCACTGGTCCCTCATGATTCTGTCCCCCATGATTTTGTCTTTTCCCCCGGATCCTCCCATTTTTCTGTCACTAAATCTTTCTGTCAAAGCTTCCCGTCCCCGCCCATTTCCCAGCGTGTCCCATTAGCGCATGTTTGTTCTTCGAGCTTCGTGCTTCTTTCGGATTTCGCCTGCCGGCCGCAGGCTTGGCGAAGGCGGGTCATTCGTCATTCGTCATTCCTTCCCTCCCCTCAACATTAGTGTTGCTTTTGGACCCGCTTTTTAGTTTCGTTCCGGCCGTGAAATTAAATTTCAGACGGCAGGACCTTCAACTGGCACACACCTGGGCTATCTCCCGCGGCCGCGGCTCGCTCGTTTCCAGCGTGGTTATCGTGGAAATCATCGGCGCGGACGGCACCGTAGGCCTCGGTGAAGCCGCCCCCACCACGCGTTACAAAGAGACTTTGGCCACGGTCGAGACCTTCCTCAAGAAAGTCGATCCGCGCGGCCTTTCGTTCAAGGATGTCGAGGGCAGCATGCAGTACCTCGAAACCGTCTCGCCCCGCGATAAATCCGCCAAGTGCGCCCTCAACATCGCCCTGCTCGACGGCGCAGCCCGCCTCGCCAAAAAGCCGATCTATGATCATCTCGGCCTCGGGTTTCGCGAAAACCAGCACGTGAGCTCCTTCTCCATCGGCATCGACAAACCCGATGTGATTCGGCAGAAGGTCCTCGAGGCCGAGCGATACCCCGTTTTGAAAGTGAAAATGGGCGTCGCCGACGACCAGGCGCACCTCGCCGCCTTGCGCGAAGCCGCCCCCGCTAAGTGGGTGCGCGCCGACGCCAACGAAGGCTGGAAGACCAAAGAAGAGGCGCTCGACCGCCTCCAATGGCTGGCCACCGACGGCCACGTGCAATACGTCGAGCAGCCCATGCCGGCGGCGACCTCCGCCAAAGATTGGGTCTGGCTTAAGCAGCGCTCCCCGCTGCCTATCTTCGCCGACGAATCCTACCACATGGCGGAGGACATCGCCCAAGTGGCCGAGTGTTTCCATGGCGTGAACGTCAAGCTGGTCAAAACGGGAGGTGTAAGCGCAGGCCTGGCCGCGCTCAAGGCGGCTCGCAAGGCCGGATTGAAGACGATGATCGGCTGCATGATTGAAACCAGCATCCTCATCACCGCCGCCGCCCACCTCGCCGAATTGTGTGATTACCTCGACTTGGACGGCAATATTTTGACCACCAACGACCCCTACGCCGGCGTCACCGCGGATAATGGAATGCTCTCCTTCGTTGCGGCAAAGGAGGCGTTCGGGTTGCGTGTCTCCGCCCGCGCGTGAGCAGCGTCGCATAATGCGGGCGTGCGGCCCGCCGATTTGGCAGGGCTGAAAGCCCGACCTGTGATAGCCTGGGCTGGAGCGGGTCCGACGAGCGCAGGCCCAGCGACGCGGTTGCCAGATCGAAAAAGCCCTGCAAAGGCGAACCCACTATGTCTCAATAATTAGCCAAGATTGGAAAATGTCCAAACTCGGCCGCGTCACGTCGCGACGCCTCAATTCAATTCCATAAAGAGCGCTCGGCCCGTTCGGCCTCTCCCTCGCAGATCAGCGCTTCGCTTTCAGTGCGCTTTGGACGACTTTAAGCAGGTCCCCGAGCATGCCCTTGCGGACGTATTGGTGAGCGCCTTGCTTGAGCATGTCCTTGATAGCTTTTTCATCATGCTCCATGCCGGTGTAGAGGACGATCGGCACCTCGGGCTGGTTCTTTTTCAAAAACTTCATGAGCATCAGGCCGTTCTCGCCCGCCAGGTTCAAATCCAGGATGATCAAGTCCAGGTTGGTGCCCTCGGCCTGTTTCAGCGCTTCCGACCCGTCCCGAGCCGTCACCACCTCGTAACCGGAGTCCTTGAGATAAAGCTCAGCCACTGCCCGCCAGTCATTCTCATCGTCCACAAAGAGAATCTTCTTTTGCATCCCTCCATCCTTGGTACGATTACGCGTTAATGCAATGTTTTAAATATGTCAAGTTATTTTGCGAATCAGCGGACGGGCAGCAAATCGTCGAAATTCTCGGTTGGTTCACCGCGGGGCCGCGGCGGCTCGTCTCGCCTTATGGGAGTATCAGGCCCACGGGCAGGGTATCACCCAGGGCGCGTGCCCGGTCGGCCGCTTCCAGCACGACGACTTCGGAGACCATGCGTTGCCAGGTTGGCGACGCGTCGGATTGGCGGAGGGCGCTCAGTACACGCGCTCGGGTATCCTCGTCCAGGTCTCGGGCGCGGTCCCCGGTTAAGCGTGCCAGTTGCGCCAGCGCAAAGAGCACGCCACCCACGGAGATCATCCTCGGCTCCAACAGGAGCCGACACCATTCCGCCGCGCGTTCGGGCGGCACGGTCTTATGGACGCTGCCGTAGATGGGGACGCGCGCTCCCAGGCGTCCGAGTGCCCAGGTCCAGGGGCCGCTAGCCAAAGAGGGCTCGCGCAACCGCTGCACAATCCACTGACCGAACTCAACCTTCTGCGCGGGTTCAAGATGTTCCAAGCTAGCAGCTAACCGCGCCATCTCGTCCAGGTCCTGTAAGGCCGCGCCTTTGGGGCGGGGGAGATGCTTGGAGGCAGGAGGCGGAACCTGCGAAGCCAGCCAGGGCTTGAGGAGTTGCCAAACCTCCTGCTGGCGGGCTTCGCTGAGGCCGCCGGCGATGCGCCGCCACAAGACCCAGAATTCTTTCCACACCGGCTTATCATTTTGGAATTGGAGGCCCTCGCCGAAGAGGTGGGCGGTTTGTTCGCAACGCCATTCATCCAACGGGTAGCCGAAGCCAGGCCGCAGGGTATAGCCGAGAAGCTGAAAAAAGATCCGCTCGTGCTCGGTCGAGCGGCGGCGCTTTTTGGCTCCAGCGAAAAGCACGCTCCAGAGCTCGCGCAGTACCGGCAGACGCCACTCTTCGCGCGGGCCGAGCGTGCGCTCCAGGACCGTCCAGAGTTGTTTGACCTCCCTATCCGCCGCGCTCCGCTGACCTCCGCCAGCCGCCCGTTTGCCGGCAAAGATGGCTTCGACCTGTTTGCGCGCGTCCGCGAAAGCCGCGGGCATTGATTCGGTTACTGTGAACGAGGAGGAAGCTTCCGCCCCGCGCAGTTCGAACTCCAGACGCCAGCGTTCCTTGCTCGCCTCGGCAACGCACCATAATTCCAAGGTTCCGATTTCGGTCAACGTTGCTCGCAGATGAACCGGCACGTTGCCGGTCATGCCCGACTTGTCCTTAAGCAACGTATGGATGGGCGGCAGCGGCTGCAGTTCGTCGCTGACCGGCACCACTTCGCCGGACTTTTCCAGGCGATCCGAAGCGGTTGAGAAAACGGGAAACCGCACGGGACGTCCCAGTGCCAGGTGAAAGCGGCAGCCCGCCAGTTCAACTGTTTGGCCTTCCTCTTGTCCGCGGGGAATGACGCAGAGCGCGAGGGCCTCCTGCGAGCCGGTTTTCTCGAGGCCCACGTAAAGAGCATGAGCCGCTCCGCCGCCAATGCGCCGGCCCAGACCCCGGCGAGCCAGCCCGTAATAGGCTGCGCCCCGCGCGACCGCTAACTCCAGCGAGCTATGTTCGAGCAAGGGAATGGCCGGAGCCTCCGGCCACCAGGCAGAAACGACTTCGACCAGGCGGGCAGCGATTTTCGGTGAATTGAACACGCCGCCGTTCAGCAGCAGCGCGTCCGGGCGCGGCAGGGCGTGGAATTGCGGCTCCCGGCCCTGCGAGCCACTACAGGTCACCGACCCGAGCTCTGGCAGCGCTGCGCCGCTCGAAACAGATTCAGAATCGGCGCCGCGCAGCGCGGTAAACGCGAGCTTTGCATGCGCGCGAAGGAAGGCCGCCAGATGGCGGGTAATCGCCGGGTCTTGAGCGTAAGGCAAACCCAACTCCTGCAAGGCGACCCGCGCGCCACGCTCGACCTCATCCTGTGGACGGCATGGAGGCAGGAAGCCGTCCAGCACGACTTGCTCGGTTTCGGCCCGTGTCAAACGCGCTGACAAGGATCCGCCGATTAGCCTGCTGCCCTCGCTGGCGATGGACAGATTGTAATGGTCGGAGCCATCCGGACCCAGTAGCGCTTCCTTGGCCACCCGCGCCGCTTGCGTGAGTTGGCTCCACTGGGTGGCGCTTAGCTTTTTCGCACTCGTGGTCATGCGTTCCTCGAGCCGCCGGCTCAGCGCCGCATCCATATTGTCGCCGCCTAGCATTAAATGCTCGCCCACGGCGATACGGCGCAAGAGCGGGCCGGCGGGTGACATGCCAGTTTGGACCAGCGTGAAATCCGTCGTGCCGCCGCCCACATCGACGACAAGGACCAGGCGAATGCCTTCCAGCGCCGACTCGAGGTCGTCGCGGTGGCGAGCGGTGAAATCGTAAAAGGCAGCCTGAGGCTCTTCGAGCAGCGTAAATCTTTCCAGGCCGGCTTGACGGGCCGCGGCGACGGTCAAAGCGCGCGCGGCCTCATCGAACGAGGCGGGCACGGTGAGGACGACTTCCTGCTCGGCCAAGGGCGCTTGCGGGTGGGCGAAATTCCAGGCGGCGACCAGGTGCTCTAGCACATGCGCCGAGGCCTCAACGGGCGAGATCTTCTTTACGTCCGGCGGTGAGCCCCAAGGCAGGATGGGAGCGCCGCGCTCGACGCCGCTATGGCAAAGCCAACTCTTGGCGGAAGAAACCAGACGACCCGGCACACGCGCGCCTTGCCAGCGGGCAAACTCGCCGGCGACCCAATCGGACGCGCCTCCCCAGGGCAGGCGCGAGGCTTCGGGCGCCAGCTCATGCGGCCCCGTCAGATAAATGCAGGAAGGCAAGAGTGGGCGCAGCGCACTTTCCCCCGGCCGGATCAATTGTGGAATCCCGAAGTCATGAACTGCGGCCTGCGCTCCCTCACGCAACTCGACAAACGCCAACGCGCTATTCGAAGTTCCGAGGTCGATGCCGACGAGATACTCTGGCTCTTTCAATCCCCTTTCATCCTCACACTCAATTCGAGCTCCCAACGTCCGTCGCCGCCTTTTTCCAGGCAGCGTAATTCGAGCGTGCCGACTTCGGTAACGGCGGCTTGGAGATTGACCGGCACGAGCTTGCCCTCCTCGCGCTGGTTAGCGGGCAGCGTGGTTTCGATGGGCGCGAGTTCTTCGAGTTCTTCGTTGTCTGTCGAGTTCTCCAGCATTTCCCCGACTTTGTCGTCGCGGCGCACCGAGGAAGCAAAGAACCTGAAGCGCGTGGGCTCGCCGACCACCAGCCCAAATTCTTGAGGCGGCACTTCCGCGGTTGTGCCCTCCTCCATGCCAAAAGGGGCAACGCAGAGCGCCTTGACGGGCGCTGCGAAGCCGGGCACAGCGGGCATGGCCGTTTCCACGCCGACATAGTACGAACGCGCGGTCCCGCCGCGAATGCGCACGCCGTGCCCATGGCGCACCCAGCCATAATAGGCGGCGCCGCGCGCCACCGCCAAATCCAGGTCCGCCCCCTGAAGCTCCTTGGCCGGTTGTCCGCCGTCGGCGGCCAGCCAGCCGTTGAGGACCTGGACGACCCGTTGCTTGAGTGGGACCGCCTTGAAGACACCGCCGTTGAACAGCACGGCGGTGGGATGAACGAAGGCCTTACCCTCGACCTTCACCGGCGCATCGTGCGACGCCTCCAGCGCGCGCGCTTGACGTGTCAGGAACGCTGCCAAGTGGCGGGTGATGCCGGGGTCCTGTGCGTAAGGCAAGGCCATTTGTGTTAAGCCCGTGCGGCGCGAGGTTTGCGGCATTTCGGTGACGGAGGTTTCGGGCATAAAGCCATCGATCAGAATGCGTTCGAGTGCCTCGCGCGTGAGTTCGCTTTTGATAGTGCCGCCGACCAAAGCCGCACCCCGGCTGGGCACGGCGATGGGGGCCTTCTTCAATTTGGGATCATTGAAGAGCAATTCCTTGGCTTGCCGGCAGCCGTACGTGAGCGAAGCAAACTGCCAGGCATCCAGCTTCTTGCCTGCCTTGGCCAGGTCTTGGTTCAGATAATGTGCCAAGGCCAAGTCCATGTTGTCCCCGCCGAGCAGAATATGGTCGCCCACGGCCACACGTTCGAATTGCACCTCGCCGCCCTGTTCGGTGACGGCGATGAGCGAGAGGTCCGTCGTGCCGCCGCCCACGTCAATCACGAGGATCACGTCGCCGGTTTTGACTTGCTTGCGAAAGCCCTCGCCCATGGCCTCGATCCAGGCATAGAGGGCGGCCTGTGGTTCCTCGAGCAGCGTGACATTGTTGAAGCCGGCTGCTTTAGCGGCTTCCTGGGTCAACTCGCGCGCGGCCGCGTCAAAAGAAGCCGGCACCGTGAGGACAATCTCCTGCTCGCCGAGCGCGCGATCGGCCTTGGCCTTGGTGGGCGCGAACTCGTCGTTCCAGGCGCCGGCCAAATGGCGCAGGTAGCGGGCCGAGGCCTCGACCGGCGAGAGGCGCGGCACATCGGGCGGCGCCTGCCACGGCAGCAAAGCGCTGGTGCGATCAACCCCGCCGTAGCTCAACCAACTTTTGGCAGAGGACACGAGGCGGGCGGGAACCTTGACGCCGTGGCTGCGGGCAAATTCGCCGACCACATCTGCGGCTTTCTTGTCCCAAGGCAAGGCCAGGCTGCCCTCGGGGAATTCCTGTGCATTCGGGAGGTACAAAAACGAGGGGAGCAAAACTCGCTCCTCGATTGTGCCCGGCGCGGTCAGTTGCGGGATGGGCAGAATGCTTTGCTGCCAATCCCGCGGCTGCGCGGCAGCGAGGTCATAATGCGACAACGCGCAATGCGTTGTTCCCAGGTCGATGCCGATGGCGTAGCTCATGGGCGCTAAGCCAACTCCACTTCGGCGGGGGCGACGACGCGTGGGTCCATGGCGTCAGAGAGGGCGGGGAGGCGGATTTCCTTGGCGATCCAGCCGTGGTGTTTGACGGTGCCGCGGAAGGGCGGAGAGCCCGAGACATTGCCGGTGAGCCGGAGCCTGCCGGCATCGAACCCTTGCGGGACGGTGATGGCCGAGCCTTCGGCTTCGGGGGTGGCGGGCTGCAGTTCGAAGTACTGTTGCAAGACTCGGCGGCAGCCGCCGTGCACGACGCGGGCGGCAGCGCCGACCTCTTCATCCGAGAAGGCGGCCACATCCTGCTGCAAGAAATCGATGAGCCGACCTTCGCGTTGGAAGGCGTTAAGCACCAGCAGGCCGGAGGCATGCACGCGCTCGGGCGGCGCGGCCGGGGCCGGCCGCTCCGGGGCGGACAGGCTGGCGGCGCGACGCGCTAATTCGGAATCGAACAAGACGCGAAAAGCCAGAGCAATCCGGCCGAAAAATGAAATGCTGGATTGGTTTTGTTCCATGCGCTTTAGGATACGGCGCTTTCAGGCGGGGGCAAGCGCAGAGAGCGGCGGCTGGAGGACGGCCTGGACGGGGGACAAGGGAGAATTTGAGCGATTTGCTGCCCCATGATAAAAGCTTGACAAAAAGTGAGAGCTTTATAGTGGCTTCGGAGTGCTCCGGAGGCGTCGTTCCAGGCGGGCGGCTAAGGGTCACAAACCTGGGCTCCAGCGGCGCTGGCGCGCTGTTGGTCTCCGGTTGCAACCAACCTACGGAAGAGCCCCTGGGCTCGAATACGCCCATGCGAGAATGCCCCCGTCGCTCCGCTCCGCCCAACTCCGAAGGTCTTCGCGAGCAGGAGCGGTGTCGCCGCTCCCGCCTTCGCTCGGAGCTATGGCGGGCGGGACGCTTTGCCACCGCAGTCCATATTATGGCGGGCGGGCGTAGCATCACCGATTTCGGTGAGGGGTCTTGACCGGGTCGGGGGATATACATTTGAGGGGTTCTGAGGCAGACTGGGGGTGAAACAAGATAGCGGCGTCCTGCACCAATGACAGGGCAGGCGACCGTAATGCATTGCACAGTTTGACAGTACTTACCACGACTATGAACAATCCAACCCATAAAAACGGGCGTTCAACGGTTTCGGCAATGGCGGCGGCCTGGCTGGCCGGGAGCGTTGTTGCGCTGGCGACGCCGGTGATCGTCCCGGACTTCTCGTTCGAAAATACCGCCATTACGCCTGGCGGCAATACCGCCGCTCCCGATGTGGGCACGAATTGGACGGCTTCGGGAAATGGGGGTGTCTATATCCAGGATATAACGAACACGCTCTTTACCCCGACGGGGTCGGGCGGCCTGCCGCCCACGGGTGACGGGACGAATTACCTAGTCGAGAACATGAACGGCCACACGGCCTATTGCTGGCAGAATATCGGGCTGCTGCAATCCAACACCATCTATACCCTGACGATTGCCGTCGGCCAGACGCTACTTGCCAGCACGGGCACCGGTGAGCTCGCTTTGGTCAACGGCACGACTCCTTTTGGAACCATTCTGGCGTCCACGCCGGTGGATAACAGCACCCAGGGCGCGGGGACGTTCACGAACGCCACCCTGGTCTTTACGAACGGGTACGTGGCCAGCGGGTACTTGACCATTCTCATGGAGGGGAACAGCAGCGGCGCGCAGCTTTGTTTCGACAATGTTCATTTGGATGCCACGGCTGCACCCGCGGCGGCGGAGGCCCTTTTGCCCAAGTACTCCACGCCAAGCGCGACGGTGTACCAGGGAACGCTGGTGACTTTGAGCGAGAACCCGGCGGGGGCGTTGCCGTTCCACTACCAATGGCAGACGGACAATGGCAGCGGCGGGGCCTCGTTCAGCAACATTGCCGGAGCCAACAGCACAAATGTCGTCGTGGATACGAGCGGCTTCACGCCGAACCAGCCGGTTGAATATGTGGTCATAGTAACCAACGCCTTCGGCGCCTCGACGAGCGCGCCAGTAGTGTTGACGGCGATCACGGGCGTGCCCGTTATTCTTGTGGATACGCTGCCGGCCAGCGATTCGTCGGACGTGGTTGGCAGCGACGTCACCTTTACGGCCTCTTTTGATGGGAGCCGTCCGATTTATTATCAATGGGAAGCCGACACGGGGGGCGGGCCGACGCCCATCTCGGGCGCGACCAACGCGACTTTGACTGTCACGGATCTGCAGCTCACTGACACCGGTTATTATAGCTTGATAGCATCGAATGCGCTGGGACTCACGGAGAGCACTGCGAGCTATTTTACGGTCTATGCAGTTCCGGCGGCGGACGCAAATGGAGTGGTGGCGGCGCCGGCGAACCAGGTAGGCCTGGGGGGAAGCACCGAGTTTACCCCCACTTGGGAGCTGGCAACCGGCAGCCTGATTGCCGGAGAATTGCCGAGCTCGAGCGTGGGCAACTTTCAGTTGGAATCAGCGGGCGGCATTGTGCCGGTGACGGACGGCAGCTTTGGCCCGCTACCCCCGGAAGGCAACGCGGGCGCCGGGCTGGCAACCTGCGGAATTGTCGCTTCGGGAGCCGGCTCTTCGCTGACCTATACGCTTCCGGCATCCACGAACGGATTCGATCTTACCAACATCGTGGTTTATGGAGGCTGGAGCGATAATGGGCGCGATGAGCAGGACTATGAAGTGTTCTACTCGACCGTAGGAAGTCCCACTAACTTCCAGTTGATTACCATTGTCGATTTTCTGCCGACCGTACCCAGCGGCCTGCAGTCGGCCACGCGGGTGACGCTCACGTCCACCAATGGAGTATTGGCGAAGAACGTGGCGGCGGTGCAGTTCTATTTCAACTACCTGGCGCACGCGCCGGAGAATCAGTGGGAGGGCTACGCGCAATTCCAGGTGTTTGGGGGCTTGTCGCAGCCGCGCCCGTTCCTGGTGCAGAATACCCGGCCAGCTACCGGGTCAGATGTGACCGGCAGCCAAGTCACCTTCAACGCCGCGTTCACGAGCAGCTTGCCGTTGACGTATCAATGGTTTAAAGACGGGGCGCCGATAGCCGGAGCGACCAGCACAGCCTTGACGCTGACCAATCTGCAGCTTTCGGATACGGCCGTCAGTCCGGGCTACAGCCTGCAGGCCTCGAACACTTCGGGGACCGCAGCGAGCTCGCCGTGCCCATTTACGGTGAACCAGCAGCCTAGTCCGGATACCTACGGCATCATCGTGTCGCCGGCCAATCAGACGGGCAGTGGGAGGACCTTCACACCGACCTGGCCGATTGCGCCAGGCAGTTTGATTTCGGGGCAGTTGGCCTGCAGCGCGCCGTCCGGAGACTTTGCGCTGGAGGGAGCAGGGGGCATCCCTGTGCTTACCGATGGTCAATTTGGGTCGGTAGGCAGTGGCATCAATGTTACGATGGCAACGTGCGGTGGGAATGCCGGGAAATTTCTGACCTACTGTCTGGCGGGTTCGGCAACGGGCTACGACCTGACGAACCTGGTGGTCTTTGGCGGATGGAGCGATGGGGGCCGAGACCAGCAAGCGTATAATATCTACTACTCGACGGTGGAGAACCCCACCAACTTCGTGCTTTTGGACGGGGTCAGTTATCTGCCGACACTCCCCGGCAGCGTGCCGAGTGCGACGCGCGTAACGCTCGCGCCGGGGGCGGGAGGCCCGCTGGCGAGCAACGTAGTGGCCGTGATGTTCGACTTTACGACCAGCCCGAGCGGAGATGGAGAAAACGGGTATGAGGGTTACGCGGAGATTCAGTTGTTTGGATCAGCCTCGGCCGGGGTGGCGCCGTTTGGGCCGGCGGTGTTGACGGATACTCTGCCGGGCACAGGTTCGGACGTAGTGGGGAGCCAGTTCACGTTCAGGGCAAGTTTCACCGGCACGGCTCCGCTGACGTATCAATGGCAACACGCCGGGACGAATTTGCCGGGAGCAACGAGCACGGCGCTGACCCTGAGCAACTTACAGTTGGCTCAGTCTGGCGCCTACAACCTGGTGGCCGCCAACGCGTATGGAACGAATTCCAGCACGCCGAACTCATTCACGGTCAATCCTGTTCCGGCGCCAGTGAATGGCGTCATTGTGTCTGCCGCCAATCAACTCAGCTTTGGCTTGGGATTCTCGCCTACGTGGAGCGTTGCCGGCGGCAGCTTGATTGCGGGAGCCCAACCGAGCAGCGTCGGATCCGGGAGTTTCGTCAATCAAGGTGGAGCGGGTGGGCTACCGGTTTTGACCGACGGCCAGATTGGGTCCGTGGGGGTGGGGAACATCGGCAATTTCGCAACTTGCGGCACCGGTGGCGGGGGGAACTCCGTGACGTACACGCTCTCGGGCAGCGCGGCGGGATACAACTTGACGGAGGTTGTGACGTATGGCGGATGGGGCGATGCCGGCCGCGACCAGCAAGCCTACACCGTCTCTTACTCGACGGTGGCAGCCCCGGGAACGTTTGTGACATTGGCAAGCGTCAGTTATCTGCCGAGCGACCCGAGCGGTTATCCGTCGGCCACGCGCATGACGTGCACCTCTTCCACCAGCGCGCCGTTGGCCACGAGTGTTGCGGCGGTGGAGTTCGACTTTACGACGCCCAGCGGAGAAAACGGCTGGGAGGGTTATAGCGAACTTCAGTTGTTTGGAGTGTCAGCCACTCCGCTGGAGATAACTTCGAGCAAGGTTTCCGGTGGCAAGTTGATTTTAACCGGCACAGGAGGCACTCCGGGCAGTGGTTACACGGTCCTGACGGCCACGAATGTCACGATCCCATTGGCGGGTTGGACGACGAACGTCACGGGAGTATTTGACGGGACCGGAGCGTTCTCCAACGCCATTCCCATTCTGCCGTCTGAACCAAGCAGCTTCTTCCGGATTCGGATTCCGTAGTGTTGAAGTGCAGAACAGTTGAGGTTGAGAAGTTCCACCCTGCCGGGGACTTTGTTCCCGGCAGGGTTGGTTTGGAGGCTGCGGGCCGGGAAGGGGCAATGAAAGTTGACTTTTCAAGTAGCAAGGGAGGTCAGTGGGTATTAAGTTACGGGGTCAGCGGTTCGCTTGAACTGCGGGGACGAGACGTCCCCGCCCCTGAGCGGCGCTGGTGCGCCGCTGGTTTTCCAGTTGCGACGAACCTGATACCGATGTGAACACCGAATTCGACAAGGGTTGCAATGAAGGATCGCGCTGGTTTGGATTTCATTACCTGTCTCCTAGCTCCCTTTTCTCGCCGTTTTGCCTTGTCCGCAGACCCAGAACCTTTTCGGGTCTGCGGACAAGGCAAAACGGCGAGAAAAGGGAGGGGAGTTTTTTGGGGCATCTTACCCAGGGCGGCGCTCGTTCCTCGCTTGCCCTGGGCTGGTATGCGTCGCCCCGTTGGGGCTTAGGATTGGCTCGTTGCGCTCGCCAGGCCCCCGACCCGTGCGGATGTCGTACAATTTATGATTAGTGCAAGAAGGATTTTCGGGACGATTGTGGCCGCGGGGTTGCTAGTGGCCTGGACGAATAATGTGACAGGGCAGGGGGTGTTGCAGGCGGTAAATCTGCGATGCGAGCAGCGGGTGAATCCGCTGGGGATCGGGAATCCAACGCCACGGCTTTCGTGGGAACTTCAGTGCAATCAAACTGGACCCGCCTACCGGGGAGAGACGCAATCAGCTTATGAAATAGCCGTGGGATCGGCGCCGGGCGCGTCCGACTTGTGGGATAGCGGGAAGGTAGCCAGCGCGCAGACCGTGGACATCCTGTACGGGGGCCAGTCGTTGACGAGCGGGAAACGATGCTTCTGGCAGGTGCGGGTTTATGACGGCCATGGCAATGTCTCGCCCTGGAGCGTGACTGGGCAGTGGTCGATGGGGCTACTGGCGCCGACGGATTGGACGGCGCAATGGATTGGTTACGATGCGGCATATACACTGACGGCGCAACAGGCGACGAACAACGCACTCTTCAACACGGCTGGCTTGAGTTGGATTCAGGCGCCGCAAACGCAGGGGGGTATCTATCAGTCCTCACTAAGGCGGAGCTTCGTTTTACCGGCCGACCAGACCATTACGAACGCCGTTGTGGCGCTGTACGCCGACAATAGGTGCGGCGTGTATGTCAACGGACAGGCGACAACCAACCTGGCGGTGCGCTGGGAGGCGACAGTGCAAATCAACGTGACGGCGATGGTGCGGGCGGGAACGAACGTGCTGGCCTTGGCGGCAACGAACAGCGATGCCCAGCCGGCGAGCGTCATTGGGCGCCTGGTGGTTCAATTCGCTTCCGGCAGTATTTCGAATATTCCAATTGACACCTCCTGCAAGGCCATCCAGCAGCCACCGGCGGGCTGGACGCAGACCAATTTCAACGATTCCGGATGGGCCAACGCGACGAGCCTGGGTGGCACGCCGTGGGGAACACCTGCCCTGAACGACATTGCGCGAGTTCCTGCGCCCTACCTGCGCAAGAACTTCGTGGTCGGGCAGACGGTGACGGCTGCGATGGTGTATGTGACGGCGCTGGGGGCGTATGAATTGCACCTCAATGGGCAGAAAGTGGGGAACGACGTGCTCACGCCGGGTTGGACGCAATTCAGCAAGCGGGTTTATTACCAGACGTACGACGTCACGGGCCTGGTGCAAGCTGGGACGAATACATTGAGCGCCATACTTGGCGATGGGTGGTACGCGAGCGTGCTCGCCTTCAGGGGCCAGCGGCTTAATTATGGCGGGACCCCGCGGCTGCTGGCCCAACTGGTTCTCCGCTTCTCCGATGGCACCACGCAAACCATTGTCAGTGACGGTTCCTGGAAGGCCAGCTACGGCCCGATCCAATATGGAGACTTGCTGATGGGATCAGGGTACGACGCGCGCCTGGAGATGCCCGGATGGGATGGGACCAATTTCGATGAGAGCGGCTGGTCGCCGGCGGCGACGGGCATGAGTTCCGGCGGTGGGTTCACCAACGTCACGGCCCTAGTGACAACGTTGGTGACGAACGGTGTGCTGAGCATCGTGGCGAACAACACGACGCTCGGCGGAGACCCGGCCTACGGCATCGCCAAAACGCTGGAAATCACTTTTCAAATCGGCGGTGGGACGACTCAGACTTTGACGTTTGCGGAAAACTCATCCGTGAATATCGGGACACCGGGGCAAACGCTCACCATCATCCAGGCACTCTATGGCAGTTGGAATGCCTTTCCCGGTGTGGGAGGGTTCCAAGTCGAGGCGGCTGTCACTGAAGCGTCGCGGTGTTTGGAGACCGTGGCGGCCACGAATTTGACGGTGCCGGAAACCGGCTGCTACACGTTCGACCTCGGCCAGAATATAGCCGGCTGGGTGCAACTGAGCATCAGCGGCCACGTGGGCGACCGCATTACGGTGCGTCATGGCGAAATGCTGAATCCGAACGGCACGATTTACACGGCTAACTTGCGCGGGGCGAATGCCACGGACTTTTACATTTTTGGCACGAACGGCACGATCGTCTATCAGCCACGTTCCACTTTCCACGGTTTCCGGTATGTCGAACTGCGTGGGCTGTCGGTGCCGCCCACGTTGAGTTCGGTAACGGGGGTGGTGGTGCATTCTGACTTGCCACTGACAGGCGCGTTCGCGTGTTCCAGCGCACTGGTGAATGCGCTTTACCACAACATCATCTGGGGCCAGAAAGGCAACTATTTCGAAGTGCCGACCGATTGTCCGCAGCGTGACGAACGGATGGGGTGGACGGGGGACACGGAGTTTTTCGTGCCGACGGCGGCCTATAATTTCGATGTGCAAACGTTCTTTCGGCGGCATTTGGTTACCCTTTGTGAAGACTCTCAAGAGTTGAACGGCGCGTATGCAAACGTCGCGCCTGATTTGGGGGCGGGGAGCGGCGCGGCGGCTTGGGGCGATGCCGGATGGATCTGTCCGTATATTATGTATCTCGCTTACGGCGACACCAATGTCATCGCGGACCACTACGCTTCATTCCAAACTTATGGACAATTCCTGGCATCATACGCGACGGGCTATGTGGTGGGGGGGCTTCCCGGTGATTTTGGAGACTGGCTAAATTTGGGGGGCGGGGCTACGAGCAAGGTGATGGACACGGCCTTTTACGCCTATTATGCGCAGGCGATGTCGGCGATGGCGCAGGCGATTGGTCGGAGTGCGGATGCGAGCAGCTATGCGGCGTTGCACAGCAACATTGCCGCCGCGTTTGCGACGTTTTTCAACGCCGATGGCTCGTTCGCCGATGGCAGCAGCCAGGCTGGCTATGCCTTGGCGTTCACCCTGAACCTGGTGCCGGCAGGGCTGCGCGCGCAAGTCACACAACAATTTGCAGCCAGCATCGAGCAATTCAGTTATCATTTGGCGACGGGGTTCATTGGCACGCCTCGGCTGCTACCGGCCCTGCATGAGGCCGGCCGGGACGACCTGGCCTACCTGGTTCTCCTCCAGCAAACCTATCCATCCTGGCTCTATCAGGTGAACCTTGGGGCGACCACGATGTGGGAACGCTGGGATGGCTGGACGCCCGCGAGTGGTTTCGAGAGCCCGACGATGAATTCGTTTAACCATTATGCGTTTGGTTCCGTGGGCCAGTATTTATACAGCGTCATCGGGGGGATCAATGCAGCGAGCCCCGGTTACCAGACGATGCTGATCCAGCCGGTCACCGGCGTCGGCCTGAGCTGGGCCAATACCAGTTATCATTCCACGCGCGGCCTTATCTCGACCGCTTGGACCAATGTGGGCAACGCGTTCAACCTCAGCGTGGCCATACCGCCGAACACGACGGCCCAGGTTTATGTGCCTACGACCAACGCCAACACGATTACCGAAAGCGGTGTGCTGGCGACCAACTCGCCGGGCGTGGTCTATCTTGGGCTCTCAAATGGCTGCGCGGTTTATGCGGTCGGTTCCGGCCAGTATCTGTGGTCATCGAGCGTGGCGGCTTACCCGCAGACCCTGGGAGTCACGGAGATGGACTCCGTATATGCCGGGGGCAAGTACACGAACGCGGGCGCGGCGTTTCCGGCGCTGCCAAGCGGTGACTTGCTGACCAACGGCACGACCACCGTGGCGGCCAATACGATTACGGTAGCCAACGAAAACTATCTCCCCACGTCGGCGCTGTACGATGGACAAATCGGAGAGCCGGGCACGACGAATAGAAGTTATGAGATTAGCGGCGGAGCGATTACGTTTTTCCTGGGGGCGGGGCCCAACGGAACGGGCTATACCATTACCAACCTAAATACGTACACAGCCTGGCAGGACGACGGGCGTGAGAATGCAAATTATGCGGTCAGCTATTCTGCTGACGGCACCAATTTCCTGCCCATCGCAAGCGTGGACTACAACCCTTCGGCGTATCCAACCCAAGACGGCACGGGAGGGACCCTAACCTCACTTGCGGTTACGAATTTGGCCGGCGTGAGATACCTCAAATGGGATTTCTCCGCCGCGCAGCAGAACGGCGGAGTCGGCTATACGGAAGTGGCGGCGTACGGGCAGCCGGGCCTGGCGCCCGGGCCGGTGGTCGTGGGCGTCACGCGAACCGGGACCAGCTTTGTGATTGAGGTGAGCGGCCTGTCGATCGGCCAGAGTTATACGCTGCAGAGCGCGACGAACCTGCTCTCCTCGGCCTGGGTCGTTGAAACCAACTTCGTGGCCGCGCAAGCGATCGGAGTGTTTACGAACTCCACCACGAACTGCGCGCAGAAGTTTTACCGTGTCCGGGAGCGATGAGCGGCTCAGATCGGCTCAGGTTGGGCTTGGCGCGGTTTCGGAGCGGAGGTAGAATGCGTGTAGCGACCGGAGCCGGCGAATGATGCGGCGTCAGTTATGGCAATTGACTTTTTGAACGCGGTTTGGCGGCGGCTCTTCCGCAATGGAGCCGCCGTGATTCTGAGCCTTGATTTGGCGGTCGGCGCATGGGCGGCAGGCGACGATTCGAGCGCGCCGGGGCGCAATCCCAAGGCGGCGGAGGGCGACTATAATCCCACCAACTCACTGGGGTCCTGGATCTGGGCGGCCGAGACCTTTGACCGGCAGAATTGCCAGTTGTGGAGAGCGTTCGAGATTCCGGCCGGTAATCCGGTCACCCATGCGCGCCTGGTGATGACGGTGGATAACGAATTCATGCTTTACCTCGATGGGCGCGGGTTGGGGCGTGGCGCGGAATGGCGTGAGTTGTTCGACTATGATGTTAGCCACTTGTTGTCTCCTGGAACGCACGTGCTTGCGGTAAAGGCGTACAACGCGTCCTCGTTTGCCGGGATGATTTTTGGCATGAGGGTGGATTTTGCGGACGGAAAGGTCTTGGAGATCAAGTCTGATGGAAACTGGAAGATCGTTCCCGAGGGCGCCAAGAACTGGGCAACAAGAACAACGGCTGCGAGAACCTGGACGGCGGCCACCGTGATCGCTCCCTTTGGCAGCCAACCGTGGTGGACCGTTCCGCAGAACATCAACCCAATGCCGACGCTGCAACCGATCATGGTGTATTTCTGGCAGACGGGCTGGTTCCAGATTTCGTTGCTTTGTCTGTCGGGCGTGGTGGTGTTGAACAGCTTGCGTTTGGTGGCCCAGTTGGCGTTGCACCGGAAGGAACAATGGCTGTTGCAGAAGGAGCGCGCGCGCATTACGAGAGATATCCATGATGATCTGGGCGCCCGGATGACCCAACTGGTGCTGCACGGCGAAGTGGCGCAAAGCGAGTTGCCGGCTGAATCGGAGACGCGCTTGCAGATTGACCGGATCTGCGAGGAGGCGCGGGGAATCCTCTCGACGATGGATGAAGTGCTGTGGGCTGTGAATCCCAAACGGGACTCTTTTCGAGACTTCAGCTCATATATTTGCGGCTACGCCCAGGAGTTTTTCAAGTCCACCCGAATCCAATGCTGGTTCGACCTCGATCCCGAGGCTTCGTCGGTGGCCCTGAGCCTGCCGTTGAAGCGGGGGCTGTTGATGGCGATCAAGGAGGGGCTGAACAACGTGGTGAAGCATTCCGGAGCCACCGAGGTGGTGCTGCAGATCAAGTGGCACACCCAGACGCTAGTGGTGGCAATTTCCGACAATGGCAAAGGCTTTGACCAGGCGTCCCTGAGGCCTGGCCGGAACGGGCTGACCAGCATGTCCGAGCGGATGAGCGAACTGGGGGGAGCGTGCCGCATTACGAGCGAGCTAGGCAAAGGATGCCGGACGGAGTTTAGCATTCCTTTGAAAAATGCGCGGCGGCGATTCTGGGCTTTGGGGGGCCGGATGGGAGCAGTCTTTGCGAACGGGCGCAACGGTAACGGAAACAACGGGACACCACATTCTTCAAAGGCATGACTCAGCCAAGTGTTAAAACGGACAAACCGGAAGCCGCCAGCCAGACCACGGCGTGTCCGCCAAAGCCGAGGCTGCGGGTGGCCTTGGTGGAAGACCATCCGAAGGTTCGGGAAAGCTGGGTTCGCCTGATCGACTCTTTCCCCGATTTTTGTTGTGTCTGCGCCTGCGTCAGCGGCGAGGAAGCGGTGCGGGTCGTTCCGAAGCATCAACCGGACGTGATTCTGATGGACATATTTCTGCCGCGCATGTCCGGTATCGAGTGTACGGCGCGGCTCAAGGCACTGCTGCCGCAGGTTCAAATCGTCATTCTCACGGCGATGGACGATCAGGAACTAGTGTTTCTGGCGCTCGAAGCGGGGGCGGATGGCTATTTACTCAAGCGGACGAAGCCGTCGGAATTGAGAACGGCGCTGCTGGATGTGCTGGCGGGGGGAGTTCCGATGACGAGCCAGATTGCCCGGCTGGTGATAGAATCGTTTCGGCAAAAGCCAAAAATAAAGGACGAATCCTCGGAACTCTCGTTGCGGGAGGAGCAGATCTTGCAGCTAATCTCGCAAGGCTACTCGAACAAAATGATCGCGGATAAGTTGCAAGTGAGCATCGACACAGTGTGCAGCCATTTGAAGCACGTTTTTGTAAAATTGCACGTGAGTTCGCGGACCGAGGCGGTGGTGCGGTATATTGCTTCGAGGAGCGCGCCGTTGTGAAAAGGGGCCCCTAGCTTAGCTCAGCTAGAGGATGTGGCATCACCGCTGCCGGCATGACAGTTGGGCTGCTTTACGCACATGAACACATTTGCCTCTGTTTCAGCCGTGGTGGCCGCTCTGATGATGTGCGGCTGTCATGCACCCAGGGGCTCCCAGACGGCAGCCGGTTCCGGGTCGAGCGCGATTATGCTGCCTGTCCTTGCCCATACGCGACAACCGCCGGAGCGGAACGCCTGAACCCCTAAAGGGATTGTGTCTATCCGCGAGGGTTGCGGAGGGTGGATGGTGGAGAGGCGCTAACGTTTGCTTGGAATCTCTTGGCCCACACCCAGTTTTCCGGCCAAGGGCGGAAGGAAGAAAACACCCCATTGGCCGACGGCCCAAGCGGTAATAATCTCTCCCTCGTTGCCTGTGAGAGTTTGCTGGAGATGCGAGCGCGGATTCGTATCGCTCCGGAGCGCGCCGCCCTGGCGCAGCCCAAGGCGTCTCCGGTTCACAGGCGGGAGGGAATGATTATGCATAAAAGTCGCTGGATGGAAAAGACGGGCGGGGGCAGGAAAGGGCTGCTCACTTTCGCTGTTAGCAAGGCGGCAAGAACGTCCAGATGCCTTGGCGCAAAAACGAGTGGACTCTGGGCAGCAAGCTTGCTTGCTGTCTGCTTGTTCCCGGACCCGGCCCAAGCGGGCACTCTGCCGGGCTTGTCGCCCAACTCGGATCTGGCACGGGCTGGGCTTATGCCTATGGGGCGCGGTCCCACGGACGATGTCGATCGTCAGCAATTGGACTTCCTGCTGGCCAGCTCCATCGCGCGTGCTGACCGGGTGCCACCAAGTCCTGACGCCGGGGCACGGCGCCGGGCCATCGAGAATGATCTGCTAGCCGAGCTGGAGGCGTTCGTGACTAATCGGCCGTCCTCGGTGTGGACGCCGAGCGTGCATCTGCTGTTGGGCAGGCGAGCGGAATTGCGGTCGGGCTACTCGCGGGCGCTCGTCCATTATCAACTAGCTTTCGATCTGGCGAGCGGCTCAAGGGATTCTGCGGGAAGGTTTACCGCCATGGAGGCGGCCGCGAGCGCAGCCAAGTTGCTAGCCTTTGCGGGCCGCCTTTCCGAGCTGAGTGCGCTGGAGGCGCAGGAGGCTGCCCGCGGGCTTCCTTCGGGAGGCCCGGAATGGGCGTCGGCGAGAGAGGCACGGGCCCACTTGCAAAAGCATCCTAACGATGCTGCTCAATGCGGGATGTATTGCCTGCAGCAACTCGGCCGGCTCATCCAGCCGGATTGGATGGCCAGTCCTAAGAAGCTCGAGACGCCGGCCTCCACCAATGGGCTTACAGCGGGCGAGCTTGTGGCCCTTGCGCGAGGGGCGGGCCTGAAAGTGCATGCGGCCCTGCTTCAGGATCGGGCCAGCCTGCCCGTCCCTAGCATTCTGCACTTGCGCTGCGAGCACTTTGTGGTCGTAGAAGACAAACGCGGCGCGTTCTACGAGGTCCAGGACGCGGTGGCTTCCGGTCCCCGCTGGCTGACCGCCCAGGATCTTGCGCCAGAGTTGAGCGGCTGCGTGCTCATCAGCGACGCCATGTCGCCCTCAGACTCCCTGGAACTCACGGTCCTTGAGCCTGATGCGGCTTCCACTTATAAGGGGAGTCACACTGGGTTTTCCTACCACGATGATAACCCATGCACGAACACCTGCTGCGACTGCTGCCCGCCCGGCAGCGCGGGCGGTGGCGGAGGAGGTGGTGGAGGTGGAGGCGGTGGTGGTGGTGGCGGTGGTGGTGGAGGCGGTGGTGGTGGGGGGGCCATTTCCGCCGGCTGCCTCTCTTGTGGTGGCATGCCGACGTGGTTTGTGTCGGAGCCTTTCCTCAACCTGTGGATCGCCGACACCCCGCTGCAATATACGCCCGCGTTCGGTCCTCCTGTCCAACTGCACCTGGCCTATCACTATCGCAACGCCCAAAGTGCAGTGTCACAGAATTATTGGGACGGTGCGGTCGTGGGGAACGAGTTTAACGCTCAGACGGCCAATGAGAGCGGCTTGTGGTCCTGCTCCTGGCTCTCCTTTGCGGAATTGGACGATGCCGAGGCCACCGTCGATCTCATGATGCCCGGCGGCGGTTGGGCCACCTTCGACTTTCCCACTGGTTCCAATTTCAGCACTATGAATTACCGGAACAACCTGTGGCTGGAGAAGCAAGGCCCCACCGGCAGCATCACCAACCTGGTGCTCCATTACAAGGACGGCTCTTCGGCGTCCTATGGTGTGCGCCAAAGCGGCTCCGGCTTCGAGGCCGTCTTCTATCTTTCCAGCCGGTCGGACCCGCCCGGCAACCAGGTCACCTTCGCCTACGATCCAAACTACCATCTGACCAACGTCACCGCCGCCGACGGGACGACCTTTTCATTGCAATACACCAACACCGCTTATCCGGACCTCATCACCGGCGTCACGAACTCCTACGGCGCCACGGTTTCGTTTGGGGAAGGAGATATCCCTGGGTACAGCATAGGTCCGGTGCTCACAAATATCACCGACGCGGCCGGAATAACCTCGGACTTCGTGTACACCTATGTCGCTAATCCGAACAATGCCTGGAACTACCAGCTAAACGAGATTGTCACTCCGTACGGCGCCACCTCCTTCTCCCCCGCCTCCAGCGATTTGGCAAGTGCTTTCGACACATACGTTGAAATCACCAATGCCGTTGGGGAGGTGCAGCTCTACGGGCTTCTGACCAGTTATTCCGGATCGCAATGGATCGACTACACCTCCAGCCAAATTCCTACCAACACACCCATTGGGACCCTGGACACGGGCGACCGGTCCAACCGCAACAGCTTTTACTGGAACGCACAGCAACTGGCGCCCCTGCTCGGCACGAGCCTTTCGGCTTTTGATTGGCCGCAATTTGAAAGAGGGCGCATTCGCCATTGGCTCTCGAATCCGAGTGCCAACAATTACGGTGCGCTCTCAGCAGAGCAGGCCCCCAGCGCCGATGGGGGAACGACCCAAGGGGAACTGACGTGGTACGACTACGTTGGCAAGCCATCCGGCTCCGATGACGTGGTTGGCACCCAAATCATGCCCTCGGTCATCGCTCGCGTGATGCCGGACGGCAGCACCTGGTTCGAATACTCCGAACTTCTGACCAACGGTCTTCCGACCGAGCAGATCGAACAGTGGATCGCGGATGGCAACGTCATCAGCCGGACCAACTCCTTCGTCTATGCCGCTAACAACAATGACCTGCTGGCCTGGACCAACGCCTTGGGCGTCCTGGCGCAGAGCAATGTGTTCAATGCCCATCACGAAGTGACGTACAGTTACGACGCCCTGGGCGAGACGAACCTCTATACTTACGATCCCACCACCTTCCAGTTGACCAGCGTCTCCTATCCCTCAGGCCTGGTCAGAACCAACATCTACAACGGTAGCCACCGGCTGGCCGCAAACGATTGACCAGCCCGTCGGCGCCACCAACACTTATGTGTGGAACACAGACGGAACGTTGTTCAGCCAGACGGATGGGCGCGGGCTGACAGTGACCAATTTCTGGGACGGCCTCCACCGCTTGGTCGGCAGGCTTTACCCGGACGGAACCACGATCAGCAACAGCTACACGCTGGTGGGCGGATTCACTTACCCCAACAGCTCCGGCTCACCGACCATCCTGGACCTCACGGGGGCCAAAGACCGGCTGGGCAACTGGACGTATTATGTTTGGGATGCCGTGCGCCGGAAGATCTTCGAGACCAACGCGAACAGTATTGTGACCGCCTACGGCTATTGCCCCTGCGGCTCGGTGGCCTTCCAGACCAACGCCCTGGGCACATCCGTCCAGGAGGCCACCATCTACAATCACGACTATCAAGGCAACCTCCTTACCATTGAGTACGCCGACAGTTACAACGTCACCAACACGTTCGACTCGCTGCGAAGGCTTACCTCGACCGCCGATGGCTGGGGCACCCGCTATTTCAACTACGAAAATACCAGCCTGCTCACCAGCGTGACGAATCCCTGTGGGGTGGAAAGCGAAATCACTTACGATCTGCTCGACCGCCCGGTTTACGTAGCGGATCGCAACGGCATCGTCGTCACCAACACGTACGATAATCTCGATCGGCTGCTCACGCGCGGCTACCCAGACGGCGGCGTGGAAAGGTTCGGCTACTCCGCCCGCGGCCTGATTGCCTACACCAACCAATTGTTCTTCACCAATTTTTACACTTACGACGCCTCCAGCCGCAAAACGGCCGAAACCAACGCCGACGGCCAGATCATGAGTTACTCCTACAACGCCGCGGGCAACCTGCTCACTTTGACCGATGGCAAGGGCCAAGTCACCACCTGGAGCTACGACCAGTACGGGAGGGTGACCAACAAGCTCGACCAGACGGGCGTCGTGATCCTCACGTATGCCTATGACGCGGACAGCCGCCTGACCAACCGCTGGAGCGGGGCCAAGGGCAATACCACCTACAGCTACGACGCCCTGGCCAATCTAACCAGGATCAGTTATTCCTCCTCTCCCGCCGTCACCTTCGCCTATGACCCGTTAAACCGCCTAACGAACATGGTTGACGCACTGGGCACCAGCATGTTCACCTACACCCTAGGCAACCAGCTTCTGACCGAGGTTGGGCCTTTTGCGGACGACGCCATGACCAACACGTACGTGAACCGGCTGCGCACGAGCTTGGTTCTCCAGCAGCCCAGCGGGCTGTGGACGAACGCTTTCGCCTACGACGCTGCCCGGCGGCTGACGGATATTGTCTCGCCCGCCGGCTCGTCCACCAACGTCTATATCGCCGGCGTGGGAGTCGCCTCCGGCTACTGC
>Ga0209517_10002529_pt1 | contig 25544 bp, 19 predicted proteins | sample PeaSoiMetSII2010_FD_187695 | JGI IMG/M metagenome (GOLD analysis project Ga0209517, IMG submission 187695) | Peat soil microbial communities from Weissenstadt, Germany - SII-2010 (SPAdes) (version 2) | ecosystem: Environmental > Terrestrial > Soil > Wetlands > Peat | place: Germany... | reverse complement strand
TCAGGCGATGGATTCCGAAATCGCGCCGCGCGCGTTCGCAGCCTCGCGCAGGAGATCGTCGGCGGCCTCCCAGTTGGGCGCGACGATCAACGCCTCGACGCCGGGTGAGATCTCGTCGAGCCACGCGCGCGCGGCGGCGATCCGATCGGATGCGCGCGGCGAGCGGACGATTTGATGTGACGGGGGCATCTGCGGCAGCCCTCCAGTCTAGGGCGTACCGCGAGTGAGTGGAAACGCCGGCGGAACCTAACCCCCCGGCCCCCTTCCCGAAGAGCGGGAAGGGGGAACTGGCATCGTTCGTTTCTGCCTAGAACCGGCTGACCGGCGAGGGGCGCGGCGGTTGGAGCGCACTGGCCGGATGCATCGCGGCCGCGTTGCGGCTCGCTTGGGTCTCGCGCTCCAACTTTTCAAGCCGCTCGCTGAGCGATTCGATTTGCCTTTTCTGCTGGGCGAGCTGGGCGTCCTTGGCTTCGAGCTTCTGATAGAGCCCCTGGATGGCGGCCAGCGCGACGCCCTGAGCATCCGTGGTCGAGATGTGCTTGTCGTCCGCTCCCACCTTGAAGGCGGCGTAAAAGTCCTGCGCCATCGGTCCGATGTGGCGCACCGTCTGACCCTTGAAGGTCCAGCTCGTCATGGGCAAGGCCGCGACCCGCTTCAGAACGTCGCTCGCAGCGACGGGCTCGAAGCCGGCTTTCATAGCGCGATCGCTCAAGGAAGTGATGGTTCCGGTGCAACCGAGATTGCCACTGGTGTCGATACTGCAACCCTGAGTCGTCTGGTTGTCGGTCGGATTGATCGCGGTGACGAAAGTCACACCGCCGGTCGCGCGCACGGAGAAGTCGTTGGCCACTTCGGAGGTGAAGGGCCCGACCTGCCCGTTGCTGTCGCTCCATACGAACGAGCCCTCGTTCTTCGCCCTTGCGTTAAGGCCCGCCGCGAAGCTGAAGGCCCCTGTGGCCTGGTTGGATTCACCGCCCGCGACGGCGGCTCCATTGCCGGTCGCCATTGCGTTAAGGCCCGCCGCGAAGCTGAAGTCTCCGGCCGCCTCGTTGCCCTCACCGCCGGCGACGGTGGCTCCATTGCCGCTCGCGAGGTTCTGAAGACCACCGGCTACGGTGGCTGCTTCACCACTTGCCTGGTTTTTTGCGCCGCCTCCGACCGTCGCGGCTTGGCCGGGAGGGCTACCTGCGAAGGGGCCCGTGGTAAGCGTGGGACCCGTAGCGCCTGCGATATTATTGTTGCCGCCCGCGATCGTGGCGCTAGCACCGTCTTGCGAGACGCCAAGGCCTCCAACGATGGTGTTGCGTTGGCCACCGCCGATCGTGCCGAAGTCAGCCTGCACCGAGTTGGGGCTCAAAACACCCTGAAATCCTCCGCCGCCCGCGATCGTCGCCCCTTGAACCCCGGCGCCGACGGTGTTGTCGGCGTCTCCACCGACCACATCGGGGCCCGTATCGTCATTCGAATTCTTTGCGGCCGGCAAATAGCTCATCACGCGAACGCTGTTGGCATGGATTTCCAGCGGCTGGTTGTCGCTGGTTCCCACGAAATTGGTTCCCGCGGTCGTGCCCGAATTGCCGGTGAGCGACCACGCGTTAGTAACAGATCCCGCGGGACCCTGCGGTCCGGTAGCGCCCGTTGCGCCCGCGACTCCCTGCGGTCCCGTAGCGCCGGTTGCGCCAGCGGGACCTATGGGTCCCGTAGCACCCGTCGCACCGGCGACTCCTTGGGGTCCGGTAGCACCCGTTGGGCCAGCCGGACCTCCGGCGGGACCCTGCGGTCCCGTAGCGCCCGTCAGACCGGGGATTCCCTGTGGTCCCGAAGCTCCCATCGGTCCGGCGGGGCCTGTTGCGCCGCCGGGGCCTTGCGGTCCGACCGGTCCGGGAACGTCCAGCGTGACCTCGGTCTCCTTCTTCGTGCAACCAGCACCTGGGGTCCTTTTAGGCTTGGGCGCGAACCGGGCGACCTCGGTCTTGTTGTTGACGCACGCATCGATCTGCTGCTGAGCAGAGACATGGCCGGCGAATGGACCGAGCAGCATCGCGCTGGCGAGGACCGCCATCCACGCCGCTATCGACATTGTCCGGTTACGCGCTACGAACTTTCCACGGGTCGATCGTCGGATCATTTGAAGCTCCTCGGTCGTGATGGTTGCGGTACTCAGTGCGGAATACATCCTATAGAGATGGGCAATTGTCAAAGATCGTGGATCGGCCGGTGACATTCCAAGCCGACCTAGCCCCCGTGGTCTGCAGAAAAGAGCATCGCTCCGCGTAGATCCCTCGCTACGCTCGGGATGACAGGTAGGGAGCGAGGATTCTTATTTTGTCATTCCGAACGGAGTCATGCGCCGGGGGCGATGCGGAGTGAGGAATCTACGCGGAGCGATTACTGCCTGGTTGCGCAAAGGTCTCCGCAAGCTGGGAGAGCTCTCAGACATCGCCAGCGCACCTCGGTCTCAGAACACTAGAAGCGGCTGACCTGCGAGGGCCGCGGCGGTTGGAGCGCACTGGCCTGATGCATCGCTGCCGCGTCGCGGGCGGCTTGAGTCTCGCGCTCCAGTTTTTCCAGCCTCGCGCTGAGCTGGGCGATTTGAGCGTCCTTGGCCTGGAGCATCTGATAGAGCCCCTGGATGGTGGCCAGCGCGACCCCGTCGGCATCGATAGTCGTGATGTGCTTGTCGTCCTCGCCGACTTTGAACGCGGCGTGAAAATCCTGCGCCATCGGTCCCATGTGGCGGACCGAGGTCTGCTGACTCTTGTAGTTCCAGGTCTCGATCGGAATCGTGGCCAATTGCTTCAGGATCTTGCGGCCATCGACCGGGGCGAAATTGGCTTTGGCGTTGCGGTCGCTGATCGATGACCAGGAACCGCCGCCCGCGGCCAGGCTGACGCCCGCAGTGGGGGCACCAGTGATCCCATTGAACGCGGTGACGAAACGCACGCCACCCGTCGCGCGAGCGGCGAACTCGTTGTCGGCGATGGAGGGAAAGTTCAGACCGAAGGCCACCCCGCTGGTGTCGCTCCACACGAATGCGCCGGTGTTAGCCGCGGATGCATCAGTCCCTGCCGCGAAGCTCAAGTCCCCGGTGGCCTTGTTGCCCTCACCGCCGGCGACGGTGGCTCCATTACCTTGCGCGAGGTTCGTGAAACCGCCAGTTACGGTGGCTACGACGCCACTCGCCTCGTTCTCAAGGCCGCCTCCGACCGATGCACCTCGGCCGGGCTCGATAGTCCCGAAGAAGCCAGTGCCCGACGGTGAGCCCGTGGCGCCCGCGACATTGCCGTTACCGCCCGCGATCGTGGCGGCAGCGCCGTCGAGGCTGACGCCAGTGCCTCCATTGACAGTGTTGCCATACCCACCCCCGATCGTGCTGAAGTCAGCCTGCACCAAGTTGGGAACCTGGTTTGAGTCGAAAAGCCCTCCGCCGCCCGCGATCGTTGCGCCTTGAACTCCAAGGCTGACTGTGTTGGCGACGCCCCCGCCGATCACGTTAGGGCCCATGTCGCTGTTCGAATTCTCCACCGCCGGCGCATAGCGCATCACGCGGAAGCCGTTGACATGAAGCTCCAGTGGCTGGAGGTCCGTGGTTCCCACGAAATTGGTTCCCGCGGTCGTGCCCGAATTGCCGGTGAGCGACCACGCGTTAGCAGATCCGGCAGGTCCCGACGGTCCCGTCGCACCGGCTAGTCCCTGTATTCCCTGCGGTCCGGTAGCGCCGGTTGCGCCGGCGGGACCTTGCGGTCCCGTCGCACCGGCGACTCCCTGCGGTCCCGTAGCGCCCGTTGCGCCGATGGGACCCGATGGACCAACCGGTCCGGGAACGTCCAGTGTGACCTCGGTCTCCTTCTTCGTGCAACCACCACCCGGGGTTTGGCCACTTGGGGCCTTTTTAGGTTTGGGCGCGAACCGGGCGACCTCGGTGTTATTGTTGACGCAAGCGTCGATCTGCTGCTGAGCAGAGACATGGCTGGCGAGTGGACCAAGCAGCATCGCGCTGGCGAGGACCGCCATCCACGCCGCTATCGACACTGTCCGGTTACGCGCTACGAACTTTCCACGGGTCGATCGTCGGATCATTTGAAGCTCCCTCGGCTCTTCTAGATTCGGCACTGAGTTCGCGACCTATCCTATGAAGTCGAGCAATTGTCAAATGTCGTCGATTCGGCCGGTGATGTTCAGGCGGCCTGCCCCCGCGCGCCTCTACTTGTCGGTCTTCTTCTGCTCGATACTTTGCGCGCCGGCGAGCGAGAACGCTTGCGGCGTGGTCGCGGTGAGCGCTGCGATCGCGTTCTGGTCCGACGCGATCGCTTTCATCACCGCGCCGGTCGCCGCCGCCATCAGGGTGTGCTTGTTTTCCGATACGCGCCGGGCCGACGCGTCGATCGAATCGAGCAGCCCCTGGCATCGCGGCATCACGTAGCGGGCAATCAGCTCGTAACTGCGGAGCATCTTGTCGAGCGGCGCCCAATCGTGTGCGAAACACAGGATGGTGCCGAAGCCGCCGGCGAGGTCCTGCAACTTCGCGATCTTCTCGAGCGCGTCTTCAGGCGTGCCGAAAATTCCGCCGCCGGTCTCGTCCATCACGCGGATCGCCTCGTAACCGTCGTCGATAATTTTCGCGTCGGGCCGGCCGAGAATTCCGGCGACGTATTCGTTGTTCCAGCGCTTGAAGCCTTCGGCCACCTCGCGCCAGGCCTGCTCTTTCGATTCGGACAGATGGAACGGCATCACGATTCGCCAGTGGGCGCGATCGACCTTCTGGCCGTGGTTTTTGGCCGAGGTCTCGGCGAAGTTCCACTGAGTCTTGAGCGCGCTCAATCCGGCCTCCGAGTACGACGCCACCGAAAGCACGCCCACGCCGTATTTGCCCGCGCAATTCATTCCCGAGGGCGAGATCAACGAGGCCACCGCGATCGGCATCTGGCGCTGGAGCGGACGGAGATGCAACGCCGCGTCGCGGAGCCGGAACCACGATCCGTCCACGCTGATCGGCTCGCGCTCGGTGAGCAGGCGCAGGATCACGCCCAAGCCCTCGTCCATCTGCTCGCGCTGGACCATCGGATCGATCCCGAGCATGAAAGCGTCCGACGGCAGCGCGCCGGGGCCAACCCCGAGCATCGCGCGCCCGCGGCTCAGATGGTCGAGCAGGACGATTCGCTGCGCGACCGTGAACGGATGATGGTACGGGAGCGAGACCACGCCGGTGCCGAGCCGGATTCGCGAAGTACGCTCGGCCGCGGCGACCAGGAACATTTCGGGCGACGCGATCGTTTCCCATCCGCCGGAGTGATGCTCGCCGACCCAGAATTCGTCGTAGGCGAGCTGGTCGAGCAGGCTCGCCAACTCGAGGTCGCGTTGCAGTTGGAGCGTGGGATGCTCGCCGATCGGATGATGGGGCGCGAGAAAAACCCCGAAGCCCAAACGATGGTCCATCAGAAACTCCTTGTCATTGTGTGCGCCGGGGTGTGCGCCGGGCGCAGACAGTGAGATTGTGCGGCTATTCTAGGGCCGAGGCTGCAATCGAGCAAAGGCATCCCGCGAAGGCCGCTACTCCACGATCTGCGCTGAGAGTCGCGGCGATCGGCGCGTTGGAGTTGTCGATTTTCGGGTTGAATATTCTGCCTTTTTGTCATCCTGAGCGATCGGAATGTTCAGGCGAAGGACCCCGAGTCCGGATCCGGGGTCCTTCGCTTTTCATTTCGATTGCTCAGGGTGACACCTCAAAACCGCCGACCACTTGATGGCCCCGCCGTTGCCAAAAAGCCTTCGTCGCTTGAATCAATGTGATACAAGCGCGATGCTTGCTACACTGCTGCGATAGGAACGGCAAGCGATGGCTACCACAGTCTCCCGCGAGAAGCTTCTGTTCTACGCTGCGGCGGGCGGATTGGGCGGGTTGGCGGCGTGGGGCGCGTCGGAGCCTTCTGCCTACCTGCACGGCGTAATCCTGGGAATTCCGGCTTACTGGCTTCACGATGCCGTGCTGGGAGCGCTGGTCGGCCTTTTCATTGCCGCTTTTCTTGCCGCGATCGAGTCGCTCAGCGTGAGCCAATGGAGGCGGGCGGTGCAGGGCCTGCGATCAGGCGCGATCATAGGCGCGGCCGGTGGCATGTTCGGGGCACTTGTCGGTGAGGTCGCCTTCGGCGCCCTGTACGGTCTGACAGGACGCGTGCTCGGGTGGTCGCTGCTCGGTTTGGCGGTTGGCCTGGGCGTCGGATGGGAGTCCGGCTCGACGGCCCGCCAGCGCAACAGCGCGATCGGCGGCATACTCGGCGGGGCGTTGGGCGGCCTATTTTATCAGAGCCTCACGTCGGCTTCGTTTTTTCCCCAGGTGGTCGGCAGGGGAATCGCGATTGTGGTGCTCGGCGCGCTGATCGGATTCTTTATCGGACTGGTCAGCGAGCTGCTCAAGCGGGCCTGGCTGATGGTAGTGCGGAGCCAGAGCCGCAACGCTCGCGAGGGGCGCGAGTACCCGCTGGTCAAGCCGGTGATGATCATCGGACGCGCCGAAGAGAGCGACGTGGGGCTGTTCGGCGACGCCAGCGTGCTGCCCCATCACGCGATAATCCGGCGCGAGGGCAAGAACTTCTTCGTCAACGCCACCGGCGGCGGGCAGGTGATCGTGAACCGCCAGCTCGTCAACGGCCGCCAGGCGCTCAAGAGCGGCGATCGGATCGAAGTCGGCGGCACGCTGTTCGTGTTCCGCGAGCGGGCGCAGGCCGCGGGAGGTTGAGGCCGGTGCGGACTATCGGTTCGGCAGCCGCGCGGACGGCGGCGCTCTGCGGGCTGGGGTTCGCGATCGGCGCCTGTTCGACGCTGTTCCAGAACAAGGTGAACCTGCCGCCGGTCTCGAATCAAACGCTCGAATACTACCCGCGCCAGGTAAAGGGCTATCAGAACAGCTATCCGCCGCGGCGCATCGTGATCCTGCGGACCGCCGATGCGCGCGAGTTCAAGGATCCGAGCGCCGTCGATCACGCTCCCGACGCGGACGGAAATCCGCGCATCGGGGTGGTGCTCGATCGCGAGCACCAGCCGATCCAGCGCGTTTACGGACAGCCGCTGGGGCCGCTGGTTGAGGACGCCTTCGCCCGGGCGGCTGAGGAAGCCGGGATGACTTCGTTCGCGTCGGACGAATCGCTCGACTCGGCGTTGAAGCACACCGACCTGGACTACGTGCTGCAGAGCACGCTGACCCGATGCTGGGTCAGGAAGCAACGCGGTCCCGACGGCCAGAACGGCCCCATCTGGGCGACCTCGGCCGAATTCGCGGTCGAAGTGGCAATCTACAAGCCGCCCTTTCATACCCCGTTCTGGCACGCGAGCAGCGCTTCGGCTTACGACGATCCTCCGCTCAACAATTTCCTGTCCGGTCCAGAAGACGATACCAGCATCTACGACGAGCCCGGCGAGGTATTGTCGGTCGCGCTGACCCGGGCCGTCGCCAATACCTTCCGCCGTCCCGATCTGCGAGCGCTGGTGCTCGACGATACCGTCCTGCGGCACTGAGCCCGCAATCACTTTCGCAAGTACGCGATACGCGGTCGCCGCCACTCTGGCTTGCGCTAGAATTTCGGCGTAGGCGTATGTGAGGAATTGAGGAGGTTCCCCCGGCCCATGACCAGGCGTGTAAAGGAAATTCTATCTTGGTACGACACGGCGAACGCGGGAGTGCGCACCAACCTCGCCCGAATCATGAACCACGGCACGCTGGCCGGCACGGGCAGGATGGTGATCCTGCCGGTCGATCAGGGCTTCGAGCACGGACCGGCACGGAGTTTCGCTCCCAACCCTCCGGCCTACAATCCGCTCTATCATTTCGGGTTGGCGATCGAGGCGGGATGCAACGCGTACGCGGCCCCGCTGGGCTTTCTCGAGGCCGGCGCGGCGGAACACGCCGGCGACATCCCGCTTATCCTGAAGCTCAACAATCACGACGTGCTGCTGGAGGAAAAGGATCCGGCTTCGGCGGTCACCGGCAGCGTCAGGGACGCGCTGGAGCTCGGATGCGTCGGCGTGGGCTTCACGATCTATCCGGGCTCGTCGTTCAGGCGCGTGATGTACGAACAGCTGCGCGAGATCGCGGAGGAAGCCAAGGCGCACGGGCTGTGCGTGGTGGTGTGGTCGTATCCGCGCGGTTCGGGGCTCTCCAAGGCCGGCGAGACCGCGCTCGACGTATGCGCCTACGCGGGGCAAATCGCAGCGCAGCTCGGCGCGCATATCATCAAGGTCAAGCTGCCCAGCGCGCATCTCGAACAGGCCGAGGCAAAAAAAGTTTACGAAGAAACCCGCATCCCGCTGGAGCCGCTCTCTGAGCGGGTGCGACATGTCGTGCAGAGCTGCTTCGACGGCCGGCGAATCGTGATCTTCTCGGGCGGCGCCAAAGAAGATGACGCGACCCTGCTCGGTGAAGTGCGCGCGATTCACGCGGGCGGCGGGTTCGGCTCGATCATCGGACGCAATTCGTTCCAGCGCCCGCGCGCGCAGGCGCTCGAGCTGCTGCGCCAAATTATGGCGATCTATGCGACCTGAGTAATTATGGCGAGCTGAGCGATCATGAAATACGGCGAATATCAGTACCTGCTTTTCGAGCGCAAGCAGGACGGAATCCTGCTCGTCACGATCAACCGGCCCGACAAGCTCAATGCGGCCCACGAACGGCTGCATTGGGAGCTGGCCCGAGTGTGGCTCGATATTGCGGATGATCCCGAGACCAAAGTCGTGGTGATCACCGGCGCCGGAAAGGCATTCTCGGTCGGCGGCGACTTGGGCATGATCGAGCGGATGATGGGCAATGCCGCGCTGGTCGCGCAGTCATGGCGCGAAGCCGGCGATATCGTCAACAACATGATCAACCTCGACAAGCCGATCATCTCGGCGATCAACGGCACCGCGGTCGGCGCGGGACTCGCGGTGGCTTTGCTTGCCGATATCAGCATCGCGTCCGAATCGATGCGTATCACCGACGGCCATCTGCGGCTCGGCGTCGCGGCGGGCGATCACGCGGTGATTATCTGGCCGCTGCTGTGCGGGATGGCGCGGGCGAAATACTACCTGCTGACCGCGGATTTTCTCGACGGCAAGGAAGCCGAGCGCATCGGGCTGGTCAGCCTGTGCGTCCCCGCCGACAAGCTGATGGACCGCGCGATGGAAGTGGCGCGCAAGCTTGCTGGCGGCCCGCAGCAGGCTCTGCACTTCACCAAGCGCGCGCTCAACCATTGGCTGCGCGCCGCAGGTCCGGCCTTCGAGGCCTCGATGGCGCTGGAGATGCTCGGCTTCTTCGGCGCCGACGTCGCCGAAGGCGTACGGGCCGTCAAGGAGAAACGCGCGCCCGTATTTCCGGGCCTCGGGTCCAAGTGAAGCCGTGCGGCGAAGGGTGACTTTTTTTCGCTGCAGAGTCAGGAGCACCCTGCTGGTTGCGGGCGTTTTGTTGCTCGACTCTCCTGGCATCTGGGCGCAGGCTCAGAATAGTTCTCGCGGTTCAGTAGCGCCTGACGCGTCCCCTTCCAGGGCTCAAGGAGGGGACATTTCCTGGTACGAGAGGACACCGCAGGGCCCCGAAGGAGTGGTCAGTTCAATGAAACTGATAGATCCTAATCTCGGCTGGGCGCGACGGGCGCAGAGCGTCTATTGGACCAGCGATGGGGGTGTCCATTGGTCATATATTGCACCGCCCTTCTCCTCTACCAGCCAGATGCTGGGCGGTATCTTTTTTCTCGACTCTTCCAGAGGGTGGATAACGATCAGTCACCGAACCTCCCTCGGAGGAACCCAAATTCGAGCTTGCTTCCACCACCGACGCGGGAGCGACCTGGTCGCGAACAGCGGTTCCAGTATGGCCGGAGGACTACGGAATTTCCATTGACTCCCCTCTCAGAGGCAGCGCGGGACCGGTCGCGTTCGCGGATCCTCTCCACGGCTGGATGAACATCGTGTTTTCCGGCGAAACCATGAACAGTTGGTCCAGTTTCTTGCTGCTGACTTCCGACGGAGGGAAAACCTGGAAGCACGCAGCCGACATTCCGCAAATGCCGGAGCCTGAAATGCTTCATGTCACTCCCGGCGAAGGGTGGCTGTATAGCGACGAATCCAACGGCGACCAGGGTCTCTATCTCACCAGGGATGGAGCGCGTAGCTGGCGGGAAGTCGCGCCCGAACCGACAGGCTTCGAGGACTGCGAAGTTCATGGCCTGCCGACGTTCGAGGACGCCAAGCATGGCTTCCTGCCGCTGAGATGCGTCCCCACCAAGGCTTGGGAATTCAGAAGGACGCTGGTGCTGCTGGCGACCTCGGATGGGGGACGAACCTGGAAGGCAGATCGAACGGTCGCAAACCTGCCCCAGAACGAGATATCGAAATCGCAGTACAGCTCATCTACGGTCGTCGGTTCCGACTGGATCTTCGCCGCCGCCTCCCACGATTATCCGGTGCTCACCAAACTCGGTCCAGGCGCCAGAGTTGACGCCAGCGCCGAGGCGCCCGCGTCTCGCCCGCGCTACCACGAAATTCGCAAGCTTAGCTTTGCCACTTCGGCCCAGGGCTGGGTCATAGATGAATATGGCAGCCTTGTGGCTACGAGGGATGGGGGCGCCACCTGGACCAACATCACGCCCGGCTCAAATCCACAGATCAGCCAATTTCGGCACCATTTTTCGAGCCGTCCTGAGCAATGATTCGCCATTGGAGCTGCATGGTTCAAGCTTGAGAGAGAGCGGATCGAACGCAGCGGCGCGAAATCAGATTACTTGTCGAGCGGATGCTTGAACTTGCGATCCGGATGCCGGATCGTCAGCACCGGGCACGAAGCTTTCTGCACCACGCGCTCGGCCACGCTGCCGAGCAGGACGTGCGCGAGGCCGCTGCGCCCATGCGTGCCCATCACGATCAGGTCGGCGTTCTCGGTCTGCGCCGCGTTGATAATCTCCAGGAACGGCGCTCCGACTCGAAGCAGGCTGCGCGCCTTGAGACCGCCGTCGCGCAAACGCGCGACGATTTTGTCGAGCTCCTTCTGCGCCAGCAGGCGTTGCTCCTCGGCAATCCGGCTCATCACGCCGGTATCGATCGACGGACCGAACTCCGGCGCCAGCATCACCGGCGCCAGCGGCTGGTCGACGTGCAGGACTATGACTTCCGCGCCGAACTTGCGGGCCAGCTCTTCGGCGTAACCGAGCGCGCGCGTGGAGTCGTCGGAAAAATCATTCGCGGCCAGAATTTTCGTCAGGGTTGGCACATCCGAACGATACGCCGGGCGCCATGCTTCTCGCAAGCAGGGGCCGCGCGCGGGGGAACGGCCGCGCGCCGCGCGAGGCTCGACCTGCCCGATGCGGACGAACTAGAATGGGCGCGGGTATTTCTGGCCATGCCGGCGAAGCCATTTGCATCCACGCTCGTTGATTTCACTCGCGCGTTCGACGAGCTCTTCGACGACATGTTGGATCGCTGGCGGATGGCTCAGGGCGCCGGCGAGCCCCGGCACGCGATCGTCCGTGACTACGGCGACCGCTACGAGGTGCTGATCGCGCTCGGCGGGGTCGATCCCGACAAGCTCGATATCCAGATCAGCGGCCGAACTCTCACGGTGCGCGTGCCGGGCGACTTGGCCGCGCTATGTGAAGGATCGTTCGCGTTCGCCGAGCCGCTCCAGCACGAAGCGGTGACGGCCAAGGCAACCGGCGGCACGCTCGCGATCGTGCTGCCCAAGCTCGCCCGTTCGCGGCGCGTGCGGGTCGAGTAGCGGCGCTCGCCCGGCGGCCGAGCGCCTTTCTCCCCGATAAATCACAAGGCGATCTATCACGCATGCCCGAGCAACCATCCAAACCTGAACCGAAGCTCGCTGAGGCTCAACTGAAGCCGGCCGCGCCGGCGCGCGAACTCAGCGCGGCGGAGCTTCGCGGCGCGCCACTGGAGACGCCCGAGGCGCTCGCCAACGTGCGCGACGGCGACTCCGACGAAATGATCGGGCAGGCTCGTGCGCTCGACGCGGTCAGACTGGCGATCGGAATTGACGCCGACGGCTACAACGTCTACCTGAGCGGCCTGCGCACGCGCCAGGAGCGCGCGGCGATCGTAAGGCTGCTCGCCGAGAAAGCCGCGACCATGCCCACGCCCGGCGATTGGGTCTACGTCAACAACTTCGAGAGTCCCGAGGCACCGGTCGCGATTTCGCTTCCGGCCGGGCAGGGCCGCCATCTGCGCGATCAGATGGCCGAGTTGGTCGACTTCGTGCGCGATCAGTTGCCCAAGGCCTTTCGCCGCGAGGACTTCGATCAGGAACGCACCGCGCTTCGTGAGAAGTACAACAAGCGCGGGCAGGAGCTGTTCGGGAGTCTCGAAACTCGCGCCCGCGAGCGTGGCCTTGCGATCCAGAGCGTGGGGCCGGGCCAGATAATCTTCATACCGCTGATCGGCGGCAAGATGCCCGAGTCACCGGAAGTCCTGGCGCGCGAGATGGCGGCGATGCCCGAGGAGGAGCGCGAGCGGCTGGGCAAGGCCCAGGCCGAGCTCCAGGACGATTTGGGCAAACTGATGCTCCGGCAGCAGGAGTTGACGCGCGAGCTGATCGAAGACATCCGCGCGATCGAGCGCTCGTTCGCCTCGCGCCTGATCACGCCGGCGATCGCGGCGCTCAAGGCGAGCTTCCAGAATCCCGCGCAAAGTCCGGGGCCAAATCCCGAGCAAACGGTCGCGCTTGACCGCTATCTCGACCAGGCCGCGGAGCACATGCTGAGCCATCTCGACCGCTTTCGCGAGGCCACCGAGCAGCGTATCGGCGAGCCCGCGCCGTTTGCCGGCGGCGACGGCAGCACCCGCCTGGTCGAGTACCAGGTGAACCTGCTGGTCGATAACTCCGGCCGCCGCGGCGCGCCGGTGGTGAATGAAGACGCGCCGACCTATCGAAACCTGTTCGGCACGATCGAGCGCTGGATGGATCCGCTCGGGCGCCAGGGAACCAACTTCATGCGGATCATGCCGGGCTCGTTCCTGAAGGCCCACGGCGGGTTCCTCGTGATCGACCTCGAGGACGCGATCGTCGAGCCCGGAGTGTGGAAGACGCTCAAGCGCAGTCTCAAGTCGGGGCGCCTTACGCCCGAGACCCTCGACCCGTTTCCGTTCTTTTCCGCCAGCGGGCTCAAGCCCGAGCCGATCGAGACCCGCAACAAGGTGATCGTGCTGGGAGGCGCATATCTCTACAGTTGGCTCTGTTTCTACGATGGTGACTTCGCCGAGCTCTTCAAGGTCAAGGCCGAGGTCCGGCCGGTGGTCGCGGCCGACGCCGCCGCCGCACGCCATTATGCGGCCCGGGTCGCGGCGCTCTGCAAGCGCGAGAACCTGCCGCCCTTCGACGGCGGCGCGCTCGCCCGAATCGTCGAGTTCGGGATGCGCCAGGCAGGCGATCGCCAGCGTCTGCTCGGCATGATGGAGCCGATCGACGATCTCGCCCGCGAGGCCGCTTACTTCGCCCGCGTGCCGGGCGGCGACGGCGCCAGCGCTGCGGTCGGAGCCGCGCACGTAGAGCGGGCGATCCGCGAGCGGATTCTGCGCCTGGACTTTATCGAAGAGGAGATCCGCCGGCTGATCGCCAACGGCACCCTGATCGTCGAGCTCGCCGGCGCGCGCGTTGGACAGGTCAACGGGCTGGCGGTGCTCGACGTCGGCGGCTACACCTTCGGGCGGCCGAGCCGGATTACGGCGACGGTTTCGCTCGGGCAGGCGGGCGTAGTCAACATCGAGCGCGAGGCGCGCCTTTCGGGCTCGACCCACGACAAGGGGATCATGATCCTGGGCGGCTTTCTGCGCGCGCGCTTCGGCCAGCAGACTCCGCTCGCGATGACCGCGGCCATCTGCTTCGAGCAATCGTATTCGGGCATCGACGGCGACAGCGCCAGCTCGACCGAGCTCTACGCGCTGCTCTCGGCGCTGAGCGGCCTCGCGATTCGGCAGGATCTCGCTGTTACCGGCTCGGTCGATCAACACGGCCGGGTGCAGGCGATCGGCGGCGTGAACGAAAAGATCGAGGGCTTCTATCGCGTGTGCAAAGCGGTCGGCCTGAGCGGAACCCAAGGCGTGCTGGTGCCGCGCTCCAACCTGAACAACCTGATGCTCGATCCCGAAACGGTCGCCGCCGCCGAACGCGGCGAGTTCCATATCTATCCGATCGACAGCATCGACCAGGGAATCGAGCTGCTGACCGGCGTGAGCGCCGGGACGATCGACCAGCCCGGCACGATCAATCATCTGGTCGCCGAGCGGCTGAAGGTGATGGCGGACTTGCTGCGCGCACAGCATCCGCAAGAGACCCGCGTCGTGCACGAACCACCCGAACCGCCGCCGCATCCCGTCCCCCCCGGCCCAGGGGAACCACCGCGGTGATCGGATCTCAATTTCACGGCCAGCATCGAAAGCCGAAAGTAACACCTCTCCCAGACCAGGGAGAGGTCGGCGGGCATTTGCGTCAGCAAATCGCCCGCCGGGTGAGGGTATTCTTCCCCCCGCTCCGCATCGCCGCGGCGAATCTCCTTTGCGTAGCAATCGCCGCCTTTTCGGCCACTCATGCCTTCGCCCAGCAAGCGCCCGCGGCCGACGACGCGCGAATCGAGGCCGCGGCCACCAACCTGCGCAACAGCAACGGATCCTTTGCGTGCAGTCTGTACAACTCTGCGAAGGGATTTCCCAAAACCGACGACTCAGTCGTGGGCAACTCGCGGGTAAAAATCAAGGATGGGCAAGCCACCTGCGTCTTCAACAATATGAAGCCCGGAGTCTACGCGGTGGTCGCGATGCACGACGAGAACGGCGACGGCAAGATGGACTATAACTTCCTGGGAATTCCGATCGAAGGTTATGGATTCTCCAACGGCGCAACCGCGACCTTTGGCCCGCCGAGCTTCGACGCCGCGAAGTTCCAGTACAACGGCGGCGTGTTGAAGATTCCGATCCCGCTCAAGTATTAGAGCATGATTCTGATCGGCAGCGTGGCTGCGGCGATGAGGGCGAGCCAGGCGGCCTCGACCAGGGCGATCGCGACGATATTGCCGCAGGCCTGGTAGATCGAAGCGGCGAGGATCTCGAATAACACGAACAGCCCGCCCAGAATCGGGAGCATCAGAGTCACTCCGGCCGGCATCACTCCCGTCAGGATGCCGCCGGCGAGGATCGCCACGATCAGCATCCGGCCGAGCATCGCGAGCAACGTGGCAATGCCGGGTCTTCCCCGCCGAACCAGAACTTCGAAGGCGATGAAAAACGGCGCCAGAACCAACGTCGCGAGCACGCCCGCGATCAGGCGTTCGGGCGTGAGGGCGAGCCGATGAAAGACCGGGCCGAACGGGGCCATCAGTGCGTAGATCGCGCCGATCCCCAGAAATGCCGCGAGCAGGGTTTGCATCGGCTGCTCGAACAGACGCAGGCCGTTGAGATTCCTGCCGATCACCAGCACGGCAAGCAGCGCGCCGCCAGCGATGCCGAGCCACGAAAACGCGACGCCGGCGAGCTCGAGGCAAAGAAAGTCGGCGGGCGGCGGCGGCGCTGCCAGCGGCATCGCGAGCACCAGCCCGGCGGCCAGCATACCCAGGCCCAGCAGGCTGCCGGCGTCCGCAGGTCGCCGCTCTCGCGACGGCGCGATCTTGCCAAGCGCTTCCCCGAGCAGCATCAGCATAACGCAGAAAGCCGCAAAGGCGATCGCCGCGGTTGAAAACGACGGAGCGCTCAAGTCGGGATCCGCACGCGAGGGCATCCCGAATACGCCGTCGAGCCATCCGATAATTTCGCGAGCCGCATCGGCCGAAAACAGAATCGTGACGTGATTGACGTCCTCAACCTCGAGCGCCTTCACTCCCGTACCCGCCGCCTGGTCTCCGTAGCTGCGGCCCAATTCGACCCGATCGACACCTGCGAGCTGCGCGGCGATCGCCGGCGAGTTGCGGCGCACGATTCCGGGATCGCCCGACGCGAAGATGAAGAGCGTGTTGCGCGGACGCTCGGGACCGTCGAGGCTCCATCCACCGGAGATCAGCACCGAGCCGATGACGTTGTGGTCGTGCGAGACGTAATCAAGCGCGGCTTCGGCGCCCATCGAGTGGCCGACGATGGCGAGTTTCGAGCCGTCGACGTAAGGCGTGGAACGCATGAAGTCCACCGCCTCTTTGACGTCCGGGTAGAGGCTCTCATTGCCGACAAACTCCGCGCGGAATGGATTACGGTTCCCGCCGTGGCCGCGAAAATCGATCGCGCAGACTGCGAAGCCGTTGTTCGCCAGGCGCCGCGCCAGCACGCTCATCATCGAGCGGTCGGCCGCAAAACCGTGCAGCAGCACCACCCCCGGCGGGCGAGGTTCCGAGCTTCGCGGCGTGACCGGATTGTAGAAACGATGGCCGGTGCCGGGGAGATAGAGCGTCGCGGGCAGATCGTTGGGCAGCATGAGCTGCAAATGGGGCGGGTCGCCCATTTGCAGCGTGTCGAGCCGCGCTACCGCGGCCACGAAGACCAGAAGCGCCACAGCCGCGATCGCCCGCCCTACGATACGCATTGGCCGCGATTGAAGCGGTTTGCCCACGCTGGGGCAAGCCCCCCTACTTGATCCGGCGGCTGGGCGCGGCGCGCTCGGCCCGCACCATCCCGCGCGTGAGCGCCTCCTCGCCGAAGCGGCGCGCGACTTCGTCGATCGCGCGGTTGAGGCGCGATCGCCGCGACTCGGAGGCGCCTGCGGCGAGATCGAACAGCCCCAGTTGCGCCAGATTGGCGCGTTCGAGGTTATGCGCCTGGATACCCGCCAGGCGAATTTTATGCTTGCCACGCACGCGCGAAAGCAGATGCGCCGCGGCGGCCGCGATCTCGCCGCCGTCGTCGGTCGGACGCGCGAAGGAAAAGCTCCGCGACAGCAGCGGATAGCGCCCGCCTCCGAGCGGAGTCGCGAGCTTGAGCTTAAGCGTTATGGTTCGCGCGCGGATCTGGTCGGCGCGCAGCCGGCGGCCAATCGCCTCGCCATGAGCGATCAGCGTGCGCTTGAGCTCCATCGAATCGAGTGCGAGATCGCGGCCGAAGGTGTTTTCCTCGCCGTAAGACTTGCGCTGCCAGTCGGCCACCACGGCGCGAGGGTCGCGCCCTTTGGCAAGCTCATGCAGATGCGCTCCCGCCGAGCCCAGGCGCGCGGCGAGCGCGCTCGCGTCCGAGCGCGCCAGCTCCCCGACCGTCCTGATACCGGCGGCGTGCATCCGCTCGAGCGTCACCCGTCCCACGCCCCAGAGCCGCTCGACGGGCAGCGGGTCGAGAAAATCGCGGAGATGCTCCGGGCCGAGGCTCAGCAGGCCGTCCGGTTTCGACAAGTCGCTCAGGATCTTCGCGACCATCTTGGTCGGTGCGAGGCCGACCGACACGACCAGCCCGGTCTGATCGAGCATCCGGCGCCTGAGCGCGCGCGCCACGTCGATCGGGGGGCCGAGCAGTTTCTCTGTGCCGGTCAGATCGATAAAGGCTTCGTCGAGCGACAGCGGCTCGACGATCGGACTGAAACTTTCGAAAACCTTGCGGACTTCGTGCGAGACCTCGACATAGCGGCGCATCCGGCCGCCGATGAAAATTCCATCGGGACAAAGCTTGCGGGCCTGCGCGGTCGGCATCGCGGAGCGCACCCCATATTTCCGCGCCTCGTATGAGGCCGAGGTCACGACCCCGCGCAGGCTGCTGCCGCCGACGATTACGGGCTTTCCGCGCAGCTCGGGACGGTCGAGAATTTCGACCGACGCGTAGAAGGCATCCATGTCGGCGTGCGCGATGACGCGCACCCAGGGCTCGCCCGCGACTTCTATCTCAGGGCCGGAAGACCGCACGCTCACAGCTCCGTTGGAGTCACGGTCGAATAGAGCGCACCGTCAGCGAGGCGGAACGAAATATCGGCTTGGTCGCGCTCTCGCTCGTCACAAACTCGTTTGCGCCCAGCGCTGCTGCGGCGGTCAGGTGGATCGCGTCCATCGCGGACAAGCCCATTCGGCACGCTTCCCTCAATGCTATGTCAAGAAGATCCGGGTCCGGCGCAAGCCACCGGCTTACGGACCGAAAATACGTCTCGTAGAATTCGACCTCGGCCACTCGCTTCAGATACGACGGTTTAGGCAGAACTTCGGGGCGAACAAAAATACTCGAAGCGAAGGCCCGGTCCGGATCGTCGAGAAGCGCGAGCGCGCGACGCGCTACATCGCCGGTGCCCCTGGCCGCAGCGATGAGCACGCCGGCGTCGACGAAGGTGAGATTCACACCGGCGCGCCCGCGGCTTCTCCCCGACGCCGCGCAATTTCACGATCCAGTTGCTTCCAACCCAGCATCGGCTCGCCCGAAGCGATGATACGGCGGCGGATGCGAAGAAGGTCGCTTCCGAGCGCCGTCCGCGGCTTGAAGTCCGCCAGGTCCGTGGGTGTTGTGCGCTCCGGCGGTCGAACGGACCTGCTACGCCGATTGCTTCTCAGCCTCGCTCTCATAGGAGACCCTTATCCGAGGATACGACCTTCTCTATCGTATATCTAATTCGCGTATATCTAATTCGGGAACCCATAACTCGAACCGGCGGCGGCAGTTTCCGCCAGCGATGAGACTATCGCCTCGGCGGCTTGCTCGCCGCTGCGGATGCAATCCGGGATGCCGACGCCGCGGTAGGCCGCGCCGGCCAGCGCGAGGCCGGGAATCTCCGCCGCCTGGCGCTCGATTTCGGCCACGCGCTCCAGATGGCCGACCGCATACTGCGGCATCGAGTTGGGCCATCGGCGGACCAGCGCGATCATGGGCGTGGCGCGTAAGCCGAGCAGCTCGGCAAGTTCTTCGCGGGCCGCGGCGATCATCGCGGCGTCGTCGAGCTGCATCATTTGATCGCTTAGCGCGCCGCCCAGGAAGGTCCGCAGCAAGAGCATCCCATTGGGCGCGCGGCCGGGGAATTTGAGGCTCGAAAAACTGACCGCGATTATCCTGCGGCCTTCGATAATCGGCACGACGAACCCGAACATTTCGGGCGGGTTGGGGAAATCGCTTTCGCGATAGGCGAGATTCACCGTCGCCGACGACGCGTAGTTGATTTCGCCGAGGCGCCTGGCAAGCTCGGGGGCGCGCCTGGCGAGCATCCGCGCTGCGGCATGCGCGGGTGCGCAGAGCACGACCGCGTCGGCCTCGAACTCCGAGCCGCTGTGCAGGCCGAGCTTCCAGCTTCCGCCGCTGCCGGCTGAAAGTTCCTGCACCCCGGTTCGCATCCGCACGCATTCTCCCAACCGCTTGGCGAGCGCGGCGACCAGCGCGCCGACGCCGGTGCGAAAACTCAGGAACAGGCTCCATCGCGCGCCGCCGGTGCCTGCGGTTTGCTCCGGGCGATCTCGGCTCGCCGCTCGGAGCCCGCGGATCACGCTCCCGTACTTGCGCTCCATTTCAATGAAGCGTGGCATCGTCGCGCCGAGGCTGAGCCGCTCCGGATCTGCGGTGTAGATTCCGCCCGCCAAGGGCTGCGCGATTCGGTCCAGCACCTGGCGGCCCAACCGCCGCCTCACGAACGCCCCCAGACTCTCGTCGCCGGATTTGCGGCGGCGCGGAATCAACGGCTCCATCACAGCCCGCAGCTTGCCTGTCCGGCTCAGCAACGGGCTCTTCATAAGCGGACCGAGCCGCGTGGGCGCGAGCAGCGAAAAGCCCTCGGGTACCTCGACCAGCCGCCCACCGTGCACGACGTAAGTCTTGCGGAAGCGGTCGCTGGTTTCGATCAACTCAGCCTCGAGCCCGATCCGTTTGGCAAGATTTGCGCCGGCGGATTTTTCAGCGAGAAACGAATCGGCGCCGGCTTCCATCACGAAGCCGTTGCGCTGGATGGTCTCGAGCGCGCCGCCGAGGCGGATGCCACGCTCGAAAAGGCTCACCTCGAGCGGTATGGCGCGCGCCGCCGCGAGTTCCATCAGGCGATGTGCCGCGGCGAGGCCGGCGATTCCGCCCCCGATTACGGCCACGCGCTTTGGTCCCCCATTCGTCGATGTAAGGGTAACGCTCACCTGTTCCACGCTCGGCTCGGGGTCTGGACCCATGGTCTCTGCGATCGCCGGCTCGAATACCGGCGTCGGGGACGTTGGCTCAGGCATTGCTGATGCCGTCGGTGCATCGGTAGCCGTGAACGTCGGTTCGGCCGTCGCGACCTCCGCAGAGGCCGGCGTCGGAGCCGCGATCGGCGTCGAATCCCAAGCTTCCGCCAAGTCGGGCACGTATGGCGCTGGTTCCGGAATCGATGGCGCAGTTGGGGTTAGCGTCAGCGCGGGAACCGATGTAGGCGCTGGGCTCGGGTCCGGCATAGAAGACGCTATCGGTTCTTCAGTTGGAGTCGGAGTTGGTGGCGGTGTTGGCACAAGATCGAATATCGGAGTTGTCGTCGGCGGCCGTAGCTCGATTGGCGATGGCGTCGGCGTAGAGACCTGAGTCGGCTCGTCGGCCACCGCCACATTCGGCACGCCGGGCGTCAGTGTCGCTGCCGGCGCCGGCGTAGGGGTTCGCGCGTGTCTGCGCCTCCGCCTTCGCGTGGGCTTGAAAGCCTCGGTCGGTTCGGGGGTGTGAGCAGGTTTTGGGATCGGGTCCGGCGTATGCGTCGGTAACAATGTGGCCGGCGGAGTCGGAGTTGGATCGAGATCGAATGTTGGCGGCGGTGACAGCAGCGCGATTGGCGATGGCGTCGATGCGACAGGGGACGTCGGCGCCGGGGGCACGATCGAGAGCGGACCAGAAGCCCCAGGCTCGTACGGCGTTGGTCTCGGAATTGACTCCGACGATGAAGTTGGTGTCAGCGCAAAATCTGATGTAGGCGCTGGCGCCGGGCTCGGCGTAGGAGTCGGTACCGGCGTGGCCGTTGTAGTCGTAGTTAGCGACGGCGTTGGCGCGGGATCGAACGTCGGGGTTGGCGTCAGTGACTCCAGCGCGGTTGGCGATGGCGTCGGCGTAGGAACCTGAGTCGGCTCGCTGGCCACACCTAGATCCGGCAAGTAGGGCGTCGCTGTCGCGACCGGCGCCGGCGTTCGCGCAGGCGTACGCCTCGGCGCGCGCGTTGGCTTCGGAGTCTTGGTCGGTTTGGGGGTGTGAGTGGGTTTCGGGGCCGGCTTCGGCGTCTCCGCAAGCTTGGGTGTCTTGGCAGACTTGGACATTTTGGCCGGTTTGGCGCTGCGAGGGGATTTCGGTGGCGGCTTCGGCGTCTTCGTAGGCTTGGCTGTCTTGGCCGGTTTCGCCGTTTCGGCCGCCTCTGAGGTATGGGTCCGCAATTCCCGCTTTGAATCCTGATTTAGATTCGCATCGCTAACGGGCGATTTGCAAACGCGAACTTCCAGCCCGGTGGCGAGGCCGGCGAGTCCGCCGCCGATAACGGCGGCGCGCTTTGATCCCGGTTCGCTCAGAGTGTCTCTCCCCGGACGATCGACGCGATCATCTTTATGAACCGCGGATGGTCGCCGACGGTCGGCGCGCGCACCATCCACACCCCCGTCTCGCGCGCGATCCGCGCGGCTTCGACATCGAGATCGTAGAGCACCTCGACGTGATCGCACACAAAGCCGATCGGCACAACAATCGCGGTTCGTCCGGCGCCGAGCTTGCGAATCGCGTCACCGATATCGGGTTCGAGCCACGCCTCGCGCGGGTTCCCGCTGCGGCTCTGAAAGGCGAGCGTCCAGAACTTGACGCCGGCCGCGCTGGCGACCAGCCGCGCCGATTCGGTTATCTGCTCGACGTACCGGGCCGGCTCCGCCATCGCGACCGGGATGCTGTGCGCGGTGAAAATGAGATGAACGTGCGGATGCGAGTGCGCGTCGAGACGGCCCAGCGCTTCCGACACGCGCGCGGTCGTGGCCTGTATGAACAGCGGATGCGTGTGCCACGGGCCGGGGTAATCGATCTCCGGCGCGGCGCCGCCGGCCTGCTCGCGTGCGTCGCGGACGTTTTGCTGGTAGCGATCCCAGCTCGGCTCGCTGCGATACGCCGACATGATGAATCCGAGCGCGCGCCGCACTCCACGCGCGGCCATCTCGCGTATCGCGTCGGCCAGATACGGCTCCGAGTTGCGCATCCCGACGAACACCGGAATCTCGCGGCCGTTGCGATCCAGTTCCGCGCGTAGCGCCTGGGCTTGGCGCATCGTGAGATCGTTGTACGGCGAGGCGCCGCCCAGATGCTCGTAATGGCGCACGACTTCCTCGTAGCGCTCTTTCGGCACGGGACGCCCGCGCAGCACGTTGTCGAGAAACGGGCGAATCTCTTCGCGGCAGGTCGGACCGCCGAAGCCGACTATCAGGACAGCTTCGTACGGAACAGCTCGGTGCGGGACGGCTTCGCCGGGAGTTTGCGCGCTCACGGAATTATCGGCGGCTCAATTCGTGAACCGCGTCGACCAGCGCGATCACGTTATCGACCGGAGTTTCGGGCAGGATGCCGTGGCCGAGATTGAAGATGTGGCCGGGGCGTCCGCCGGCCTTGTCCAGAATCGCTTGCGCGCGCGTGCGAATCTCACTCACGTCGGCGAACAGCGCGGTCGGGTCGAGATTTCCCTGCACCGCGACGCCGTCACCCAGACGCGCCCACGCCTCGCCCAGGTCCACGCGCCAGTCGAGCCCGATCACGTCGCCGCCCGCCTCGCGCATCAGCTCGAGCAGATTGCCGGTGATCGTGCCGAAGTGAATCACCGGCACACCCGGCCGGATCGCGGCGATCACCGCGGCGGTATGCGGCAGCACGAAGCGGCGGTAGTCGTCGGGGCCCAGGCTGCCGACCCAACTGTCAAAGATCTGCACGATATCGGCGCCGGCGTCGATCTGCATGTTCAGATAATCCGCAGTCGTGCGCGCCAGCAACTCCATCAGCCGATTCCACAGCTCGGGCTGCTTGTAAATCATGGTCTTGGTCGCGAGGTACTGGCGCGATCCGCCACCTTCGATCAGATATGACGCGAGCGTGAACGGCGCGCCGGCAAATCCGATCAGCGGGACCTTGGCGCGCAGCGCCGCACGCGCGAGCCCGATAGCCTCGCCGACGAAGCCGAGCGACTCCGCCACGTCGATCGGCGGGATACGCTCGAAATCCGCGACCGAGCGCAGCGGCCGATCGATCACGGGGCCGTCGCCCGACTCGTAATGGAGTCCCACGCCCATCGGGACCAGCGGCAGCAGGATGTCGGCAAAGATGATCGCGGCGTCGACGCCAAGCCGCTGCACCGCGGTCGCCGTTACTTCGGCGGCCAGATCAGGACGCCGGCACATTTCCAGAAACGAATGCTGCTCGCGGACGCGCCGGTATTCCGGCATATAGCGCCCCGCCTGACGCATCAGCCAGATCGGCGTATACGGCACGGGCTCACGGCGGCAGGCCTTCATCATCGGATGGTCCCGTAACGCGGCGCTGTGCTCGGGTATCTCGGCAGCGCGCAAAGGCGCCCGAGTGGAGACCTGAATTCGCGGCGTTGCTTCGCGCTCGCGTTTCAGGTTCAAGCGCTTCTGGCTAAGGATGGACGCGCTGTTCGCGGCAGCTCCTTTCACCAGATGGCCGAGCTTGGAATGTTCGGGCTCGAAATCGACCGCGATTGCGTTGGCCCGCAGTTGCGCCGAGCAGACCGGCCCGATCGATCCGACCACCATCGCGGCGAACCCGCGCCGGACCGGCGCTCCGAGACCGTCCGCATCCGCCATCTGCATTACGTTGGTCACCTGGTTGGAGCTGGTGAAGAGACAGACTTCGGCTTCGCCGGCCGCGATCGCCTTGAGCGCCGCGCGCAGCGGAGCGCGATCGAGCGGCAGCGTCCATCGGTAGACCGGAACGCTCAGGACTTGCGCGCCGCGCGCCTCGAGTCCGGCGACCAGGTCGGTGTTCGGCACGCCATACTCCTGCGTGGCGACGCGCTTGCCGGAAAGTTCCACCCGCGATGCGAGCTCGGCAAGCACCTCGCGCCAGGTGTTGGGCTCGGGAATCACGATAGAAGGAGTGAGGCCGTTCTCGCGCATCGCGGCCACCGGCTTGGGGCCGCGCGCCACCGTGATGATGCGCGCGAGCGCGGCGACGATCGCGGCGCGCGGATGGCGCGTTTCAATCACTTGAAACAGCGTGCGCGTGCCGACTCCGGTCAGGAAGATGACCACGTCGATTCGCCCGCCGAGTAGCCGCTCGGCGAAATCCAGCGCCTGCGGATTGTCTTCGAGCGGCGCCTCGCGCATCGAGGGCGCGACGATCGCGACTCCGCCGTTGCGTTCGATCAGCGTGGCAACCTCGGCCGCCATCCGGCTCTCGAACGCGACCACGCGCAGCCCGGCGAAGCCACCGGCGCGCTCGCTCGGTTTGTCCTGTGCCTGAGGGTCCATATCGCAAAGATTCTTGCAGATTCCCGGTCATCTTGCCGCGCCGCCTGCGAAGAAGTCCAACCGGCGCAGCAGCCTGAAACGCCTCTCCCGCTCAGTTGCGGGAGCGGTCGCCGAGGCGGGTGAGGGTGGCCGCGCTCTGGAGATCCTGCACCCTCACCGCGAGCGCTTTCGCGCTCGCCGCCTCTCCATGCGCCGGGGGCGACGCAACTGAGCGGGCGAGGCGTCCAGACCAGGCGCCGGTGGCGCTTCGCGCATGGTTGGCGGCTTGCTAAGATTTGCGCGACACGAGCAACGCGTTATCAACGCTGCAGGAACAACATGGCGCAAGCGAACAAGCTCTCCAACCCGAAAGACCTGGAAATCCAGGATCTCCATCGCCGTTACGTCGCCGCGATGGAAGACCGGCTGCCCACGATCAGCGACGAGACCAAGGCTCATTACGTGACTGTGCTCACGTCACTGACCTTGCATCTCGAGACGCCGGGCAAACCGCTGTCCGAAATTGTCAGCGAAGTGATGGGCGACGCGGCGCCGCTGATCTTCCTGGCGATGCAGCGCTGACGCGCCTTCATGGACAGTTTCGCAGCGATAGTTTTTTGGCATGGATAATTTCGGCAGCCTGATAATCGTCCTGCATTCGCATCTCCCCTTCGGGCTCGGCCACGATCCGATGGAGGAGCACTGGCTCTACGAGGCCGCGGTCGAGACTTATCTGCCGCTGCTCGACATGGCTGCGCGCCTTGGCCGGGCCGAGATACTGCCCGGATTCGCGGTGAGCTTTACGCCGGTGCTGCTAGATCAACTGGCCGACCCTCGCTTCAAGCGCGGCTTCAAGAACTACCTGGCGACTCATGCGCGAGTCGCCGAGGAAGAGCGGCTGATTCGCGGGCGCCGCAAAGAGAGCGGCCTCGCGCGGCTTCAGCAGATGTGGCGCGATTACTATTCCAACGCACTCAGCTATTTCTCCGACACGCTGCGCGAGGACATCCCCGGCGCGTTTCGCAGCGCCGCCGGCGAAGGAGCGTTCGAGTTGATGACGTCGGCGGCAACGCACGGCTACTTGCCGCTGATCGGATTGGATGAAAACGTGCGCGCGCAGATCGAGCTCGCGGTTGAGACCCATCAGCGTCACTTCGGCGCAAGTCCGCGCGGCTTCTGGCTACCCGAATGCGGTTTCCGTCCGGCGGGTCATTGGCGGCCGCC
>Ga0209517_10002528_pt1 | contig 25566 bp, 18 predicted proteins | sample PeaSoiMetSII2010_FD_187695 | JGI IMG/M metagenome (GOLD analysis project Ga0209517, IMG submission 187695) | Peat soil microbial communities from Weissenstadt, Germany - SII-2010 (SPAdes) (version 2) | ecosystem: Environmental > Terrestrial > Soil > Wetlands > Peat | place: Germany... | reverse complement strand
GGTTTCCTTCCTTCTGGTCGTAGGAACAGAGGATTCGTTCACGCAAGTCCAAGGATATGGTTCGCATGAACGAATTCTACCAAACCCGGAACCACATGGCTACAGTTTTATTTAAAATGCTCTAAAGGCATAGGGAGTCTGGCATCGGCTTCAAGAATTTTCCACAAATTGAGAGCCCCGGATGAGGCGACCGAAAATAGCCCACGGTTTTAACCGGGGGTGGAGTTGGCGCGTCCGACTTTGTAGCCTTTGAGGCCGTAAAACGCGACGTAGGCGTAGGCAATGAGCGGAACAATAAACGCCACCTGTGGATTCCAGACATCGGCAATCTTTCCCCAAGTCCAGGGCAGGATGGCGCCGCCAATTACCGCCATCACCAACAGGGATGACACCTGGCTTTTGTAAACACCCATGCGGTCGAGTGCCAGCGAGAAGATGTTCGGCCAGCCGATGGAGGTGAACAGACCGACGCCGACGATGCACCACATGGCCAATTTGTGACCGAAAATAATGGCAATCGCCAACAGCACAACAATTGTTCCTGAAAAGACGAATAGTGTGCGGTCGGCGAGTCCCTTCCCGAATTGGAAAAACAGCCAGCAGAGCGCGAGCAGGGGCAAATACATCTTCACTACGTCCCAACCACGCCAGGACAACAGGATTAGAAACGCGGCAATGGGAATTCCGGCGAGTAAGAGCCGTTTGTTGACCGATTTCATTTCGCTCATTTCCACCGAGCCCATGAAACGGCCAATCAACATGCCACCCCAGAACAGCGAAACATATTTGCTGGCCTCCAGTTGTGGCATGTCGGCGACGCTGGGCAGGCCGAGATAATTGATGATAGCGCTGCCCACAGACACTTCCCCGCCGACGTACATGAAGATGGCTATCATGCCGAGGACGACATGGGGATATCTCAGCGAACCGATGCCGGGTTCCACCTTACCTTCGCCGACGTGCGGTAAATGAATTGAGAAGAAAAATACCGCCAGAACCAGAAAGACAATGCAAAAAATCAGATAAGGCACTTTGACCGATTCCGCTCCATTCGCGCCAGTAGCAGCGAAATATTTGAAGATCAGGAAACCACCGATCAGTGGACCGGTCGTCGTTCCGACCGAATTGAACGCTTGGGCGAAATTGAGGCGGCTCGATGCCGTGCGCTCCGGGCCGAGGATGGTCACATAGGGATTGGCCGCGATTTGCAACATGGCGAATCCCAAACCAACGATGAACAGCCCGCCAAGAAAAATCCAATAGGACAGCAGATTCTTCTTTATTTCCTGAGGATAGGCGTCCACCAGCAAAGCCCGGTTAAGACGTACGATGGCTTCGCCGGCGGGATTTTGAGCCAGCAATTGTTTCGTGGCCGGCTGTAAGTCGACAGCCGCAAACCGCTGCTGATCGTACATCGTCGGGCCATTGATGATCTTGTTCAAGTCCTGTGCCAGATCCTGTTTCAAGGCTGCCGGGGATTCGTTGTGTTGGATCGCCTGTATCGTCGGTCCGGACAAGTTTTGGTAGATGAAAAGCGAAACCGCGTCGGTGTGTTGATTTAATTTTTGAACCAGCGACGGAAGATCCGCCAGGTCGCCGGGAGAAATGATTGACGAACGGTGCGCCAGGTTTGCGGCTGGCCAAAACAACGAACTGCCGAGAGTCGCTATCAAAAGCCCGATAACCACGCCGTTTTTGTAGCCGATGCGGGCGATGGGATCGCCCCAGAAGGCTGAAATAAGAAAATACGCAATCGAGCCAATACAGTAGGCGCCGAAGAAAGCGAACTGGACCAACATGGCTTCAACGTAATTCAGAGTGAACGCCTCTTTAAATCGCGGGATGAGAATATCATTGAAAACGGTCATGAATCCCCACATGAAAAAGAGGATGGTCATGATCGCGAACGGGCCGCGATACGACTTTCCGTTTTCAGATGGGGACGAAGTTGCTGTTTGCGAGGTGGTTACACTGATACTCGGCATAGGATTCATCCATAATCCTGAGACTTCAGAAACTGTCAAACATATTTGCGGGCCGGATTTGAACCTAAATTATGTGACATGGCTGTTGTTCCTTACGGGTTGCGCCGCCGTTTACGAAGGCGTTTAATGACTGTGAACCCTTTGAGTCCCGGCCGGTGCTGGCGGTGAATCAACTGTGCCTCGTGAAAGCGCATTCACCGGACCTGCTGTGGTTCGGATCGTATCCGGGCCGTGGGGTAGATTGGTATTAACCTGGCGGCCAGAGCCGTCAATTAAAGAAGAATATGAAACGTTCCATCCTGTATCTGGCCGTCCTGCTGATGGGTCCTCCGATGATTCCGCTGCACGCAGGACCCGTATTCCGCAACTTCATCACCGTCCGGGGCGACCAGTTGATGGATGGCAACAAGCCGTTCCGATTTATTTCGTTTAACATTCCCAACCTGCTGATTGTCGAAGACAACGTTCCGTTTACCGGGACCAATCCCTGGTGCCTGCCCGATGCGTTTGAGCTTCAGGACGCCCTGGCGACGGTGCAGCAGATGGGCGGGACCGTGGTGCGCACCTATTCCATACCGGTCTGGCGGAGCAACGATCCGCCGGCGGAGTCTTCGTATGTGCTGGGAGTTGACCAGTACAATGAAAATGCCTTCCGCACGTTCGACCTCGCGCTCAAGCTGGCCAACGAGAACGGCGTCCGGCTCATCGTTCCGCTGGTGAACAACTGGAAATGGCAGGGTGGCCGTGGTGAATATGCCGGTTTTCGGGGCAAGATTGCGGACGACTTCTGGACCGACCCGCAGCTTATCGCTGATTTCGAGAGGACCATCCGGTTTGTCCTGCTGCGGACGAACACACTGACGGGAGTGCGTTACTGTGATGACAAGTCCATCCTCTGCTGGGAAACCGGCAATGAGCTTTCCAGCCCCGCTTCCTGGACGCACGAAATCGCCCGTTATATCAAGAGCATTGATCAGAATCACCTGGTCATGGATGGTGTGAACGGCGGGCGTTTACGTCCCGGTTCGCTAAGCGACCCGGACATAGACATCGTTACGACGCATCATTACCCAAGTTTCGGGATGCGAGGAACCTTTGCCGAATTCATCCGCCAGAATTGGGCCTTGGCGAAAGGCAAAAAGCCCTATGTCGTTGGCGAATTTGGATTTGTCGGCACGGCGCAGATGGAAGACGCCATGAAAGCCATCCTGGACACCGGCACAGCGGGCGGTTTGCTGTGGAGCCTGCGTTTTCGCGACCGTGACGGCGGCTTTTACTGGCACAGCGAGCCGGATGGCGGCGACCTCTACAAGGCATTCCACTGGCCCGGCTCGATCGTCGGCGACGGCTATGATGAAATTCAACTCATGGCTTTGGTTCGCAGCAATGCCTTTGCCATCCGTGGGATGATTCCACCGCCGATTCCGGCTCCGGCGTCGCCCAAATTGTTGCCGATCACCGACCCCGGCGCGATTTCGTGGCAGGGCTCGGTGGGCGCCGCCGGCTACAACGTCGAGCGCGCGCCGAAGCGAAGCGGTCCCTGGAAAGTGGTCGGAGCCGGGATTGACGAAAGCGCCGTGCAATATTATCCGCTGTTTAACGATGAGTCTGTACCGGGGGGTGAATGGTTTTACCGTATTATTGCGAAGAACAGGTCGGGAGTCTCAAATCCGTCCAATGTCGTCGGCCCGGTTACGGTCACGCACGACACCCTGGTGGACAACCTGGCTGATTTCTCAAAAGTCTATGCCCGGGAAGGCAACCTGGAGATAAAGACGCGCGATTGCCGCAAGGCGAAGGAAGACGTGGACCGCGCCGCCGGCACAGCCGGGGACGCGCTGGTTTACAAACTTCCAACTCCGATTGAAGGTTTCCGTGTCTTCGCTTTCTTTCCCGGCGCGGTCGCCGACTTGAAGTTTTCCATCTCCGATGATGGCCGGACTTATCATGACATCCCCGCCGCCAAGAACGAATATTTCAGTGGCGCCGGCGATTATAATTACTGGGAACCCGTGCTGTACCACGCCGAGAACCTGGGCGGAACCGGGAAATTCCTGAAAATTGAGATGACCGGCGAAACTCAAATCGGCCGGGTGGAAATCACCCATGCCTTGGAGAAAAATTAACCGTTGATTTTTAATGGACCTGATTAATCTGAAAGACTTTTCGCAGCGCATCAGCGATCACTTGTTCAATCATCTTATGCCGTTCTGGTGCGGCCCGGCCGTGGACCACGAGCAGGGCGGCTGGATGGGCTGGTTGTCCAACGACCTGAAACCAGACCGGACCCAGCCCAAGGGGCTGATTGTCAACAGCCGCATCCTTTGGGCCTTCTCGGCGGTTCACCAGGCACGGCCGGATCCCCTTTTCCGGCAAATGGCCGACCGGGCGTATGATTACGTGATGAACCGGTTCTGGGACGCACAACACGGGGGTGCGTTCTGGCGGTTGGACGATACCGGGCGCGTCGTCCTGGATGATTCCAAGAAAACCTACGGCCAGGCGTTTTATATTTACGCGCTTGCGGAATATCACCGGGCTTTTGGCGGGCTGCCCGCGTTGGCCCGCGCCCGGGAGCAATTCGAGCTCATTGAACGGCACACGCACGACAACAAGTTCGGTGGCTATATCGAAGTCTGCCACCGGGACTGGACGGAAGCCGGTCCTGACGCCCGGCTCAGCGACAAGGACATGAACGAGAAGAAGTCCATGAACAATCACCTTCACGTTCTGGAGGCCTACACCAACCTGTACCGGGTTTGGAAGGAACCGCGCGTCGCCCAACGTCTGCACGAACTGATCCGGCTTTTTGAGCAACGCATTCTCGATTCCCGCACGCAGCACTTAAACCACTTCTTTGACGAGGAATGGCGCGTGCGTTCCGATTCCTACACGTTCGGCCATGATATCGAAGGCACCTGGCTGCTTTGCGAAGCCGCTGAAGTTCTGGGCGATGCCGATTTGCTGAAGCAAGTGGAGCAGGTCGCGCTGCCGATGGTGGAGGTTGTCCTCAAGGAAGGAATTGATACCGATGGCGCGCTGCGTTACGAGGGCAGGGGAGGAAAAATCATTGACGGCGGCAAGGAATGCTGGCCGCAGGCCGAATCGGTGATTGGTTTTCTTAACGCCTGTCAAATCTCCCACGACAAAATATTTCTTAACGCCGCGCTGCGCGTCTGGGATTTCATTAGACAACATCTGGTGGACCATGCGCGCGGCGAATGGTTCTGGCGCATCACGCCGGAAGGCAAGGTGGACGCCACGTTACCGAAAGTCAGCGAATGGAAAGGCCCCTATCACGCGTCCCGGATGTGTCTGGAAACGCTCCGCCGGTTGCGCGCCATCGGCAGTTGAAGTTTTTTCTCGAACGCCGTGGTGCGCGGGAACAACATGGCCACATGCAAACCCGAATACCTTTCCTCATTTGGCCTTACACCCGCCCTCACCTGAATCCTCTCCCCCGGGAGAGGACTTCCGCCATCAGGCGCCTGGATTTGCTGAGAGCTTTCCAGCCAATCCCGGCGTGTGTATTTCAAGAAAGGCGGCAAACGTTTCTCCCTCTCCTTGGGGAGAGGGCCGGGGTGAGGGAGAACAATGAACCAAGCTCGAAGATTCCCAAACGCAGTTCTGTCATGGTAGCGGCGGCCTGTGACCGCCGGACATTTTTTGAACTTTTCAAAAGGGCACGGCGCTCACAGAGCGCCACAACATGGCTTTGCAAAAGCCTCGTCTATTCAGGGCTGCTCGCTGCGACAATCGTTTGTCATGCTACCGAAACAGTTGGCGTCTTCAACGTGTTCGATTACGGTGCCAGGGGCGATGGCACAAACGACGATACTGCCGCCGTTCAAAAGGCCATTGATACCTGTGCAGCTCAAGGCGGCGGGGAAGTTCTTTTGCCGGCCGGCACTTTTCTTACTGGCGCGCTCACGTTGCACAGTGGGATTGATTTCCACCTGGCCAACGGCGCCGTGCTCAAGGGCAGTGCCAACTGGCGTGATTACGGTCATCCCGGCGCGTTGTTGTTTGCGAAGGATGCCACCAACATCACCGTCTCCGGCAATGGCGTCATTGACGGCAACGACCGAGCCGTCTGGCAGCAACTGGCCAATGAAGAAGCCGGCGGCGACGTGAACAAAACCAACTGGTGGCCGGAATCCTTCACCGGCGATTGGTGGCCGTTCGACAAGCTGCCCGACCAGCCGCAAACACACGGCGGCCGGCCGATGATGGTGATCTTTATCGGCTGCCGGCAGGTGCGGATGCATGATTTTACCTTGCGCCATGCACCGAGCTGGACGGTGCATCTGGTCGGTTGCGAAGACGTGGCAATTGATGACATCAGCATCCATAACGCCTGGGACGTGGCCAACTGCGACGGTATTGACATTGACCATTCCCGCGACGTGCGCGTGGCCAACTGTGACATCAGCGCGGCCGACGACGGCATTGTCATCAAGGACACGCCGAATTTTGCCGCCTATGGCGGCTCTGCCCGCATCACGGTGACGGGCTGCGTGATTGAGTCGCGGAGCAGCGGGTTGAAAATTGACGAGACGTACACCCTGCCGGGCGCGCGGGACATTGTCTTTGCCGATTGTGTCGTCGCGCACAGCAACCGCGGGCTTTCCATCCAAAGCCTTGACGCGGGTAACATCGAGAACGTGTTGTTTGCCAACATCACCGTCGAAACCGGTTTCCAGCCGCACAAATGGTGGGGCGCGGCGGAGCCGATTCATATCAGCCATTTTCCGCGCAACGCGAAGACCAAACTGGGTTACGTCCGCAACATCCGATTCAGCAACATTCTTTGCCACGGTGAAAACGGAGTTTTTCTGATGGGCTGGACCAATTCGCCGCTGGAAAACATCGTGTTGGACAATGTGCGTGTGGAAATCGCGAAGACCAGCGAAGTGCCGGGCGGCTTTTATGATGAACGGCCCGCAGGCGTGTTTACCAACGGCATATTCGATTACAAACTGGCGGGGATTTACGCCCGCGACATCAACGGATTGTCACTGCAACACACCGAGGTGGTTTGGGGCAAACCCTTGGACCAGACCTACGGCAAAAGTCTGGACGCAAAGGACGTGAAAAACCTCGAGGGAAAGTTGCAGGACTGATCCGTTTACGTGTTGCTATAAAGTAACCGCCTGCCAATTGCTTTGACAGGTAAACTCTGCCGCCGGGCCGTTGACCCTCAGAACAGGGTGTAGATGAACGGAGCCACCCCGGTGCTCGACAACAGGATCAGCAGGCCGAAAATCAGAAGGATTAGCATAATGGGCACCAGCCACCATTTCTTGTTCGTTTTGAGGAAGTCCCAGAGGTCGCGCAGAAAGCCGCCGCGGGACGGAGCCGCCGCCGCTTTCTCAAATTCACTGGAAGGTTGTTTACCCATTGAGATGCCAAAAGCCTACGCCTGCGCTAAAATTGCTTCAAGTACCTTTTGACGTCCTGTTCCGGGCGTCGCGCAATCCAAAAACTGGTTTGTCCTGGCTTATGCCGCAATTGGAGTTCATCGCGCCCGCGCCAGCGGAATACCAGGGCAAGGGGTGTCAGCACGACGTAAAACATTACCGCGAGCACCACTTGGGTCATCACCCAGCCGATGGGAAACGCGACGACTGTGGCGGTGACAAACAGCCAGCGCACAGCGGTTGGCTTCAACAGGCCAACCAGGCCGATCAGGGCAATAGCCGCCAGCACCGCGGCGGCGGTAACGCGGTGGCGCAGGAACATTTGTTGAGCCGCCACTGCGAGGAAGAATACCAGCCAGGCAGCGGCGAACTGTCGCAGCACGCGCGGTGTCGGTTTGAGCGGGAGATGAAACCATTTCATAGGCATGTCAGTCAGCTTCAAAGGCGGCCAGATGTTTTGCCCGTTCGGCGGCGGAAAGGACACCCTTCATTTGTTCTTTTTTGAGGACAAAATCTTCCAGCACCAGCGCGTCCATGTCAGTGGCCAGAAAGCAGCGCAAGGCCTCGACCGGGGAACAGACGATGGGTTCGCCACGAACATTGAAACTGGTGTTCACAAGCACAGGGCAACCCGTTGTGCGTTCAAAGGTCTTGAGCAGCCGGTAGAACCGCCCGTGTCGCTCCTCATCCACGGTCTGGAGACGCGCGCTGTAATCCACATGAGTGATGGCCGGCAGGGTTGAGCGGACAATATTCACCCGGCGGCGCAGGTCCGGGTCCGTCGTCATGGTTTCCCGGTCGGCATCGGAAATTGCCGTGCGATGCTGTTCCAGGATGGGCGCGACCAGGAGCATGTAAGGACTTTCCGTTTCCGCCGGCAGCGCGAAGTATTCCACAGCGCGCTCCTTCAACACCGAGGGTGCGAAGGGACGGAAACTTTCGCGCTGTTTGATCTTGAGGTTCAACACCGACTGCATGGCCGGATTTCGCGGATCGCCCAGGATGCTTCTTGACCCCAGCGCGCGCGGGCCGAATTCCATGTGTCCATGAAACCAGCCCACGACCTTGCCGGCCGCGAGCAGTCTGGCGATCTCGGCCAATAATTCCGCTTCGTCAGTGAATTTCTGATATGCCGCGTTTTCGGCGGCAAGCGTGCGCTCGATTTCCTCGTTTGAGAATGTGGGGCCCAGGAGGCTGCCTTGCTGGGTATCGCCCCCGGCGGGTCGGCGCGGATTTTCGAGCAGTTGATGCCAGACGAACAGCGCCGCGCCCAGCGCGCCGCCGGCGTCGCCGGCGGCCGGCTGAATCCATATGTCGGAGAACGGTCCTTCCCGCAGAACCTGTCCGTTGGCGACGCAATTCAGCGCCACACCCCCGGCGAGCACGAGATTTTTTTTGCCGGTCAGGCGGTGAGTTTCACGGGCCATGTTCAAAACAATTTCCCCGGTCACGACCTGGATGCTCGCGGCCAGGTCCATGTGCCGCTGTTCCAGTTGGGCCTCCGGCCGGCGGGGGGGTCCGCCGAACAGCGCATGGAAACGCTCATTGGTCATCGTCAACCCCTGGCAATAATTGAAATAGTCCATGTTCATCCAGAGGCTGCCGTCCTTTTTGACCTCGACCAGTTGTTGTCGAATTACTTCGGCAAATCGCGGCCGGCCGTAGGGCGCCAGCCCCATGAGCTTGTATTCGCCGCTGTTGACCTTGAACCCGCAATAATACGTGAACGCCGAGTAAAGCAAGCCCAGCGAGTGGGGAAATTTCAACTCGCGCAGCAGGTCGATGCGATTTCCCTCACCGGCGCCGATGGCGGCCGTGCACCATTCCCCGACGCCGTCCAATGTCAAAATGGCCGCCTCGTCAAACGGGCTGGGGTAGAAGGCGCTGGCGGCGTGGCTCTCGTGATGTTCGGTAAAAACGAAGCGGGCGCGGCGGGCGGCGGGCAGCTCGCGGCGCAGCAACCGCCGCAGATGCAGCTTGTCTTTGAGCCAGACCGGCAGGGCGAGGCGAAAACTGCGGAAGCCGGCTGGAGCAAAGGCGAGATAGGTTTCCAGCAACCGATCAAATTTAAGCAACGGTTTGTCGTAAAATGCGAGGTAATCAAGATCTTCGGATTGCAGGCCGCCCGCCCGCAAGCAATAGGCAACCGCGTTGGTTGGAAAACCGGGATCGTGCTTTTTGCGGGTGAATCGTTCCTCCTGCGCGGCGGCGACAGTCCGTCCGTCCACGACGAGCGCAGCGGCGCTGTCATGATAAAAGGCTGAAATGCCCAGAATGCTGGTCGTCGGCATGAAACGTGGAAAAGAAGATTAAACTCGCGGCCCGGGCACGGCAAGGCTTCGCAACACGGCGGACTCCCGTTTCATTCTCATCCCGATGACGCGGGAAACAAGCCAATCAGCTATGTTGCCAAAGCCGCCAGTTTTTCATTGGCCTGGGCGATGACCGCGAGCGTGCCTGTGTCCGTATCAAACACCGTATTCAATCCCTGCGGCTCGCTGAACGGGTCGCCCATGAGCGCGGCGGCTGAATCCATTTTACCCGAGCCGGCGCGGGCTTCGCCGGCCCAGGCCCAGAAGTTCGCCCCCTGCAAGGCGCGGCCCGCCTGGCAGGAATCCGCCACCTGTTCGAACATGCGCCGGTAATAATCATCACGCGCCGTCGTGGGGCTGTCGGGGGAATACTTCTCGTGGTCGCGCGGGATGCCGAATTCCTCCAGCACCAGCGGCTTGTGCAACGTGTCGGTGGCCAGAACCGTGTGCTCTTCCACGTGCGCTTTGGCCTTGGCGGCGGCCTTTTCGTAATCGGGACCGAGGGCGGGGTCTTTCAACCAGCCCCAGTTTTTCAGCCACATGTGCACGGTCACGTAATCAATCGCCGGGCTTTTATGTGAGGTTACAAAGTCATCCGCCTTGTCCAGACAACCATGAATGCCTTCGGAACCGGTGCAGACCAGATGGTTCGGGTCCTGGTCATGGATGAACCGCGCGGTTTCATCCACCCATTGAGCAAAGATGGAAACGGAGTTGTTGCTTTCACTGACGCCGGGGCGCGGTTCGTTGGCCAGTTCCCAGGTCATGACCGCCGGGTCATCGCGATAGATCCGGCCATTCACCGTGTTGCGGCGCTGGATGATTTTCGTGACATAACCGCGATACAGTTCGTTCGCGGCCAGAGTCGTATAGAGGCGCGCCGAAAATTTCATGAAACCACTCCAATCGCCGCGGGCGATCACCGGGCGATCCGGATCGGGAATGGTATCGCCGGTGATCCAGCGGACGTACTGCGCAAACCCGCCGGACCATTGCCAGTAATTGGACAGGAAAAGGATTCCGCGCATGTCGCGTTTGGCCATTTCCGCCAGGCAAAAGTCCAGCCCGGCGAGGAGGGCTTCATCATAATCCTGCGGTGCCCGGGTGATGCCGCGCGGAATGGAGCCGGCCAGCGGCGAGGTTTCCGAGCCGGCCAGGAGGCGGATGTTCTTCACCCCGATGCTCTGGAGGTGATCCAGTTCGCGGATCATGCGCTCGCGGCCGCCCGGCAGCCCGGCGTCACTGAGGTAGCAGCAGCACCAGAAATTGGTACCCACGTAGAAATACGGCCGGCCGCGCAATTCAAAGCGTCCGTGGCGGATGGTGACAAAATCGCCGCCGTGCCGGCGGCGGCTGGCGACGCCGGTCGGGGTAGCGGCACAGCCGGCCATGACCAATGGCAACGCCAGGGCCGAGGTTTTGATGAAATTTCTGCGCGAGATGCGATTGCTCATAAATTGTCAGTTTCCGGGTTAATCGGCACGAAAGTCCGGCATTCGCCGGGAAGGCCTTCGCGACCTGCCCGGTTTGGCTCGAACACGGGAGGAGTTTAGCAGATACACGGCCCGGGCGCTGTCGCCATTTTAAGTGACAAGACCGAGCCTGGCCGTCATTATAGTCTTTCCGCTGAGAAAACATGGCCACGACCGATGACTAAAACGTCCTTCCAAAAAAAACTGAAGCAATTGCAGCAACACCACCAGAAACTCCTGAAGCGGCCGAACCGCAGACAGAAGCAGGGTAACGGCATTTTTGACCGTTACGAATTCCCGGTCCTGACCGCCGAACACACGCCGTTGTTCTGGCGTTACGATTTCAACTACGCCGACAATCCGCATCTGATGACCCGGCTGGGCATCAACTGCGTCTTCAATGTCGGTGCCATGGAATGGAACGGCAACATCGTGCTGATGACGCGCACGGAGGGCTGGGACCGCAAATCCTTCTTCGCGGTCGCCGAGAGCAAGAATGGCGTGGATGGCTTCCGGTATTGGGATTACCCGGTCCAAATGCCCGATTACGAGCCACAGGAAACGAACCTGTACGATATGCGCCTCGTCCGCCACGAAGACGGCTGGATTTACGGCCTGTTCTGCGCGGAACGGCACGATGATTCGAAACCGGGCGACCTTTCCGCCGCCGTGGCGCGTTGCGGCATCGCGCGCACCCGGGACCTCGTGAAGTGGCAGCGGCTGGCGGATTTGCAAACGGCTGGGTCGCTGCACCAGCGCAACTGCGTGTTGCACCCCGAATTCGTGACCGGCCAATACGCCTTTTACACGCGGCCGATGGCCGATTTTGCGGCCACCGGGACCGGCGACGGCATCGGCTGGGGTTTGTGCGATGACATTGAGCACGCAGTGATTGAAAAGGAAGAAATCATTGATCCGCGTTTCTACCACACCATCAAGGAAGGCAAGAACGGCCTCGGTCCGGCGCCCATTAAAACGAAGAAAGGCTGGTTGCACCTGGCGCACGGCGTGCGCAACACCGCCGCGGGGATGCGTTACGTGCTTTACCTGTTCCTGTGCGATTTGAAGAACCCGGCCAGGGTCATCAAGTCACCCGGCGGTTATTTCATGGCGCCGGAAGGCGAAGAACGCGTCGGCGATGTTTCCAATGTGGTTTTTGCCAACGGCTGGGTGGCGCGCGCCAATGGCGACGTATTCATTTATTACGGCTCATCGGACACGCGCACGCACGTGGCGACCAGCACGGTGGACCAGTTGCTGGATTACGTGATCAACACGCCGGCAGACGGCATGCGTTCGAAGATTTGCGTTGAACAACGGTGCCGGTTGATCAGGAAGAACCTGGCACGGTAATGGCTTGAAAATTTATAGAACGTAGGAGACGACGTAAGGAGTCTTTAACCTGCTTCTTTCAAAAAAAGTGAGACTCGTTACCTCGTCTCGTGCAATCAAGGCGGTTCCTCGGCGTTTATAATGGGTAACATTTCCGAAAGGCAATTTGCCGGTCGCGGAGCGACGGCGGAAATTAGCCCGGCACAACGTGCCGGGAAAAGCATCCGTAACATCCGGCGTCCTGAAGGGACGCTGGAAACGGTCGGATTGCCAAAAGTCTTTTCCTTCGTCCCTGTCGGGACGGAGACGCGGGGTGCGTAGCTATCGGGGACGTTGTCCCCGGCTAATTTCCATAGTCGCTTCGCGACACTCCGAGTGCTTCGACTTGGCGTTACTCACAAGAAACGTCAAAGAACCATTAGGGCAGCCAGACGGCGCGCCAGAATTGTACCGGAGTGGAAGGATCTACGGAGTTGGTGATGCTTATCGTTCCGGTCGGGGGCGTGTTGGTGGAGACCGACGTCCACGTCATCAAATCCGGCGAGCTTTGCAGGACATAAGACACGCCCGACTGGCCTTGAAGTTGAAAGACAAACTGGCCCGCGGCCGGCACCGTCGGGATGGCCAGTAAGGTTGCCGGCCCCGGTGAGAGGGCCAACAAGGTGGCCGAATACGGCCCGAAAACGTAATTAAAGTTTGTGCCGGCGCCGGAAAAGGCGGTTGTGGCGACGTCCTGGAAGAAAATGGGGCCGTTGGTTTTCGCCGCGTTGTCCTGCGGAATCCCGTACGAATAGACCGTGCCGCTTGAAGCCGGAGTGAAGCCGGCCACCGCCACCTGCCCGGTGTAGCTGTTGGACGGATCCTTGTTGATGGCCAACACGGTCAGGCTGCCATCCTGCCGCCGGACGGCATAAGTCGAAAGCAGCGAGTAATCGCTCGCCGCCGTCAACACGGTATCACCGGGTTGAAAGAAGTCGTGCATGAGTTTGTCGGTGTAGAACGTCGGATAGAGCGTGTTCAGGTTGCCGATGATGCCGAGGTCGCCGTTGGTGCGCCAGCCGTAGAGCGAAGCCGAAAAGTCGCCACTGGTATCGGCGCCATTCCGCAAATCCCACCAGATGAATGAATTCAATTCCGTCTTCATCAATTGAGCGAGACTGTCGGCCAGATACAGGCCGTTGACGACACTGGTGGATTGTTTGCCCTCCGGGCCTGAATCGGCATTGTTCTCCGTGGCCAGCAGTTCAATGTTGGTTCCAACGGCGCCAATATAATCGGTGATTTGCTGGCGCAGGCTCGCGGCATCGGAGGCCCAGTTGGCGGAAGCCTGGAGCAGGCTCGCGTCGTTGTCCGAGCCGGATTCGGGATAAAAGTGGTCCACAAGGAAATCGGGCATCACACCGGAAGCATTCAGCGTGGCGAGCATCACGGGCGTCCAACCGTTGTGATAGATCCCTTCGCGCGCGTTGTAGGCCGGGTGGCTCGTGTTGTTGACGAAACTGTCCTCGCCGGGCGTGGACACCGCGCCGATTTTGATGGTCGGATCCACGGCTTTCATCAGGCCAATGTAATTGGTGGCGCGCAACGCGTAGGTATAGGGGTCGTGTGCCACGGTATTGCTGTCGGTTTCCCAGCCGCCGTAACATTCATTGCCGATTTCCCAATCCTTGAAACCGATCGGCGCGGTCCGGGAGATGCGGAGAAAGTTTTTGCCGTCGTCGGTCCCCAACGGCGCGGCGGCGCGTAAGGACGCCCAATAGCCTGCCGTCTGCCAGTTGGTGCCTTTGGCATCCACGCCCAGGGACACCGTGCTGGTGGTCGCAGCGTTGCAATACGCCACCCACGCGGCCGCTTCCTGCGGCGTGCCGGTGCCGTAGTTGACGGTGATGATGGCCTGCGCATTGACACTGGCATTGGTGATAACGTGGATGAAATTGGCGAAAGAAGTCTGCCATTGCCACGTATTCGCAAGCGACCGGTTCAAGACCCAATGATATTCGTCGGACAGCGAACCGCCCGGCAGGCGGATAATGCGCGTGCCCAGCTCATTGAGCAGCGAAACGGTCGTGGACGTATCATAGTAGCCGTCCCACACCGCCGCATTCAACCCGAACCAGCGCGCATCGGCGGTGCGGATGGGCTGGCCGGCATTGATAGTACAGTGAACCACGGACGGGGGCGGCAAGGCGGCGTTCAACTGGATGTCATCCAGGTAGAAAGCAGGCTCGGTGGAGCCTGCAGAGTCTTGAATGACGAAGCCGGTGAAATTGTTCGTGTTGGCCACGCCCAAGGCCGACAGGGAAACCGTGTATTGTTGCCAGGTATTGGCCAGCGGCGTTGCCAGATGATAACGGGCACTTTGCGCGGCGTAGTTGAGAGTACCGTACATTTGAAGCTGTTGTCCGCCCACTACACCGCCATTCAGCCAAAAACTGACGCTGGCGAAGCCGGTATCCGTCAGGCTGGAATGGCTCAACCCGAGGCCACCGTAGGCGCTGGTGATGGTGACACTGATGGAATCGGTGCCGGAATGGACCGGGGAGGTATTGGTATAGCTCCGCGTGCAATTGTAACTTCCATCCGACCAGCCGTTGACCAGTGAATCGGCATAGATCGTCATGTTGGTCTGCGCCAGAACCACCTGAGTCGACGCCAGTGAGACAACGAGAACTGCCAACGAAGAAGTGATTCGCATAATAATTCAAAACCGATACCGGAAAAAGCACGCCTCCATCGTTAGGAAAAAGCGGGCGCCAACCATAGAGTCAACGCCCGCCACAACGTATAATTATTTCACTCGCAATCCACCAGAGCCCAAGCCTAGTTGATCGTGATGATCGAACTGGTGCCCTGTAGGATATTGGTGTTGTTGTTGTCTCCGGCGGTAATTGTATTCGTCGTGCTTGACGCCAGGAACGCACACGTCATTTGCACCGTGCCATTAGCCAACGGCTGCTGACCTTGCGGCACAAAATTGTTGCCCGCGTTGCTGTACAGATAGATTTCGTCACCGGTAAAATTGACGACGTGCCAGGTAGAGTCACAGCCGTTGACGGTGACGGTGATGGTATCGCCAATGTTATACGAGGCAGGATTGGGCGTTCCAATCTTGCCGGTCGGAGTGTCCGGCGCGTTGGTTTCGCCCGGGAACAACACCTGCAACTGTTTGTAGGTGCGCGCGAGCAATCGGTAGTAACCCTGGTTGCTCGGCACAAGATTTGCCCCCAACAAGGCTTGTCGGTTGGTATTACTCTGAATTTGCGACAAGGCAACCGCGTCATTCCAGCCGCCGGGGGTGGCCAGGTTTGAATTCGTTTGCAGGCCGAACCCGGAATCCGGCAACGTCCACGGCAGCCAGTAAACTGCATTCGGCGGGACCAGCACCACCCCGTTGGGGTCGTTGGCAAGAACCTTCCAGTAATTCGTGTTCAACTGCGAATCATTGGTGAAAATGTCGGTGAAAGGACTGTCGTTGCCGGTGATGGAAAACCAATTGTACACAACGGCTTCTCCACCAACAAACGTGTCGTTGGGTTGAGCTCCCAGAATCGGAGTGGCCGGGTCGGCAAACAGCGCCGCGGAAGCGGGGTCAAACACAAAGTTCGTAGTCTGCCCGTGAGGCGCCGTCAAGGTGACGTTGGTCTGATTGTTGAACGTCACACTCCAAGTGCCTAGCGCACTATAATTGGACGTAGCCAGGAAGCCAACCGGTTCCACGGGCCAGCCATTGGCACTATTGGTGGCGGTATTGTAAATCATGCCGTTGCCGGACGGTTCGTTGGTTTTGTATCGGAACGCCATATAAGCAAACCCATTAGTGTCCTGCTGAATCGTAATGAAGATGCAATTTGGCAGATTCCAATCCGCTGCCTGGTCATACGGACCGGGAGTTCCGTTCACGATGAAAAAGTGTTGTTGATACCCGTTGGGTGAATTCGTGGGGAATGACTTGATGTTCCACGAATAAGTCACATTCGGCTTGTCCACAAAGCCATAACCGGTGGAATTCGCCGTCTCGACTTGATAACGGTTGTCATTGTTGATAGGCTGGGTATCAATCAGGTTCAAGCCGGACACCGGTTTCTGGAAGCTCAACAACGTCGGCGGCCCGATCACCTGGGTCGGATTATAGTGCAAAACCAGATGGCCAATCCAAAAAACGAAATGATTGGTCGGATAACCAGCGTAGTTGTTGTAGTTGAACGCAACCCCGCCGATGCTTTGGAGATTGCCCACGGCATGATTAATTGGCATGGTCAAACTCACCCAGCTGTTGGTCGCGCTGCCCGGGATGGTCACCGAGCCAAAAAAGGTGGGGGTCGGACCAACGGAGCTGACGACACCTACCTCGAGACTGCCGAAATTCCCGTCCGTATTTGTCTGTTGAATCAGGCCGGTGATGGGATCTATTGGCTTCACCTGCACATCAAACCTGATGAAATCAAATTGGTTCAGGTTGGAAATGGTCTGGCTCCAATCATAGGCAGCATTGTTGCTAAAAGTTCCAAAGAACAGATTTTGATTACCGTGGGTGAAAGGGCAGACCACCATTAATGAGCCACAGTTGGGGCCGGCACCGGCGTCGAGAGTGTTCACGTCGTTGGTGATAGGTGAGTTAGTGCCGGGCGTATCGTACCAGGAAATCCACGAGGCCACGCTGCCGCTGCCGGCAAAGGGGGAACTATTTCCGCCGGTGCTAAAGGTATTGATATAGGAACCGGCCGGGAATGGCGCTCCCCACGTCCGGGCGGTCAAACCCGCGAGGGTCACCGCAATCAGTGCAAGAATGAAACGGAGGTTAAAGACGGTTTTTTTCATATAGTGTAGTGTTTAGTTTCTGGGTTGGCTGATAAATTCTTCAATTCAATTTTTTAAACTCAGCCGCACGCCGCGCATCCACATTCCAACGTTCCATGGCCGCTACCGGCGCCCAAAGCGCCAGACACCTTTTCTTCTGGAAATGCCTGACATTAGCGTGCTCAGTTTACGGTACCATAGCCCGGAAAAATGTCATGTCACGAGAACTGGTGACAGTCTGTATCAATCGCCAACCCTTACCGTCCACATTCCTGCCGGGCTGAGCAAGGTTCCGGTGCCAACGGTCTGTTCAATTGCCAAGGCCTCAACATGACCATCGCAAAAGAGATAGTTGAACCGTTTATTCTGCGCCTTGTACAACAAGGCGCCCTGATTGACGCCACTGCTGCTGGATGGATTCTGGGGTATGGAGGTCGTGTCAATCTGGTAAAGATTGCCATTGGCACTGCCATTTTGCGCGGATTCCGGGCCGAGGCAAACGCAGGTCCACTGGTTGCCTTCGCACTGCTGGCCGCCGGGTTCTTCGGCCAGCAGGATGGTTCCGGAGGGGCTTCGGACCACAGTAGTGGGATACCCTGGAGCATTCGGGTCGGGCAATAGCCTGCCGGTCAGCCAATAAACGCCCACGCCATGGAAACCCGGTTGGTTGAGGTCTGGTAATTTATACCCGCTGTCGCAATTAATCTGGTATCCGCTGCCCCAGGCTGACCCCACGCTGTTCATGGCATAAGACCTGAGGCCGAACGCGGGCGGGCCGGTTACCCAACTGACTTTGTTAAACTTGTCGAAGGGGCAAACCAGGACCTTGAGCGCGGGACCCACGCCGGCGGCGGCGGCATCCGCCGGGTCTTCAACAAAAACCCCCGCGATCAATTTTGCGTAAGAAAGATTGTTTGCGCCTCCGATGTCGTTGTAAATCCAGGTGTCCCAGCTGATTTGCTTGCCGCTGCCGCTGGTGCCGCCGGAGCCGATGCCCGCCGCCGGATACTGATTGTGGTGATCGCCGGCATACACGTTGAAGGCCAGACCCAGCTGTTTCTGATTGGAAGTATCCTGGGCCATCAAAGCCCTGACTTTGGCGGCGGCCAAAGCCGGAAGCAACATGGCCGCGAGAATCGCGATAATGGCAATGACCACCAGGAGTTCGATCAGTGTAAACCCTCTTTCTTTTGATGTCCCCCCTGTGATCCGATGGGCGGAACTGTTGTTGGTTTTCAATGGATGAGCTTTCATGGGCGGTTTCAATTTTAGTTGGCGTTGACCAGGCTGATCAGCCCGTGGCTGTTTATGACGTATTTTTTCCCCGGCGGCGGCGGCGGAATATTGATACCGGCGCTGGCGGCAAACTCTGCAAAGCTGGCGGGGACGCGACGGTTCTGCAATCTCCATCCGAGAAGTGCCCGGTTCAACGACTGCAAGTCCGGCTGGCCGTTGGTGACGGTTGCCGCCGGGGCGGATTGCGGCGCATTGGCGTCTTGCGGCGTCGAGACGGTTGCCGCCGGGGCGGATTGCGACGCATTGACGTCTTGCGGCGTCGAGGCGGAGGATGCCGAATTTTGGGACTGTTTGCCGCAACCGGCAACCAGCAGTGCAGCAGCACAGACCAGTCCGGCGCATAAAATTTGCCTCCGCCTGGACGGGCGGGCGGCTCCCCAACGAAAATTGGAATACGTTTTCATTTTTAAAAGCAATCCGCTTGCGCAATATGGGTTGCTGAATTTAAGAAACTCTACCCCAAATCAGTAAAAAGCACAATGTCACGAAAAATAGGGACAAGCCTCAGGGTTTCTCGACGTTTCCAGTGGAATCAGGGTTCACGCTCGCCCTCACCCCGGCCCTAACCTCTGTTGGTTTTTGCACAGTTCTTCAGAAGATGGCAGGTGCGAGAAGGTTATTTCAATTTCACCGTTGCCGATCACAATCTTTTCGATTAGGGCTTCGACGGTCCTGCGTTTGTCCTCAAACGGCAGTTTCGGCCAACGGTCATGGAGCGTGTTGGCCTCGTGGAGCACATCATCGGCGGACAGCTTATTGACCTTCAAGAAATCAACCTCGGCCTCAAGCTTGGGCAGTTCGGCCTGTAATTGTCTCATTCGTTCCTCGGCGGGGGAATACAGGTCGCGGAAGCCGTCGCCGGAAATCTGCTTGTGCAAATACAACTGGTGCGTCTGGTGCATTTCCTCTTTGACCTTCTGCATCTCCCGCTTATGGGCGTCCAGCAAGGCGGATTTCTCGGCCAGATTGCGGTCAGCTTGCCGCAAATGGCCGGCAATCCGCTTGGGCTCGCCGAAAAAGACTTTTAGCTCATTGCGGGCGATGTTCTCAAGGTCGGTGATTGGTATCTTGTTGCGGCATTTGCGGCAGAAGTATTTCGGGCTGTTGGCTGCGACATACATCCTGTGGCCGCAGGAGCAATGGGCTAAGCCGCTGAACAAGTGAACGGGCGGTTTGCCGGGCTTCTTCCATGTTTTTAAATGTTCCTCAATGATCTGGTTCACCTGATTCCATAGTTCTTCAGAAACGATGGGCGGGCATTCGGCCCGGCCCCATTCGCTTTCGGGCTTCGTTTCAGTGCGCCAGGTTCCGGTCAGGCGCATGGTATTGAACACATACACGCCTTTGGCGCTGGATTCGCTCAAGATGCGCAGAACCGAGGTATCTCGCCAGATGTTCCCATTGCGGGTGCGGTAACCGGCGGCATTGAGTTCCTTGGCAACCTGGCCTTTGCGTCGGCATTGCAGAAACAGTTCGTAGGCTTTGCGACGGACGGCGGCTTCCTCCGGCCGAATGATCAATTTGCGGTCTTTCCAGACATAGCCGTATGGGGAAGTGCCGTTGATGGATTTGCCGAGTTTGGCGCGGGTCAATATAGAGGCATTGACGCGCTCGGTGATTTCCTCGCGTTCCCATTGGGCGAACACGCCCAAAAGATGGAAGAACATCCGCCCGCCGGCAGTGCTGGTGTCAATGGCTTCGGAGAGCGAAATGAGGTCAGCCTGGTGCTTGTTAAAGAAGTCCGAGAAGTCTTCCAGTTCGCGCCGATTGCGGGACAGGCGGGCGAGTTTGGAGAACACTAATCCGGTGATGTGGCCGCGCTCCACGTCTTTCATCATGCGCTTGGCTTCCGGGTGCTGCATGACGGCCTTGCCGGTCTGCCCGGCAAGGTCATAGACCTCCTTGACCTGCCAGCCCTTGCTCTTGGCATAGCTCCTGGCGCGTTCCTCGTGGTGTTCGGGGCTTTCGCCCTTGGCCTGGTCCTCGGTCGAAACCCGAATCCAGATGCCTACCGGTTTGTTCAAGGCACTATTTTCCTTCATAGCACTACTTCATACCTAAAACATAATTCCCTCACAAGAAAAAAGTGTAGGCAAAACGCCTTTATTTCGTATGCTCGCCACATGTTGAAAGGATATTCGGTTTCAGAAAACGGATTGGCTCGTCTTGCGAAACGATTCCGGAAACAGGCCGGCAAAACCCGCGCACAGGCGGCGCGGGAAATGGAAGTGTCTCAAACCTCCATCTTCCAAGCGGAAGAAAAACCGGCGCAAGGCTTGCTGAAATTGCGCGCGCGCATGATTGTAGCCTATTCGCCGTTCAAGGTTGTTGGGCCGGTGTTTCATCTGGAACGGAAATGACGGTTGGCAGCTCAGAATCACTTTCGGCGCATGGCCTCGGCCATGATTCGGTTGGCGATGTCCTCCTTCTGCTTCTGTTCCGGTGCGGAAAGCTTTGGAACCGAGCGTTTGACCTTGTAACCGCCGTACTGAGTTTCGGTTGGTTGCGGCACGGGCGACTTCAATGCCCTCAAATACATAATGAACGGGTCGGGCTGGAAATACTCAACTCTTGCCGCCAGTTCCGCGCCCAAGCTGCCGCAAACGGCATTGCTGATCTTTCGCAAGCGTTCCTCGTCCAGGCAAATCACCGCTACTTTCGTAAGCCCCGCTTTCAAGCACTTGGCGACATTGCCCACTTCATGGTCAATGGTGGTGGAAATGGATATTTCACAGGCGATGCTTTCTCCGATACGTTCCAACCACAAATCCACGCTGCCCTGACCGTCCAACACCGGTTTTTCAACGACACTGCGGAATCCAAGTTCCTCCGCCGTCTCTTTGATGCGTTTCTGAATTGCCTGGTGCTGGGCTCCGCCCCTGCCTAAATCGCGTGGCGGCTCGTGTTTGATGACTGGTGACTGTTCTTTCGGAATTTCAGCAGCTATCTGCGGCTTGATAACGACTTCGTTGGCAAACTGGCTAACGACCATCGGCGGTTCTGAAACAACCGGCCCAACTGGCGTCCTTGGTACTGGCGGTTTCGGCTTAGTCAGCTCTGGCGGCGGGGAAGGCGGCGGTTCCTCCGGCGATGTTCGGGATTTTGCCAGCATCGCCTCCACCTCCGCCCTTGCTGTGCCGTATTTTTTCCTCGAACACGTAATCACTTCCTGCCGTCGGCTGGCGGCCTCTACTTCGTCCAGTCCATCCGGCAAGGGAACTGTGAGATTAAAATCGAAGTCGCTGCGTTCGACACGGGCGATGGCTTGCCCGGCTTCCAAGTTCCGTAAATCTTTAGCCTCAAAATACGACAAGCCCTCGGCCAATTTCTTGGCATCATCGTCGCCAACACGGAACACAATGCGCGTGAACGGATGCGACATGACCGCGCTGGCGACTTCGGGTTCGCGTTGCAATTGGTGCAACTCGTGGTGCGCCAGTGTGAGGCCGATACGATACTTCCGCGCTCCCGACAAGATTTCCGCCATACTCGGCGTGATGAAATTGGCGAACTCATCGGCGTAAATCCAATAGTCCTTGCGGGCGGCCACCTGCTGCGCCTGCCGGCTCATGGCAATCTGCTGGAACTTGGACACCAGCACTGTGCCAAGGAGATGCGAATTTTCCCGGCCCAAGAGTCCCTCCGGCAGCTTGGCCAGAAAGATTTTGCCGCTGTCCATGATCTGTGCGAAATCTAGCCGGTTCTCTGGCTGCGAGACCATGTAACGGATCGGTTTTTGGGCAAGGAAGGTGTCCAACCGCGTCAAGATCGAGCCGATGGATTTGTTGCCCGACAATTGAGGAAAGCTTTTCTGCCAGTAATACACCACTTCGGAGTCTTTGACTGATTTCAGGAATTCATTCCGAAAAGCGGGTTCGATCAAAAACCGGCGCAAGTCGGCTATGGTTCCGCGCCGGTCGTTTTCCAGAAATGCAAGAATGGCGTTTTGCAGGACGCTGTTCATCTGGTCTCCCCAGGAAGTCGAAAGACGCTGAAACACGGCGATCAAATCAGATGCCAAAAGATTTTTCTCAAGATCGCTGTGGGCCGACAAGATGTTGAAGCCAACAGAATATTGTTCGTCGGATGGATCAACCAAAACCACGTCATTAATCCGCTCCGGGGGGATGATGCCAAGAATGCGGTCAATCAAGTCGCCGTGGGGATCGAGCACGGCCACGCCTTCTCCGTTTTCAATATCCTGCCGGATGAGATTGAACAGCAGCGTGGATTTGCCCGTGCCGCTGGCCCCGATGATATGCGTGTGCCGGGTACGTTGCTCGGCGGACAACCTGACTTCAATCGTTTCGCCTGCATGGTTGTTCGTGCCAAGCAACAAACCGTGCTGCCGGACAATGGCCGATGCCGCCTTGGTCTTGGATGTTTGCCGTTGAAAGACAGGGGAACGAACGGCACTGGAAGGCAGATGGACAAAGCCGGTCAGCTCGTCGCTATTGAGTAGCATTCCAGAGCGGCGAGTCTGCCGCCGTAACACGTCCTCAATGTGTCCCTCGAACGGATATTCCTCATTTTGAAGCGGGATGAGTTCATTGCCGTTCGGATGCGCAAATACGCGCAATGATCCGGCAAGGTCGCGGGCCAGTTGCAATATGCGGTCAAATTCTTCAGCGCGGATCAAGATACGGACAACGGCGGCATACAACGGCCGAGCGACTTTGTTTTCGGCTGCGCCCGTTAATTCGGGGGAATCCACAAAGAACGGTTTGCCGTCTGCATGAGAAACAGAATTAACGATGCTGTCTGCCCAGGGATTTTGTGCCGGCTGGAACAGCACCTGAAACAATCCAAGTTCGCCTGGCTGTAACTCCGCTAGTGCGCCTACGATGCCGATGAACGGGTCAAGTTTGCCGCTTTGAAGCGGCAGCATGAATTCATGTTTCAATCCGAACTCCACAGCCAACGCCTCATCGCCTTGGCTGGCTTCCCATGCCTGTTCCAAGCCGCCTTCATGGGGGACAAACACTGCTTCTGGAAAATATGCCTGCAACTGGCGACGGAGCAATGGGGCGTCGCTTTCACCGGCCACAAACTGCGCCGCTACCTTTTTGTGCGAGCCAATAAGTTCAAAGGCAATCGGCTCGCGGCATAATGACAAATTCAAAAGGAACTGCTCGAATACCTCTTTGGAAATGTCGAGTTTGTCCGGGAGCGATGCCTGTAATTCCACCAGGGATTCACGGGTGAGCGGCGTCGGCTCCGGTTCTTCTTCGGGTTCGGGAATGATTGGTGCAACTGTGGGTTCGGTGCTTAACTTGCCGCTCAATCTTTGCACCAACGAGTTCAAAAATGTCGGCTTGGCTCCGTCGTCAATGGGCGGGGTCGCGGGAAGATAATGGCCTTCAAAGGGCCAGAATGGCGGTTCGGGGTAAACAGGCTCATCAAACATCTGCCAGCCGCGCCCGCGCCGTTCCCACCGGTGGAACTGCTCGCTTAATTGTTCGTCGAGCCGGGACATAAGGCGTTAAGATGCTTCCTTGGGTAGCGGGACGATGTTCGGTTTGTAGAGTTCGCTTAACAACGGGCAATTTTCCATGTATCGAATGAGTTTGACGCCCTTTGCTCTGGTGGTTTCCTCCACCTTGGCTTTGACCACGGCGTTCACCGTTTCGCAATACATGAGCCGGGTGTCCACTCGGTAATATGTTTCCTTGCGAAACCATGCTTCGTAGATCGGGCCTATGACGGGTGTCTTGATGAGTGACGCATCAAGGTCTTTGAGTCCCATGGAAACGGCATTGCGCATGACGTAGATGGCTGCCACAAGCAAAGCCAAAAGTACGAATGGATACAGCATCAAGCCCGTCAGACCGAAAAGCTTGACGAAGATGTTCAACCCAAAGAAAGCGGCGGCGCACAAGCCGATGAGCAACAACAGGAATTCCCAAAGTCTGACAACGACGGGAATCTCAGCAAACCGGCAACTGAAGAAGTGCGCGCTGCCGAATGGGGCGGAGCAAATATCGAAGACCAATCGCTCGCGGGTCATGCGCAAATACTCCCGCTTGTTGGACAAAACACCACCCTCGGCGAAATCAACATGGAAAATCTCAAGGCCGGGAACTTGGCGTTCCTTCAGTTCTTTCTCGATGGACTCGTAAAACTCCTTGGTGGAGGAAGTGAAGCCGGGAACGAGCGCATACCAGTGGTCAATTACAGCCGCCTTTGACTTTTCAAACAGCCCAAACATATCTTTCCCCCGTGGAATGGTTATTTCGACTTGAATGACAGAAAGAACAGGACCGCCCCAAAGGCCAGTGACAGAAACGCGCCGTATGCCAGGATGTGGAACATATCGCTGCCGAGTTTGGTGTACCAATATCCGCCGACTAGGAACGGAAGCATACCGGTAATCCATCCAGCAGCTTCTTGGCTGCGCTTGGTGATGCCGGCAATAATAGTGATAGCACAAAATATCGGGATGGCCCACAGCAGGCGTTGCTGGTCTCCCAATTTTTGCAGGTCAAAGCCGGAAATATTGGCACCAATAATTTGCGCCCAGGGCAAAAAGAAGCTGACGCCCAATCCGGCGGCGCAGAGGATGACCAAATGTGACCGGTTCAGACTGATGGTTTGATTTTCCGGCCCGGGTTTGATGGCAGTGGATTCGGATTCCGATTTCGGTTTGACGGTGATTTCGTCGGGCATAGTGATTCTCTGTGGTTGATAGTTTACAGTGAACGACTTTCCCGCCCCTATGAAGTCCCAAACGGCAGACGCGGAGGGAAACGGGGTATGCTTTAACAGCGGAAACAACAAAGGTCAACCGCGAAAAACTTGGCGTCGCAAATACCGAATATCAATCTTCTATTGAGATTCGCATAATATAGTGACAAGTGCAATTCCTCGTGTTAGTCTTCGGGCATGGGCAATCCAAAAGGTGTCGAACGCGATTTTGATCAACTCGAACGGCGACGGCTCAAAGCCGCCCGGC
>Ga0209517_10002527_pt1 | contig 25578 bp, 21 predicted proteins | sample PeaSoiMetSII2010_FD_187695 | JGI IMG/M metagenome (GOLD analysis project Ga0209517, IMG submission 187695) | Peat soil microbial communities from Weissenstadt, Germany - SII-2010 (SPAdes) (version 2) | ecosystem: Environmental > Terrestrial > Soil > Wetlands > Peat | place: Germany... | reverse complement strand
CTCGTGCGCGACCTTCAGGAAGCCGAGCGCGCCCGCGATACCGCGAGACTGCAGCTCTCGGGCGAGCAGGTGAAGCCACTGGAGGAGCGCGGCAAGCTGATCGAGGACGCGCTTGCCAAGCAGGCCGACGAGGCCGCCGCCAAGGCGGCGGCGCTTCAGGCGCGGCTCGTGCAGGCCTTCCCCGCCTATGCGAAATTCGCACAGCCGGAGCCCGTGAAGCTCGTGGCGATGCAGAAGATGCTGGGGCCCGAGGAAGCGTTCGTCACCTTCGTGGTGGGTCAGGAAAAGGCGTTCGTTGTGGCGGTCCGGCGCGATCGCCTCGCGGTACGCGCGATCGACATCACCGACGCGCAGCTGACGCAAGCCGTCGCCGATCTCCGCAAGGCTTTCGTGCCGCGCCTGGGCGCGCTGCCGGAGTTCGATCTCAAGGGCTCCAACGCGCTCTACAAGAAACTCCTCGGGCCGGTGGAGACCGACCTCGCCGACGTCAAGCATGTGATCGCGGCGCCCGAGGGCGCGCTCGCGAGCCTGCCGCTCGGGCTCCTGGTCACCGCGCCCTCGGCACAAGGCTCCTACGCCAGCGCCGCCTGGCTCATCCGCCGCATGGCCGTGAGCGAGGTGCCCTCGCCGCGCGCCTTCATCGAGCTGCGCCAGGCCCGTGCCGAGGCGAAGCCGGCGCCGCGGCCGTTCCTGGGTGTCGGCAATCCCAGCTTCACCGGCGGCGCCAACGCGCCCGGCAAAGCCTCCGCGCTCGATCAGCTTGCCAGCACCTGCCGTGAGGGTGGGCCGATGCCGGCGGAGCTGATCCGCGCGCTGACGCCGCTGCCGGAAACCGCCGACGAGGTTCGGCGCGTCGGCCAGCGCCTCGGCGCCGATCCGGGCTCGATCCTGACCGGCGCCGCCGCCAGCGAGGCGAACCTGCGGCGCCAGGCGCTCGGCGACTACAACGTGCTCTATTTCGCGACGCACGGCCTGCTGCCGGGCGAGCTGCGCTGCCAGGGAGAGCCGGGCCTTGCGCTCTCGCCGCCCGCGGGCGGGACACAGTCGGCGGCGGATGACGGCCTGCTGGAGGCGAGCGAGATCGCGGGCTTGCGCCTCAACGCGGACCTGGTGGTGCTCTCGGCCTGCAACACGGCGGAAGGCGGCGGGCGGCTCGGCGGCGGATCTTTGTCGGGCTTGGCGGACGCCTTCTTCCATGCGGGCGCCCGCACGCTGGTGGCAAGTCACTGGCAGGTGCCGTCGGCGGCCACGGCGCAGCTGATGACTGGCTTCTTCGACCGGGTCGGTCCGAAACTTTCGAATGGGCTTGCCGATTCGCTGCGCGAGGCGCAACTTGGGCTGGCGGGTCAAGCACAGACCGCTCATCCGTTTTACTGGGCGGCGTTTACCATATTGGGAGACGGCGGGCGGCGCGGCGTGAACGCCGCGAGCACTACCATGTCGGAGTAAGCCATGAGGGCAACGGGCAGACTTCCGGCGCTGGCTTTTGCAGCGCTGATATTCGGGACGGCGTCGGCCGCGATGGCGGCCGAGCTCGTCGTGGTGGAGGCGCGGGGCGTCGACCTCAAGCAAGGCGACGTAATCGACGATGCAAAGCCCCTCACGCTCAAGGACGGTCAGCTGGTGACGCTGGTGGCCGAGAACGGCAGCATCCTCACTCTTCGCGGGCCCTACGACCAGGCGCCCTCAGGCGGCGGCGGGGGCGTCGATGTCGCCAGCGCGCTCGGCGCGCTCACGACCGGCAAGTCACAGAACGTCGCGGGTGTGGTCCGTTCCGCAGCGGCGGACGTGCATCTGCCCAACCCGTGGCTGGTCGACGTGAGTCATCCTGGCGTCGCTTGCCTGCGCGAGGGCGAGCGGCCGGTGCTGTGGCGCGCGAGCGATGCCGGCAGCGGCATGCTCACGATGATGCCGGCCGACCGCAGCTGGCGAGCCCAGACTCAATGGCCCGCCGGCAGCCCCACCCTGCAGGCACCCAGCAACTTCCCGATCAAGGACGGCCGCACCTATCTCGCAGATTTCGGCGGCAAGCCGGTCGCTGTCACGCTGACCCAGATTCCGCCCAAGGTGACGAACCCGCGCATGCAAGCCGCCTGGATGTTGGAAAAGGGCTGCGTCGCGCAAGCTGAGGCGCTGCTCAAGACGGCGCAACGATAGGCTGATCCCCCAAGGGGGAGACGTGGCGAAACTACGGTTCGATTTCAAGAAGCTGATCCCGGTCGCGGTCGCGGTGCTGTCCGCAGCGCTGGCGACGGCGGCGGCAGCCTATATTTCCTTCGTCCACCAAGCCGAGCAGTTCGTGCGCGACGTCGAACTCTCGGAATTCCGGCCGCCGGAGCCACAGAGCACCGACATCGCCATCGTCGCGATCGCCGAGGACACGCTCAAGCAGTTCGCCTATCGATCGCCGGTCGACCGCCAGTTCCTGGCCGATCTGCTGCACAAACTGGAGAAGGCCAAGCCCCGGGTAATCGGCCTCGACGTGCTGTGCGATCAGGCGACCGAGCTCGGGAAGGACGAGGCGTTCAAGGCGGCGGTCGCCGGCCTCTCGGTATCGCTGGTGGTGAGCTACGTCTCCGACCAGGAGATCGTGGACGAGGCGCAGCGTAAGTTCCTGAACGATTGCGTGCCACCCGCCGATCGCGTGATGGCGAATATCGCGACCGACAAGTTCGACGGCACGGCGCGCTGGGTCTATCCGGGCGAGACGCTCGCCGACGGCAGCTATGTTCCGGGCTTTGCCCGCGGCGTCCTCGAGAAGATCGGCATCGAGACGCCGGCCGAGCAGACGGAGATCGCGTGGCGCGGCATGGCGCCGGGCAAGGACTCATTCCCCGAGATCGGCGCGCAAGCCGTGGTCAAGCTGCCCGATGCGCTGGCCACCCGGCTTTTCAAGAACAAGATCGTGCTGATCGGCGCGGACCTGAGTCTGACCGACCGGCACCGTACGCCCTTCGCCTCGACCCGGGCGGGCAATGAGGGAATCCTGCCCGGCATCGTCATTCATGCCCACTCGACGGATGGACTCCTCACCGGACGCCGCCCGCCCGGCCTCGGCAGGTTGGTCGACTTTTGCACGGCTGTGTTCCTGGCCGCGCTCGGCGCCGTGCTCGGCATTACGACCATCTCGCTGCCGGTGCGGGTCGTGCTCGGCATCATGATCGCTGTGGTCTGGTGGGTAGGCGGTGGCGCGCTCTTTCACTATACCGGCGTCATGCTGGCGCTGGTGACGCCGACGATATCGCTAGCGAGCTCGATGTGGGGCACCGAGGCGGTGATGGGCCACGAGGCGCGCCAGCAGAAGGAATTCATCCAGGGCGTGTTCTCGCGCTACGTCTCGCCCAAGGTGGTGGGAGAGCTGATCCGCGACCCCGCGAAGCTCACCCTCGAGGGCGAGCGCCGGGCGGCAACGTTCCTGTTCACGGACGTTGCGGGCTTCACCACCATGTCCGAGGCGGTCACCGGCGCCGAGCTCGCGCGCATCCTCAACCTCTATCTCGACGGCATGGTGCGCGTCGTCCAGCAGCACGACGGCCTGGTGGACAAATTCATCGGCGACGCCGTGTTCGCGATGTTCAACGTACCGCTGGATCAGCCCGATCACTGGGAGCGCGCGGTGCGTTGCGCGCTCGACCTCGATCGCTTCGCCGAGAAATTCCGCGCCGAGCAAAACGCCGCGAGCGTGCCGTTCGGCGTCACCCGCATCGGCGTGCACTCGGGCATGGCGACGGTCGGCAACTTCGGCTCGCATGACAAGATGGAGTACACGGCGCTCGGCGACGCCGTGAACACCGCCTCGCGCCTCGAGGGCCTCAACAAATATTTCGGGACCCGCATGTGCGTCTCCGAGGTGACCCGCGCGGAGTGCAAGGGCATCCCGTTCCGGCCCATGGGCCTGGTGATCGTCAAGGGCAAGACCCAGGCGCTCGGCGTCTTCGAGCCCTTGAGCGAGGAACGCGCCGCCAGCGACTACATCAAGCGCTACCAGCATGCCTACGAGCACCTCGAGGCCGGTGCCGAGGACACGCTGGCGCTCTTCGAGGAGCTCTACGCCGAGAATCCCTACGACGGTTGCGTCGAGATCCATCTCGAGCGCCTGCGCGCCGGCACGCTCAGCCCCGAGATCGCCATGACGGAGAAGTAGCCACCCGGCATTTGCTGAAATTCATCCGTGCGAACGCCCGGTTCGAGTGAGGAGGCCTTCCCGTGAGAAGCTCTCGCCGGATACAAAGCATCGTCGCGATGAGGCATCTGATCTGGCTGATCGCTGCGTTCTCTGCGACGTCGCTCCTCGGTGGCTCCGTGCTCGCGCAAGAGGAGCCATGGACCAAGGTCGACTGCGCAAGCGCCAGTCTCGTGCCGCCGCCCGGGCTCAACGCCAATTGCTTTGAAGGGCCGTTCACCCAGCCCCACGGCCAGAACTTTGCGTGCAGGCTCTCCAACGTTTCCTTCGGATTTCCCAGCGAAGCGACCGAGCCGCGCTTTTACGCGCGTGCGAGATATCCGAAGAAGGGCGGCAAAGTCTGCGCCACGATCCCGTTCGAGGATCCCACGAGCGCCATGCAGCACGTGCACAAGTTCGTCGAGGGCGAGGCGACGCACTGGTCCGCCATGCAGGCCGTGGGCACCGACATCAGCGTGATGTTTTTCGACGCGAAGAACCAGAAGCGGGATGGGAAGTGCTTCACGTTCATCAAGCTGGGACCGACCGCGGGATATTCGGGCAAGGGTCATCTCTTCACGATGATCGGCTTCTTCTGCAAGGCGCCAGGGCAGCCGCTCGACGCGGCCGCGGCCGCAGCCATGGTGAACGCGATCCAGGTGAAGACCGAGCAATAGCGGCGCCCGGTCGCGACTGTGCGTGGGCCAACGCGATGCGCGGTCTGGGCGCATTCCTGACCGCGCTCTGCTGCATGGGCATCGCCATTGGAAACGATGCTTATGCCGCCGAGTGTCCGCCGTCGCCGGCGCCCTATGCGGGCCCGATCTTCGACGCGAACGTGCAGGCATGGAACCTCGATCTGGACGGGCTGATCCCGAGCCTCGCCGCAGCCGGCGTGAAACGGATCGCTCTGTTCGCGAACAGCAAGGCCGGGGGAACCGAGACTGTCGATGCGGTCGAGGCCGCGGCACGGGACCATCCCGGCCTGATCACCCTCGGCGCACCCAAGATCGGATTCATCAAGGGCGGGGACCTGCCAGGCGACTTCGTGTCCGAAACCCTGTCCGGCATCGCGAGCGGCCGGTACCGATTCATCGGCGAGATCCTCTATACCCACGGCGACAAGCCCGATCATCCCCCGACGCGGATGGGCGAGGTCTACGTGGATCCACTGGCCGCGGGAACGTCGCGGCTTCTCGCTGGGCTCAAAGGCCGAGACGTCCCGTTGCTGACGCACTGGGAGGCTTGGGCGTGGGAGCGCGACCGGCCGCGGTTCGATCGGCTTTACGCGAGTTGGCCCGCGCAGCGGTTCGTCCTGCCGAGCCTCGCCTATGGGTCGCCGGACAAGGCCGACGCCATCCTCTCGGCGCATCCGAACGTCTCAGGAATCATCTCGCGCCTGGTCGATGGACGCTACAAGCTCGTCGACCCCGCCAAGCAGGCGAAGCTGGGGCCGCCGATGACCGATGCCTGCGGCGTGTTGCTGCCCGAATGGCGCACGGTCCTGATCAAATACGGCGATCGCCTGATGTATGGATCGGACGATTATGCGACGACGCGCGTCGGATGGGGCGCCTATCCCGCCATCGTCGCGACGTATCGCCGCGTCGCGGGTCAGCTGCCGCCCGATCTCGCACGGAAGATCTCGTGGGACAACGCCGCAGCGCTCTACCGCAGTCGTTGAGACCTCCGGCGCGGCGCGGGGCCTCTTTCGCAGGAAGCGCGATGGCGCGGTGCGCGGCGCCTTGGCCCTCGAACCAAGAGTAATCCGCGGCGAGCCTGCCCTTCAATCCGGGCTCGGCCAGAAATCGTCGTCCTTGCTGCCGGGCGCGGCGGCGTCCCGCTTCGCCTGGGCCCGCGCGCGCTGCGCCTGACGGAAGGCCTGCAGCTCTCCGGGGTCGACGACGCCATCGTGGTTCGCGTCCATGCGGTCGAAGCGGCGACGCAGGAGCTGATCCAGCTGGTCGGGCGGGAGTGCCGCGAGTTTGCCGAGCTGCGCCTGCTGATGCTCGAGGCGTTGACGGCGGTCGGGCGGCAGGTCGGCAGCGGCCAGGCGTTGCACCAGAAGCGCTTGCACGCGCTGCATCTGCTGCAGTTGCAGCGCCTTGAACTGATCGAAGGTGAGCGGGGTCCCTTGCTGCGGACCGGGTGGGGGAGGCGGCGCGGTCTGTGCTGCGGCGGGAAGAGTGAAGAGCTGCACGGCGAGGCCGGCTGCGGCGAGGCTGAGGCGAGCGAGCGAGGTCACGTCGGGCACGCTCCCGAAAGGGCTGGGTCTGCCGTTATAGGCAGCCCGATCGCCGCCGCGTGCCCGTTTATCCCTCGAGCACTCGCCGCACCTCGGCGGCGCTCACGGCGCTGGAGGCGCCGCAGCGGGTACCTGGCGCGACGCCGCAACTCGCGGTTGCGATCCGAGCGGCGACCGGCTTCGCCGCCGCTTGACTCGCCGTTCGGCACGGCAAAGGCTGGCATTTCTGGGCAAGCAAAGCTTTATTCGGCTTTGGAGAAATGGCACGACCGGGGCGCGGGGGATGCGCTCTGCAAACGACAGGGGACAGGGACATGAAGCGATGGGTGTTGGGGGCCGCGCTGACGCTGGCGGTGGCGCTGGGCATCGCGGGCACCGCCACGGCGGCGGCGTTCCGATGGGCGAACGACGCCGATTCCAACTCGATGGACCCCTATGCCCGGCAGGAAACCTTCCTGCTGTCCTTCGACAGCAACATCTACGAGCCGCTGGTCCGACGCGATGCCCACAACCTGAGCCTCGAGCCCGCGCTGGCGATCTCCTGGACTCAGACCGAGCCGACGGTCTGGCGTTTCAAGCTGCGGCCGGGCGTCAAGTTCCAGGACGGCTCGCCGTTCGGCGCCGACGACGTCGTGTTCTCGTACACTCGCGTGCTCGACCCGGGCTCCAACATGAAGAGCGTCCTGGCCACCGTGAAGGAGGTCAAGAAGGTCGACGATCTCACCGTCGATTTCGCGACGACCTCGCCGGATCCGATCCTGCCGGACGAGATCACCAACTGGGACATCATGAGTAAGGCGTGGTGCGAGAAGAACAACGCCGCGCACCCCGCCGACCTCACCAAGAACGAGGAGAGCTACGCCACCAATCACGCGATGGGCACCGGCCCCTTCATGTTGAAGGAGCGCGAGCCCGACGTGCGCACCGTGCTGGCGAAGAGCCCGACTTGGTGGGACAAGCCCGTGCACAATCTCGACGAGGCGATCTTCCAGCGCGTGGCCAACCCCGCGACGCGCGTGGCGGCGCTGCTCTCGGGCGAGCTCGACATGCTCTATACCGTGCCGCCGCAGGACGTCGACCGCATCGCCAACACCAAGGGCTTCAAGATCGTGCAGGCGCCGGAGCTGCGCACGATCTATCTCGGCCTCGACGAGTTCCGGCCGGAGCTGCTGGAGTCCAACGTCAAGGGCAAGAACCCCTATAAGGACAAGCGGGTTCGCCAGGCCATGTACCAGGCGATCGACGAGGACGCGATCGCGACCAAGGTGATGCGCGGCCAGGCGCTGCCGACGGCGCTCATGGTAGGACCGGGCGTCAAGGGTTTCGCCGAGGACCTCAATAAGCGGCTGCCTTACGATCCCGCGGCCTCGAAGAAGCTCCTCGCCGAGGCCGGTTACCCCAACGGCTTCGAGACGGGCATGGACTGCCCGACGGATCGCTACGTTAACGACGAGCAGATCTGTCTTGCGATCGTCAGCATGCTCGCCAAGGTCGGCATCAAGGTGAACCTGCTGGCGCAGACGCGCGCCAAGTTCTTCGCGAAGGTGAATACGCCGAGCCTGCAGACGAGCGTCTACATGATCGGTTGGACGCCGACCACCATCGACACGCACAACGCGCTGCTCAACCTGCTGCACACGCCGGACCCGAAGACCCATGCGGGGGACTTCAACCTGGGCGGCTATTCGAATCCGGCGCTCGACAAGCTCACCGACGCGATCCAGGTCGAGGTCGACCAGAAGAAGCGCCTCGACATGATCCACGAGGCCCTGAAGATCGCGAAGGACGACGTCGCCACGATCCCGCTGCATCAGCAGGTCATCATCTGGGCCACCAAGGACAACGTGCAGCTGGTCTTGCCGGCCGACGATTACTTCCCGCTGCGCTACGTGACCGTGAAGTAGGCGAGGAGAGGGCGCGGCTCGAGCGAGCCCCGCCTCATCCGCCCTCGGCGATCACCTTGTCGTAAGCCGGCAGGGTCAGGAACTCCACGAACCGCGGCGCGTCGATCATGTCGCGGAAGAGGGCGGCGGCATCCTCGAACCGGCCCTTGGCATAGGCCTCCTCGCCCGCGCTCGTCCGGAGCTTCTGCAGCTCCTGCGTCACCATATCGTGGCAGAGCGCGCGCTCGACCTGCCGGCCGTCCTGCAGCTTGGCGCCGTGGCGGATCCACTGCCAGATCTGCGCGCGGCTGATCTCGGCGGTGGCCGCGTCCTCCATGAGATTGTAGAGCGGTACGCAGCCCGTGCCGCGCAGCCACGCCTCGAGATAGCCGATGCCGACGTTGATGTTCTGCCGCAGTCCCGCCTCGGTGATCGTGCCCTCCGGCACTTTGAGGAGGTCGGCGGCCGCCACGGTCACGTCCTGGCGCTGTCGGGCGATCTGGTGCGGGCCGGGCATCTCCCGGTCGAAGACCTCCTTGGCGATCGCCACGAGACCGGGATGCGCGACCCAGGTGCCGTCGTGGTCGTCGCCGGCTTCGCGGAGCTTGTCCGCGCGCACCTTGTCCATCGCTTGGGCGTTCGCCTCGGGATCGCTGCGGATCGGGATCTGCGCGGCCATGCCGCCCATGGCGTGCACGTTGCGGCGATGGCAGGTCTTGATCAGCAGCAGGCTATAGGAGCGCAGGAAATGCGCGGTCATGGTGACCTGACCGCGATCCGGCATGACTGCCTTCGGGTCCTCGGCGAATTTCTTGATGAAGCTGTAGATGTAGTCCCAGCGGCCGCAGTTGAGCCCCGAGGAGTGCTCGCGCAGCTCGTGGAGGATCTCGTCCATCTCGAAGGCGGCCATGATGGTCTCGATCAGCACGGTCGCCTTGATCGAGCCCGTGGGGATGCCGAGCTTCGCTTGGGCGTGCAGGAACACCTCGTTCCAGAGCCGCGCCTCCAGATGGCTCTCGAGCTTGGGCAGGTAGAAATAGGGGCCGCTGCCCTTGGCGAGCAGCGGCTTGGCGTTGTGGAAGAAGAACAGGCCGAAATCGAAGAGCGAGCCCGAGATCGCCTCGCCGTCGACCATGACGTGCCGCTCCGGCAGATGCCAGCCGCGCGGGCGCACGAGCAGGGTCGCGAGCTTGTCGCCGAGCACGTAGCGTCGGCCGGTCGCGGGATCGTCGAAGGCGATGGTGCCGGCGACTGCGTCGGTGAGGTTGATCTGCCCCTCGATCTGATTGTCCCAGGTCGGCGTGTTCGCATCCTCGAAATCAGCCATGAACACGTTGGCGCCGGAATTGAGCGCGTTGATCACCATCTTTCGGTCGGTCGGGCCGGTGATCTCCACGCGACGGTCGAGCAGGTCCTTGGGCAGCGGCGCGACGGTCCAGTCGGCCTCGCGCACGGATTGCGTCTCCGCCAGGAAATCCGGCTTCCAGCCCTGGTCGAGCTTTTCCTGCACCGCCGCGCGGCGCTCGAGCAGCCGCTTGCGCTCGGCGCCGAACCTGCGCTGCAGCTCCACCACAAAGGCGACCGCCTCGGGCGTGAGCACCCGGTCATAGCCGGGTTTCAATCGGCCCGAGACGTGGACGCCGAGCAGCGTGGTTGGCGAGATGAACGACATGACGGCCTCCTCCAAACGTCGGTTTGGACACGAGCCGTCATATTGGAGCATTTATGCTGCGATGCACAAAGCCTTTTGCGGGCAACGCCGTGTCATGGCGACACCATCAGCCGTGACCTATTCCGGTAACCGATTGTCAGAACTCGGAATCTTCCATGACCCAGGGTTCGTTCTTGGCCGCGGTCGCCCATTCCTGCATGGGGGGCCACGACCAGACCGCGTCGCAATAGGCCTGGGCGCCGGGGTCGAGCTCCACTTTGTAGGTCCGGAACCGGCTCACCACCGGCGCGTACATGGCGTCGGCATTGCTGAAGGCGCTCCCGAACAGGAAGGCCCCATCTTTGCCGAACCGGGTGCGGCAGTCATGCCAGATCGCCGTAATGCGGTCGATGTCGGCCTGCACCTCCGGCGTCGACGCGCGGTTGGGGAAACTCGAGCGCATGTTCATGGGAAAGTGGGTCCGCAACGCCGAGAAGCCCGCATGCATCTCAGTGCTCACCGATCGCGCCACGGCGCGCGCAGCCCGACTGCGCGGCCAGAGGTTGGCATCCGGGAACAGCTCGGCCAAGTACTCGCCGATCGCCAGGCTCTCCCAGACCGAGACCTCGCCATGGACCAGCGCCGGCACGCGGCCGGAGGGCGAGTGACGCAACACCTCGGCCTTCGTGTTGGGCTGCCGCAGCCGGATTAGGACCTCCTCGAAGGTGATTCCCGAGGCTTTGACCATGAGCCAGCCGCGCAGCGACCAGGACGAGTAGTTCTTATTCCCGATATAGAGTGTGAAATCCGCCATTTAGCTCCCCCGGCAACGCACAAAAGCGGCCTACTCTGGCGGGAATGCCGGCGGGTCGCAACCCACCCATGCGGGGCAATTGGATGGCTTTGCAAGGCCGGCGGGAGCCCGCATTCTAACCCGCTCAAATCGCCGACTGATCCCGGAGGATCCCCGATGCCGCTCGCGCTCGTCGCCGCCGCTGCCCAAACCGTTCCGATCACGCCTGTGACCGCGGAGAGCTTGCCGGAGGTGCTGGCGCGGCTGACCGAGCTCGAGCGGCGCTGGGTCGCCGGCCTCGGCTTCAAGGCGGAACCCGGAGCGACGGCGCTGGTGCCGGCGCCCACCGGAGGCCTCGGGCGGGTTCTGGTGGGGTGGAACCCCAAGGAGGCGATCTGGGCGCTGGGCGGCCTTCCCGACGCCCTGCCCAAGGGCCACTACGCCCTCGATGCGCGCCTGGGCCGGGAAGCGGCCACCCGCATGGCCCTCGGCTGGGCGCTGGGCGCCTATGCCTTCACCCGCTACAAGGCGCCGAGCCGCGCTCCGGCGGAGCTGGTCTGGCCCGCCGAGGCGGACCGGGCGGAGGCCGAGCGGCTCGCTCGCGCGATCCATCTGACCCGCGATCTCATCAACACGCCCGCGGAGGAGATGGGGCCCGCCGAGCTCGCGCTCGCGGCGGAGCAGCTGGCGGCCGAGCAGGGCGCGCGCTGCACCGTGCTCGTGGGCGACGAGCTCTTGAAGCACAACTATCCCATGATCCACGCGGTGGGGCGCGGCAGCGCGCGGGTGCCGCGGCTCATCGACCTGGTCTGGGGCGATCCCAAGGCGCCCAAGCTCACGCTGGTCGGCAAGGGCGTCTGCTTCGACAGCGGCGGCCTCGACCTCAAGACGTCCCAGGGCATGCGCATGATGAAGAAGGACATGGGCGGCGCCGCGACGCTGCTCGGACTTGCCAGCGCCATCATGGACGCAGGCCTGCCGGTCCGGCTCCGTGTCCTGATCCCGGCGGTGGAGAATTTCGTCTCAGCGACCTCCTACCGCCCCCTCGACGTGATCCACACGCGCAAGGGCCTCACGGTGGAGATCGGCAACACCGACGCCGAGGGCCGGCTCATCCTCTGCGACGCGCTCGCCGAGGCCGACAGCGAGCAGCCAGCGCTCATCATCGACATGGCGACGCTGACGGGCGCCGCGCGCGTGGCGCTGGGGCCGGATCTGCCCGCGCTCTTCGCCAACGACGACGCGCTCGCCGCGGCGCTGCTGGATGTGGGCACCGCCGAGAGCGACCCGCTCTGGCGCCTGCCGCTCTGGAAACCCTACCGCAAGCTCCTCGACAGCAAGGTCGCCGACCTCAACAACGTCTCCGAATCGGGCTTCGCCGGTGCGGTGATCGCGGCGCTCTACCTCGCAGAGTTCGTCTCGCCGAAGACACCCTGGGCCCACATCGACACCTACGCCTGGAACCCGACCTCGCGGCCGGGCCGGCCGGAAGGCGCGGAGGCGCTGGGATTGCGCGCGCTCTACAAGGCGCTCGAGCGGCGATTCGCGGGGCGGACGTAGCGCTCATCGACGCGCTCCGAAGACTCGCCCTCTCGCGCCACGCGCGCGGATCGGCCCTGCGTTTCCTTAGCGGATCGTTGCTCCTCTTGGCCGATTGCAACAGGCGCTTCCGGTTGACGGATGTGGAGGGCTAGGATCCGCTTCAGGCGACGAGCGTCGCCGCTGGCGAGGGCATCCACCATCGCGTGGTGCTCGCGGGCTGATTGATCGATGCGGGCGCGCGTGCGCCATTGACCGGCTGGTGCCGAGGATGTGCGGCCGCGCAGATCGGTAGCGAGAGTCGCGAGCTCACGGTTGGCGCACAGCGCGAGCAGAGCGCCGTGAAACGTCAGGTTCGTCTCGTATAGCTCAAGCAATGTGCCGATCAGTATGAGGTCGTCAAAGCCGCGTGCGAGTGCCCTGAGCCGATCGATCGCCGCGGCATCGGCATGGGCGACGATGCTGTCCACCGCTGCCGTCTCGAGGATGCAGCGGATCTCCAGCACCTCCGCCGTCTGCCGGCCGTCCGGCTCGTACACCTGATAGCCGCGGTTGAGGTTGTGCTGGACGAGGCGACGCTGAGCCAACCGGTCGAGCGCTCGGCGCACCTCGAGCCGGGTGCATCGGTAGCGCCGCTCGAGGTCGATCTGCTTCAGCCACATGCCCGGCGCGAGCGCGCCCGACTGGATGTCCCGCGCGATCCGCTCGGCGATATCGAGCGTGTTCGCCTTGCGTCGAGGCTTGCTCATGATCTTAGTTCCTGAACCGGCACGGTGCCGCCAAAAAAGCGTACCAAATTGGCGCCAATTTGTGCAACAATCCGGCAATCGAATGCTTGCGGAGGCCGCCCGGGACCCCATGCACAACGTCGAGGAGATCTGGCGGCTTGTCGAGGCCAAGCACCGGCCATTCTGCGCGTTGAGCGATCAGGTCTGGGACACGCCCGAGCTCAATTTCACGGAGTTCCGCTCGGCCTCGGCACACCGCGCCATGCTGCAGCGCGAAGGCTTCCGCGTCACCTCGGGAGTCGCGGGCATGTCGACCGCTCTGGTGGGCGAAGCGGGAGAGGGTGGATCGATCATTGCCATCCTTGGCGAGTACGACGCCTTGCCGGGCTTGAGCCAGCACGCCGGCGCCGCCGAGCAGGCGCCGATCGAGCCCAATGGCAATGGCCACGGCTGCGGCCACAACCTGCTTGGTGCCGCCTCGCTGCTGGCGGCGACAGCGGTCAAGGATTGGCTTGCGGTGCATCGGATCCCCGGGCGGGTGCGCTACTACGGCTGTCCCGCGGAGGAAGGAGGATCCGCCAAGGGCTTCATGGTCCGGGCGGGCGCGTTCGATGACGTGGACGTCGCCATCTCCTGGCACCCGGCCGCCTTCACCGGGGTCAACAACCCGGTATCGCTCGCCTGCAACGAGCTCGAGTTTCATTTCACCGGTAGAGCGGCCCACGCGTCCTCGGCGCCACACCAGGGCAGGAGCGCGCTCGATGCCGTCGAGTTGATGAATGTCGGCGTCAACTACATGCGCGAGCACATGCCGAGCACGGCGCGGATTCACTACGCGATGATCGATGGCGGCGGTACCGCGCCCAACGTGGTGCAGGCAAAGGCGACCGTCCGCTATCTCATCCGCGCCCGCGAGCTCGAGCAACTGCACTCTCTCCTGAAGCGCGTCGAGAAGATCGCCCAGGGAGCGGCGCTGATGACCGAGACCGCCGTGCGCAGCCAGATCATCAGCGGCGACGCCAATCTGGTCGGCAACACCCCGCTCGAGCACCTGATGCATCGCCATGTCGAGCGGCTGGGCCCGGTGCCCTTCGACGACGCCGACCGCGCCTTCGCGGCGAAGATCCAGGCGACGCTCACCGACGAAGATGTCGCCTCCTCCTTCGCCCGCTTCGGCCTCAAGCCGCGCAAGGGCGTGCCGCTCTGTGACACGATCATTCCACCCGAATGCGGAGATGGCAACTTCGTGGGCTCGACCGATGTCGGCACCGTCAGCTGGGTCGTGCCGACCGTGCAGATGCGCTGCGCCACCTATGCGATCGGCACGCCCGGACATTCCTGGCAGCTCGTGGCGCAGGGCAAGGCACCAGCGGCGCACAAGGGGCTCGAGCACGTTGCCAAGGTCATGGCCGGCACCGCGATCGACCTCATCGCCGACCCGCGGCTGATCGATCGCGCGAAGGCCGATCATCGGGAGCGGCTGGACGGTAAGCCCTTCGTCAATCCGATTCCCGACGACGTCGACCCGCCTATTGCCGCGGCGGCGCCCGCATGAGCGAAACACGGCGGCACGGTGAGGTCGACGGCGACCGGTTGCGGGCGCACCTCCGCGAATTCGCCCGGCGCGTGAAGCTCTCAGGCACACCCGAGGAGCTCGAAAGCTTTCGCTATCTCGAGGCCTACATGCGGGGCTTCGGTTACGCCACACGGCTCCTCCTGCACGATGCCTATATCAGCCTGCCCGGCCGCTCCCGTGTGGTCGTCGATGGCCGCGAGATCCGCAGCATCACCCATTCGATGTCACGAGCAACTCCGAGTACGGGCGTCTCGGCGGAGCTGGTCGATGTCGGCCAGGGCGATGCGGTGACGATCGCGGCGCGCGACGTGCGCGGCAAGATTCTTCTCGTCGAGGGGATCGCAAGCGAGGAGGTCGCCGCGCCGGCTTCGGCCGCGGGCGCCCTCGGCCAACTCCATGTCAGCCCAAACCAATACCTCTACGAGATGTGCGTGTCGCCGGTCTGGGGCAGCCCGTCCCAGCATACGCGCGACCAGCTGCCAAAGACGGTGCTTTGCACAATCCCGCAGGAGGAGGGCGAAGCCTTGCGCCAGCGCCTGCGGCGCGGAGAGAGCGTGCGCGCCACGCTCACGGCCGAGGTCGACACCGGCTGGCGAAAGATCCCGCTGCTGGTCGCGGAGTCGATGCCGGCGGGCGATTCCGAAGCGCCCTTCGTGCTGTTCTCCGGTCACCACGACTCCTGGCACTACGGCGTCATGGATAACGGCAGCGCCAACGCCACCATGCTCGAGGCGGCGCGCCTTCTCGCCGACCGCCGCGGTGACTGGCGGCGCGGCCTGCGCATCTGCTTCTGGTCCGGCCATTCGCACGGACGGTATGCGGGCTCGGCCTGGTACGCCGACGAATATTGGGAGGAGCTCGACCGCCGCTGCGTCGCGCACGTCAATATCGACTCGACCGGAGGCAAGGGTGCCGACCTCCTGACCAATTCCGGAGTGATCGACGAGCTAAAGGGACTCGCGGCCGAGGCGGTCCGCGACGTTACCGGCCAAACCCATGCCGGGCGACGCCATGGCCGCGTCGCCGATCATTCCTTCTGGGGCGTCGGTCTGCCGTCGATGTTCGGCAGTCTCAGCCATCATCCGCCCGGCGGGCCCATCAAGACGCCGGGCGCGCTCGGCTGGTGGTGGCACACGCCGCATGACCTCATCGACAACATCGATCCCGAGAACCACGCGCGCGACACGCGCATCGTGCTGCGCGTCCTCGGTCGGCTGCTCACCGATCGCGTCTTGCCGCTGGACTATGCGGCTTATGGCGATGCGCTCGCCGCCGAGCTCGACCGGATCGCCGGCGCGCTCGACGGGCGTCTCGACATTTCCGGTCTCTCTAGCGCCACCGCCGAGCTGCGGCGAAACGCGGCCGCCATTGCTGCACGCGCGTCACAAGCCATCGACGCCGAGGCGCGGCGGATCGATCGTGCGCTGATGCGGGCCTCCCGCGCCCTCGTGCCGCTCAACTACACCTATGGCGACCGCTTCCGGCACGATCCCGCGCTCACGCATCCCGCTTGGCCGTCGCTCGACGGCTTGCGCGAGCTGGCGCGCCTCGACCCGGCCTCGCCCGATCTGCAGTTCTACCTCGTCCACGCACGCCGGACCCGCAACCGCATCGCTCACGCGCTCGCCGAGGCGAATCGCGCGCTCGCCGGCGTCGCGTGACTCATCAAGGAAGGACCCGCTGCCATGCTCATATCGCGCCGCCTGTTACCCGCCGTCTTCCTAGCCGCGGCATCGACGCTCGCTGCCGTGCCGGGCGATGCGAAAGATTGGAGCCATGTGCGGGTCGGCGTCGAGGGTGCTTTCCCGCCCTGGAACATGATCGGGTCGGACGGCAAGCTCGCGGGCTTCGATATCGATCTCAGTCAGGATCTCTGCCGGCGCGCCGGCGTCGAGTGTGAGCTCATCGCGGGCGAGTGGACGAGCCTCATCCCCAGCCTCAACGCCGGCAAGTTCGACCTCGTGCTCACGCTGGGCATCAACGAGGCACGCAAGAAGGTCGTCGACTTCACCATTCCTTATGCCAGCGGCGTCGCGACTTTCATCATTGCAAAGAACGGTGCCGTCCCCGCGATGCCGATGACCGGCGAGCGGATCAATCTCAATGATAAGGCCGTGGCGGACCCCGTCATGGCCGAGATCGGTAAGCTCATCAAGGGCAAGACCATCGGCGTCGTGCAGTCGACCAGCCAGGAGCAGCTGATCCGCGCCTATTTCGGCGATGCCGTCGAGATCCGCACTTACAAGAGCTCGCCCGAGCGCGACCTCGACATCCGCGCTGGCCGGATCGATGCCGGCTTCGACAGCGGCGTCTATGCGACCTCGACCCTCGACAAGCCCGGGAACGAGGACCTCGCGATGACGGGTCCGCTGATGAAGGGCGCGATGCTCGCGACCGAGGTGGCGCTCGGCATGCGCAAGGGCGAGACCGAGCTCAAGGCCGTATTCGACAAGGCGATCCGCGAAGCCGCAGTGGACGGCACCATCCGCAAACTCTCTGTGAAGTGGAGCAAGATCGATCTCACGCCGACCTTGCCTCCGGCAGAATAGCGTCGGCGCGCGCCGGGGATCGCGCTAGACTCGACCAGGATCGTGGCGCTGCGCGGAACCGATGAACCAGGTCGGCTTTCTCGAGTTGATGGGTTTCGGACCCCAAGGTTGGGGTCCCTCCATGCTCTTCGGCGCCCTGATGACCCTCGCCGTCGCCGGCAGCGGGTTCCTGCTGGGCGCGGCGATCGGGACACTCGGCGCCTGGGCCAAGATCGCCGGCGGCCGGGTCGCGCGCAGCCTCGCGGACCTCTACACGACGGTGCTGCGGGGCATCCCCGACCTGCTGGTGATCTACCTGTTCTATTTCGGGGGCGGGATGGTTCTGTCCTCGATCGCCCATTTGTTCGGTGAGGGCGGTTTCATCAGCCTGCCTGGCTTTGCCGCCGGTGCGCTCGCAATCGGCGTCGTCTCCGGCGCGCATCACACCGAGGTGTTCCGCGGCGCCTTCCGCGCGGTGAGCCGCGGCGAGATCGAGGCGGCGCGCGCCGTCGGCATGAGCCGGATGCTCTGTTTCCGCCGCATCATCGCTCCGCTGGTCCTGCGCTACGCCCTGCCGGGGCTCGGCAACGTCTGGCAGCTCGTGCTCAAGGAATCGGCGCTGGTCTCGGTCACGGGCGTGGTCGAGCTGGTGCGCGAGGCGCAAATCGGCGCCGGCTCGACCCGTCAGCCCTTCGATTTCTTCATCTCGGCCGCGGCACTCTACCTCTGCATCACCACGCTGTCCGGCTGGATGATGCGCCGGGCCGAGCGCCACTTCTCGAGAGGGATGGCGAGAGCGTGATCGACCTCGCGTTCATGTCGGAGGCGTGGGGCAAGCTGCTGGCTGGCGTGCCCCTGACGCTGCAGCTGGCGCTGCTCGCGACCGCGCTCGGCGGTGCCCTGGCGGTGGCGCTCGCCGCCATGCGTGTCTCCGGTATCGCCGCTCTCGACGCGGCGGCGCGGTTCTATGTGTTTGCCTTCCGAGGCTCGCCGCTGCTGGTCCAGATATTCCTGATCTACTACGGGCTTGGCCAATTCCGCGCGGTGCGGCTGAGCTTCCTATGGCCGTTCCTGCGCGAACCCTATTGGTGCGCGGTACTGGCGCTCACCCTCAACACCGCCGCTTACGCGAGCGAGATCATCCGCGGCGGGCTACTGTCGGTGCCGCGGGGCGAGATCGAGGCGGCGCGCGCCTGCGGCATGTCGCGGAGCCTCGCTTTCCGCCGGATCATCCTGCCCCTCGCGCTGCGCCAGGCGCTGCCGGCCTACGGGAACGAGCTCATCCTCATGGTCAAGGCGACCTCGCTTGCCTCGATCATCACCCTCATGGAGATCACCGGCATCGCCGCGAAGCTGGTCTCCGATACCTATCGCGTGATCGAGGTGTTCGTAGCCGCCGGCGCACTCTATCTCGCCATCAATTTCGCGCTGACGCGCATCGTCATGGCGGTCGAGTACTGGCTGACGCCGCACCTGCGTCCGGTGCCCGTGATTGCGCTCGACACTGGAGACGCTGGGTGAGCGGTGCCGCGGGCGAGGATGCCGGCGGCGTGCCGCCTCCTATCGCACTCCGCCTCGAGGATCTGCACAAGAGCTACGGGCCGCTCGAGGTCCTCAAGGGCATCTCGCTCACGGCGCGCGAAGGCGAGGTCGTGTCGGTCCTGGGTGCCTCGGGGTCCGGCAAGTCGACGATGCTCCGCTGCATCAACCTGCTGGAGGTTCCCGACAGCGGCACGATCACGGTCGCGGGCGAAACCGTGCGGCTCGCGCGCAACCGCCGCGGCGAGACCCGGCCCGTCGAGCCCGCGCAGGTCGTGCGGCTGCGCTCGCGCGTCGGGATGGTTTTCCAGAGCTTCAATCTGTGGTCCCACAAGACGGTCCTCGAGAATGTGATCGAGGCGCCGATCCACGTCCAGAAGCGGCCACGCGCCGACTGCACCGCCGAGGCCGAGGCGCTGCTCGCCAAGGTCGGGATTGCCGAGAAGCGGAACCACTATCCCGCACACCTTTCGGGTGGCCAGCAGCAACGCGCCGCGATCGCCCGCGCGCTCGCAATGCGCCCGGCGCTCCTGCTGTTCGACGAACCGACCTCCGCCCTAGACCCCGAGCTCGTCGGCGAAGTGCTACGCGTCATGCGTGCCCTCGCCGACGAGGGACGCACCATGCTGGTGGTGACGCACGAGATGGGCTTTGCACGCGAGGTCTCGAGCCGCGTGGTCTTCCTCCATCAGGGGGTGGTCGAGGCGGAGGGAACACCGGACGAGTTTTTCGGCACGCGGGGATCGGAGCGCTTCCGCCGGTTTGTTGCGGGCTGAGGATCAGGACAGGGAAGGACAACCATGAGCATCTCGAGAATTCTAGCGCTTGTCTTCGCCGGCGCGGCGCTCCTCGCCGCGGCACCGGCGGGAGCACAGGGCAAGCAATGGACTGTGATCCGGATCGCGACCGAAGGCGCCTTCCGCCCCTGGAACTTCACCGAGCCAGACGGCAGTCTCAACGGCTTCGAGATCGATCTCTACAAGGACCTCTGCGCGCGGATGAAAGTCTCCTGCGAGATCTCTGCCCAGTCCTTCGACGGCATGATTCCCGCGCTCAACGCCGGTAAGTTCGACGCCATCATGGCGGGCATGTCGGCGACCGCCAAGCGCGAGGAGGTGATCGCCTTCTCGGTGTCCTACGGCACGACCGGACAGACCTTCGGCGTGCTGAAATCGGGGCCCCTTACCGCGTTGCCGGGGCAGGGTCAGATCTTTTCGCTCGAAAGCGACGAAGCCGGCGCGCTCAAGGCGATCGAAGCGATGAAGCCGATGCTGCAGGGCAAGATCATCGGCGTTCAGACTGCCTCTATCGCGGCTGGCTTCATCGAAAAGTATCTGAAAGGCGTGGTCGAGGCCCGCGAGTACAAGACGACCGAGCAGCACGACCTCGATCTGCTGTCGGAGCGCATCGATCTCATCATGGCCTCGATGGCGTATCTCTCGGGTGTCGTGGCGAAGACCGAGAACTCCGAGATCGCTATTGTGGGCCCACGCTTCCAGGGCGGCGTCCTCGGCCGCGGAAGCTCAGTCGGGCTGCGCAAGAGCGACCCCGAGCTCAAGACCATGTTTGATGCGGCGATCACTGCGGCGAAGGCCGACGGGACCATCCAAAGGCTGTCGCAGAAATGGTTCGGCTACGACGTAACACCGCGGTGAGCGCACGGCGGGCCCGAAATTCGACGCGCACCTAACACAATTTCGGAAGCCGATCACGTCGCCTTCGGGTCTGTTGGGCTCACGCCGCCCGCATGGCCTCGATCAAGAGGGGCGCGCGCATACGCCAGGTATGACGATCGCGGTAAATCGAGCCGGCTCGATCCGCTAATCGTGCAAGCTCTTGTGTGTCTTTGGCGGCAGCGACCATCGGCTCGAGAGCCTCGTCGTCGAGACGCTTCTGCGGCAAGTAGAGGATGCTCTCGCCGTCGCGGAAATCCTGCTTCATGAAGAGGCTGGCGTCGGTGAGAACGACGGCTCCCTCGGCCATGGCGAACCATATCCGGTCGTGCGAACCGGCCGGAAATTTCGAGGTCGTGTTGAGAACGATGCGCGAATTCAGCATCAGTCCGCGAACGCGATCGAAATCGTCGATGTACCCGAGGTAGCGGAGGTTGGGTCGATCGCGGAGTACCAGAGGCAGGTGATTCGATGCGATCGCGATCTCGAGATCGTCTGGCAGAGCGGCCAGGATGCTTACCCGTCGGTTCACTTCTCCGATATCTTGGATCTTCGACATCAGGCTCGCGAAATCATCGCGGGTAAATAGCGACGGAGAAACCCGGTGACGCATCATGGTATCCAGCGTGGCTGGAAGAATGGGCGCGCCCGTCTTCTCGACCACATCGATCGTGTCGAAGATCAAGTCCGGGACTATTGGCGAGACGCCGGGATTCGCCGCATGCCACTCGGCTCGGTCAGTCGGCTCGCGGAGAGTGCCCACAAAGAGCAGATCGATGTCGCGCTCGTTATGCGGAACCACCTTCTCTGTCGGCTCAGGACCGGCGTGCGGCAGAAACACCGCGCGATGAGAGAAGCCGAGCGCTTTCAGCGCCGGCAGATGACTGGCATCGCTCCATGCCGTCACTGCATCCTCGGATGCCCCGATTGAGAGTTGATGCACGCGGTGGCAGGGATGGTCGCCCATGATCGAGACCACCGGCTGGCGCCAGGGGAACGCGACTTTATGACTGAAGGTCAGGAAAAGCGTCGATGCGGCCCTGGCGGTGTCGGCTTTGCAGAACCCGGGCAACACGTCGACGTCGACCATCTCGGCCGCGACACCATGGGCTCCGAGGGCCCAGTGGATTTCGGAAGCCATGGATTGCAGCGAGCCCGCGGCGCGCTGTCCGGATACGATGACGACATGCTGGAAATCCATTGGTTTTTCTTCGGTCAATCAAACCTTCCTCAAGTGCGACTTTCCATCGCTCATCGTTATTTTTTATTTAAGGCAGGATGGAGCGGGCTCGGATCGTCCGTGTGCCGCCCTCGTTAACCCTTCCTCAACCGCGCTCGGCGAGGATCGTTTCTGAAGCGAAACGACTGGAGGAGACGGTGCCGAGCCACTCTCGCGACGCGCTCGATCTGTGGCGGCGCGTGCTGGTCGAGAGCGTGCGCGGCGGCGGGCCCGATCTCTCCGCGCGTCAGCTCTCACTGCTCCTCACGGTCTACCTGACGCCGCCGCCGCACACGGTGCGCGGCCTGGCGGAGCTGCTTCGGGTGTCGAAGCCCGCGATCTCCCGCGCGCTCGATCGGCTGGGCATGCTGGGTTTCGCGCGGCGCAAGCGCGACGAGGCGGACCGGCGCAATGTTCTGGTTCAGCGCACCGTGAAAGGCGCCGTGTTCCTGTCGGATTTCTCGACCTTGGTGGCGAGGGCCGCGCGCTCTCAATAGCCGCGTTCGAGATCGATCAGGTTTATGAGCGGACGGCCGTCGCTGAGCCGGCGCAAGTTCTCGGCGACGCCCGCGGCCGCGGTGGGCGCATGAGTCGCCGCCGCCGCGTGCGGCGTTACGATGATCTTCTCGTGGCTCCAGAACGGATGCTCTCTCGGCAGCGGCTCCTGGTCGAAGACGTCGAGCACCGCGGCGGAAAGCTGTCCGCTCTCCAGGGCCGACAGCAGATCCGCTTCGACCAGGTGACGGCCCCGGGCCGCGTTGACGATGGCGGACCCCTTCGGCATCGCCGCGAACAGCCTCGCGTCGAGAATTCCGGTGGTCTCGCGCGTGAGGGGCAACAGGCAGACCAGGATATCGCTGCGCCGCGCGAGGGCCATGAGGCCGTCGGGACCATCGAAGCTCTCGATCCCCGGCAGCCGCCGTTCGCGCCGGCTCCAGCCTCCGATGGAGAATCCCAGCACGGCGAGCTTGCGCGCGGCGTCGCTGCCGAGCTCGCCGAGGCCGAGCACGCCGACCCGCCGCTCCGACGCGTTGGGCTGCGGCAGCTCGCGCCAGTTGCGCGCGTGCTGCTGCGCGCGATAGGCGAAATCCTGGCGATGCAGGCGCAACACCTGCGTCAGCACGTACTCGCTCATCGCCTCCGTCATGTAGGGATCGACGAGCCGAGCGATCGGCACGTGGCGCGGCAACGTCGGGTCCCCCAGCAGATGGTCGACGCCCGCGCCGAGTGACACGATCATCTTCAGGTTCGGCAACGAGGCGAGCAATCCCGGCTGCGGCTTCCAGACCAGCGCCGCGTCGATGTCCTTGGGATTGCCGATCTCGGGGAAGACGCGCATCTCGAGCTCGGGAATGAACTTGCGGAGCTCCGTGAGCCAGAGGGCGGCGGAATCGAAGCTGGACCGGTACAGCAATACCATGAGGCACCCAAACGATGAGGGCGCACTCTAGCGGTCAGCCGTGGCCGCGGGCAATGTGCCTGCGCGCTCTTGTTAGGTGCGCACCGTGCCGCCGTCCTCCGCCTTGATCTCGAAGGCGGCGGCCATGAGGGCGCGGGTGTAGGGGTGCTGTGGGCGATCGAAGATCGCGGTCGAGTCTCCCGTCTCCACGACGACGCCGTCCTTCATCACGAGCACGTCGCGGGCGAGCGCGCGCACCACACGGAGGTCGTGGCTGATGAAGATGTAGGCGAGCCCGTGGCGCGCCTGGAGATCACGCAGCAGGTTCACCATCTGCGCCTGCACGGACATGTCGAGCGCCGAGGTGGGCTCGTCCAGCACCAGGAGCCGCGGCTTCAGCACCAGCGCCCGCGCAATCGCCACGCGCTGGCGCTGGCCGCCGGAGAACTCGTGGGGATAGCGGTCGATCGCGGCGGGGTCGAGGCCGACGGCTGTTAGAGCCTCCTCGATGAGTGGGCGGCGGGCTTGCGGCGTCTCACCGATGCCGTGGACCTTGAGCCCTTCCTCCACGATCTGGCCGATGGAGAGCCGTGGCGACAGGCTCGAGAACGGATCCTGGAAGACGATCTGGATCTCGCGGCGGAGTGGCCGCATGGCGCTGGTGCCGAGCGCGTCGAGGCGCTTGCCGTCGTAGACAATGGCGCCCTCGCTGCGCAGCAGGCGCAGCAGGCCGAGCCCGAGCGTGGTCTTGCCGGAGCCGGATTCGCCGACCACGCCCAGGGTCTCGCCCTCGCGCACGGTGACATCGATGCCGTCGACCGCCTTCACATAGCCGGTGATCCGGCGGAGCACGCCCGCGCGGATCGGGAACCAGACCTTGAAGCCCTTGGCCTGCAGCAGAACCGGCGGCGTTGCCGCGTGCCGGAGCGGCTCTCCCTTGGGCGCAGACTCCAGGAGATGGCGGGTATAAGAATGCTGGGGCCGCGCGAAGACCTCGGCGGTGGTGCCGGTCTCGACGATCTCGCCCTTGGTCATCACGGCGACGCGGGTCGCGACCTTCTGCACGATGGTGAGGTCGTGCGTAATCAGCAGGAGCGCCATGCCGAAGCGCTCTTGCAAATCGCGAAGCAGCTTCAGGATCTGCGCCTGGATGGTGACGTCGAGCGCGGTGGTGGGCTCATCGGCGATCAAGAGGTCGGGCTCGTTGGCGAGCGCCATGGCGATCATGATGCGCTGCCGCTGGCCACCGGAGAGCTGATGCGGATAGGCGTCGAGGCGCTTTTCCGCCTCGGGCAATCCCACGAGCCGCAGCAGCTCGATGACGCGCGCGCGCGCCGCCATCCCGCGGAGTCCCTTGTGGAGATAAAGCGTCTCCGCGATCTGCTTTTCCACGGTGTGGAGCGGGTTGAGCGAGGTCATGGGCTCCTGGAACACCATGGCGATGCGGTCGCCCCGGATCGCCTGCAGCTGGCGCGGCGGCGCCCGCACGAGATCCTCGCCCTCGAACAGGATGCGGCTCTCGGCGGAATGGCGCGCGAGCGGATACGGCAGCAGCTGCAGGATCGAGAGCGCGGTCACCGATTTCCCGGAGCCGCTCTCGCCCACCAGCGCGAGCGTCTCGCCGCGCGCGAGGTCGAGCGAGACCCGCTTCACCGCCTCGACGCGCTGCCCGGACGTCTCGAAGGTGACGGAGAGGTCGCGGATGGAGAGAAGGGGATCGGCCATCAGCTCTCAGCCAATATTCTTGCGCGGATCGAACGCGTCCCGCACCGCTTCTCCGATGAAAACGAGCAGGCTCAGCATGATGGCAAGCGCGATGAAGGCCGTGAAGCCGAGCCAGGGCGCTTGCAGGTTGTTCTTGCCTTGCGCGAGCAGCTCCCCGAGCGAGGGCGAGCCGGCGGGCAGGCCGAAGCCCAGGAAGTCGAGGGACGTGAGCGTGGTCACGCCGCCGCTCAACAGGAACGGCATAAAGGTGAAGGTCGCGACCAGCGCGTTGGGCAGCACGTGGCGAAAGATGATCACCGGATTCGAAACGCCGAGCGCCCGGGCGGCGCGCACGTAGTCGAAGTTGCGGGCGCGCAGGAATTCCGCACGGACCAGGTCGACCAGACTCATCCAGGAGAACAGCAGCATGAGGCCCAGGAGCCACCAGAAATTCGGTTGCACGATGCTCGAGAGAATGATGAGGAGATAGAGAATCGGCAGCCCCGACCAGATCTCCATGAAACGCTGGAACAGCAGGTCGGTGAGGCCGCCGAAGTATCCCTGGACCGCGCCCGCGGCGATGCCGATCGCGGAGGAGAGCAGGGTCAGCACGAGGCCGAACAGCACGGAGATGCGGAAACCGTAGAGCAGGCGCGCCAGCACGTCGCGGCCTTGGTCGTCGGTGCCGAGCCAATTCACCGCCGAGGGCGGGGCCGGCGCGGGAACCGGCAGGTCGTAGTTGATGGTCCCGTAGCTGAAGGGTATCAGCGGAAAGATCATCCAGCCCTTGGAGCGGATATTCGCCTGCGTCACAGCTTCTCGGTAGTTCGCCTCGGTCGGAAAATCGCCGCCGAACGTGGTCTCGGGATAGGACTCGAAGACCGGAAAATAGAAGGAGCCGTCGTAGCGGACGAGGAGCGGCTTGTCGTTGGCTATGAG
>Ga0209517_10002526_pt1 | contig 25580 bp, 22 predicted proteins | sample PeaSoiMetSII2010_FD_187695 | JGI IMG/M metagenome (GOLD analysis project Ga0209517, IMG submission 187695) | Peat soil microbial communities from Weissenstadt, Germany - SII-2010 (SPAdes) (version 2) | ecosystem: Environmental > Terrestrial > Soil > Wetlands > Peat | place: Germany... | reverse complement strand
TCAGCCACCTCCGGCGCCACCATTTACTACACAGTCGACGGCTCCACGCCCACCGCCGCGTCGCCGCAATTTCTGGCCCCGTTCCTGGTGGCCTCCAACCTGACCCTCAACGCCATTGCCACCGCCTCCGGCCTGAGCAACAGCAGCGTCACCACCCAGGCTTTTGCGCCCAACATCCCCTCCGGAACCCTGGTCTGGAGCGACGAATTCTCCAACTCCACCACCGCCGATGCCCAGCCCAACCCAGCCACCTGGACCTACGACACCGGCAACAGCGGCTTTGGCAATCAGGAGTTGGAAAACTACTGCGGGTGGGGCTCCAGCGTCGCGCCTTGCTCCACCGCCAGCCCCAACACCTATGTCGGCCTCGACGGCTATTTGCACATCGTGGCCCAGCAGCCCTCACCCGGCGTCTACACCTCCGCGCGCCTCAAGTCCCAGGGCCTGTTCAGCTTCCAGTACGGGCGCATCGAGGCCCGCATGATGCTGCCCGAGGGTCAGGGCCTCTGGCCCGCCTTCTGGCTTCTCGGCAACAACATCGCTACCATCAATTGGCCGGCCTGCGGCGAGCTCGACGTCATGGAGCACATCGACGGCTCCAACCCCCAGAACGAGGGCTACGACTGGGTGCAAGGCTCCGTCCACGGCACCGGCCTCAACGGCGGCATTCAGTACCATCCGGCCGCCTTTTCCGCCTCCGCCTGGCACACCTACGGCATGATCTGGAGCAAGGGCCAGATTCAGTACTACGTGGACAACCCATCCAACGTTTACGCCACCTTCATGTCCGCCACGCAGAGCGGCACTTGGCCCTTCGACCAGGGACCGGAGTTTATCCTGTTGAATCTCGCTGTCGGCGGCAACTGGCCCGGCTCTCCCGATGCCACCACCGTCTTTCCCGCGCCAATGCTCGTCGACTACGTGCGCATCTACGCCAACTGAGCGGCCATCGGGCGCCACTCGATGCAACCGCGCCGCCCAGTCCAGTCACTTTCGTTGCAGCCAGTCACTGTTGGAATGCCTCCCGGCCCCGTTCGCTGCATTCCCGCTTGCGTCGCCACTCCCCCTGTGATAAAAACAAATCATTCAGTTTTGCCCCCAAAGGGCAAGCCTGAGTTTCATGCAGAGTGGCTGAGGGACGAGCCCTGTGACGCCACGACAACCTGCCCGCGCAAAACGGGAGTATGGTGTCAACTCTTGCTCGCCGCGGCGAGGAACATGAGATTCGGGGGTCGCTTCAGCACTCTTGGCCGAAGCGGCTCGCAAGGCGATTCGAGTCATTTCACGTTCGCTCTTTCTTGAGCCAGTCACGCGCTCGTATACCTTGAGTCACTCTCGCTAAGGCGAGGGACTTGTGACGACTGCTTACGAGTTGCGATGTCGGGAATGCGGCAAATCCTACGGGATCCAGCCGCTTTCGATCTGTGAAGATTGTTTTTCCCCCCTCGAGGTCACATTCGACCTCGACTACGCCCGCTCCCGCTTTACCCGCGAAGCCATCTCCCAGGGACCGCTGAACATGTGGCGCTATCGCGCCCTGCTGCCGGTGCCCGCGAACTACGAACCGGAGACGCCCGCCGGCTTCACGCCGCTGATGAAGGCTCCGCGCCTGGGCGCACGCATCGGCGCTGCCAAGCTCTACATCAAGAACGACGCCGTCTGCCTCCCCACGCTCAGCTTCAAAGATCGCGTCGTCGCCGTGGCGCTGGCCAATGCGAAGGAGTTCGGCTTCGACACGGTGGGCTGCTCCTCCACCGGCAATCTCGCCAACGCCGTTGCCGCGCAGGCCGCGCGCCTGGGGCTCAAGACCTACATCCTCGTCCCCGCCGATCTCGAGCCCGCCAAGATTCTCAACACCCAGATCTACGGCGCCACGCTGGTGCGCGTCGAGGGCAATTACGACCACGTCAACCGCCTCAGCTCGCAGATCGCCGACCGCTACAACTGGGGCTTCGTCAACGTGAACCTGCGCCCCTACTACGCCGAGGGCTCCAAGACCATGGGCTTCGAGATCGCCGAGCAGCTCTGCTGGCGCCTGCCCGACAACATCGTCTGCCCCATGGCCGGCGGCTCGCTCATCACCAAAATCCGCAAGGCCTTCAGCGAACTCGTCGCCCTCGGCCTCGTCGAAGACAAGCCCGTCCGCTTCTTCGGCGCGCAGGCCACCGGCTGCTCGCCCATCTCCACCGCCGTCAAGAACGGCACCGACATCATCGAGCCGCAGCGCCCCAACACCATCGCGCGGTCACTGGCCATCGGCAACCCTGCCGACGGCCCATATGCCGCGCGCGCGATTCGCGCCTCGGGCGGCTGGGCCGAAGACGTCTCCGATGTCGAAATCGTTTCCGCCATTCAGGAACTCGCCGAGACTGAGGGCGTGTTTACCGAGACCGCCGGCGGCGTAACCACCGCGGTCACCGCCCGGCTCTATGCCCACGGCCGCATCCAGCCCAACGAACTCACCGTCACCTGCATCACCGGCAACGGCCTCAAGACCACCGACTGCCTGCAGGACTCGTTTGAACAGAATCAGGCCATCCGTCCGCGGCTGGCCGACTTCGAAAACTTTGTGGAAGAGCGCAACGCCGTGAACCAGGTACTGAGCCAGGTGGGAGAAAGCTATGTCCGTTAGAGTCCTGTTGCCGAATGCATTTCAGAAACACACCAACAACGTGCGCGAAATCTCGAGCACCGCCGCCAATCTGCCCGAACTGGTCACGGAGATCGAGAACCGCTTTCCGGCCCTGCGCCAGCACCTCCGCGGCCAGGACGGCCAGATTCGCCGCTTCATCAACTTCTATGTCAATGAGGAAGATATCCGCTTCCTGGGCAACGAGAAATATAACTTCAAGGATGATGACGAAGTGCTGGTCATTCCATCCATCGCCGGCGGCTGCTGCTAAGTCACTACCGTTGGAGTTACACGAATCATCAAAGGCTCTCCCGCCGCGGAGAGCCTTTGATATTACTGGCATGTTAAAGAGACACTAACCTATTTGCACCATTTTCGCGCCAAATTGACCGTCCTTTGATAGTTCCCGGACCATACTGTCTGCGTGATCCCGTACACGCGGCACAAAGTACCGTTGAAGCTGGCCCATGCCTCCACCTCTCTGGTTGAAATCGCTACTCCCACCTATCTTCCATCCATAACTCCGCCTGCGCCACGCATCCATGCCGAAGTTGGCCGTTATCTTCTGCGCCTGGCCGAGACTCCCGAAGATCGCGAAGCCATCTGCCGCCTGCGCTTCCGCGTCTTCAACATCGAACTGGGCGAGGGACTCGAGAGCTCCTACCAGACCGGTCTGGACACCGACCGCTTCGACAACTGCTGCGAGCACCTGCTGGTCGAAGACAAGCTCGAAGACAATCCCTCCCGCCGCATCGTCGGCACCTATCGCATGCAGTCCGGCACAACCGCAGCGCGCAACCTCGGCTACTACTCCGAGCAGGAGTTCAGCTTTGCTCCTTACGAGCCGCTGCGCCCCGGCATTCTCGAGTTGGGCCGCGCCTGCATCCACAGCTCGCACCGCACCCCTGAGGTGCTCATGCTGCTCTGGAGGGGTATCGCGCAGTATGCTTGTGACATGGGGCTGCGCTATTTGGTCGGTTGCTCGTCCATCAACTCCCAGGACCCGGCGGAGGGCTGGCAGATGTATCGCCAGCTGGAACGCTACCGGGTTTCGCCCGAGTTTGAAACCGAGCCCACCGCTGCGTATGCCTGCCCCATCGAGCCCGTGGGCGCACAAGCACAGCCGTCGCCCCTGCCGTATGATCGATCGTTGCAGCAGCCGCAATCCCCGCCGCTGGCTTCCGCCCCAACTCCGCCCAAGGTTCCCAAGTTGTTGAAGACCTATCTGGCCATCGGCGCGCGTATCGCCGCCCCGCCCGCCTGGGACCGCGAGTTTGGCACCATCGATTTCCTTACTCTGCTCGATCTTCGGTTGCTCTCCTCTTCCGCGCGCAACCGCTTCCTCGCCCCGCTCACGCAGTGAGCCTGCGTGCTGTCCGGCGCGCTGTGGCGCTGGCCTTCACCCTGGCCTGGTGTGTTCTGCGTTTCTGGCTTGCGCATCTCGGCGGCCGCATGACCCTCGAACACCGGGCCCTCTGGGTGCGTGACTCCTGCCGCGTCATCATGCGCAGCATGGGCATCGAATCCCGCGTGGAAGGCCACCCTCCCGCGCGCGGTCTGGTCGTGGCCAATCACCTCAGCTACCTCGACATCGTCATTCTCTCCGCGGAGATGCCCTGCTTCTTCGTCGCCAAGGCGGAGATCGACGGCTGGCCCTTCTTCGGCAAGGCCGCGCGCAGCGGCGGAACCATCTTTCTCGATCGCGGGAGCCACCTCAGCGCCACAACGGTCGTCCGCGAGATCGCGAGGCGCCTCCCGCTGCAAGTTCCCGTGCTGTTCTTCCCGGAAGGCACCACCACCGACGGCAGCCAGTTGCTGCGCTTTCGCTCCCGGCTCTTCGATCCCGCCACGGTCTCCGGCGCGCCCATCACCGCTGCGTCCATCCGCTACGTCCTGGCGGACGGCACGCCGGAGCGGGAGCTCTGCTGGTATGGCGATGCTACCTTCCTGCCGCATCTGTGGAAGGTGCTGGGAGCCGGCGGCTTTCATACCGAAGTGTGCTTCGGCCAGCCGCGCATCTACCCCGACCGCCGCACCGCCGCCGACTCCACGCAGGCGGAAGTCGAGGCCATGCGCAATGGCCGCGCCGTTGCTCTCGCTTAGATTGAAGACGCGAGCGGGAAAACGTCAGGCCCCCGCCGTGGGCGCCGCCGTCGATCCCCGCACCACAAGGCTGGTGGAAACCAGAAACTCGCGCTGCATCTTTGGATTCCCGGGGTCCTCGGCCTGCTGCCGTAGCGCCTCGAAGGCGGCCCGGGCCAGGTCGGCCCGCGACAGACGGATGGTGGTCAGCGGCGGCAGCGTGAACTCGGCAAAGTCGATGTCGTCCAGCCCGATCACGGACACGTCGTCCGGCACGCGCAGGCCCTCCATGTAAGCCGCCCTCAGCACGCCGATGGCGGTCATGTCGTTGGAGCAGATAATCGCGCTGGGCCGCGCGGAGAGCGTCTGCAACTGCGCAAAGCCGGCCACGCCGCCTTTCAGCGTGTGGTCGCACTCGATCACCCACTTCGTCTCGATGGCCAGGCCCGCATCCTGCATCGCTGTGCGGAAGTCGTTCTCGCGCGTGATGGCCGAGTGCAGCCTATGCGGTCCGGCGAGGAAGGCAATCTTGCTATGCCCTAGGCCGACCAGGTGATTCACCGCCTCATGGATACCGGTCGAGTAGTCCATCAGGATGGTGCTCACCTTGGGGTCGTCGAGGTGAAACTCGGCCAGCACGATGGGAATGTCGCGATTCACCAACTGGTCCAGCACTGGCTCTTCCGCGCCGAAGCTGAGCACCGCCACGCCCTCCACCTTGCGCTCCAGCATGCGTCGCACACAGGTGGTCAAAACGGCCGGGTCCCCGTTGGTCGAGCTCACCAGGATCTCGTACCCGTGGGCCACCGCGATCTCTTCAAAGCTCTGAATCAACTCCGGGAAGAATGGATTGGTAATGTTTTCAACAATGATCCCAAGAATGCGGCTGCGGCCTGAAACCAGGCTGCGCGCATGCGTGTTGGGAAAGTAATTCAGCTGCTCGATCGCCTGCCACACGCGCTTGGCCAGCCGTTCGCTCACTGCCGGAGAGTTGTTGATCGTCCGGGAAACAGTGGCGATGGACACCTTCGCCAGGGCGGCGACAGTGCGAATGTCGGGTGTCTTCAAGACTGTCTTGCGCGCTCCTCTTCGAACCACGAATGCATCCTCATGCGGAATTTCATCCCATCATATAGCGTTTTGCCCTGTTGATGCTTGAGGGATGGAACTGCCTGGCCCCTGCGCAGCCGGATGCTAGTCCCTCTCCGCAATCAGCAGCCGCAGGTCGCGCAGGTTGTGCCCCGTGGGTCCGGTCACAACCGAATCGCCCAGCGCGGTGAACATCGGGCAGGCGTCGAAGTTGGCCAGCGACGATTTCAGGTGAAAACCGAAGGCATGTGCGCGGGCCACGGTGGTGGGGTCGGCAATGGCGCCGGCGGCCTGGGTGTTGCCGTCGATGCCGTCAGAGCCGGCGCTGAACACGGTCAGCCGTTCTCCCTGGTACTTCTCCAGCTCCAGCGCGCAGGCCATCGCAAACTGCTGGTTGCGCCCCCCCGCGCCGGGTGTGCGGTTCAACGTCACCGTCACCTCGCCCACGCTGATCAGGCACAGCCGCTTGTGCGTGACCCTCAGCGTGTGGAACAGCTCCAGCAGGTAGCGCGCCGCGTCCGCGTAGTCCCAGTCGTCGCAGCTGTTGTCCACTGCCGCGTAGTAGCCGGCCTTCTCGGCCAGCGCGCGCGCGTTCTCCACCAGGTCGTGGCTTGAGAGCAGCAGCTCGAAGACCGAATCGCGGAAGGCCGGGTCCTCGCCGCTCATCGTGGCGGCAGCGGTCATGCGGCGCGCCAGCAGCGCATCGGCCTTGGCGGCGCGCGGAAAGAACGGAGAACGCCACCCCTTGTTGCCCGGCGATTCCGGCATGTCTTCCCGCTCGAAGAAGCTGCGAATCGAGGCCGGCAGCCGCGGGTTCAAATTGTATTTCGCCAGCAGTTCGCGCACCTCGGCCACGGTCGAGTGGTCGGGAGACGTGGGGCCGGAAGACAGCGCGTCCAGCGTTCGCAGCGGTACGTCCGGCAGCAGCAGGCTCACCTTCGCCGCCTCCGGCGCGGCCATCGCCAGCCGTCCGCCCTTCACCTGGGAAAAATGCTTCCTCAGCGTGTTGATCTCGTTGATCGGCGCCCCCGCGCCCAGCAGCAGCCGATGAAACTCGATCGTCTCCTCCAGCGTGACATGCGGGTCCAGCGGCAAGTCGAACATGGCCGAACCCCCGCCGGAGATGAGAAAGAAGATCAACGTGTCCTTCTTCGCCTTCCTCAGCATCGCAAGCGCCGCGCGCGCCGCCTGGAACGAGTCCTCGTTGGGCAGCGGATGGCCGCCCTCAAAGTAGCGGAACCGCCAGTTGTGGCTCTTGGGCAACTGGTTTGAGCAGCAGATGCCCCGCAGTCCCTTGCGCCGCTTCATCCGCTCTAGCAGCGTCTCCAGCATCGGCCCGGCAACCTTGCCCAGCGCAATCACGAAGATCCGCTTGTAGCAGGCCAGGTTGATGGTGGCCGGGCCGCTGCCATCGGGGAGCAGCCGGTGCAGCGTGTCGCCCTCAAAGCGCAAGCGGCGGTCGAATGCCGAGGCGATGTTGCAGGCTGCAATGGCGCCGGTGAAAATCTCCGTGGCCGCGCTGTGCAGAGCTTCCAGAGCCGTTTCGCTGACTGCGGTCATTGCAATTGCTCCTTGATCCAGCCGGAGAGCGCCTGTTGCATGGGCTCCAGTTGGCTTTGAAAGAAGTGATCGCCGCCGGGGATGAGCAGCAGTTGTCTGGGGGCTGCGGCGGAGTCGGCCACCAGCGCAAGTTGTGCGGCCGGCGCGTATTCGTCCTGGTCTCCACTAAGAAAAAGCTTCGGGGTCGTGCAATCGGCGAGAAATCTATAGCTGTAATCGTGGCCCTCGGCCTGCGTAGGCAGGCCCAGCGCAACAAGAGCGCGGACAGGTGGCCGATTGGGCACGTAGCAGCAACAAGCCTTCAGCGCCATCGCCGCGCCAAAACTGAATCCGCCCACCACCAGCGGCCTTTTGTATTCGTTTTCAAGCCAGTCCATGGCTGCCAGCACATCTTCCGCTTCCAGCTTGCCGTGGTGCTCGCCCTGGCTCAGCCCCGTGCCGCGAAAGTTGAAGCGCAGCACCGGAACCGCGAGCCCCCACGCCGCATCGTTCAGCGCCTTCATGGCGTGGTACACCACCTTGTTGTGCATGTTGCCGCCGCCCTTGGGATGCGGGTGGCAGATCAGCGCGGCAAACGGCGCATCGGCAGCGCCTTCGTTCACCACCGCCTCCAGCCTGCCTGCCGGCCCGGCCAGGTCCACGCTGCGCACCTCGGCTGGCGCCGGAACTGTGCTGGTGCGGGTGGATGCAATTGTGCCGGTCATTCCACTCATCATTCTACGCCCGGTCCGGGACTTTTTCCGTCTCCGGCGAGAGGATTCGGCTGCCGGCCGCACCGCGGCTTTGGCGGTCCACTGCGTTTGACTCAATCGGGAAGCCCTCGCGCCTGCGGCGGACGATGACGGCGTAGGGTATTCTGGCAGCATCATGTCCGACCCCATTCCTGCCCAGCCGCTTGACCCCGTCCGCTTTACCCTCGCGCTCTGCCAGATCGAGTCCACCACCTACAACGAGGGTGCCGTCGGAGACTTCCTGGCCGATTTCCTCGCCTCTCGTGGCTGGTCCGTTGAGAAGACCCCCGTGGCCCAGCCGGCGGAGAGCGTCACCGGCGCCGCCCGCTGGAATGTCTACGCCGGAACCGCCGGCGAAACTCCCGACCTGGTCTTCTCCACCCACATGGACACCGTCCCCCCCTACATCCCGCCCACCGAGGACGCGGACTTCCTTTACGGCCGCGGCGTCTCCGACGCGAAAGGAATCATCGCCGCCCAGGTAGCGGCAGCCGAAGCCCTGCGCGCGGCGGGGTTTCGGATCGGGGTTTTGTTTGTGTCAGGCGAAGAACGCGACTCCGCCGGCGCCAAGGCCGCCAACCTCGCTCCCAAGGACAGCCGCTTCCTCATCAACGGCGAACCCACAGACAACCGCCTTGCCCTCGCCTCCAAAGGCGCCCTCCGCGCCGTCCTCAAGTCCACCGGCAAGATGGCCCACTCGGCCTATCCCGAACTCGGCGAAAGCGCCGTCCACAAGCTGGTCGAAGCCCTCGCCAAACTCCTTGCCCTGCCCCTACCTACGCTTGAAGACGTCGGCCCCAGCACGCTGAACATCGGCCAGATTCAGGGCGGCCACGCCCCCAACGTCATCGCCGACAAGGCCGAAGCCCAGGTCCTCGTTCGTCTCGTCGGCGACTCCGCCCCCATCCGCGCCGCCCTGGTCGAAGCCGCCGCCGGCCTTGCCGAAGTCGATTTCACCCTCGAAATCCCCTTCATCCGCTTCCGCGCCATCCCCGGCCTGCCCACCATGATCGCCAAGTTCACCACCGACATTCCCCAGCTCAGCAACTGGGGCGAACCCCTCCTCCTAGGCCCCGGCTCCATCCACGTAGCCCACACCCCCTTTGAAAAGCTCGCCAAGAAGGAACTCCTCGCAGCCGTCCAGCTCTACATCCAGGTCGCCAGGCAACTCCTGAGTTGAGAACCCCAACCCGAAGCTCCGCAAGGCACCCTCCCCGCAAGGCCGTCATCCTGAGCGAAGCGTTCTTCAGCGGAGCCGAAGGACCTGTATTTGCTTTTCGCATTAGCACTTGCTTTTTCGCACTTGCATTTGCTTTCGCTTCTGCATTTCCCTTTGCTCTTCCCCTCACAATTTGCAGAACCCGGCGCCTTCAGCATAGAGTGCTGCAATGGATGACGAGTTATATTTCACCTACATCGTAGCCAGCCGAAGCCGCACTCTCTACATAGGCGTAACAAGCAGTTTGCAAAAGCGCATGTTTGAACACAAACGAAAGCTCCACGAAGGCTTTACCGCAACTTATAACTGCAACCGCCTGGTGTGGTTCGAGAGTTATGTCGACCCCAGCAACGCCATCGCCCGTGAGAAGCAGTTGAAAGGCTGGACCCGTGTGAAGAAGATCGCACTCATCACCAAAACCAATCCCACCTGGATTGATCTCAGCGAGAAGTGGTACCCCCGGGAGGAATTGACCGGGACGCCAAGCCATCAATAAAGAACAGTCATACTCCTCCTAAGAAGCCGTCATCCTGAGCGAAGCGTTTCTCAGCGAAGTCGAAGGACCTGCATTTGCTTTCGTGTCTGCATACGCCCCGTGCCCCATCCTTTTCGCGTCTTGGGCGAAAAGGGTGGGAGACCACAAAGGCCGGGTGCCCCATCCTCGCGACGTTCTTGTTTTTTGTCGCAAGGGTGGGATACCTCGAACCCTTCCTGGCCAGCCGTCACCACCCACAAATCTCATGCCGCACAAGCGCCGTCCGCCGCACCGCAGGTGGTTGCAGATAATTACGGCTCCCCGGCGCACAATGGTCCATAGAAGGACACCAAACGGAAGCTGGGCGCCTCCCGAAGTCCGCGGTACCGCCCGTAATCGCCAAAACCGGGAAATTTAACCCGTTTATTTTGTGCAGTCTACAATTTCAGTACCCTGCAAATGACGGTTTGAGTTGGCGGAAAGTGCCCGATAAATCAGTCACTTAGAGAAAAAGGAGCCCAAATGCCACCCCTCCCCCCTTTTCGTCCCAGTCCCATGAAAACAAAAGGCTTACGCTAAAATGAACCTTTTTACCCCACCAAAATAAAGGACTTACGCGTTTTTCGGTTTTTTGCCACTCTCCAAAACAAAGAACTTACGAGCGCCTGGCAACGGCACAATGCGGTGCTTTCCACCGAAGAAAGAGCAAGGTCCTCCGCCCATCCCGAACAGCCCGGGTGGGAGCCCACAACCCTCCTGCCGCGCAAGCGGCGTCTGCCTCACCGCCGGTGGCGGCGTCTGCCCCACCGCAGGTGGTTATGATGGAGAAGCAGTCAGGAGAATCCATCGTCATGAGCGCATCCGTCCTCGACATCCCCGTCAAGAAAATCACCGGCGAACCCACCACGCTGGCCGAATTCAAGGGCCACGTCCTGCTGGTCGTCAACGTCGCCTCCAAGTGCGGCCTCACCCCGCAGTACGAAGGCCTGGAAAAGGTCTACGAGCAGTACAAAGGCCAGGGCCTGGTCGTGGCCGGCTTCCCCGCCAACGACTTCAAAGCCCAGGAGCCCGGCACCAACGAGGAAATCCAGGCCTTCTGCACCACCAACTTCGGCGTCAAGTTCCCCCTCTTCGACAAGATTCCCGTCGTCGGCCCAGCCAAGCACCCGCTCTACGCCGCCCTCATCGCCGCGCAGCCCAAGGCCATCAGCCTGGGCCAAGTCACCTGGCGCGACAAGCTCAAGGGCTACGGCATCGAGGGCAACCCCGAGCCCGAAATCCTCTGGAACTTCGAGAAGTTTCTCGTCAGTCGCGGCGGGGAAGTGGTCAAGCGCTTCGCCCCCGACACCCAGCCCGATGCCCCCGAACTCGTCGCCGCCATCGAATCCGAACTGGACAAGAACTAGCTCCGCGCCTGCATCGAGACCCTCCGAGCCCGGCGCCTTGACGCAACCGGCCCGCTGGATTAGCTTCGCAGGGTGAAGAATTCCCGCACATCCTTATCGCGCCGTAAATTCCTGGGCACCGCGCTGACCGTAGGCGCCTCGGGACTCATGGTCCATGTCGCCTCGCCCGGCGCTCAGGCTGCCGCTCCAGAGTTGCTGCTGCTCGAAAACGATCATCTCCTCGTCGCCATCAATCGCGAGACCGGATGCGTCAACCGGCTCGAGTCAAAGCACCACGGCTGGAAGCTTCGTGGCGGCGGCCTGCGCCTCCACGTGCCAGCCCCCGATCATCGCTTTCACTATCTCACCGAACATCATGCCGACAAGCCGCGCATTGAATCCGGCAGCACCCACGCCACCATCGCCTGGGCCGGCTTCGAGAGCGACCGCATGGGTCGGCTCGACATCGACGTCACGGAGTCGGTGCGGCTTGAAGGAGCAGCCGTCCACTTCAGCTACGAGATCCGCAACGGCAGCCCGGCGGTGATCGAAAGCTACTCCTATCCCCGCCTCACCGGACTCAAGCCCCCGGGCGCCGACAGGAATCTGCGCCAGGTCGCGTGGGGCTACAGCGGAATGGCTTCTACCAGCCTCTGGCCGTCCTTTGGCAATGAAGTCGGCTACTACGGCTACGACACTCCGGCGCAACTGCGTAACCTTGGCGCCGACACGCAGTTCTGCCTGGTTCTAAGCGACACCAGCGGACTCTATGTGGGCTATCACGATCAGGGGCAGAAACAGGCGGTGCAAATCTGTTTCTCGTTGCTGCCGGCCTATGTGGATTCCTTCAATTCCAACGCCATCGGCGGCTCGGCTCATCTTGCCGATGCAGCGGTAGGGATCGATCCAAATCACTTGTGCTTCGTGCAGCCCGGCGCCACCCAGCGCTCCGAGGCATTGGTGCTGGAACCCTTCGCAGGAGACTGGCATCGGGGCGCGGATATTTACAAAGCCTGGCGCGGCGCCTGGTACAAACCGCCAAAGACGCCGCCGTGGGTGCTCGATGTGCACTCCTGGCAGCAAATCCAGATCAACTCGTCCGAAGACCGTTTGTCGTTCCCTTACAAAGACCTGATCAAGTACGCGGAGGCTTGCAAGCGCTGGGGAGTGAAGGCGATTCAGCTGACCGGGTGGCAAAAGGGAGGCCAGGACCGCGACTTTCCACTGCACGACACGGATCCGAGGCTCGGCACAGCGCAGGAGTTCAAAGAGGCCATCGCCGCAAGCAGGAAGATGGACGTGGAGATCGTTCTCTTCAATAAATACGCATGGGCCGACGTCACCGCTCCAGCCTACGCAAGCGAGTTCAGGAAGTTCGCCATCGAGGACTCGTACGGAATTCCATACACGTTCAACGGCTACAACTACGACACGCCCACTCAGATTGGCGGGATCAATGCAAGGCACGGAGCAGGAATGTGCCAGGCGAGCCCTGCGTGGAGAACGCGCGCCCTGGAAGAGTTCCGCAAAAGCGTTGACCTGGGCGCGAGCGGCATTCTGTTCGACGAGTGCCAATGGCACATGAGCCCGTATTGTTTCTCGAAGAGCCACGGGCATGCGGTTCCGGGGGCCGTCTTTTCAGGGGATGTGCCGCTCATTGAAGGGTTCCGAAGCATCGTGAATCCGGACGAGTTTCTGTTCGCGGGCGAATCGCCGTACGACCTCGAACTGCAAACCTATGACATGTCTTACTTCCGCATCGAACATGGATTTGTTCCGTTTGGCAGATACATCGCTCCGTTTGCGCCGATGTCGGTTGCAATCACCGGATGGAACGACCGGCAAATGATCAATGCCTGCCTGCTTTACCGGTTCGCAATGAGTTATGAGCCGCGCGACTTCCATGGAGAACTCGATGAAATGCCGGCGTCTCTCAGCTATGGCCGCGCAGTGGACGACCTGAGGCGCAGATATCGGGAGTGGATCTGGGACGCGGAGTTCCGCGATACGTTGGGCGCCAAGGTGATTGCGGGCGGCGCGCCGCTTGGCGAATATGCGGTGTACCGGCGCAATGACGGGCTTCGTGCGGTGGCCTTCGCCAACATGAGCGATACGGATTCGATCGTTTGCGAGGTTTTTCTGGAGCAGGCGGGGTCGGCGGGCTTGAAGTGGGTCTCTCCGGAGCAGCCGGAGGCAAAACCCTGGCCCGGCAAGCTGGAGCTGGCTCCGGGATCGGCTGCGGTTGTTCTGGAAAGCTGACGCGCTGGCGGGCCGTGGCATAAGCCATGTATTCTCTGGCCATGGTTCGGAACGAGGCTTCATCGGCTCCAGAAGGCAATTCGCTTTCCCAATCTTCTTCCTCCTATCTGCGCTCGGCCCGGCACCAGCCGGTCCAGTGGCACGCCTGGGGCGAGGCGGCCTTTCAGCGCGCCCAGGCTGAAGACAAGCCCATCCTGCTCGACATCGGCGCGGTCTGGTGCCACTGGTGCCACGTCATGGACCGCGAGTCCTACGAGAACCCCGAAACTGCCGCGCTCATCAACCAGCATTTTGTCGCCGTCAAGGTCGACCGCGACGAGCGCCCCGACGTCGACGCCCGCTACCAGGCTGCGGTTGCGGCCATGAGCGGCCAGGGCGGCTGGCCGCTCACCGCCATCCTCACCCCCGACGGCCGTCCCTACTTCGGCGGCACCTACTTTCCCCCCGGCGACCGCTACGGCCGCCCCGGCTTTGGCCGCGTGCTGCTCACCATGGCCCAGGCCTGGCGTGATCGCCGCGAAGAGGCCCTCGAGTCGGCCTCGAGCGTGATGGCCGCCATCGAACACAACGAGAGCTTCTCCGGCCGCGGCCCCGATCCCGATTCAGCCATGACGCTGGCGCTGGTCGACAAGATCGCCGCCTCCGCGTTGAACCAGTTCGACCCCCGCAACGGCGGCTTCGGTTCCCAGCCCAAGTTCCCCCACCCCTCCGCCCTCGACCTCCTCCTCGAAGTAGCCATGAACCGCGACAAAGGCGAGGCCGCCGTGGCCTTCGCCGTCACGCTCGAGAAGATGGCCCGCGGCGGCGTCTACGATCACTTGGCCGGCGGATTCCACCGCTACAGCGTCGACGAGCGCTGGGTTGTTCCACACTTCGAGAAGATGCTCTACGACAACACCGAACTGCTGCGCAACTACGTGCATGGCTTTCAGAGCTATGTTCGGCAGGATTTTCTTGAGACCGCGCGCCAGATCGTCGGCTGGCTCGACTCGACCATGACCGACCGCGAGCGCGGCGGCTTCTACGCCTCGCAGGACGCCGACATCAACCTCGACGACGACGGCGACTACTTCACCTGGACCCTCGACGAAGCCAGAGCCGTCCTCGACCCCGGCGAACTCGAGTTTGCCTCCGCCTACTGGGACATCGGCGTCCTCGGCGACATGCACCACAACCCCGCCAAAAACGTTCTCCACGTCAAGCAGACGCTGGACGAGATGGCCGCGCCGGGCGGCGATCTTGAGGCTCTGCGCGCCCTCCGCGACTCGGCCCGGCAAAAGCTGCTCACCGCCCGCTCCACGCGTTCCACCCCGTTCATCGACCGCACCCTCTACACCGGCTGGAACGCCATGGCCGTCACGGCCTATCTCGAAGCCGCGCGCGTGCTGCGCCTCGACGGCGTGCAGGAGTTTGCCCTGCGAACGCTCAATCGCCTGCTCGACGAGGCCTGGGACGGTGCCCAAATCCTCTGCCACGTCATCGCCTACGGCGAAGCGCATCCGGTTGGGGACGCGCCGCGCGTGCCCGCCACTCTCGACGATTACGCCTTCACCGTCCACGCCGCCATCGACGGCTGGCAGGCCTCCGGACACATCAACTTCTACCGCGTCGCAATCAAGCTGGCCGACGCCATGATCGCCCGTTTCTATGACCGCATCGCGGGCGCCTTCTACGACACCGCAGCCCCACCCGAAGGACAGGCGCCGCTGGCCGTTCTCAGCGCCCGCCGCAAACCCCTGCAGGACTCGCCCACCCCCGCCGGCAACCCCACCGCTGCCTCCGCCCTGCTCCGCCTTGAGGCCCTGAGTGGCCGCCAGGAGTATCGAGAAATCGCCGAGGACACGCTGGCCTCCTTCGCCGGCATGGTGGAGCACTTCGGCCTCTACGCCGGCAGTTACGGGCTGGCCCTCGAGCGCCTGCTCCTTGATCCGGTGCAGGTCGTCGTCGTCGGCTCGGGCCCTGAAGCCTCGCGCCTCCAGGCCACTGCCGAGGCGCGCTTCGCCGTCAACAAAACCGTCATGCGCATCGCGTCCCATCGCCTGGTTGCCGGCTCACTCCCCGAAGCGCTCCCCGAAACGCTTCCCGAATCGCTTCAGGACACGCTGCCCCACGTTACGCCGCCCGCGGGCGCCCTGGCCTGGGCATTGGTCTGCAAGGGCCGCACCTGCCTTCCGCCCATCACCGACCCCGAAGCTCTGCTCGAAGCCTTGGAGCGCTGAAACCCGCGTCAGCCGCCGCTCCCTGCTAACTCCGCTAACTCCGCTAACCCCGCTAACTCCGCTAACCCCGAGCACCCCATGAGCACATCTCCCGTCCCATACGTCGAACCCTGGCTCCGCGGAACCCACGCCGAGGTTCCCGCCGTCGCCCGCGCCGTCCTCCACGCCTTCGATCTTGCTCTCGACGACTTGACCAAATGGACTGCAGGCCTGACCGACGCCGAAGTCCACGCGCACCCGCTGGGCCTGCCCTCCGTCGCCTTCCATCTCCGCCACATCGCCCGCTCCACTGACCGGCTGCTGAGCTACGCCGAAGGCAACCCGCTTTCCATCGATCAGTTGGCAGCGCTGAAGGCCGAGCAGGGCGGGGAAGAGTCCCTGGCCGCGCTCCTGGCCGAAGTTGAGGCCTCCTTCAGCAACGCCGCCGACCGTGTGCGCATCCTCGCCACCGCCAACTTCGAAACCTTTCGCGGCGTTGGCCGCAAGCAGTTGCCCACCTCCATCGGTGGCGCGCTGGTCCACGTAGCCGACCACACCCAGCGCCACGCAGGCCAGGTGGTCACCACAGCCAAGGTGCTCAAGGCGATGCGGGGTTAGCAACTCCTCACCAACGAAGCCTCACAATCGATGCATCGAAAAGGACAGCCGGGCCTGAGCTGGCCCCGCGTCACTGAGCTCCATTCACAGCGAGCGTATAATTCCGCGCATTCCTGAGAATTGGGAGGGTTTGTATGCAAGAACCGCAACCCCGCTTTCTGCCTTTGGCCGCCAAAACCGCGGTCTGCCACACCATCACCTACTTCTTCATGGGCATTCTTGCCTTCCACTTCCTGCACTACGCTGAGCTCATCGCCCGCCCCTGCTCCGGCATGCGTCCCATGACCGACCCGCTGGTGAAGGCTGGCCTGCTTCTGCAGCCTTTGCGCGGCGTGCTTTTTGCCGCGGTCTTTTACCCGTTCCGGGAGCGCCTCTTCGGCCGCAGGCACAGCTGGCTGCTGATGGGCTGGATGCTGATCGCTCTGGGAATCCTGGGAACTTTTGCCGCGCCCGCAGGCTCGATGGAGGGCCTCATCTACACCACCACTCCCGTGCTGTGGCAAATGCGCGGCTGGCTTGAAATTGTGCCCCAGGCCTTGCTGCTCTCAGCATTGCTCTGCTACTGGGTGAACCATCCCGGCAAGCGGTGGCTAACCTGGCTGGTGAGCATCGTCTTCTTTTTGCTCATGGCTTTCTTCGTGTTCGCAATGTTCATGCCGCGGGGATAGCGATTGGAGTTCCGATGCCTTACGTTGCCTGCGCTTCGGTCGCCAGCGAATCAGAGATGTGCCCCATCTTTTCCTGCTTGGTCTTGAGATACCCGGCAAAGGTCTCCTGTGGCTCAACCTCGGCGGAGACGCGCTCCACCACGCTGATGCCGCCCAGCTCCAGCGCCGACACCTTCTCCGGATTGTTCGTGATCAGCCGGACCTCGGACACGCCCAGCAGCTTCAGCACCTCGGCCGGCAGCTCGTACGCGCGGCAGTCGGCGGCAAAGCCCAGCTCCACGTTGGCTTCCACCGTATCCATGCCCTCGTCCTGCAGTTCGTAGGCTTTCAGCTTAGCCATCAGGCCAATCCCGCGGCCCTCCTGCTGCTCGTACAGCAGAATCCCCGCACCCTCTTCGGCAATCTTGCTCAGCGCCAGCTCCAGCTGCAGCCGGCAGTCGCAGCGCAGCGAGCCAAACACATCCCCGGTCAGGCATTGTGAGTGGATCCTCACCAGCGGCGGCGCTGAGTGGATGTCGCCCATCACCAGCGCCACCAGCCCCTCCACCGCGCCCCCTGCCGGCGGCGCAGGTTCGCAGTCGGGCCGCGGCGCAGCCAGACGTCCCTCAAACCCAAAAATGCGGAAGGCCCCCCAGCGGGTTGGAAAATCCGCCTCGGCAACCTTCTTCACGCTCTCAAATCCCATGCTTCCATTCTACAGGGGGCAGAGATCAGAGATCAGGGAACAGAGAGACACCGATGTTTGCGATGATCCCCCATTCACCAGCCGATGCCGCCGACCCGCCACGGTCCTTCTGCTGATCTCTGATCTCAGATCTCTGACCCCTGATCCCTGCCCCCTGGTCCCTCGTTGCGGTACATTGAACAAGGAACGGAGACCAAGTGACCGACCGCCTCATCTGGATAACGCTGCTGGTGAAGCTCGGCGTAGTTGCGTCCGTGGCCAGCATCCTGGCGCGCGTGGTCACCTTCCGCCGCCTGTTCTTCGCCGACCATCGCACCTCCCGCCAGACCCTGGCCCTGCTGGCTTTCTTCCTCGTCCCGCTCACCCTCGGCGTGTGGGTGCGCTTCTGGGTGCCCAACTTTCTCGCCGCCGACATCTCCTTTGAAACCGTCATTCTGCTCGGCCTGCTGCTCGGCCCGCAATGGGCCATGCTCGGCGGCCTGGTGCTTTCCGCGCCCGCCGTCTATCACCACGAGTACATGGCCCTCCCCTTCAACCTCGCTCTCGGCCTCGCCGCCGGCATCCTCGGCCGTTTCGTCGAGCCGGAAGAGATTTGGTCCTTCACTCCCTTCATCGATCTCAGCCTCTACCGCTGGGTGCGCCGCAACCTGCGCCAGCCCCGCGTCGACCGCCAGATACTCCTCCTGTTTCTCATCTCCGTCATGGAGATGCTGCGCGACTGGGTAGCCCACGCCTATCCCCACCGCCTCTTTGCGCTACTCGCCTCGCAGACCTGGGTGCAGGTCTTTGTCTGGCTCGCGGCCCCCATCAACGTGGGTATCGCCCTGAAGGTGTGGAACGCCCTGCGCATCGAGCTCAAACTCGAAGAACAGAAGCGCCTGCTCCTCGAGGCGCGCCTCGACGCCCTCCAGCGCCAGATCAACCCCCACTTCCTCTTCAACACCCTCAACTCCATCGCCTCCCTGGTGCGCATGAAGCCGGAGAAGGCGCGCGAGATGACCGTCAAGCTGGCCAACATTCTCCGCGCCCTGCTCAAGGACCACGACACCTACGTGCCGCTGCGTGACGAGCTCAGCTTCACCGACGACTATCTGGATATTGAAGTGGTCCGCTTTGGCGCCGAGAAGCTCCGTGTGGAAAAGGAAATCGACCCGCGCACCCTCGATGTCCTCGTGCCCAGCATCCTGCTCCAGCCGCTCATTGAGAACAGTATCAAGCACGGCCTGGAGCCGCGCCTTCATGGCGGCACGGTCACGCTGCGCAGCCGCCTCGAGGGCGACCGCGTCTTCATCGAGGTAGCCGACGACGGCGTCGGCATGGGCAACCGCCCGGCCGCCTCGGCGCTGCGCCGCGACGGAGCGGGCATCGGCATGAAGAATGTGCAGGAGCGCCTCGAGGTGCTCTACGGCAACCAGGCCCGCTTCCAGGTGGTCAGCAATCCGGGGCGCGGTACCCTGGTCTCCATCGACATTCCCGCCAACCTGCCAGACGCGCCCTAGTCTGGCGTCTCGGAGTTTCGTGTCAATCGAGCGCTGTCATCCTGACCATCCCGGCTCGCGTCTCAGACCTCGAACCCAAACCGCACGCCGTCATCAAAGACAAACCCCATGGCGCGTAAGCGCCGTCCGCCGCACCGCAGGTGGCCGGGTGCCCATCCTTGCCGTCCGCCGCGGCGGATTTTCGCGGCAAGGGTGGGAGACCTCGAACCCCAACCAGAACGCCGTCATCAAAGACAAACCCCATGGCGCGTAAGCGCCGTCCGCCGCACCGCAGGTGCCGCGCAAGCGCCGTCTGCCCCACCGCAGGTGGCCGCAGGTGGTGCGGCTTACGCTTTGTCTGGGGCGGGTGTCGCTGCGGCGGCAGTCGCTGCAGCTCGGGAGGCTCGGGCTGCAGCGGTTGCCCGGGCCTTGGCCTGTGCCGCGGCCCATAGCTCGAACTCCTGTTTCACCGAGATGCCCGGCTTCCTGAACGGCCGCTTTCCTCCCTCGTGCAGAAGCTTGAGAAACGCCTCGTAGTCGTCCGCGCTGCTGGTCGCGGCGGGCGGAGGTGCGGCTGCCACCGGCATCACCGCCACCGGGGCCCCTGCAATCGCGGCGTCCAGCGCAGCCTTTTTCTTTGTCACTCCGCTGAAAAGCCAGTTCACCTCAAACGGCGCCAGGCCGGGAACAAACAGACGAACGATGCTGAACAGCGGAATCGCGTGCCGTCCCATGCCCAGCCCGATGATGACCGCCAGACAGGCCGCGTGGCTCAGGATCGTCTGCCCGATGGGCATGGAGAGCCCGGCTTCGCGATCCGCTGTAATCACGAGAAAACCAAGGAACAAGTGGTATGTCACCATCATGGAGATGTAAGTGACCCACGGGCCTTCCCCAAAGAAGTATCCGGTCAGATAGCCAATACCGGCGCAAATCAAGAAAACGAGTGACTTCATGTGGTCCAATCCAATTCCCCCGGCGAGGCCACTACTCTCCTCGTCCATGCGGGGCCCAGTGATTCTTCGTTGCGCCGATGATCCCACTGCCGTTCAATGCAGGTCCATTGCACTTTGGAGCTAACCCGGAGCAGGGATGAGTTAGCCACCCTCTGCAAAAGTTGCAGATTTGAGGAGCCCCGTCTTTAGCCTCTGCGTTGAACGCTGAAGAATGGACGCGCCCATCCCATCAGCGCCACGACCCCCTTACCGCCGCTCTTCCAGCGCCAGAACCGCATAGCTCGTGGCCGCATCGCTCATGAACTTGCCTACATTGGTCTTCGGGTCGCGGTTCTTGTTCAACGACCACGCCTGCCATGCGCCTGTGGTCTTATCCTGGTTGGCCTCAAGCCACTTGAGCCCGCGCGCAACGTGGGAATTCTTCTCAGGCCCCGCCGAAATCTCTTCCAGCACCAGCACCACCAGCCCCGTAGCGTACCCATCCGGCCGCGTCTCCAGTGGCGTATCGTCCATCCGCTTCCACGTGCCCAGGTCGGTCAGGCTCCAGCCGCCGTCCTCGCGCTGCAGCCGATTCAACTGCTCCATCAGCGCCCGCTTCTCGTCTGCCGGCACCACTGCCGGAAACCAGCGCGACGCCCACAGCGCCACCACCTTGTTCACGAGCGGCTGCGCTTCGTAATGGCTGCGCAAGTAGCCCGTCAGCGCGGCCAAATTGGCGGCAATCTTCGCATCGTCGCGGTAGTGGTCCGGAGACTTGCCCACGGCCACCGCCATCAGCGCCGCCCCGTGGTACTCCGACTCCGGCGACTCCCACGGCGTGTAGTGAAAGTTCTGCCAAACCCATGCCCCGGCCGTTGGTCCGCTCGTCGATTGCAGCGCCCACGCATTGTCAAAAGCCGTCCGCGTAGTCTCGCTCAGGTGCCCCTGCCCCTGGTCGTAGCTCGACAGGATCACCGCGTTCAATACCGACTCGGCGTTGCGCGATTCCACTTCCTTGCCGGCCCCGGAGGTCGCGTCGCTGTAAAACGGAACCATCTCCTTCCACATCTTCACGCGCTTCTCAATGCTGGCCAGCATCACCTGTTCGGCAGGCGTCGGCCCGCTCTCGCCCAGCGCCGCCCGCAACGCCGGCCGCGCCAGCCCATACGTCGCCTGCGTATGGCAGCTCACGCACAGCGTCCCATGGTCCTTCTGCGCCCGATCCCATCCCTGCCAATAGATCTCGCGCCCATCCAGGTACCGCGCCGCGGCCTGCAGGTCCCATCCCGCCGCCGCGTCGCCCGCCTTGTCCGCGGCCTTCACCGCCCGGCCCGCCGGAACCGCGAGCGTGAGCGCCACAATCGCGGCAACCGCGCAGTCCGACAGCAGGCAAGCCTGCACCGGTTTGGTCCACAATCGCTTGATCGTCATGCAGGGTACCTCCGTCGAAGGATTCAGGGGAGTTTCAGGCCGATGCCGCGCGGGGAAACACAGCTTTCTAGCCAGCATACCTGAGAAACAGGATCCATTGGAGCAGGGAAGGCCCGCCCCGCAGGGCGAAATCCTGGCTCAGCATCCCGCGAACCCACGCGGCCAACCCTCCCCTCCGCCCAATGCACAGCCTCCCGCGCTATGCTCAATGCATGGTCCGCTTCACCGTCCTCGCTTCGGGCTCCAAGGGCAACTCGACCGTCGTCACCGGAGGCCGCACGCGCATCCTCCTCGACGCCGGCCTGAGTTGCCGGGAGCTCTTCCGCCGCATGAAGCTGGCCGGCGAAGACCCCGAGACGCTCGACGCCATCATCGTCACCCATGAGCACTCCGACCACGTCAGCGGGCTGGCCGTCACCGCCCGCAAGCTCGGCATTCCCGTTTACTTCACCGAGGGTACCCACCGCGCCTGGATGCGCTGGCTCACCCCACGCCGCCAGATGACCTACGCCCAGTGGCTCGAGCAATGCCGCCGCCAGGCCGCCGAGCGCCAGGCCGAGGCCGACGCCGCTCAAATCGATCCCGCCTGCGACCCGGACGAAGCCGACCTGCTCGCTGAAGAAGCAGCGCCGGAGATACCCGCCGATCCGCAAGCGGACCAGACTGACGCCCCCACTGGCGTTCCCTCCCGCAAGGAAGACCCCACCTGGCTCCCCTCGGTCGAGTACTTCCAGGCCGGCCAGCCCTTTGAGATCGGCGACATCGCCATCAGCCCGTTCACCATCCCCCACGACGCCGCCGACCCCGTAGGCTTTGTCTTCCGCGCCGAGGGAGTCCGCCTGGCCTCTGCCACCGACCTCGGCTACATTCCCCCCAACGTCAAGGCCCAGCTCCAGGCGGTCGACCTGCTCCTGCTCGAGTCCAACCACGACCTGGAAATGCTGCGCGACGGCCCCTACCCCTGGAGCGTGAAACAAAGGGTACTTTCGCGCGTCGGTCACCTCTCCAACGAGGCGGCGGCCGATTTTCTCGAAAACAGCTACGACGGCCAGGCCGCCTACATCATCCTGGCGCATCTCTCTGAAAGCAATAACCTTCCCGAACTGGCCCGGGTCACGGCCGAGCGCGCGCTCAACGGCCGCGCCAGCCTCCTGGCCAACCGCCTGCTCCTTGCTGAGCAAAATGAACCACTTTCGCCTATTTATTTTTAAGTCAATTAGGTTACAATAGTGATACACGGGCATCACTCTGTACCAGGTAGATTGGCAAGGCCAAAGCGCCGGGCGGCCAGAAAATCTGGCCCAACTGGCCAAACAAATCGGAGCGAACCTGAATCAAATCAGACCGGGGGCGCATCTTAAGTTGAGAAAGCCTGACCTTGCCACGTGAGCCGCAAAAAAAGTACCAGCGGTTGAACCCATCCTTTGCAAAGTGAGTCTATACGTTTATGGCAAGAACCAGATGTACAGACAGAGTCGTAGGCGCCATCCTGGCAAGCTGGCGGTATGACATCTCGGGCATTTCCCCTGAGATGCGCAAAGACTACGAGTTCCATTTCGCCGAATGTCCTCATTGCAGCGCCCGGCAGAAGTTCCACCGCAGCCTGGATGTAACGCTGGCCGTTCTCACCTCGCTGGCGGCGCTCTTCTTCCTCTTCGCGCTGGCCGTTCTTCACCACATCAAGCCCCTGGAGCACGTAGCCTTCAAGCTGCTAGGGCTCGACGTCTTCGACATCTACCACATGCTCATGTCCGCCGCCACCGCCGGTGTTTGCTTTTCGGTGATCGGCTTCGTGCTGGTGCTCACGGCCACGCCCGTCCCGACTTATCTCGGTGGCATCGCCGCCGAACACAAGCGCATCCTTGAAGAGCGCCTCCCCGCCGCCATCAAGTCGCTCCGGCCGCGTTAAAACGAATTCATTCGTCGCAATTATCCCAGGAGCCTCCCACATGGGAGGCTCTTGTGCGTTAGGCGGCAATGTCTGGAACACTGATCCGGAACCTCTGCCACCCTCCGGGATCACCTTCAATTGCAACTCTACGAACGGGAGAACCAGTAAGGCACCTCCATGTTCCTTTTGGCCGCTTCTTGCGCAGCCTCCTTTAGGTTCGTCAGCATATAAGTGCAGAATTCATGCGCAGCCGCGGAGGCGTCCTTTTCTTCCGGGATCAAACAGCTGGCGCGGACAGCTTCGTCGGCGACAATGCCCGCCCCAGTCGCAGAGATAACATGCCGGTATCGTTCTCCAAGTTCTGGAGTCGAGGCCAGATTCACACAATTGGCGAGGATCGTCGTCTGCACTATCCAGAGGAATTGCTCTTGCTTGTTCATAATTGCTTTTCTCCGATTAGAGCTTATTTTGAGCAGTAGAGAACCTGTCAAGTGCGCCGAGCACACCTCTGTTATCCTTCAAGCATTCTTCATGCGAGGTTCTATTGTGCTCCACGTTGCCATCACTGGAACTTTGTCCGTGCCCCGAAAAGAAGCCGCAGCGCTTATCGATTCAACTTCGAACGCCCGTTTTCATCCGGACGTGACCTATGACACCAACTATTTGGTGGCCGCAGTCTTTGACAGCGGAAAGGCGCGCAAGGCGGCCAAGTTAGGTGTCTCGATCATCACCGAGTCGGAGATGATGGAATATGTGCACGCCGGTAGGTTCCCTGAGAACAGCTCTCCACACAGGCCTCCACACGTCAACAACTTTCCCGAGATTATTTGGAGCAAAAAGTTCTCGCCGCCGGCCCCATATTATGTCGAGTATGAGGAGCGAGACGGTATCATCTCCCAGCGATTTATCTCCGTAACCTGCGAAGGGCGGGCGAGCAATGGGAACGATTATGTTGGCGCGTATGACGGGGAGTGGTTTAAGACCTTCCGGCGGGATCGCTTCAGACGGATACAGCCAATCTGATGCGAAACCGTCTGGTTTCGCATCAGATTGATCCTTGCAAATCCGACGTGATTGCGTAATCGGCACGCGCAAATCCCCGCCCGTCATCTCCTTCGGCAGCCCCAGCGCCAGAATATTCAGCAGCGTCGGCGAAATATCGCGCAGGGAGCCGTCGGGGCGAAGACGGTAGTGAGGCGCATCCTCGGCCACGTAGATCATGGGCACCGGGTTAGTCGTGTGTGCGGTGTGCGGTCCGCCGGTCACCGGGTCCACCATCAGCTCGGCGTTGCCGTGGTCGGCAGTGATCAGCCATGCGCCGTTGCGTTCCTTCACGGCCTTGTAGATGTGCCCCAGTTGCGCGTCCACAGCCTCGCAGGCGCGGATCGTCGGCTCCAGCTTCCCCGAGTGGCCCACCATGTCCGCATTGGCAAAATTGGAAACGATCAGATCGAACGCCGTGTCGTTCACAGCCTTCACAATGTTGTCGCCAATGCATTCCGCGCGCATCTCCGGAGCCAGGTCGTACGTAGCCACCTTCAGCGAAGGGCAGAGAATGCGTTCTTCGCCGGGGAAGGGAACCTCGATGCCGCCGTTGAAGAAGTAAGTGACGTGCGCAAACTTTTCCGTCTCCGCCACGCGCAGGTTGCGCATGGGATGAAGAAAACGCGTTCTATTGGCCCATTTATCGACTCACTCCGCCCGTGCTCGCAGCTCTACTTACCGCCTGTTGGATTTGTGCGGGGTCTCCCAGATAATAATGACGAACAGATTTCAGGTCATCGTCAAGTTCTTCTACCAGCGGCACGCCGGTTGGAATGTTGAGATCGACAATCTGCTGTTCCGGCACGTCTTCGAGGTACTTTACCAGTGCCCGCAGGCTGTTGCCATGAGCCGCGATCAACACCTGCTTCCCCGACCGGATGCTGGGAGCAATCACTTCGTGCCAGCAGGGCAGAAAGCGGTCCACCGTATCCTTGAGGCATTCGCAGAGGGGAAGTTGTTCTTTCGTGAGGTTGCGATAGCGCGGGTCCTTTCCCGGAAAACGCGGATCTGCCTCTTCCAGCGCCGGCGGGCGAATGTCGTAACTGCGGCGCCAGAGTTTAACTTGTTCTGCCCCGTACTTCGCTGCCGTCTCAGCTTTGTTAAGGCCTTGCAGCGCCCCATAATGCCGTTCGTTCAGCCGCCAGTCGCGCTCGACGGGAATCCACATCAGGTCCATTTCGTCCAGCGCGATCCATAAAG
>Ga0209517_10002525_pt1 | contig 25590 bp, 19 predicted proteins | sample PeaSoiMetSII2010_FD_187695 | JGI IMG/M metagenome (GOLD analysis project Ga0209517, IMG submission 187695) | Peat soil microbial communities from Weissenstadt, Germany - SII-2010 (SPAdes) (version 2) | ecosystem: Environmental > Terrestrial > Soil > Wetlands > Peat | place: Germany... | reverse complement strand
GCCTATGTCGTCCCGTTTGTCAAGAGAAAAATGCGCCGAGCACAAAAAGTCCGACTTAGTCAGGGAACCGCCACGCGCGGCCCTCAATGGCAGAAGATGGGTCGGCGCGGTTGCAATAAAGGCTCGGGACCGTGTTGCAATTCAGCCTGAGATTAGGCGTATGATCGCGCCTCTTACCATGACGGCGTTTCAAGACATCTCCCACTCGCTTGGCCAACTTTATCTGGAGGACGAGCGGCCCTGGCTGGTCGGCTTCAGCGGCGGCAAGGGCCTGTCCTGAGCGGCAGCGAAGGGACAGCATCCGTCAGTTGACGGACTGGCGTCGCTGATTCTTGATGTGATCCTGTCCATTCCCGCCGAGCAGCGAAAGAAGGAAGTCACCGTGGTTTGCACGGACACGCGCGTTGAGATTCCCGCCATCGCCGAAATGATCGAAGGCACGCTCGACCGGATGCGCAAGCGCTCCCAGCAGAATGGACCGAACGTAAGCCACACCAGCACGCCCAGTTGCGGCAACAGCCGATTCGGCTGCTGGACGTGCACGGTGGTTGAGCGCGACCGCGCCAGCGAGGGACTCCTCGCGAGAGGCGACGAACGCATGGAAAAACTCATCGAATTCCGCGAACTCCTCAGCGGAGCTTTGGAGTGCGGCAGCTTGCTGCCGCTTTTCACCGTGAGCTTGCTCGCGGTCATTTAGTTTCTGATGTAACCCCGGCCAGCAAGCTGGCCTGCAACAAAGCGGCAGCAAGCTGCCGCACTCCAAAGCTGCGCCATACGTAAATGCAGAGTCAAGTTGTTACCTCGGCATCCCCGGAATGGACGCGCTGGCTCGAGCGGATGAGTTCGTGGCTGGCGCCGCTGAAGCCCGGCTATCCGCTTCGGGGGCGTTCAGACTTCTCCATTGACCGGCTTGACTCAGCCCCCCGACAAGAACTCTCCCTGCGAGAGATCGCAGACTTCTCAGTTCGAAATCTGCGCCAGCCACCCTCTGACGCCGCTGGCAGGGCACACCGAAACAAGGCAAGGTCCCGTTATTTGCCGGCCCATACGTAACAGCCCGGTTTCGAAGTGAGTGAGCGGAAGCGTTCGCGTGGGACGTTCAGCTTCCCACGGAGTGTCTTGTGGCGCTGCTTGAAGGCGGTCTCATCATCGGGTACGGTTTCTTCCTCTACGGCCTCTTTCAGGATAGCTGCGAATTTCTTGCTGTTGGCAATGGGTGAACCATCGTGCACTTCTGCGGCGGCCCTGACCCGTGCATCTTTCCACAGTGCCGCTGCCCAGTCTTCCAGCGAAATGGGGCCGCCGCTCGCCTCATGTTCCAGGAAGAATTCGGCCTTCTCGCGCAGCCACCACCTAAAGGCCTCCGCAAATTCTTTCTCGTAGTCGGGCGGTACCCAGCGGCGCTTATAAACTGGTTGCTCGATACGGGCGATATGTTCGTTTGTGAGAATCGCTTCCATCCGAGCAAGCCAGAGCTGTTTGCGCTTCTCTTCCCAATCGGCGGGCGGCCCTGCATTGATGGCCGCAAGCTCGAAGGGTCGCTGGCCGAGCGCCACTTCCCAAGGGTGAGCCGCATCCATCACTCCTATGCCTGCCGCCGGGTGATCCTGTGGCAAAAGCTCATAGGCCGAATAAACCAGCCAATCCATTTCCTCTTGCAAGGCGATCATCTCCCGCCGCAAGCGCTCGAGCTCTTCCTTCGCCCTGATCTTAAGAGCAAGAAGTTCCGTCGCCGTATCGAAGGGCTGGGCGATGAGTGGGTGCGGAGCGATGTACCCCTGCAGGGCGCGGTCCCAACCGTTGTAGGCTTCGCCGGGCATCTCAAGTGGCTTCGAAGCCGCGAGACCAGGACTTCGATCCCCTCTGGAGCTACATTCGATTGAGAAACGGACGAGGTTCTCCTGAAGTCCAGTTTCGTTCAAGAGAGCCGCCGGGACCGTGCGGTCAGCGAGTATGTTTCCTGAGAACTCGAATCGGTCGTTCTCGCCGCGCTTTCCAGGTCCCTTGTTGAAGCAGACCTGCTTGAGAATGTACAGAGCAGTACTGCTGTTTAGATACCCGGTGAGCGCGGCCCAAATCTCGCCTGGAACGTCATCCTTTAGCACGCACGCCTGAGCCTTTTCCTTGAATGCGATCATGTGCCGCGAAAGATAGCTATGGTTGTACATCGATATCTGTGGAAAGATGATGTTATATTGCGAGCGCAGTTTAGCTGTGGCGAGACGCCGATACTCGAACCACCTTAGCTTGGTCTTCTTTTTGGGAGTAGTACCTGAAATGATCAGATTCTCCAGATGCTGTCGATAGGGCAAGAGAAATAGATTAAGTGAGGGGGGCAGGGGCTCGGCCAGCGAGTCCAAGTTTTCGTCATATGGGAAGATGATCAGGGCGCTCGAACAGACCTGCCAATCACGGACGTCCTCTCCTGTGGCGTAACGGCGCAAGTACTCACCAGGGATTCGTAGCCTTCTCACCACGTGCGGTGGAAGCACATACACGTCGTCAGCTCCGGTGATGAACTGCGCGCCGATGGGCTCGGAACACAAGCTTTCGAGCTTGGCGCCGGCGATTTGCTCCAATTTTGCCAGAGTCGAATGTGCATCAGTCGAGAGAACCCACGGATGCCTGGCTAGTTCCGCCCTCCGCCGTTCGGTCACAGAAACCCACTGGTCTGCGTACCCTGAGACGCCATGATTTGCGACGGTGCTTCGCCATAGGTGGCTATCTTCCGGCGCTGTCCGCAAGTCACCCTTCACGGTAGCAGTGACGCGGATCATTTGCTGTACCGGCGGTCCCTGATCGCCGGTCGGCGGTGGCGGGACGGCCGGTACACTCGGCTTTGCAGCTCGCGCGAACAGGATGCAAGTGGGGGTGCCGTGGCCGGGAAACATGAGCCCGCTACAATCGACGACTTCGTCCAACCTGTTTTGGAGCAGGAGTTCTTCCACCATCTTCTTTCCGAACTCTCGTTTCGCAAATGCGTTCGAGACAATAAAACCAAGGTGGCCATTGGGCCGGAGAATATGGAAAGCGCGTTCAAAGAACGGGACCAACAAGTGGAACCCTTGGATCGCCGTGCTCCACCGTTTCATATACGCCCGTCGCGCCAGTTCATCTTTTGCCCGGACGAAAGGTGGATTGCCAAGCACAAGGTCAAACCCAGGAAATTTCCCCTCCGACCCGGGGGTGCCGTCAAGCGGCCGGCCGAAGCGGTCCCGCCATACCTCCGGAAATTCCAATTCCCAATGGAAAAACCGGTATTGCGAGGAGGTTTTTTCGACTTGTTGCAACCATGCAGGCAAATCCTTCGGCGCGGGTTCGGCAACGCCGTCGAGCCAAGCGTGAAATTGTCCCGTGATGTCTAGGCCGAAGAGCGGCGCAAGCTGGCAGTCGTAAGTCAGGCGGAAGCGCCGCAGGTGCTCGCGGGCGATGCGCAGGTTCTCTTCCTTTTTGCCTATGTCTTTCAGGCTATGCGAATAGTTCTCGTTGATGTAACGGATAAACCCGACCGCTAGCGCCATCTGCTGAACCAACTTCTGCGCAAAGAGATCGTGCTGGAATTCGTCGGAGGAAACTCCCAGCAGGCTGTCACCGCAACGTAGGTGGTGGTTCAGAAAGCTCAACGGCACGCCCTTGGCGGCAGTGGCAACCCAGAGGGAAAGCTTCGCCAATTCGACAGCCAGCGGGTTTATGTCTACGCCATAGATGCAACGCTCCGCAACGCGAGCGCGGATAAACTCAATCGGCGCATCGAGAGGCAATGGCAGCTCCGCCTTTTCGGTCTTCTTCTTGCCCTTTCCATTGGCTATGAGCTGGGAGCGGATTTTCCCCAGTTGCCCGTTGACGTAATCGGCGAGGTATTCGACGGCAAAAACCAGAAAGTGGCCGCTGCCCATCGCCGGGTCGAGGACGCGTTGGTCCAGGATGCGGGCAATGACCGACGCTGGATCATTCCCGCATTCTTCTTCGATTCCTTGGACGAGAGGCTTCAATACGTTTTCGCCGATGAACTCCACGACATAGTGTGGGGTGTAGTAGCTCCCGGTCGCCTTGCGGTCGGACTGGTCGGCCACTAACGTGTAATCACCGGCCTCAACCTTGCGTGTGACGTGCTTGTCGCCGAGCAACTTTGCGGAGCCCGCCTTAAGGTCGGCGGGGGAAACCGGCTCGAGGCGCCATTCGAGCAGCCCCTCATAGATTGTCCCTAGCTCGCGGACCCGCAACGTGGAGTAATCCACGCGGACGGGATGGAACTGGTTCTGCCCGTTCGACTGATAAACTCGCAGCAAGCGGTCGATCGCATTGGCAACGGCCTGATTGGGTAACGCGACACTCTCGAGAAGGGCACGCGCGGGGGCGAAGTAGTCCACAGCCTCGTCAGCAGCAGGGCTGGAAGTCGGCGGCTTGCCTTCAAACAGGTGCCCGTTGTATTCGGCCGCGATTGCCTCGAAGATGTCATGGAGTTCGTGCCAGAAGTTCTTGCCCTCCCACTCGCCCCCGCCAATCGAATCACCGTTCTTCTTTGTAATGCGATCAGCGATGTCGTCGGAAAGCGCCCTCCGCTCAAGCAGGCCGTCTGCCTCTGCCTTCAATATGAATAGAAGCCGGAAAAGCTGAATCAGCGCGGCTTCGTAGGCCAGCGAGGGCGGTGTGTTCGGGCTGGCGCGCATGATGGAGGAAGCAAGCAGTTCCACCGCGCCGAACGCCTGCCGCCGCAATTCGGCGGTTATGGCCGCTGCGTGGCGGGTGGCTTCGTCATAAATCTTGTCAAGCCGGCCCCCATTGCGCAGGGCTTCCCCGCCGAAGAAATAGACGAGCAGCTTGAAGGCGTCTCGTTCCTGCTGGGCAAAAAGTGCGGGCTTAGTGGGAAGCTCGATCTCCAGGTAGTCATGGCGGAGCGGATCGGAATCACCGCAGTAAAGCCTCCAGGTGTGGCCATTTGTGAGCATGCCCCAACGGGGTCCGCCACTTCGATGGGCATTCTGGAGGTAGAACTCAATCTGGAATATCGGGTCGCTCAGGTCGGATTTCTTCGGTTTTTCGCCGAACTCCTTTCCCCATCGCTCCGCTTCAACAATCCCGCAGCTTTTCTTGAGCGCCTCGAGTTCCTGACCTTCGGTGATCAGTGATTGGGCCTTGGCCAGGGTTTCCTGATCCGGGAAAAGGGCGTAATCGATCTCTTTGCCAAGTTGACGCACAGACGGGGACCAGGGCAGACCGAGAATGTCGAAAACACGATTCAGGAACTGGTCTCTGACCGCATCCTCGTTGCTGCCTTTGCTCGTTGGCTTGTTCTTGGAGAGTTGCGGCTTGACGGTTTCGAAAAGCACCTCAATCTGGGCCGCGCATGGGCCTTCGCCTAACGACTTCCAATCGTCGCGGATGGAAAGCTGATGGGTGAGGTAGTGCTGAGAGATCAATTTCCCACGGATGAGCCCGATTATGGAGTCACTCGTCGAAACGTCAGGCATCTGAGAACCAGCCATTTTTTACCAGCCTGGGAGTCATTTGGCAAGCACTGTTTAGCAAGTCGCGCGCAACGTGGGCTGGCGCAGACTTCGTCTTGTGAAGTCTGCGATTTCGCGTAGCGAAACTTTTGGGGGCGTCGGCCGATGCACAACTAAGGTTCGCTGCCGCGGACCTCGCAGACATCAAGAGCCGGATGTCCGCGCCAGCCCCCGCGAGGATGCGGGTTGCTGCTTTCGCGAGAGCGATGAGGATTGTTTAAGGTTGGACTAGTTTGCCGAGGACGACGGCGCGGCGCGCGCCGGTCACGCGAGGCAGGTTGCCCGGCAGGCCGTGCAGGGTGCGGTCGGCAAGGATGGCGAAGGCGATGGCCTCTTTGGCGTCTACCGGCAGGCCGTAGTGGTCGGAGAGTTCGACGGTCAAGCCGGGCAGCAATTCGGCCAGGCGCTTTACGAGCGTGCGATTGTGCGCGCCGCCGCCCGAGACAATCAAGCGGCCGAACTTTGTTCCAGGAATAAGAAAGCGAGCCAAGGCGTGAGCGATGGTTTGCGCGGTCAGTTCGAGAGAGGTCCGAAGCAAGTCTTCGAAGCGATATTTTTTGCGTGAGAGAAAACAGCGCTGCACGAAATCGCTGCCAAACTGCTCCCGCCCCGCACTCTTGGGTGGTGCCTGCGAGAAGAAAGGGTGGCACAGCGCGTCGACAAGGATGAGTTCATTTACTTTTCCAAGCGCCGCCACGCGCCCGCCGGCGTCGTAATACTCACGATCCCCGGTGAAGTGTCGTACCAAGGCATCGCTCACCATGTTGCCCGGGCCGGTATCAAAGCCAACCACATCGAGCGGTTTCGCTCCCGCCGGGATCACCGTAACATTGGCGATGCCTCCGATGTTTAACGCCACCGTCCCCTCCCGCGCGTCGCGGAGCAAGAGGTAGTCCACCATGGGCACGAGCGGCGCGCCTTGCCCGCCGGCCGCCATGTCGGCGGTGCGGAAATCCGCCACCACCGGCGCCCCGGTCCTTTCGGCGATTACGGCCGGCTCCGCGATCTGGAGCGTGTTTGGGCCCACTTCTGCCTCGAGGTCTCGAATCACCTCCGGCCTGCCCTCATGATAAATGGTCTGGCCGTGCGAGCCTACGACGGAAAGACGCTGCGGCGGAACGTGTGCCTCGCGGCATACTCGGAGCGTGGCTTCAGCAAAGAGTTGACCAAGCAGAAAGTTAAGCCGACTGACCCCCTGCGCCGTGGTCGGCTCCCCGGCGGCGACCCGCATGATCCATTGCCGGACTTCGGGAGGGTAGGGAAGTGTGGAGAACGCCAGCAAGCGCACCTGCGGTTGATCCGCAGAGCCGGCGAGGCGCACCAAGGCCGCGTCGATGCCGTCCATCGACGTGCCGGAGATCAGCCCCACAGCGAGGCGGGCTCTGCGATCCTTTGCTTTCATAGACATTCGCGGTCTGTTTTCCAGTTTTTGAGATTACAAATCCGGATTCACGCCAAGGCGCAAAGAACGCCAAGGTCGCAAAGTCGCACCAACCCCAATCCCTCCTCATCATAGCCTATCACTATGGGTTTTGTCAAGAGACAAACAGTCCTAGTCACGATTTTCCGAGGCGGCGAAGACGGCGGAGAAGGCTGTGAACTGTTTTATAAGGTTTTCCAGCGAGCCGCGCGGCAGCTTATCAACGGGGGGTCGCAGGCACCGTTTCACATGCTGAATGCGTTTGAGTGCTTGTTCGACGCGAGCGCTGGGAAGTTTCCCTGACTCCAGAGCGGCGCGCAAGGCCGCCTGGACACGCTCGGCGGCTTGCGGTTCTTGCACGAGAAGCATGTCGCATCCCGCGCCCACGGCCTGCACTGCCGCCTCCTCCAAAGTCAGGGTTCCGCGCACGGCTTCCGCTTCGAGTCCATCGGCGATTGCGACGGCGTCATATCCCAGCTTGACGCGAAGCAAGCCCTCAACAACCTTTGAAGATAGCCCGGCAGATTGCAGCAGATCAAAATCGTAGGCCTTATAAGCGGCCGTGCTAACCAGGACCAGGGGGAGCAGGGGCAAGAGCGCCCTATAAGGGACCAGATCCTCGCGCCACAACTCGGCCATGGACTTGGAAACCAGGGGGAGTTCGGCGGGGCCGGCGGCGCGCGCGCTGCCAGAACCGGGAAAGTGTTTTCCGCAGGCCAGCACCTTGTGAGCCTCAAGCCCTTCCAGGAATGCTTCACCACACTTCGCCACTTGCTGAGGGTCGGCGTCGAAAGCGCGCGCCTCTGTGGGGGCGAGCCATGGCGTGCCCGTACCCGAGTTCATGCTGGGCGACGGCAGATCAAGCGCAGGAGCGAAATCGGTGTTGAAACCGAGAAGTTTGAGGGCAGAGCCCACAAGTTCACCCAGGCGTTGTACGGCCGCAAGGCCTTTCCCGGCGGCCGCGCGCGGCGAGGGGAGTGGAGGCAGGAAGGCGTGCAGCGGATCCATCTGGCCGCCTTCTTCCCGGAGGGCAAGGAAGGGCATGGTTGGGACCGAGCCGGCCAACTTGGACAGGAATTCGCGGAGCGTGTCGGCACCATTGGGAAGCGGCGCATCGACAAGCACACCCCCGGGGTGCAAACGGCGCAAGGTGTGCTCGAGGGTGGTCCCCCAGCGCAGTTCGTCCAGTTTCAGGAACAGCAATTGGCCGAGATCGTTCTCGTGCAACGGACCCCTCACCCGGCCCGCGACGGCTGATTAAAGCGCCGTCGCGGGCCACCCTCTCCCCCAAGGGGGCGAGGGTATTTTCACGACAAGTCCGTATCAGGACTGAATCTGCTTCTTCAATTCCGCCAGCAGGTTTAAGGCCTCAATCGGTCTCAGGTTATCGAGGTCGGCCTTTTCGATGGCATTCACCACATCAGCGTTCAAGGGAGTGAAAATCGTAAGCTGCACGGGTCCGGCTTTCGCCTCGTCCGGCCTGGCGGTCAAGCGCTCGCTCAGGGTGTGCTCGGTTTGTTCGTGGCGAGAGAGGATTTCCCGAGCGCGCGCGATCACCTTGCCGGGCAGGCCAGCCAGGCGAGCGACCTCGATGCCGTAGCTCTTGTCGGCGCTTCCCTGCTCGACCTTGCGCAGGAAGACGATGTTGGTTCCCGATTCCCGCACCGAGACGTGGTAATTGCGCACGCCGGGGAGAAGATCGGCCAGCTCGGTAAGCTCGTGATAGTGAGTGGCGAAGAGGGTCTTGGCCCGAGTGTGCGTTTGCAGGTGCTCGACCACGGCCCAGGCGATCGCCAGGCCATCGAAGGTGGCGGTGCCCCGGCCCACCTCGTCCAACAAGACGAGGCTACGTGGCGTTGCGGTGTTGAGGATGGCCGCCGCTTCCGTCATCTCCACCATAAACGTCGAGCGCCCCCGCGCCAGGTTATCCGAGGCCCCGATGCGAGTGAAGATGCGGTCGAAAATGGGAAGCTGGGCGCGCGTGGCGGGCACAAAGCTCCCCATCTGCGCCACCAGGGCGATCAGGGCCGCTTGGCGAAGGTAAGTTGATTTTCCCCCCATGTTCGGCCCCGTGATGATCAGGATCAGGTCAGTGCCGCCATTCATGTAGAGGTCATTGGGAATGAACTTGCCGGATTGGCCCTCCTCGTTGAGTTGCTCGATGACGGGGTGGCGTCCGCGCTGGATGACCAGCTCGCCATCCTGGGAAAACTCGGGGCGTAGGTAGTGCCGCTCGGCGGCAAGGTGGGCGAAGCAGGCGAGAACATCCAGTTCCGCCAGCACCGCCGCCGTCTGGCGGATGCGCCGCGCCTCATTCGCCACCTGGCGCCGGGTGGCGAGGAACAGGTCGCGCTCGAGGGTGTGGCTTCTCTCCTCCGCGTCAAGGATCTTCGCTTCCAGCGCCTTCAACTCCGGCATGGTAAACCTTTCGGCATTCACCAACGTCTGCTTGCGTTCGTAATCCGCAGGAGCAAGGTGCAGATTGGGCTTCGAGACCTCGATGTAATAGCCGAAGATGCTGTTGAAGCGGACTTTCAACGAGGCGATGCCGGTGCGCTCGCGTTCGCGGGCCTCGATCTGCGCCAGCAACTGTTTGCTGTTCTGGCTCAGGTCGCGGAGTTCGTCGAGCTCCGCATGGTAGCCGGGCCGGATCAACCCGCCCTCGCTGAGAAGCACCGGGGGCTCGGGATGGATCGCTTTTTCGAGCAGCTCGCGCACGTCTCGAAGCTCGTCCAGGTTTTCGCGAAGTTTCTTGAGGCGAGCCGCCTGGAAATGGTTCAGATAAGCGCGAAGATCCGGGAGAACCTCCAACGAGTGCTTTAAAGCCAGCAGGTCTCGCGCGTGGGCGGTCTCGAGCGTCACTTTGCTCAGCAGGCGCTCGAGGTCTTGGACGCAGCCCATCGCCCGCCGCAACTCTTCCCGCTCGATGGTGGATTTCAGCAACTCCTCGACAACATCCAGGCGCGCCTCGAGCTCGGCGCGGTCGAGCGAGGGGCGAAGCATCCAGGCCTTCAACTTACGCGCGCCGAGCGAAGTGACGCATTCGTCGAGGATACCCAGGAGCGTGGCGGCGCGAGATTCCCCGAAGGCGGGCTCGACCAGCTCGAGATTGCGCATCGTCGCCGGGTCGAGGATCAGCGAATCCTGCTGCTGGTAGAAGCGGATTCCATCGAGGTGGGAAAGCGATCCCCGCTGCGTCTCGCGCACATAATGGAGCGCGGCCCCGGCAGCCGCCACGGCCAGCGCATGACCCTCGAGGCCGTAGCCGGCCAGCGTCGCCACCCCGAAATGGTCGCGCAAAAGCCGGGCGCCGTACTCCTCCGCGAAAACCCAGTCCTCCAGGGGCGTTTGAGTGAGGGAAGCGAGGGGAACGGGGCGCGGGTCCGCCGGGCTGGTGGGGCGTGAGGCCACCAGAAGTTCGCTGGGCCGCATGCGCTCCAATTCCTCTTGCTGGCGCGCCGCAGCCTCCGGTCCTGAAAACTCGGTGACGCGGAAGTCGCCGGTCGAGAGGTCCACGAAAGCCAGGCCTACAATACCGTCGCGCTCCGCCAGCGCCGCCAGATAGTTATTTTCGCGCGGCTCGAGAATCTGCGAATCGATCGCCGTTCCCGGCGTGACCACGCGGGTGACTTCGCGCTTCACGAGCTTCGTGGCAAAGCGCGGATCCTCCATCTGGTCGCAGATGGCCACCCGAAAGCCGCGACGAACGAGCTTGGCGATATAACCGTCCGCGGCATGATAGGGAACGCCGCACATCGGGATCGCCACGCCCTTCTCCTTGTTGCGGGAGGTCAGGGTGATCTGCAGCTCCTTCGAAGCCACCACGGCGTCTTCAAAGAAGAGTTCGTAGAAATCTCCCAATCGAAACAGCAAGAGGGCGTTGGGGTGGCGCTCCTTAATGGCGCTGTACTGCCGCATCAGCGGTGTGGAGAAGTCACTCATGGGCGCGTTCGAGTTCTTGAACCATTATAGCTTTGCGCACGGGCGTTCGCTATGCAGACTGTTCGCCCCTACGCCCTTGTGTTTTGCCCGCCCGGGCTACAATTCGCGTCCGTTGCGGGAAGCACAGCAGCGGCCAACTTTTTCCTGGGTCCTCAGGGTAATCCCTTAGGCGGGACTGGTACTTTAGTAGTCTTGAGTGTCATTGCGAGAAGCGTTACTAATAAAGCGCTGGCCACGAGTTTCTCCGCCGACTCGGATGGGCGAGTGGGGCTCCGGCTCGTGCCACCAGCCGGCAGCATGCCGCTTCGGGGTGCCCCGCGCCTCGCCGCAGCCGAGCTGGTTGCGGTTGCACCATTGTTTTTGGAGGTTACTTTGAACTGCCTTCGTTTGGGGATCAGGTTTCCGGTGGAGTTCCCGGTGACGGTGCAATGGAAAACCCGTCCGGGCAAAGTGCACCAGATACAGGGAAAGATCACCACGATGAGTGGCAACGGAGTTTTTATGCGGTTGCCCTCACAGCTTCGTCCGAACACCAGGGTTGTATTGACGGTGAGTTTACCTGCCGAGATTACAAAAGTCCCCTTGAAGCTTCGCTGCCAGGCTCGTGTGGTCAGCCAAAGAGAAGCCGAAAGTTATCCCTTTGGCATTGGCGCGGTCATTGACGATTATCAAATCCGGACCGCCCGCTCGCGCGCGTGAAATCCGCGCAACTTGGCCCCCGTTCCAACCAGACCATTCACCAACAAGAGTCCTTCTGCGGGTGCCCGCCATTATTCCCCTCCGTTAATCGTTTGTAGGGGCAACCCTTGTGGTTGCCCGAGGGCGGCCACAAGGGCCGCCCCTACACTGGCCGTATTCAAAGCAGTCGCTCATGCCCGTCTGCGGACGAGCACCCAGAAATCATGAAAATGCGCGAAGCGCCTTGGAGTGCGGCGGCTTGACGCCGACTTGGCACGGCGCGGACCGAGGTTTTTCGTGGGATGAACTGGATCGAGGCGTAATGGCGTAGTGTAACTCTGCGCCCCGCGCTAATCCTAAGGCGGCGTCAAGCCGCCGCACTCCAAGGCGCCTTCGGCACACAGATTTTCAAAACAGGAGATCAGGCTGCCGTTACCGGCGGTTGCTGGCGGGCCGTCTCGACGAGGGGCAGGTCGAGCTTGTGGTGCAGGGCGTAGAGCACCAGTTCCAAGCGGTCTGAAACGCCAACCTTGTCGAAGATGGAGCGCAGGTGGTTCTTTACGGTCTGCTCCGCTATGGCCAGCCGCTGAGAAATCTCACGGTTGGGGAAGCCCTGCATGAGGCAGGCGATCACGTGCTTCTCGCGCAGGGTGAGCGTGTCGACCGGGCGCACCAGGGGCTTCTCTAAGTACTCGACGGGCTTGACGGGGGGGACCGGAGTCGCCTTAACCGGCGAAACCTTATTCCTCATCGTTTCTCTGACGCACTTCACGAAGCGCGAGAGCGCAGCGGATCTCGGAATCACATTGGCGGCCCCGGATTCCAGATGACGAGTGGCCGCGTCCCCCATCAGGGCCGTCGCGGTGATCACCACTTTGCTGAGCGGCGAGACACGCCGGACCTGCTCCATGAAGTTGCCCGGAGGCTCGGCGGCGATCTCTTCTTGAACCAACATGAGGTGCGGCTTGAATCGTTCTGCTAAAGCTATGGCCTGCTCACAGGTTGCCGCTTGCGCTACCACGCGCAGATCGTCCTCGAGCGAGAAGAGTTGCCTTATTCCAAGGCGAAAAACCTCTTCCCGGTCCGCCAAAAGTATACGGATTCTCTTTGGTGTGTGCGCTTGTTTCATTGGACGATTGGAGCGGATAACCACTGTGCCCCTAGGCATGACGCCGGGATACTAGGCTTTCGCGGACTTTCGTCGCGAAGGCCGGAGTTTGAAATCTTCAATAATCGCTGAAACCCCTGCACTCTTGCCCTTGGGGTTCTTGCGGACTACACGCCCCATGCAGGTGAGTTTGACTGGGACCTTTGTTAAATCGACGGGTAAATTGATGGTGACGTTGATGGTGGTGCCGATCGGCAGTTGCTTGGGAATCAGTACAAGCAACCCGCTCGAACTAATGTCACCAATTTCGCCTTTGATCGGCCCCGCACTCTTGCCCTGGGATGTCCAGCGGACTTCCGCAGGCAACCTTAGAGGATAACGTATGCCTTGTCGCTGCTCATTCATAGATAAAATGCTGGTTCATATTAGCACAACGAGAGTCCAGCGAATCTAGTTATTTTTCGTGACAAATTCCCCCCCCCGCTGGGAGGGTTATCCAGGGTGGCCGTTGTCGCCATCCCGGTGAGGCGGCAGCCATCCCAGGGCGTTTTCGGTGCAGCACTCTCTAATAACTCATAGTGTAATACATATTGACATATCTACTTTATATATACTTCTTCCATTCAGGGCGCAAAAAACTCCATGCTGGCGAAGCTGACCACGGATTGCGGATCGATGTTCCACTGCTCATAGCGAAGCAATCGGCCGCGCACTTGGCCGATCGCTCTTAAAAAGGTGTAGAGAGTTGAATGACCGCACCAGTTCAATTCATCGCCGCCGGCTGATACGAGTTCGAGGAAGCCCCGGCTGTCCCCGGCGCACACCAATTCTAAGCGGCGACGATCCTGCTCCGCCACTTCCGCCATTCGACCTTGATTGGCTAGAGCGGCGAAGGGGCTGCCGTACCGGCGGCCGAGGTGCGTCAAGTCGATTCCGAGGACCCAGAACAGCCGGTCCTTGTGCTTCCCGGCGAGCTGAGCCAACGCGTCCAAGAAACTCTCCAGTCCCTTCTCACTCTCCGCCGAGGCAGCACTGACCTTCAGGTTGGCACTGCCCGCTTGTTCCGGAGTAGCGCTGACCTTCAGGTCACCAGTCTCGGCTGGCGGGCTGTCAGCAAGCGGTCCGCACAAAATCGGCACAATCTTCAGATCCGGTCCGAGGACGTACTGAAGGAACACACACTGAAACTCAATCGAGTGCTCGAAGGCATAGCAATAATCTTCCGAATTGACGGCCCCGGCTCCGTGTTGCTCGAGCCAGCTTACCATCTCGTCGTCCACGCGCAGGGTGCCGAGGGGCGTGACGAACGGCTTACGGGTCAAGCCGAACTTCCCTGCGGTTCCCCAGTGTGAGGTTCCCAGCACCATGAACGTCCGTTCGGCAAGGGAGGGGAGCGCGGCCAGACGCCGGTAGGTCTCGGCATAGCAGTTCCGCCCGCCCTCCGGGCTGACATGCGGCGCGGCCACTCCCACGAGGTTGTCGGACCGCCCAGCGTCAATTTCCACCGAGTTGAAGTACTCTGCGAAAGTAGTGCGGATTTCCGCCGCACTCGCCGGGTACGCCGAGCCTGCATGGGCCGCCGGGCGTTCGGGCAGCGCCAGGAATGCCTTGTGCCGCTGCTCGCGCCGAAGCTCAAACTCTCCCGTCTCCAGGAATCCTTCCTGGCGCAAAACGCGGACGAATTCCCGAACTTCATCACTGAACACCAGCCCGCCCGTGGCTCGAGTGAGGAGTTCTTGCACGTCCAGTTCGGTGTGCTCTCCATCCAGGCACTGCAGCGCCAAAGCCCACGTCGGCGGCACGTACAGAACCGCTTCCGCGTAACCCAAGGGATCTCGAAGTAGCAGGCCCGGCCGGTCAGCTTCCGGCGAAGGCAGGATGTCCAGCGCGCGGCGGAGAGCGGGAAGCACATTAGACATGGCAAATTAGCTTACCACGGCCTGGGCATTTCGGTGCTCGCGAGGAAGAGGGATTCCGCTTCGAGCAGCGAGTGTGTAGAATATCGGGGGATCGGATGAACGATTTGTGATTGGCGATTTGTGATTGGTGATTTAAAGGCCCAATCGCAAATCAGAAATCACAAATCGCAAATTGTTCACCCGATCTCCCGATTGCTGGGGGAGGTACGAAATGCGAAAAGCAGTTCTTTGGCTCGCGTTGGGGATCATCGCCATGGGATGGTTTGCAGGGCGCGCCCGCCCGCAAGCGCAGCCTGTGTCCGGATTCGATCGTCTGAAGACCCTTGTCGGCACTTGGGAAGCTCGCGAACCACAAGGCAAAACGCTGACCAGCACGATTCGCCTGGTCTCGAACGGCACCGCGTTGGAGGAGATATCTCAGAGCGTCGAAGAGGATCAGATGGTGACGCTCTACACGCCGAATGGAAAAGGGCTGGCGATGACTCATTACTGCGCGGCGGGCAATCAGCCGCGCATGGAAGCACCTGCCGTCACTGGCGACCAGAAGGAATTCGAGTTCTCTCTTACCGGCATCACCAATCTGGCAAACCCCAGCGCCGGCCACATGCGTCACTTGCTGATCCAAATTGCCGATGAGGATCACTTCGCGGAAAAGTGGACCTGGCGCGAGAATGGCAAGGACCAGGTCCATACGATCCATTTCAAACGAACGAAGTCGTAGAACGATTTGTGATTGGCGATTTGTGATTGGTGATTGGAGGGCCCAATCGCAAATCAGAAATCACATATCACAAATGGTTCATCCGATCTCCCGATCAGGTCGAGGCAATGTTGCGAAGTATCCGCACTTCCGGCAGGCGCCGAAACTGTTGGTTGTAATCCAGGCCGTAGCCAACCACGAAAACATCGGGAATGGGGAATCCCACGTAGTCGGCCTGAACGGGAACCACTCGTCGGGCGGTCTTATCGAGCAGCGCGACAAGCTTCACGCTGTTAGGCTGATGGGCAGCAAGGACCCCCTGCAAGTATTGATACGTTCGCCCCGTGTCGAGTATATCCTCGACAACCAGAACGTCGCGGCCCGCGATGCTCGCATCGAGGTCTTTGGTAATTTTCACTTCGCCGGATGAGGTCGTCCCGGCGAGATAGCTTTGGATCCCCAGGAAATCCACGGTCACCTCGATGCTGAGGTTGCGGATGAGGTCCGCCATGAACACCCAGGCGCCCATCAATACGCCCACCAGGTGCGGGGTGCGGCCGCGATAGTCGTTGGAGATCTGCTCGCCCAACTCGCGGATTCGCGAGGCAATTCGGGTGGCATCAATAAGTACTTCCAGATTCGATTTAGAAAGAGTATTGCCCATGGCCACCCATTGACGCTCCTCGGAGCGTCTGTTAAATTGAGTGTTAGTATCTTGTACAAAAGGAGAATCCGTGGCAAGTCACAAATCCGCATTAAAGCGCATCAAGCAAACTCAAAAGCGAACTGAGCTGAACCGGGCGCACCTGACCAGGCTGCGGCATCAGATCCGGAAATTCCGTGCAGCGCTGAAAGCCAAGGACAAAGCCGCTGCGGAAGCGCTTTTGAAGCCCACGCTGGCGCTCATCGACCATTCCATCCACAAGGGCGTTTTGCACGCCAATACGGCAGCGGCCTACAAGTCGCGGCTGACGCTCGCCTTCAGTGCTCTGGCCTAATTCTGGCATTCTGAGTCCCGACTCGTAGGGGTAGGGCTTGCCCTACCCTCGTCGCAGCCGGCAGAAATGCGGGGACGGCAAGCCGTCCCCCTACGGCGGGGCGGTCATCGGCGCTTTGGGGGATTCTTCGGCCCAAAGAGCGGGCCTCAGAATGACAATGGCGGCGGACCGATTCGGAATGACGGTGCGCCGGAGCGATCAGCCTTCCGTGCTGGGAGCGGGGAGATCCTCCCCAATCGTGGGTATGGTTGCGCTTTCCTTGCCGACGACCACCTGCCAGACCAGAAACTCCAAGAGAATTCTTGAATCCTTCCACGAGGATTTGATTCCCAGGTCGGTACGGCGGACGGCCCGGAGCGCCTGCTGTAATTCCTCGCGCGGATAATTCCGCTGCACGAGGGGCACAATTTCCCAAGTGGAATAAGGATTGGCGGGACGCGACCAGCTTCCGCGCCCCCCGCCGTACTGTGCCCCGCCTCCTCTGAGCGTCTGGCGAAACAGGTCGCCGATACACCAGACAATCAAGGTTTCGGCGACTTTGCTGGCCAGAAGTTCCCGCAGGAATTCCAACGCCGGGCCGCATTTCCGTTCGCCGATGGCGCGCAGAAGCTTACCGATTTCGCGCTCTTCGCGGAAGGCAACGATCAATTCCAAGTCAGCCGCCTCAAGTCGCTTCTTGCCGGGGTTGGCCGTGAGCAGTTTCTCGAGTTCCGTGCGCATCCAGAGAAGGTTCACGCCGGAAGCTTTCGCCTCGGCGCGGGAATCGTTGCTGATCTCGAACTTGCCGGCGATTTCCTCGGCCAATTCCGCGTTGATCTCCACGCCTGCCGCGTGCAGGAATTCGCTGGCCCAGTGCGCGGCCTGGCGGCAATTTAGCGCCCGCATCTCCACCAACTGGGCTTTCTTCTCCAGCATCTGGATGAACTTCCGCCGCCGGTCCGGCTCCGAGGCCGTGAACACCACGGTGGAGAAGGGCGAGGGATGCTCGAGGTAGGCGCGCAATGCCTCGGCGTCCTCGTCGCCCGCATGTTTGAAATCTTCCGGGTCGGAAAAGAGCAGGAAGTTGTGCCCACCCAGCATGGGCATCTGCTGCGCGGCCTCCAGATCGTGCCGCAGGCGCTGCGGCTCAAACTCAATCTCCGCCAGGCACCATTGCCGAGCCTCTTCGGGAATCGAGTTCACCACCGCTTTGCGGCATTCTTCCTGGAGAAAGCGGTCAGGACCGCGCAAGAAATAAGCCCCGCCGGCCGGGCCTCTCCGAAACGCGGTGAAGAAATCCGCAGGCTGCATGCAGCAATGCTAACACATAATCCACAGATTACGCAGATTACACAGACTTCTAAGAGCAAAAACAGAACGAGCTCTTTGCTGGCGCCTGGAAATATTGCTAACGGTCAGCGTCGGAATGTGCGTGCTTGTTTGGTTGTGAGGTATCGCCTTGGTTTTTGCTTGCCTTATCTGTGAAATCTGCCTAATCTGCGGACCCATGCAAAACGATCCCAGGACGTTTGCGATCATCGGCGCGGCGATGGAGGTGCATCGGCAGTTGGGTTGTGGGTTTCTCGAGCCCGTTTACCAGGAAGCTTTGGCGTTGGAGTTGGCCGCGCGCGCGGTGCCTTGCCGTCGAGAGGTCGAATTGCCGATCTTCTACAAGGGCCGACATCTCAAAACGACTTACCGAGCAGACTTTGTTTGTTACGAATCGATCGTCGTCGAACTGAAAGCTCTGGCCCGCCTGAGCGGCACCGAAGAGGCTCAGCTCTTGAACTACTTGAAAGCTTCTGGACACGAGATTGGCTTGCTATTCAACTTTGGCGCACCGTCACTCGACTACAAACGCTTCATCTGGAGTCCACAGGTTTCGCAGATTACGCCGATGAAGGATCTGGAGTGCGCGTGAGGTAAGAACCCGAACCTGCCTTTGAAGAGCTGCTGCCGAACGTGGTCATCAAATCGCTGCTAAGGCATTCAACAGCTTCACTCCGTCCGGGACACCCCAGCCGGTGACGGCATCGAATCCCGGTTTGGCTCTGTAACCGCGGCCCGGATGAGGATTGGAAGTGTTGTGTCCGGAAGTAATATCGCGTGTCGAGTGTTTGCCGACGGGCATTCCGCGGTTTCCGTTCCGATAGAGCAGCGGCGTCACAAACCGCTGCTGCTTAGCGGGTGGGAGGGCGGCGTTGATGCGCGCCACGAGCCCGGCCCAGAGCGGGGCCGATGCACTCGTGCCGCCGTTGGGCTGCGGCTTCCCCATGAACACCAGTTCATAAAGCGGATCTCCCGCCAGAGCGGATACGTCGGGCACGACACGCCCGTGGACGCTTCGTGGGTTGAGCGACCTCACTTTAACCCCCTGCCAAGTTGGGCGGGTGAAGACGGAACTGACGCCACCCCCGGTCGCGCCTCCGCCCTTGGAAGTCCGGCGGCCTGGCGACTCCCACCAGACAATCTCTCTGATATTGGCGCCGGACTTTTTCAACATCGTTCCCCCAACTGCCAGCGCATTCGGGCTGGAACCTGGAAAGTCCACATGGGCATGGCCGTCGTTGATCTGGTCTCCCGAGCCGTCGTCCCCAGCCGCAACGCAGGTGGTAATGCCCAACAACCGCGCCACATTCAGCCGATCGTCGATGGCCTCCAGCGCATTCTTTGACCAGCCGGGGTCTTCCTCGGCCAGTCCCCAACTGAGCGAAAGGACCACCGGCCTGGCAAGGATCACCCGGTTGAGAAGATCGACCCACCCGCGCTGGTCAAAGGTGCAAAAGTAGACGGAGATATCTGCCTTGGGGCACAAGCCCGCGATGATCTGCACGTCCATCATCACTTCCACGCTGTCATTCAGGACCTGGTTCCTCGCTCGCGGCGGCAACGCCTGGGCCTCTTGCAGAGTGTAGGCCGGAGCATCGACCGCGACGGCCTTCACGTTGGGCGCCGGAAGATCGAACTTGACGCAGTAAGCGGCGGTGTCCTCGGCGAAATAACCTCCCCCAAACTCGCCGATTACGATGCTCTGACCGGCGCCGTCGCCGGGTGGGAAATTGTAGCGCCGCTCGAGATCGGGCGGACCTAACGGCGGAAGCTTCGCCTCCCGGGTGGGAGAGCTGTCCGCGCCAAGTTTGCGCCGCGCCATGCGCCGCTGATCTAACCCGTGGACTCCTTTTACAATTCCCGCCAGTTCCGCGGGGATTGAGAGCGTTCCTTGCCGGCCCCGATACTCACCGTCGGTCGGCGAGCGCATCATCACCAGCCCCGGCTTGAAAGCCGACTCCATTGCCGCCGCTGTCCCGCTCACTTGCATGCTGCGAGTCTCCGGTGAAACTTCGTCCACCTTGAGGCCAAATTTCTTGAGCACCTTTGCAACCTTGTCGGCGTCCTCCGGCTTCGCGCCGAATTTTTCAGCTACCTCCTGCGGCGTCAGTGTTTGGCCGACAAACTCGTCCGCACTGGGCAGCTTCGGACCTGCCAGGTCGATGGTGACGACGATCTTCTCTCTGGGATCGACCTTGCCGACCCGAGTTGCGTTGGGGTCTTTACCTCTCTTGCTGCCCGGAAGAACTACGCGTGTTTTACTCGCCATAATTGCCCTCCAGTCTTTTCGGTTTGCGCCAGTGAGCGTGGTTAGCCTGCTGCTTCGCCCATGCCGTCAAAACGTCCGGCCAAGACTACGCCATATCCGCAAGCGGTCCACAGTCTCACCCTCTGCGGGATCGAAACATGGCCCTCCTGTCAGTTTCTTAGGTCACTTATAGGAATAAGCGTTATCTCCCCGATGCTCACCTTATACAGTCCGCCAATACCCTTGTCAATAGTCACTTTCGACAGGGCGATCCTCGGCGAGCCGAGAAGGGATCTCCGCGGCGCGCGAAGAAAAGCAGATCCTCCGCTTCGCTCAGGATGACATGTCATTCTGAGCGAAGCGAAGAAACTGCATTTGGTTGCGGCCGTGCTGCGCTGTGCACCAAAGGTACAACCTGGCTCTTCGTCTGAGCCCAGCGGGCAACGAAAGCCTTTGAAGCTGGGACGGACCCCGAGGCTCTCTGGCCGAATCCAGAGCCCCTGAGCCTGCATTTTCTGCTTGACACGCCTCTGGCGGTGGAGTAGCCTATAGTGGTTGGGCTATGTCGAAGGCACAACAACCCGCGGCCGGGTGCTACTCAATGTCCCTGTCGGGAATTCGGTTCGACGGTGAAGTGCATGAAAATATTAAAATAATACGACCGAAGCCAGTAAGTACTTGAAAACAAAGGAGTGCGCTTTTTCGAGATTGCCACAACGATGCTAAGAAGATGGCCTGAATGCCAGTGAAGAGGCCGGGAAAGCGGAAACTGGAAAATGGAAACTGGAAATTGGAAAATGGCAAATCGAAGATGGAGCGGGTGCCATCTCCCAGTTTCCAGTTTCGAGTTTCCAGTTTCCCGCCCTCCGTTTGACCCTGCACCGCGCGAATTGCTATATTAGGATGAGGCTGTGGCAAGACTTGGAAGCAAGTGAGGAATGACAAACGTTCTAATCGAATTCCCTGACAAAACAGCGAGAGAGTTCCCGCAAGGAATAACAGCGCTGGAGGTGGCGAAGTCTATTGGGCCACGCCTGGCGTCGGAGGCATTGGCCGCCAAGCTGGACGGACGCCTGGTGGATCTATCGACTACCATCGAGCAGAACGCGCCGATCCAGTTCATCACGCCATCCTCGCCCGAGGGTCTGGAGATTTATCGCCATTCCACGGCTCACCTGCTGGCCGCCGCGGTCACCGACCTTTTCCCCGACGCGCACCCGGGAGTCGGTCCCGCCACGGAGACTGGTTTCTATTACGACTTCTATCGCGAGAAGCCCTTCACGGAAGAGGACCTCAAGAAGATTGAAGACCGGATGCGCGAGATCATCAAGTCGGACCTCCCGAACGAGCGGGTGCAGTTTCCGAAGGAAGACGGCAAGAAGCTCTTCGCGGACATGGGCGAGTTCTTGAAGTGCGAGCTGATTGAAGAAAAGGCCGAACCCGTTTTCAGCGCCTATCGCACCGGCAAGTTCCTCGATTTTTGCCGTGGGCCGCACATTCCCTCCACCGGGCGGATCAAGGCCGTCAAGCTGCTGAGCGTGGCCGGGGCGCACTGGAAGGGCGATGAGAAGTCGCACCCCATGCAGCGCATTTACGGGACTGCCTTCTTCAGCCAGAAGGAATTGGACGCTTACCTGGCACACCTGGAAGAGGCCAAGAAGCGCGATCATCGTCGTCTGGGCAAAGACCTGGACCTCTTCAGCATTCAGGAGGACGCGGGCCCGGGGCTCGTCTTCTGGCATCCCAAGGGCGCCATCATTCGCCGGGAAATTGAGGACTGGCTTTATAACGAGCTCAAGGCGCGTGGATACGATCTGGTCTATACACCCCACGCCATGCGGCTGCACCTGTGGGAGATCAGCGGCCACACCGGTTTTTATCGCGAGAACATGTTTGGGGTGATGGACGTTGAGAACGACAAGTACCAGCTCAAGCCCATGAACTGCCCCGGTCACATTCTGATTTACAAGTCGCGCGCACGAAGCTATCGCGAACTCCCCATGCGCCTGGGAGAGCTTGGGACGGTATATCGCTACGAGCGCTCCGGCGTCACCCACGGACTGCTGCGCGTGCGGGGGTTCACCCAGGACGACTCGCATATTTTCTGCACGCGCGACCAACTGGAATCCGAGGTTCAGGCGTGCGTGGAGTTTGCGCACCTGGTGCTCAAGACTTTCGGTTTCGATGAATATCAGGTGGAGCTGTCGGCGCGCGATCCCGCCGATCCTGAGCATTACGCGGGCACGGTCGACGATTGGAACATGGCGGAAAGTGCGCTGATGAATACCCTGAAGCGCATGGATATTCCGTTCAAGTATATGCCCGGGGAAGCGGTTTTCTACGGGCCCAAGATCGATATCAAGATGGTCGATGCCATCGGCCGCCCGTGGCAACTTACCACCGTGCAGTTTGACTTTAATCTTCCCGGTCGCTTCGGATTGGAGTATGTTGGGGCCGACGGGCATCTTCACACGCCAGTGATGGTGCATCGGGCGTTGCTCGGCTCCATCGAGCGGTTCTTCGGGGTGCTGATCGAGCACTACGCAGGCGCTTTCCCGGTCTGGCTATCCCCGGTGCAGGTTGTGGTGCTCCCCGTCAGCGACAAGCATTTGGCCTACGCTCGCGAGGTTCACGAGGCACTGCGCCGGGCCAGCATTCGCGCCGGGCTGGACGACCGCAACGAGAAACTGAATGCGCGCATTCGCGATGCGCAGCTTCAAAAGGTGCCTTTCATGCTGGTGGTCGGCGATCGCGAAGCCCAGGGACGCGGCGTCGCCGTGCGGCGCCGGGACACCGGAGATGCCGGCTTCCGCGTCCTCGACGATTTTATCGGCGGGATTCGGCAGCTTATCGACACCAGGGCCACGAAATGGTAAGCTGTGTGCTCGCCTCAGAATATTTCGGGACGCATGGCCATGCGCCCCGTCGCGACCAACGCAGAAGTTTTCGGGAGTAGGGACGCACGGCCATGCGCCCCTACTGGGCCAACAGGGCCGGGAGGAAATGCCTATCGCCGACCGATTTGTTCGAGTCAATGAGAGAATTCGAGCCCGGGAAATCCGGGTGATCAATGAAGAGGGCGGACAACTGGGAATCATGCCGCCCTATGAGGCTCTGAAAATCGCGCGAGGCCAAGGTCTCGACCTTGTGGAAGTTGCCCCCACGGCGAACCCGCCTGTATGCCGCATTATCAATTACGGGAAGTACCTTTACCAGCTCAGCAAGCGGCAGCACGAGGCTCGCAAGCATCAGAAGTCGATTGAGCTTAAGGAAGTGAAGATGCGGCCCCGGACGTCCGCACATGATTTTGAAACCAAGCGGAACAAGGTGATCGAGTTTTTAAAAGAGGGAGCGAAGGTAAAAGTCACGGTCATGTTCCGCGGCCGGGAAATGGCTCATCGCGACCTGGGATTCAGAATGATGGAGAAGCTGGCTGAAGAGGTGAGCGAGGTGGGGATGGTGGAGACTCGGCCGAAGATCGAGGGCCCGAACCTCTCCACGATTATCTCCGCCAAGAAAGCGCCGGGCAAAGGCTCGCCGCCCCAGCCGTCACGGCCGGCGGGGACGACATCCCCGCCGCCGGTTCGGAGCCCTCAGCCCAAGCGGGCTGCGGTGCCGGTAGCCGCTGCGCCTGCACAGCCCGCTCCCGCTCCTTCGGCGGGGGACGAGCCTGCGCAATAGGGGCTGGTCCTCAAGCGCCCTTTTGACGCTGTCATTCCGAGCCCTTCGCAGTCATCCTGAGCGAAGCGAAGGATCTCGCTCTGTGTGCTCAGGGTAAACTCCGCGAGGAATCTTGCTCTGCGTTATTTCAAGACCAAGGCGAGATTCCTCGTCGCCTCCGGCTCCTCGGAATGACAGGCCCGAGGGGGTTTTACCGCAGTCACCGAAGGCCTGCGCTGCAATACAGATGAAGATATAATACCGATTGGAGGGTAGAGTTGCCAAAGCCCAAGAAGATCAAGCTGAAGTTGAAGACCCACCGAGGCGCTCAGAAGCGCTTCAAGATCACGGCCAGCGGCAAGGTGGAGCGCCGGCACGCCTTTGCGCGCCACATCCTGACTTCGAAGGCTAGCAAGCGCAAGAGGAGACTGGGCCAATCCACGGTCGTTTCTCCTGCCAATGCTCCCGCCATTCGGGCCATGTTGCCTTATGCGTAGGGATTAGGGGCTAGGGACTAGGGATTAGGTAACCCCTAGCCCCTAATCCCTAACCCCTGTTTTCACAGGAGCGGGAAGGCCAGCGGCTGGGTGCCTTCGTCCCGCCATGCGGGATCTGCCGCCCTGAACTAAATCGAAAGGAGCAAACCCATGCCTCGCGTCAAACGCGGCACGGTTCGCCGTGCCAATCGGAAGAAACTCGCCAAGCTCACCAAGGGCTATTTTCTCAACAAGAGTAAGCTCTACAGAGCCATGAAGGAAGCTGCCGATAAGGCAGGCCGCTACGCCTATCGCGGGCGGCGTCAGCGGAAGCGCGATTTCCGCAGGCTTTGGATTATCCGCATCGGAGCTGCGGCGCGCACTCACGAGCTTACTTACAGCCAATTCATCCATGGATTGAAAGTGCTCGGCATCGAACTCGATCGCAAGATGCTGGCCGAGCTGGCCGTGAACGATCAGGCTGGTTTTGGCGAGTTGGCGGGTCGAGTGAAACAGGCTGCCGCAGCCGCTCAGCCCGCAACCGCCCAGGCATAAGCAAGCAGTCATCCATCGGGGCGGCCCTTGCGGCCGCCCCGGGCAAGCTCGAGGGTTGCCCGTGCGAAGCCTATGACTATTTTTGACAAGGTCAAGAAGACACTTCAACAACTCGGCGTTCCGGACACACCAGGAGTGGAGTTCCTCTTCGCTGAATTGCGGAAGGCTGCCGAAAAGGAACGTGCCGAATTGGTTTCCCGCGGCGCCTCCAGCCAGGCTCAGCGAGAGAAGCTTTGCAAAGCGCTCCGCGACCGGTGGCTGGCGCGTAAAGGCGGGATTCTGTCGCAGGTGGATGAGAACTGGTTAAAGCCGGCGGCGAAAGAATTGAAGCCCGCAGTAGGGCGGCAGTTTAACGAGTTGCGTCGATTCACGGGCAACCTGGAATTCGAACCGCTGATTGAGGCGACGCCCCTGCAACCAGCTCGCAGCTTACAGATGGGACTGCCTCTTCCTCCGGAAGCCGGTCCGGCTGTGCCGCGTGACCTTACGCTTCCCGGAATTCACCCGCCGCTCGGGTCAGTTCACCCCGTGATGCGCATGCAGCGCGAAATCGAGGACATCTTTCTACACCTGGGTTTCAGGATTGAGAGCGGCCCGGAGATTGAGAGCACCTATTATAATTTCGACGCCCTCAATATTCCGGAGAGTCATCCGTCGCGGGACGACTGGGACACGCTCTACATTGATGCGAAGACGGTGTTGCGGACTCACACCTCTCCGGTACAGATCCGCTCCATGGAGAAATACGGCGCGCCGCTCTACATCATCATCCCCGGCAAGTGCTATCGCCACGATAACCCGGATTCAACACACTCGCCCATGTTTCACCAGATCGAAGGGCTGGCCATTGACGAGGATATTACTTTCGCGGACCTGAAGGGCACACTCGATTTCTTCGCGAAGAGGCTTTTCGGCGAGAAGGTTCGCACGCGCTTCCAGCCGAGTTTTTTCCCGTTCACAGAACCGAGCGGCGAAGTGGCGGTTAGTTGCTTCGTTTGCGACGGGAGAGGTTGCCGGGTGTGCAAAGAGAGCGGATGGATCGAATTGATGGGGTGCGGCATGGTTCACCCA
>Ga0209517_10002524_pt1 | contig 25597 bp, 23 predicted proteins | sample PeaSoiMetSII2010_FD_187695 | JGI IMG/M metagenome (GOLD analysis project Ga0209517, IMG submission 187695) | Peat soil microbial communities from Weissenstadt, Germany - SII-2010 (SPAdes) (version 2) | ecosystem: Environmental > Terrestrial > Soil > Wetlands > Peat | place: Germany... | reverse complement strand
CTGGTTCCAATTCGCCGCCTTCTGCCCGCTGTTCCGCTCGCACGGCCGCACCTGGAAACTGCGCCTGCCCTGGGGCTGGAACACCGGCGAGACCGGCCCCGTCGAGACCCCTGACGTGCCCCTCGATCCGGCCGAGCTGCACAACGCCCAGGTCGAGCCCATCTGCCGCAAGTACCTGGAGCTCCGCTATCGCATGCTGCCCTATCTCTACAGCGCGGTGCGCGAATCCACCGTCACCGGCATGCCCGTGATGCGCGCGCTGTGGCTGCACCATCCCGACGATCCCGCCGCGGTCGCGCGCGGCGACCAGTACCTGTGGGGCAGGGACGTGCTCGTCGCCCCGGTGGTGGAGCAGGGTGCTACCGCGCGCCAGGTCTACCTCCCGCGCGGGGCGCTTTCCCGTGGGGCGTGGTACGACTTCTGGACCGGCGAGCGCCTGGAAGGCGGACGCGAGATCACCCGCAAGGTCGATCTGGAAACCATGCCCCTCTACCTGCGCGCCGGATCGATCCTCCCGCTCGGCCCGGTCAAGCAGTACACCGGCGAGAAGGTGGACCAGCCGCTCGCCATCTCGATCTATCCCGGCGGCGACGCCTCGTTCCTCCTTTATGAAGACGACGGCGCCACCTTCAATTACCGTAAGGGCGAGTGGATGGGCGTCCGGATGGCCTGGAACGACGCCCGCCGCGTCCTCACGCTGCGCCTGGCGGCCGGCTCGCACATGTTGCCACCTGCCCGCCGCGAACTGACGGTGAAGCTTGGCGATACCACTCGCACCGCCGCATTCGCAGGCCGCCCGCTTGAAATACGCATGTGACCAGGCTGGGTATCCCGTTGTGAGCTCCGAAATAGCCAAAATCAGAGGCGCCGGGATTTTTTCTCAGCTTCTGACCGCTTGGCGTTGTGCTACCCTCGTAGTCTCCCGTGTTCCACTCCATTGAAAAGCGCGTTTCCAACGCCTTCCGCACACACATTCAGATTCGATACGGCATCGACCTGGCGGTGGGCGTCGAGCAGCCGCGGCAGAGCGATTTCGGCGAGATGGCCGTGCCGGCGGCGTTTCAACTCGCCAGGCAGTTGAGGCAGGCTCCCAAGAAAATCGCGGTCGAGCTGGTCGGCGAGGTCGGGCCGATACCCGGGGTGGCGGCGATGGAGGTTGCGGGCAACGGGTATATCAACATCCGGCTTCGCCGCGGAGCGTTCGGCTCGGCGCTCTTGCGCGGCGAAGCCGAAGAGGTGGAGGCGAGCCCGGGGAAGATCATCGTCGAACACACCAATATCAATCCCAACAAAGCGGCCCACATCGGGCACCTGCGGAATGCCGCGCTGGGCGACACGTTCGTGCGCATGCTGCGCGCCCGCGGGCACCGGGTGGAAGTGCAGAACTACATCGACAATACGGGCGTTCAGGTGGCCGATGTGGTGGTGGGGTTCCATTACCTGGACCACAAGACGCCGGCGGACGTGAGGGCGCTGATCGACGACCCTTCCGCGCGGTTCGACTATTACTGTTGGGATCTCTACGCCAAGACTTCCAGCTATTACAAGGAGCGCCCCGAGTCGCTCGCGTGGCGCACCCGAACGCTGCACGCCATCGAAGCCGGAGAGGGAGCAGTGGCCGAACTGGCGCACCTGGTGGCGGACGCCATTGTGCAAGCGCACCTGGCGACCATGCTGCGTCTGGACGTGGAGTACGACGTACTGCCGCGCGAAAGCGAGATTCTGCACTTGCAGTTTTGGGCGGCCGCCTTCGATCTGCTCAAGGAACGGAAAGCCATCCACTTCGAGACCGAAGGCAAGCTCGCGGGCTGCTGGGTGATGCCCGGCCTGTCGGAAGAAGGCAAGGTGATCGTGCGGTCGGACGGCACGGTGGTCTACACCGGGAAGGACATCGCCTACCAGCTCTGGAAATTCGGACTGCTGGGCAAGGATTTCTACTACCGGCCGTTACAGACCTATGCGGACGGACGCGTTCTCTGGGTCACCACGGACGAGCCCACGCAATCGGGGCAGCAGTTCGGACACGGCGCCCGCGTCTACAACGTGATCGACACGCGGCAGTCGTATTTGCAGGACGTGGTGGTGGCAGGTTTGCGCGGGCTGGGCTACCACGCGCAGGCCGATCAGTCGGTCCACTTCAATTACGAGATGGTGGCGCTTTCCCCCCGTTGCTGCGCGGACCTGGGCATTCCGCTGTCGGAGGAAGACCGCCAGCGGCCGTACGTGGAGGTCTCCGGGCGGAAGGGCCTCGGAGTGAAGGCGGACGACCTGATGGACACCCTCATCGCCAAGGCGCTGGAAGAGGTTGTCTCGCGGCATGCCGAAGCCGCGGCGGAGGAGCAAAAGCAGGTAGCGTCGCAGATCGCGATCGGCGCGCTGCGCTATTTCCTGTTGAAGTTCACGCGGAACTCGGTGATCGCTTTCGATCTCCAGGAAGCGTTGAGCTTCGAGGGCGAGACGGGGCCGTACGTGCAATATGCCGCGGTGCGGGCGCGGAATATACTGCGGAAGCTGGAAGAGCGTGGTGAGGCGGTGCCGGATTTCGCGGCCGAGCTCGGCGCCGAAGCCATGGCTCGCCAACTGCAGGCGGAGGATTTCTGGCAGATGCTGCTGGCAGCCTCAAAGGCCGATTCCGCGGTGGAGCGGGCGGTTACCGCCGGCGAGCCGGCGCACGTGGCGAAGTATGCATTTCAGTTGGCGCAGGCGTTCAACAATTTTTACCATCAGTACCCCATCATTCATGAGCAGAACCGGGAGAAGAAGGTGTTCCTGCTGTGGATGACGGACTTCTTCCGGAGGCAGTTGGAATGGACGGCGGGGATCCTGGGCATCCGGATTCCGGAGTATATGTAGGGGCCGTGCTCATTTCCCTTTCTCCGGTTTCTTGGCGGGCTCCGGCGCTTGCTCTTTATCCGCCTTCTCCGGGGTTTTCTCGCTGCCTGGTTTTTCCGGCGGCGCGAGGTACTGGACGATCACCGAGATCCGGCGATTGGAAGCACCATCGGGATCTTCGGGATGGCGGAGCTGGCGGTCGGCGAAGCCCCGAACCTGGGCCACCTGTTCGGGACGAACTCCGTGCGCCTGCATGATCTTGCGCGCCGAATTGGCGCGGTCGGAGGAGAGCTCCCAATTGGAGTAGGACGCGTCGCCTGCAAACGGCTTTGCATCGGTGTGGCCTTCGATGAGAAGGTTGTTGGGCAGCTTGCCCAATTCTTCGGCGAGGCGGGTCAACAGCTCGGCGCCGTTTTCCGAGGGCACCGGCTTTCCCGACTCGAAGAACATGCCGGCTTCGGTTTCGAGCAGCTCGATGCGGAGGCCGTCGGCCGTGATCGTGATTTCCACATGGTCCTTCAGATTGCGAAAGTTGGGGACGGCCGCGAGCGCCTGTTGGATTTTTTCGCGCAGCTTGTCCATATCGTCCTTGGGCAGCTCGATCGCATTGCCGAGCCCCGCCGCGGCGGTGCCGGTCAGCTTTCCGGGCCCCGAAGGATTGTTGAAGTAGGCGCTGACGGCCTGTTGCACTTCCTTGTCCGCACTCATCAGCCAGAGGACGATAAACAGCGCCATCATGGCGGTGACGAAGTCGGCGTAGGCCACTTTCCAGGCGCCGCCGTGGTGGCCGCCGTGAGCTGCCTTGCGCTTGCGGATGACGACAATCGGCCGAATGGGCGAGGAAGATGGCGAGGCCTCTGGCGTTAGGGCCATGGCTAGGCTGCCGCGGCCTTGGGGGCAGCGCTACCGCCGCCGCGGCAGGCCGCCTCCATCTCCTGAAAGGACGGCCGAACGCCGGTCGGAATGGCGCGGCGTGCCAGTTCCACCGCCATCATGGGACTGAGCCCTTTCACGAACGCCAGCGCCGCCATGCGCAGAAAGCCGAAATAGTGGCCTTCCGCATCGGTTTCCTTGCCCATGGCCGAGGCGAGCGGCCCGAAAACACCGTAGCAGAGCAGAATTCCCAGGAAGGTTCCGACCAGGGCCGCCGCCACGCGGTGTCCGATCTCCTCCTTGGGGCCGCCCAAAGAGCCCATGGTGATCACCACGCCCAGGACGGCGGCCACAATTCCGAGTCCCGGCAGCGAGTCCGCCATAGTAGACAACGCCGAAACCGGCTCCTGCGCTTCGCGATGGTGTACCTCCATGTCGACCTCCATCATCTGGTCGATTTCCATGGCTTCGACGCCGCCCGAAACGGCCATGCGCAAGGTGTCGCAGAGGAACTGCAGCGCGTGATGCGATTTCAAAAACTGGGGATGCTTCGAAAAGATCGCACTCTTCTCGGGGTGATCGACGTCTTCTTCCAGTTTGGCCGTGCCGGATTTCCGCGCATAATTGAAGAGCTCATACATCATCTTGAGGTTGTCCACATAAACGGCCTTGGAGAAGGCCCCCCCGGTGAAGACGCCGACCAGTCCCTTGATCATTTGAATCAACGTTGGCAGAGGGTTGGCAATGACCACCGTCCCCACCGCCGCGCCGAAGATGATGAGCAATTCCGCCGGCTGCATCAGCACCAGGAGCTTTCCGTGTTCCATCAAGTAGCCGCCGGCGATGGCGCCCAAAACGATGACGATTCCGAGAATTGCGATCATGTCGTGCCAAATGACGTACCATCACTCATATCGGCGGGGGGAGCGGAATTCGTTAGGGATGGGGGACAGCGAACAAGGGTCTAGCGAAAGGTGGCTCGCTGCGCTCGCTTCGCTACTTCAGCGCGTCCGCCAGGGCCGGAGCCAACTGCGGGAACTGGAAGCGGAATCCCGCGGCCTCGGCAGCTTTGGGCAGCACGCGCTGGCTGGCCAGGAGGATAGCGGCCATTTCACCGAAAAGCAGGCGCAGCGCAAAGCCCGGCATGGGCAGGACGGCCGGGCGTTTCAGCGCGCCGGCCAACGCCTTGGTGAAATCGGCATTCACTACGGGGTACGGCGCCACGCCATTCAAGGGGCCCTTCAAGGGCTGGTCGAGAGCGAACCGGTACAGCCCTACCAAGTCTTGCACGTGAATCCACGGCATCCACTGCCTGCCATCGCCCAGTTTCCCGCCCACCCCCATGCGGAAGGGAGGCAGCATGCGCTGCAGGGCGCCGCCGCGGGCATCCAGCACCAGCCCGGTCCTGATCTCGACCACGCGCATGCCGAAGGACTCGGCGGCCCGGGCCTCTTTTTCCCAAGCCTGGCAGACTTCCGCGAGGTAACCGCTGCCCCGCGCGGAGGACTCCGACAATGTCTCGTCGCCCCGCGATCCGTAATAGCCGACGGCCGAGGCGCAGACTAGCGTCGACGGGCGCTGAGGCAGCTTGGACAGCGCCTCGACCAGGTTCCGCGTCCCGGCCACGCGGCTGTCGCGGATGCGCTGCTTCACCTCGGCCGACCAGCGCTGGGCTACCGGCTCGCCCGCCAGGTGAATGACCGCATCGGCGTCGCTCAGACTATCGGCGGGCGGCTCTCCTTTGGGCGGATCCCAAACCGACAGGCGAACTCCGGGGGGCAGGTTGGTGCCCGCATGGCGGCTGAGTACATGGATGGAATGCTTGTCGTTCGCCAGGGCCTTCATGAGGCGGCGTCCGATCAATCCCGAGGCTCCTGAAATGGTGATTTTCACGTGGTGAGTTCCTTGCCTGTGCGCTCCAGATAGTCGATTTCCCGCAGGTAAGCCGGGACGTCCGTCTTCCGTTCCATGCCGGCGCGCGACATCCAGCGCACGGTTCCGAACACGGGACGCTCCGGCCACGGGCGGTCGTGCAGCCCGAAGCACCAGAGAATATTGGCGTAGGTGTTGGGGTCCTGACCGTCGAGCGCGTAGCGGTCATGCAAATGGATCATGGTTGCCAGCGCTTCTTCCGGCGCGGCCGACCACTCCACGATTTTCTTGCCCCAATACATCCGGTAATAGCCGTGGATCTTGCCGCGCAGCAGCAATTCCTTCTGAGTGGCGTTCCATAAATCATCGCACGTCGCGGCGCTTTCGAACTGCTCTCGGGTATACACCGGATCGCGCGGGTCCTGGCGATGTTTGGCCAGCGTGGCTCGTGCCCACTCCGGCAGTTCTTCCAGGCTATCCAATCTCTTGGCATAACGCGCGAAGTTGAACGCCAATTCCCGGCGGACCAGCAATTCTTCCAGGAACTCATCGGCCATCAGCTTGTGCTCCCTGACGTAGTCGCGAACGGCGAGGGCCACCTCGAGCGGCGAGATGTAGCCGGCATGCAGGTAAGGGCTCAGGTCGGAAGTGGCATGGGCAGAGGGCTCGTTTTTGTCGCGCGAGTAGCGGTGCAGGCGGTCTTCCAGGAAGCGCCTCAAGTGGCGCTCGGCCTGGCCGCGGCCGCCGTGGAAAGCGGTCGAGGGAGCGACGGTGTGGTCGATCCCGCAGGATGCCAGATCGGCGATGCCGGGCAGCGGGCGCTCCTGGCGCGCAAATCGCCGGCGAACCCGTACCGGTTCCACGGGCTTGAGGAATTGCGGAAGCAGTTTGTGGATCTTGGGCCGGATGGAGTACGCCGCGTAGGCGCGCTTCTCGATCGCGCCAGCCGGCACCACGCAACTCGAATCGACTGCCCAGGCTTGAACGTCGAAGGCGGGCGGCGGCCCGGACAGGAGTTCCGGGTAGTCGTCCGTCACGACCGCGGCGGCATGCTGGAGAGTCTCGCCCGGGCTCTGATCGAGGTGGAACGTGTAGCCGATTCCGAGTTTGCCCAACCGCGTCGCAGTCTCGGCCGCGCCTTCCAGGACGAACGTGTGGCGCCGGCGGTTGGCGTACGGGCCGTTGGAAGAGAGGCCTTCGAAGACCAGCAACGGAAGCTCCAGACGATTCGCCAGGCAGGCGGCGAACTGCAGGGCATAGTTCGCCTCGGTGCGCCGATTGTAGCGGAGCCAATAGAGCACGTACCGGCCGCCTGGCCGCACTTGGGAATCGTTGAGCTTGCGGACGCGCTGTTCCACCACTCATCAGATTCCATTCACGAGCTTTCAGATTCCATTCACAACCTTGCGGGTACAATGAATATGAGCATGAGGGCCTGGAACCGCGCGAAGCTTCTGTGGGGCTACCTTGCGCGTCGGGCCAGGCTCGGGGCGCTGCCCGTCGAGTATATCGTCGAGACCACGGCCAAGTGCAACCTGTACTGCCCGATGTGCCCGCGCGAGACGCATAAGCAGCCCAAAGCCGATATGACGGACGAAGTCTTCGAACGTCTCGTACGGCAATCGGGGGATTCGGCGGAGCACATGATGCTGATCGGCCTGGGAGAGCCCTTCATGGATCCGGGGATCTTCGAGCGCATCGAATTCTGCCACCGCCATAGTATCTCGACCCTGCTCTCCACCAACGGCACGTTTCTCGACGAGCGCACGGCCGCGCGCGTTCTGGATTCGCCCCTGGAACAGATCACCCTGAGCTTCGACGGCGCCAAGAAGGAGACCTTTGAGTTCTACCGCAAGGGCGCGAAGTTCGAGAAGGTGCGGGACAACTTCGTCCGCTTCGCGCGCATGAAGCACCAGCGGCGCTCCCGGCTGCAAGTGGTCGTGCAGATGGTCAAGATGGACGGCAACGCCGCCGAGGTTGACGACTTCCTGGCATTCTGGAGCGCCATTCCGGGCGTGGACCAGGTGCGCATCAAGGCGGACGAAACCAACCTGATGCATCCCGATGCGGGCCATGCCGCGGGCGATTGGAAGCACCCGTGCCACTACCTGTGGCGCGGCCCCATGTACGTCAAACAGAACGGCGACGTGTATCCCTGCTGCCAGAGCTATATGCTGGATGGAGCGCCCTTGGGCAACCTCGAGACCGAGCCTCTGTTCGCGATTTGGAATTCGGACGAGATGCAGCGCATGCGCCGGTTGCACGCCACCGGGCGGGCCGGCGAAATCGATATCTGCTCGCGTTGCTGCACCACGATTCCCCACCCGGCGCTGGTGACCGGCAGCCTGATTCTCCACGGGCGGACGGTGCGGCGGCTGCTGCCGGCGATCGAGCGGCTGACGTACCTTTCGAAGCTGCCTGCGCGGCTGTTGCGGCCGCCTGGGGGCCGGGGGCGATGACTTAAGGCGTTCCGTCCAAGTGGACAGACCCTCAACCCCCGGCGTAGCGTCCTCGACAAGGGAGTATTCCGTATATGGCATACTATAGGCGTGGCGTGGGAGGTCGAGTTCACCGATGAATTCCGAGACTGGTGGAACGCCCTCTCAGAGGAACAACAGGATGACGTGGCGCACTCCGTTCAGCTTCTCATGGAATTTGGTCCTGCCCTCGGTTTCCCGCACAGCTCAAAAGTCGGCAGTTCCCGTTATCCACAGATGCGCGAGTTGCGAACCCAGAGCGCTGGGAGGCCGCTGCGGACGCTCTACGCATTCAACCCGCTCCGCTCGGCAATCCTCTTGATAGGGGACGAGAAGACGGGGGACGACCGCTGGTATGAGAAATTTGTGCCGATCGCGGACCGGCTTTTTGAACGACACCTGCTTGAGCTCAAGAAGGAGGGAAGCATCTAGTGCCCACTCGCAACTTTCGTGAATTGCTGGAAGCCATGCCAGCCGACCGGCAGCGCAGAATTGAGAAACGGTTCCGGAAGAGTCTGGCCGCCATGCCGCTGGATCAATTGCGGAAGGCTCAGGAAATGACTCAGTTGCAACTCGCCGAAATCCTCGGCGTCAATCAGGGAGAAGTTTCGAAGATTGAGCACCGGTCCGACATCTGTGTCAGCACCCTGGCCGAATACATCGAAGCCATGGGCGGTCGCCTCGAGATCCGCGCGGTGTTCCAAGATCGAGAAGTGCGGATCACGCAGTTCGAGAAGTTGGCAAGCTAGACGGCGCCCCCGGAACAGGACCTCTTGCGCCGGGTATACTCGCGCCCTGGGGACGGAGAGATGGTATCCGTGCTGCCAGAGCTATATGCTGGATGGAGCGCCCTTGGGCAACCTCGAAACGCGGCCTCTGTTTTGCGACCTGGAATTCCGGCGAGATGCAGCGGATGCGCCGGCTGCACGCCACCGGGCGGGCCGGCGAAATCGACATCTGCTCGCGCTGCTGCACCACGATTCCCCACCCGGCGCTGGTGACCGGCAGCCTGATTCTCCACGGGAGGATGGTGCGGCGGCTGCTGCCGGCGATCGAACGGCTGACGTACCTTTCGAAGCTGCCGGCGAGGCTGCTGCGGCCGCCTCGGGGCCGGGGGCGCTGACTGAAGGCATTCCCGTCCAGGGTTGAGTGGTGCACCAGACTTCTTCGAGGCGAGGCGAGGGGATTTTGCTGCGACTGGGCAATCCTACGACTCGCCGACCAGCGGCCGCGTAGATCGGCGGACGCAAGCGCGTTTATCGTTCCTTTATCCAACCCGGTGCCGGAACAGTTGGCTCGCGGACTCTGTTAGCGCGCGCCGTGTGGGAGACGCACAATGATCCAGACACGCCATTTGAGGCGATAGTTGGCGGAGTAGCGGTGGATAGACGAGCAGCCAAAGCGCCATTAGACCGGCAGAAGGTCCGCCTTAAAATCCCCTGCGTGGGTTCAAGGCTTCTCCCCAGGTTGCCATTTCACTTAGGCAGGCTGCGATTTGGCGTGCCGCTGCGTGAGGGAAGTGTAACTGGATCTGCACCTCTTGCGAAATCATCTCGGCGACGTCCATTCTCAAACCACGGAGCGTTAAGAACAGCGAAACGAGATGGTTTAGTGTGCCTCCACCGGATTCGCCGTAGAAGTTGGTCATCTCAAGACTGCGCCCCGTCGTTCCATCTGGCGGCAGCATCGCTGCGAGATCAGGATAGAACAGTATCGCACTAGACCGCCCCTCAGGACCTTTGGCGAGTTCTTTTGCCGATTCCTTTCGGTAAATCTCGCGCTGTGGGACTGACCTTCGCGGAGCTACCGCTGCAGGAAGTACCCCCTGAGGCGGCCGAACACTGGACGCCTTGATCTCCTGGACAAGCGAGAGTAGTTGGGCGATGCCATCACGAACCGGGTCTGAACTTGTTCCCGCCGTCGCGAAGTCAACTGCCGCCGAAAGGGCCGTCTGCACCATTGCCGAATCTGCGCCAGACGCCTGGACCATCAGCTCTAGGCCCGTCTTCGCCCGCTCTGCTTCTTCGATGTCGAAGCCAAACTCAAGGGTCCGATTCGGCGCAATGTCGAATGGGATCTTCGCACCGCATTCGATCAGGTGGATGAAAGGCTTCCGTCTAACGTGGCGAACCGCCAATTCGTAAAAGACGTTGGGGTTGCTGCCGGTAAGGTCAGCAATGACCAAGTCATCGTTCCAGAGACGCTGGAATACCTGCGTGGTGATGACCCCAGGCTGCGTGATGTGATCCGCGCGTACGGGCGTGTCGTACCCGCACTTCTCCAGCACAGGCGACACGATGTACTTCAGGAGTTTGTCCGAGAACTCTCGTTCGGGGCTTCCAGCATCGCCGATGCGCGAGATGAAAAAACAACTCTTTCCCATAAATACTACGCACCTTACCGCCTTTCACCCGGTACCGCAACCCGCTTCGACACCCACACTTGAGAGCCGCTGGCGAGGAGAAGACTAGTTTCCTGAAGTTGAGACCTGGGCGGGATTCCGGATTAGTACCGAGAAGTCGGCTTGTCGCCCGTGATCGCGCGACTGCCGACGACGGGAGCTAGGGCTAGGGGCCCTTGTTGTGCGGCCCCGGACGGTTGCCCGCCATGACAGACGCTTACCCACCGACTGGATCCCCGGAAAATCTGCCGCTGTCGGAGTCGTTCGCCGGGCTAAAGAGCCAGAGTCGCTCGCAATGCCGCTTCAAACTCCGTTAGATCCGGGAAGGTCCCGATAACCCGGTCGATCTCCGAGTATCGAACGGTGGCGAGATTGTCGGCCATGATCACCGAATCCGTCAACAGGCCTGACCGCTTCGCATTCTCGCTGCCTAGCTTCACGGTCACTCTGCTCGGGAGTCCCGCGCGAAGCATGTTGCTGGTGATCATCGCCACGATCGTCTGGGGCAGGTCTGACCCCAGTTGATCTGCTTGGGCAACCAGCGCTGGCCGGCGTTTCGACGTACGGAGGTTCGAATCGGGAAATAACACCAGGACGATTTCACCGCGAAGGCAGTTCATCGTAGACAGCCATGTCCGGGCGGTCCCAATCCTCTGCAAACGGAGCTAGCCGGCGTCGGAGATCCGCCGCCTGAACCTCGTCGATTCCTCTTTCTCGAAGATCGACGGAGCCGGCGGGTTGCACGAATGTCACGATGACCCGCGAACCCTCGGCCTCGGCTAGCGGTTCCGCCAACTCCACTTTCCCGTTGCGGTACACCCCTTCAACGGACTTCATCATGCACCCATTATGCCGCAAGTCGCCGCTCCGCAGCCGCCGGAAGATCGGGGGCCGGCGTCCGATTCGTTCGTAACTTTTTCCGCGCCCGGCAGTATAACCCTTGATGGCTGTCCTGCTGCAAGACCTGCGCTACGCCCTGCGGACGCTGCGGAAATCGCCGCTGTTCGCCACCGTGGCGGTCCTTTCCCTGGCGTTGGGAATCGGCGCGAATACCGCTATTTTCACGCTCATCAACCAGTTGATCCTGCAACTGCTCCCCGTCAAACATCCCGAAGAGCTGGTTCTGTTGACTTGGCGCGGAAGCCATTACGGCAATAACACGGGCTCGAACGCCATTTCATACCCCTTGTACCAGGACTTCCGCGACAAGAACCAGGTCTTCCGCGCCATGTTCTGCCGGTACGGCATGACCATGAGCCTGAGCGTCGGGGGAAGAACGGAGCTGGTGGCGGGGGAACTGGTGTCCGGCAATTATTTTCCCGTGCTGGGAGTGGGAGCGGTGTTGGGGCGCGTCTTCACGGCTTCGGACGATCTGTATCAGGGCGGGCATCCGCTCGCGGTCTTGAGCTACGGCTTCTGGAAGACGCGGTTCGGCGGCGACCCCGGAATCGTCGGGCAGAGGATCGTGGTCAACGGCTATCCGCTGACCATCGTGGGGGTGAGCCAGGCCGGATTCGACGGCGTGGAGGTGGGATACGCGCCGCAGATCCGCGTGCCCATGATGATGAAGAAGGAGATGACGCCGGGCCCATGGTACGGCCTCAACGACCGCCGCAGCCGGTTCGTGCAGGCGTTTGGGCGGCTCAAACCCGGAATAACGCTCGCAGGCGCCAAAGCCGGGTTGCAGCCGCTGTTTCACCAGATCCTCGCAATGGAGGTGCAGGACCAGGCGTTCGCACATGCCAGACAGAACACCAAAGAGCAGTTCCTGAAGGCATGGATGGACGTGCTGCCGGCGTCGAAGGGGCGCTCGGATCTGCGGCGGCAATTCTCCAACCCGCTGTGGGCGCTGATGGCCATGGTGGGGTTGGTGCTGCTGATCGCTTGCTCCAACGTGGCGAACCTGCTGATCGCCCGCGCCACGGCACGGCAAAAGGAGGTGGCGGTCCGGCTGGCGATGGGGGCGAGCCGCGGGCGCCTGATCTGCCAGTTGTTGGAGGAGAGCCTGCTGCTTTCGATCGCGGGCGGCGCCGCCGGCCTGGGACTGGCCGTGTCGATGGACAAGGCGCTAATCGGCTTTCTGCCGTCGGGCGTGATCCCGCTGGATGTTTCGAGCACGCCGGATGCTCGCGTACTGGGCTTCACGCTGGCGATCTCCGTGCTGACCGGCCTGATCTTCGGGCTGGCTCCCGCGCTGCAATCGACGCGGCCGGAACTGGCGGGGACTCTGAAGGACCAGGCCGGCGCGGTGGCGGGCGGAACGTCCGTGGGTTTGCGCCAGACGCTCGTGGTGCTGCAGGTAGCGCTCTCGCTCTTGCTGCTGATCGGAGCGGGCCTGTTCATCCAGAGCCTGAAAAACCTGAAGGACCTGAATCCGGGGTTCCGTACGGAAAACCTGGCGACGTTCTCGCTCGATCCTACGCTGAACGGCTACCAGCCCCAGCGCAGCCTGCAGTTCTACCGGCAATTGGTGGAACGGCTGAACGGGCTGGGAGGCGTCAGCTCAGCAGCGCTGGCGGTAGTCCCGCTGCTGGACGATAACGAGTGGGACAGCTCCGTGACCGTGGAGGGATATACCGCCAGCCAGGGTCAAGGGGTCCAGCCGCACATGCAGTTCGTCACGCCCGGGTTCTTCGACACCGTAGCGGTGCCGATTCTTGTGGGCAGGGATTTCAGGCTGCAAGACGACACGGGCGCACCGAAGGTGGCGATCGTGAACGAGAAATTCGCCAAACGCTATCTCGGCAGCGGCAGTCCGCTCGGCCACCACATCGGGATGGGCGGCAACCCCGGCACCAAGACCGATATCGAAATCGTGGGAGTGGTGAAAGATACCAAGTACGAGAACATGCGGCAGGAGGTCCCTTACGAGCTGTATCGTCCCTACCAGCAGGTGGAGTTCGTGACCGGGATGTCCGCCTATGTGCGAACGCGTAGCGACCCGGCGAGCCTGTTCTCCGCATTGCGCCAGACGGTGCGGGAAGTGGATTCGAGCGTGCCGGTATTCGGCATGCGCACGCTGGTCCAGCAGGTGGACAAATCGCTGGTGACGGAGCGCATGCTGGCGGCCCTCTCGACGGTTTTCGGCTGCCTGGCAACAGTGCTGGCGGCGGTGGGGCTGTATGGCGTCATGGCCTACATGGTGGCGCGCCGCACGCGGGAGATCGGCATCCGCATGGCGCTGGGGGCCGGCCGGGGAACGGTAGTCTGGCTGGTGATGCGGGAAGTGCTGCGGCTGGCGGCCATCGGGGTGGCGGTCGGGGTGCCCTCGGCCTGGGCGCTCACCAGGCTGGTGGAGACCCAGTTGTTCGGGATCAAGCCGGCCGATCCCGGCACCATGGCGCTGGCCGCCGTTGGCATCGCCTCGGTTGCGACGCTGGCGGGCTACCTGCCGGCGCGCAGAGCGACGGGGATCGATCCGATTCGTGCGCTGCGCTGGGAGTAGCGTTCCGCCATGTGCATGGTCAGCCGTTAGTGCTCGATACTCAAGTCGATCCACTGGTCAACCAGACGTTTGCATCGCTTGTGGGTTACGATCTGGCGGCGAAGTCCCTTCACCCGCCAGTAGGCCCCGGTGTGGTGAACCGGCGACATCGGCTACTTCGATGCCCATGGCTGCGTCTTCCTGGCCGATCGCTTGAAGGAACTCATCAAAGACAAAGCGCTGATCGGAGCGCCCGGCAAAGCCGCCGGCGAAATCCCATTGGCCTTCGTGGTGCGAAGGGACGCCGCTTCGCTGGGTGTCGAAGAGCCGATCGAGTACGTCGCCGCGCGCGTGGCCCGCATAAGAAGGTCCGCGCCGTCGAATTCATCAGATTCCCAAATCCCCCACCGGCAAAACTCTGCGTCCGCGTCCTCAAGGAACGCGGCCGGACTGCGTGCGTGGGACATCGCAAGAACGCCGCTGCTTGACGACACAAACCCATCCCGGCTTCGCACGGGCAAGCTGTCTGTCCTACAGGTCTTACCGCTGGGCGACCGGGGCGGCTGCCGGTTTGGCGGGCGCCGCGGCTGGGCCTGTTTTGGCGGGTTGGGGCGCGGGGCCGGCCGCTGCTTCCATGGCGCGGTGAATCGCGAAAAGCACGTAGAGCGCGAACACCAGCGCGGTCAGCAGGGCGGTCAAAAGCAAAAAGAGACCGTCCACTGTGCCGGCCTGGCCGGTGGCGAACAACCATCCGGCCGCGCCCAAGCCGGCAATAATCATGAAAATACTGAATAGGAACAAGAATCCGCGATCCGACATAATCCTGCCGTTTCAGCTCCCTCTCGAGCGGACCCACGTCCGCCCCGTTTCAATATTGTATAGCAAACGGGGCGCATGGCGCTGGCACGCGGTGCTGGTATCATCGGATGTGGAGGTCTCATGGCGGACGAACTCAATCGCCGGAATTTTCTGAAGACGGCGGCGCTGGCGGCCGGGCCGGCCCTCGTTGCGGGGCGCGCAGCCAATGACAAGGTCAATATCGGTTGGATCGGGGTGGGCACGCGCGGGTATGCGGCGCTCGACTGGATGCACACGGCGGCGCCCAACGACGTGCAGATTACGGCGATCTGCGATACGTATACGGGCTACATCGCGCGCGCCAAGGACCGCATGGCCACAATCTGGGGAACGACGCCCAAGACGTACGTGGATTACCGCGAGCTGCTGGCGGACAAGTCGATCGACGCGGTCTTCATCATGACCCCGGAGCACTTGCATCACGACATGGCCATCGCCGCGCTGCGGGCGGGCAAGAACGTGTACGTGGAGAAGCCGCTGGCCCACACCATCGAAGAGGGATTCGACATCGTGCGCGAGTGGGAGAAATCCAAGAAGATCGTGCAGGTGGGCACGCAGAACCGCAGCTCGATGCTGTATAAGAGGGCCAAGGAACTCGTAAAGCAGGGAATGATCGGAGACGTGCACTACGTGCGGGCGTTCTGGTACCGCAACTCGCTGCCCGACGACCCCGCGTGGCGCTATGTGATTCCGCCCGAGGCGACCCCCCAGAATACCGACTGGAATCGCTTCCTGGGCACCGCGCCCAAACGGCCGTGGGACTCGCACCGGTATTTTCAGTGGCGGCTTTACTGGGACTATTCCGGCGGCATCTCAACGGATCTGCTGGTGCACCAGACCGACATTGTGAATTTCATGCTCGACAAGACGGTGCCGCGGTCGTGCATGGCGTCGGGAGGCATCTACCGCTGGACCGACAAAACCGACGACCGCGACACGCCCGATACGTTCAGCGCGATTTACGAGTACGGCAACAACTTCCACATCAACTACAGTTGCTACTTCGGAAACGACCATTACGGGTACGGCGAGCAATTGTGCGGCAATGAAGGCACCATCGAAGTGATGAACCGCCAGGACCTCTACTTCACTCCGGAAAGCTACAAGGGGAAGGCGCCGGCCAGCATCGCGGCGCGGAAGCCGATCCATTTGAACGGGAAGGCCGATTTCAACGAGAGCGATGGCGCCATCAATCATTTCCGCAATTTTGTTCAGGCGATTCTGGGCAAGGAACAGGTGATTGCCCCGCCCCCGGTGGGGCAGCAGGCGGCGATTTCCGGCCATATGGCGACGCTTTCGTTCAAGAACCAGAAGAAGATCCTCTGGGACGAGGCCGCCAACAAGTACCACTTCGCATAGCGTTCTCCATGGCCGCCGCAGCCCGCCCGATTGGGCAAACAGCCGCGCGACTCGACGCGCGGATCGCATCGCGCTGGATCGTGGGCCGGGGTGTGGACCTCACGCTGGTGATCGGCAGCGTCAGCGCGGGCTGGGCGTACCTGCTGCTGTACACGGCGTTCCACGTGCCGATTACCCTGCTCTGGTGGTTCTGGTCGATCGGTTTTGACGGCACCCACATCTTCGGTACCGCCTCGCGGACGTTTTTCGATAGCGAAGCCCGCCGACGCCATCCCAGACTGCTTTTTGGCAGTCTGCTGGTTTTCTTCGCGCTGGGGCCGGCCATGGTCCTGGCGGGGTGGAAGGGCTGGCTCTACCTGCTGGTCGGCGTGTGGGCTTACTATCACGTGATCCGGCAGCACTACGGCTTCATGGTGCTGTACAAGGTGAAGAACCGCGATCTGGGGCGGCTGGACAACGTGCTGGACCGCGTGTTTCTGGGAGTCATGCTGGTCTTCCCGCCGTTTCACCGGTTCTTCATCCATCATCCGGAGGAGCTGGGGATTCACTTCTCGTTTCCGCGGCTGGAGATGCCGCTTGGGGTGCTGGTCGCGATGGTGGCCGGCGCCTACCTGGCCCGCCAGTGGGTTCGACTGCGGGCGGGCGAACCCGCCGATGTGCCCAAGTACCTGCTGCTGGCGGCGGTGATTCCCTTGCATTGGGCCACCTTTGCCTACATGAGTTGGCAGGCAGCGGTGCCGACCGTGACCATCGTGCACAATCTGCAATACCACGCGATCGTCTGGTTTCACAATCGCAATCGCTATGCGGGGCCGGAAGGCGCCGCGAGGCATGGCCGCATTCCGGCCGCGGTAAGCCGAAGCCTGCTGGCGTATGTAGTTGTGGGGCTGCTCTTCAGCGCGATCTACCGGGTGCCGGGGTTCGCACTGGGCCAGGTGTCCGACCTGGCGTTCGGCTTCTTCTGCGGCTTCGGACTGACGCACTATTACCTCGACAGCCGCATCTGGCGCGTGCGTCACGATCCGGGACTGCGGGCGGCGCTGGAGTTGGGGTGATGTGGAGCGCGATTGGCCGGGCAATAGGCCGCCGCACCAACTCCTCGATACCACCCGACGCGCTACTGTAGAGGTATGGCTGATATGAAGAAGCTGGATTTGGACGATCCGGCGCCGATCCTCGATGACGAGGACGAGGAGACCCTCGCCGCCATCGACGAAGGTATCCGCGATGCCGAGGCTGGCCGCACCATCCCGATCGATGAAGTCCGGAGGCTCCTGCCCCAGCGGATTACTATCGCCTCCTCTTCACGCAAAGAGCACTAAGGGACCTGGCCGAGATCGTCGGCTACATCGCCGAGGACGACCCCGAGGCCGCATCCTGCTTCGACAATGCCTTGCTCGATCACGTCGATTTGCTGAAGCGGTTTCCACGAATGGGGGCGGCTACCCAGGCCAGGCGACGATACCCCCACTGCCGCCGGCGCGCGGAGCGCGAGCCGGGCAATCCCGCGGCACACGGTTGCTTGGGTTACCGATTCGGATAGCTGGGGTCCGGCTTCCCAAGCAGCTTTCTATCATTTGGATCGAACTTGAAGTACTCGCCTTAGCAACTTCTGGCGTCCAACACGGATGTGTGCCCGTCTCATCTCGGAACCTATCAACGCAACGTGCATTTCCAGGCATCTACACCGGGACTGCGGGCTAAACCTGGAAACCGCGGGAGTGCAACGAACTTCCGTGGAAACAGGGGGACAAAGGGCATGTACCCGTAGAACATGTCGTTGTGGGGCTTGCCATAATGATTCTTGAAAACATCAGGCGTCTGCTTCACTACACCCCGGCTTGACTTTGAGTAGTTATAGATCCAACCCTCCGAGAATATACCCACATGCTTTTTCGGCACGTTCACCATCGTGCGGGCCGCCAGGTTCACCTCCCTTCCGTTCGTAATGAATACAAGGCAGAACCACAGTGTCACCGGCTTCTCACTCCAGTTCCCCACCGTCGGGCAATGGGAGAATATCCTATCTACGCCAAGCGTGGCCCCGTCCCCCATTCTCCCCTGACCATGTGTCGTATCCTGACCGGCGCAGGTCTCCCCCCACCGGAAGTCCAAAACGTGACTGACGAAGTGGGCGCAATGTTCGTGGTGTGGATTATCGTAACCAACGGAGCAGATCTGGGCTATGTTCACTCCGATAAAGCCGTCTAGCGAAGCTGCTGAGATCATAAAGTTTCCTTTCCGCTCAGGCAATCTCCATGTTCGACCTTGATGGCACCGTCGGATGCCACCTGAACCCGACATCGTCCTCTCTTGCTGTGGAACAACATAATTGGCCTCCCGCTACTGTTTACCCTTGTGATCCTTCGGCCGGCAGGCGCACTCCGCCGCGATCTCGCCATCGGTCTTAATGCGACTTCGTTTCGCTCGACCGGTCATAGCCGGGCATGGCCGGCGCGTCGATCATGCCCTGCACGGAGTATTCCACCGGCACGATGCGGTAGCGGTACACCATCCCGTGCTCGCCGGCTACGTACCCGCGGTGCCGGCTGGGCAGGCTGAACGCATGGACGGTCGCCGGAAAATTGAAGCTGCGGGAGGTCCAGCGGTCGCCGCCGGTGGTGGTATAGCCCAGCTTGCCATAGTGGAACGCCCAGCCAACACTGGCATCGGCGAACTTCATGCGGTCTCCCGGAGAACCAGCCGTGCCGGTGAAGGTGCGTCCCCCATCGGTAGTGCGGAACAGGCGGCCTGCGTCGGGAAAACCGGTGCGAACGTACCCGACGTTGGCATCGAAAAAGAAGACGTCTTGGGCATCCTTGTCGGCGGGAATTGCGGCCCCCCGCCACGTGGCGCCCCCGTCATCGGTCTTGAACAGGGCGAATGCGCCGTTGATGCCGCCTTTCGTCACCGCGTAACCCACGCTGGGCGTCGGGAAGTGAAGGGCCGTATATCCGCAGTGGATGCGCTGGGTGAGACCATTCACTTCGGCTTCCACAATGCAGGTGGCGACTGTCTGCCAGTGTTGCCCGCCATCGTTGGTCAGACCGATGTGATCGCCTTCCACATAGATGCCGTGCGTTCGTGAGGTGAATGCGTAGTCGGCCGCGTGCGTGGGGATGGTGCCAGTCTGATTCCAGGTTCGACCGTCGGAGGTATGCAGCAGCCACGAGGTTCCGCCTCCGGTTCCTTGCGCCGCCCAACCCGTGTGAGGATCGATGAAGCGAAGCATGCCAGTGGCGTGGTCGCTGGATTGGATATCGCCGAACTGGGTAGTCCAGCTCTTTCCACCGTCCTCGGTGTAAAAGATGGCGCCGCCCGCCAGCTCGCTCCGCCCGCCGGCGAGCCACCCCACCTCGTCGGAAACGAAGTGGACGTCAAAGAGCTTCACGTCGGCCTTGACATTGACCGGCTCGAAGATCGCTTTATACCGCGGCGGCTGATTCTGGCCAAAAGCCCAGCTCAGCGCCGCCAGGAGAAGAATACACCGTGCCATACCCCTCGCTTACCCTCCAGAGTTCTAGTCGGGGGAATTCGTGTCTTTCCCCTGTCTGGCGCTATAACGCGAAAACCGGAAGGCAAAAGGCTCACAGTCAGGAAAAATATTTTGGATGCTCTGGGTGGTGCCTGGAAGATTGAGGAATGACGTACTCAGTGCTGGAGGGCTGCGGCCTGGCGCACGATCAGCGCGAATCCGGTTTTCCGAGCCAGTTTTTCCACTTCCTCGAGCCTGGCGCGGCCCGCGGCAGGATCCTTGCCCCGCATCTCGATCCCGCCCAACAACAGAGAGGCTTCCAAATCGAGTCGAAGCAAGCCCAACTGGCGAGCCTGGCCGAGTACCTGCTGGGCAAGCGACTCGGCTTCGGCCAAATTCCGGGTAGCCGCCACCACGTCGGCGTACGCCAGGGAGCACGACAGCCGGAGCCGGACGTTCCGGTTGTTCTCCGACCTTTTGAGCGCCGCCGTCATCACTTGCCGCGCCTCATCGATCTTGCCTTGTCCGAGCAGCGACCTGGACAACACCACTTCGGCCCGGAGTTGGCCATCGGCGAGGCTCAACCGTCGAGACTCCTCCAGGGCAGCCCGCGCCAGCGGTTCGGCCTCCGCCGTCTTCCCGGAATTGCAATCGAGCCCGGCCAGGGCCGTGCGAGTTTCGGCGGTACTGCCTTTCTCTCCCAGTTGTTCCTGCATGGAGAGAGCCTCGATATAATTCTTGCGAGCCTGGTCCAAATCTCCCTGCTGCTCGATCACCTGCCCCCACGTCACCAGAGTGGACGCGGCATAGCTCTTTTCCCCGAGTTCACGTCGCGCCGCTAGAGCCTGCCGGAGCACGGCGCTCGCTCCGGGGAGGTCGCCTTGACCTGCAAGGGTCTCGCCGATATTATCCATGGCGAGCGCCGCGTTACCCTTGTTTCCCACCTCTCTCGAGGCCGCGAGCGATTCTTCATAATAATTGCGGGCCTCCGGCATTCTTCCCTGCATCAGCAGGAGGTTGCCGAGATTGTTGGTGACCATGGCCGCACTAGCCTTGTCGCCGCTTTCCGTGTAATTCTGCAAGGACTGCTCGTTCAGGGATTGCGCGGTGACAAGGTCCCCTCGTTTCTTATAAACCAGGGCCAGGTTGACCAATTCTCTGGCGGTCCCTTGTTTGTCGCCGATCTCCCGGGTGAGCGACAGCGCTTGACGGTATAGCTTCTCCGCGGTAGCCAGGTCATCTCGATTCAGTGGGACTTCGGCCATGCTGTGCAGGATCCGCGCCATGCCCCCATGGTCCCCCGCCTCCGCATAGATTTGCCTTCCCTCCTCACAGACTGTCTGGGCGCGGTCGTTCTCACCCAGGTTCGCCAGGGCGCGGCATTCCAGGGCGCGAGCGCGAGCCACTAGGAGTCTGGCGCCCTGTTTGGCCGCTTTGGCCGCGGCACTCTCCGCTGCGTCGCGGCGGAGACGGTTATCGCCGAGCGATGAGGCCGCTTCCGACGTGGCCAGATCGACGCGCGGGTCGTCTGTTGCCTGCGGGCTGGCTTCCACCATGGCAGCCAGCGTCTGGAGTGCGTCTTTCCCTCTGCCGCCGCGGGCCTGCGCACCGGCCAGGAACAGCCCATAGTCGAGGGTGTCCGGGAAGAAACTGAACAGGGCCTTATAGTTTTCGATGGCCTTCTCCCAGTTGGTGGCCGCCTCGTCGTATCGCGCTTCCACCACCAGGTGATCTTCACGCGGGAGCTTGCCCGCCAACTCCAAAGCAGTCTTGGACTCCCGGGAAGCGTTTGCGTCATAGCCGAGGGTCCGCCAAGCCTGCGCCAAAGCCGAGTGGGCCAGAGGAAATGACGGATCGGCCGCCACCGCGCTCGTCAGCAGATCCCGCGCAGCCAGCGCGTCGAACGTCCGCAGCTTGGCCAATCCCTGCGCATAAAGCCGCAAGGCCTCGGGATTGGAGGGACTGGAAGCGCGGATTCCGGCCGTCTCTGTTCGAGAGACCTCGACGACGCCCAGTTGTTGCCGCAGATAGGCGCCCGATCGCGACACCAGCTCCAGGAGGCCATCCTCCCTGCCCGTTTCCGATACCGCGGCGACGGTCTCCCCCTTGGCTGTATCCTGCAGACGAAGATCGAGGCGGATTTCAGAGCCGGTTCCCTGGCCCAGGTAGAGGTAGGAGCCTGACACGACAAAGTCGTCGCTCAAGTCCTGGCGCACCCGCCTCAGCGTGTCGGGGGCAAAGCTGTCGGCATCCGGAAGGCTGAGCTCGATCTTGGCGCGAGCGATGGTTTCACCAGGTATGAGACGTAGCGCGCCCCCGCTCGCCAGTTCCGTGGTCAGCATTTCCGACAGGGCCGTGGAGAGCCACGCCGTTTCACGCCGGCTCGAAAGATTCTTGAAACCGAGGATCGCCACCGAAGGGCGCGGCGCAATGTGAGCAACGCTCGTTGATGGTTCGGCCGCTCTTTCTTTTGGGGTCCGGCGCGCCTGCCAGAAGCTGAAACCAGCCATCAGCGCTGCCGCCAGCAGTACCGCTGCCACGGATTCCCGGTGCCGCCGCAGGAACTTTTCGCCGCGGTAGAACATCGTGGGCCGTCTGGCCTTCACGGGCAGGGCAGCCAGGTGGCGCTGGATGTCATCGGAGAGTTCATCCGCCGAGGCGTAGCGGCGTTGCGGTTCCTTGCGCAGCGCCATCATGACAATCCGGTCGAGATCGCCCTGCAAGCAACGCCGCAGTTCCTCCGGAGTGGTATGGCGGGCGAGACTGACGAGTTCGGGAGTGACGGCCGCGGATGTTGTGCCGCTCGAGACCTCTTCCCCTCCGCGATTCACGGTCGTGCTTGGTCGGGGAGGCTCTTCCTGACAGACCAGCCGTTCGATCTCCTGCCAGCAGGAAAGCGTGGCGCGGTACGGGCGATGGCCGGTTAACAACTCGTAAAGTAAAACTCCCAGGGAATAGATATCGGTGGTGTTGCTGACCGGCTCGCCGCGCACCTGCTCGGGGCTGGCGTATTCGGGCGTCATGGGACGCCGATCCATGGTGGTGACGACGCTGGTTTGGAAGTACTCCGGGTCAAGCAGCTTGGCGATTCCAAAATCCAGAAGCTGCGGCACGCCATCGTGGGTGATCAGAATGTTGGCCGGCTTGAGGTCGCGATGGATCACCATATGCCGGTGTGCGTGCTGGACGGCCGCGCATACGGTGCAAAACAGGCTGAGGCGCCCGCGAATCGAGACCCGGTGGTTGTCGCAGTATTGGTCGATGGGAATGCCGTCGACCAGATCCATCACCAGATAGGGCCAGCCCTCATCGGTCGTGCCGCCGTCCAGCAATTTGACGATGTGAGGGTGGTCCAGCGAAGCCAGCGTCTGCCGTTCGTTGCGAAACCGGCGGACGATCTCCTGGTAGTTGGCGCCCGGTTTCACCATCTTGATGGCGACGCGCTTGCGATACTCCCGATCGGCGCGCTCGGCCAGATACACGGCCGCCATGCCGCCCTGGCCGATTTCGCCGAGGATGCGATACATCCCGACCTGCCGGCCGATCATGGTGCTGGCGTGGCCCGAGAATAGACTGGCGGCCGGAGAGTCCTCCAGCAAGGTATCTGCCGCATCGTGACTTTCGAGCAAGGATTCTATTTCGGCCAGCAGTCCTTCGTCATCGCCGCAAGCCTGCCGCACAAAATCGAGGCGATCTTCCGGGCTTCGCTCCAGCGCGGAGCCCAGGATCTCCTTGATCTGGTCCCACTGCTCACGCATGGGGATGGTCCCCACGTTGGATTTCACGCGCCAGCCAGGCCTTGGCCACGTTCCAGTGGCGTTTGATGGTGGCCGGCGAGGTTCCCAGAACCGCGGCGGTCTCCTCGATGCTCAAACCGCCAAAGAACCGCAACTCGACCAGGCGGGCCTGTTGTGGATCGAGTTCCGCGAGGCGGTTCAAAGCGTCGTCCAGGGCCACGACTTCAGCCGGCCGGCCTTTGCCCGCGACCGCCGCCTCTTGCAGAAATACCTTGCCGGCGCCGCCTCCGCGCTTGGCGGCGTCATGGCTCCGGCTATAGTCGACCAGGATGCGGCGCATCAACTGGGAAGCCACCCGCACGAACTGATTCCGGTTTTCCCAGCGGGCGTCCCTCTGGTCGACCAGGCGGAGATAGGCTTCGTGCACCAGGGCAGTCGCCTGCAACGTGTGGTTGCCACGCTCGCGCCGCAGGTAGTAGGACGCGAGGCGCCGCAATTCCGAATACACCAGAGGCATGAGCTCGCCCAAGGCCTGCTCATTCCCGCTGCTGAGCTCCGACAGCAGCCTGGTGACTTGCTCCGGCGCTGTACCCAAGCGAGGCTCCTAGATCCAAGAAAGATGATTCCGAGCCCACCGATGAGGCGTGAGCTGGGATGAATCTTTCGAGAGTATACATCGTTTTTGTGTTGGGCGTGCTGTCATCCCCCTCGTAGGCCCGGAGGCCAGGCATCCGACCTGGCGTTCGGCTTCTTCTGCGGCTTCGGGCTGACGCACTACAAACCTCGACAGCCGCACCTGGCGCGTGCGCCACGATCCTGGCCTGCGGGAGGCGCTGCAGTTGGGGCTGTAGCCGAATCAGTGGGGCCGGCCCCCGCGTACCTCGCTTCCTCTGCTGTCTCAGGTTTTGACCTTCTCCGTGGTTTTCTCCGCGCTTGTCTCCGTTCCTCCGCGACTCCGCGGTGAACGTGTTCTGGGTTACGGAGCGCTGGCAGTCCGCAGCCCATCCATCGCCCGCAAGATCTGGTCCGGCCGCAAACGGGCCAGTATCGTCTCCGTCAGATTCACCCAGCGGACCGTCCCCTCCCGATCCACCAGGAACTCTGCCGGCCGTGCGATGTCCTTCCCGCCCTCGCCCGCGTGTTCGTGGAGCACCCCGTAGGCACGAATCGTCTCCGCCTGCGGATCGGACAGGAACGTGAACGTGTAGCCCTGGCTCTGACAAAGCTTCCGCGACTCTTCGCCGGAATCCACGCTGATGGCCACGATCTGCGTATCCCTCGCGCGGAACTCAGCCAGCCGCCGCTCGAAACTCCGCAACTCGGAGTTGCATAGCGGTCACCAGTAGCCGCGGTAGAAAATCAGCAGGACATAACGATTCGCCTGGCGCAACCCGGACAGCGTCACCGGCTTGCTATCGAGCCCCGTGAGCGTGAACTCCGGCGCGCGCTGCCCAACGCGCGGCGCGGCCTCTGCCCGCGGAATGTTCCGGGCTGCATAAAACGAGCCGAAGCAGAACAGCCCGAACACCGCGAGACTCAACACGCTGAAAATAACGCCGCTGATCTTCCCGCGATATCTTTCCGGCCGGGCAAACGCCCGGTACATCCCGATCGCCAGCAGGCACCCCGCCGCGGCGAAGAGCGCCAGGTTGGCCCAGGGAAAATCGCGCGTCTCCGGAAATTTGACGAAAAACGGAACGTAGCTGAAGGCGGCCAGCAGGGTGGTCGCAAAGCCCACCCATAAGAGCCAATTCCAGTCTCGTCTGCTCGTTGCGTCCACTGCTTGATTCTATCCCAGAATCGGAAGTCGGTTTGAGATGCGAAACTCCTGTTGCGGATTCGCGTGAAATCTTTTGACGTTCATCTGGGACCTTCCCGGCCTGCGGGGCCAGAGTAGGCCCTCGTAGGCTATCCGAAGACGCCTCATCCAAACCTCGGTACGAGGGTGCTGGTCCTGGCAGGCCGCGGCCGTAGGCCGCCCCTTCTGGCGGACCGCGCGGCACCGAAGCGCGCGCGGAGCTAACCTGTAAGTTGATCCCGATTCCGCTGCCGCCCATCCGGCCCTGGTGGACCCGCTGCTGCCCGCTAGGCATGGCCGCATCCCGGTCGCGGTGAGCCGGAGCTTGCTGGCGTACGTGGCGGCCGGGCTGCTCTTCAGCGCGATCTACCGGGTGGCGGGGTTCGCACTGGGCCAGGTGTCCGACCTGGCGTTCGGCTTCTTCTGCGGCTTCGGACTGACGCACTATTACCTCGACAGCCGCATCTGGCGCGTGCGTCACGATCCGGGAC